>Ga0134126_10000186_pt1 | contig 81894 bp, 76 predicted proteins | sample KB31752_FD_96881 | JGI IMG/M metagenome (GOLD analysis project Ga0134126, IMG submission 96881) | Terrestrial soil microbial communities with excess Nitrogen fertilizer from Kellogg Biological Station, Michigan, USA - KB3-175-2 | ecosystem: Environmental > Terrestrial > Soil > Unclassified ...
AATGACGGACTGTAGCGTCGCGTGGTTCGCGGACCGGGTTTGGGCATGGGACACTCCTGAAAGTTAGTTCAGGGTGTCCACCAAAGCGAAGGAACTATCGCGTCCGCTGGAATGAATAGTTAGACGACTGACACGCATACAATGTTAATAGCCTTCACTGGTTGACCTTGCCAGGAAGGTACTGCTCGCCAACCCGATGGAAATTGAAAAGTACAGTTGGGTTAACTTCCAGAACTCCTTCGCGTGCACCTGAGCGAATTACTAAAGGCAACCCGAGCTCGAGCACGCGTTGGTCACCGACGTAACTCATCATGGTATCGCGCTCACAATACGCTGCCTTAGCTTGCGGCGGCGGCTTGGATAACGGTGCCGGATCGCTTGGCTTAAGTAACGGATCAGGCTGAGGTACGAGCACACCCTTCGTTGCCACGAGCCAGCCGCAATTCTCCACCTTTGACTGCGGAGCGGCGAACGCCGGCTCCGCGAGGATCAACGCCACAATGAGAAATGCCAGTTTTGCGCTCGGTTTGCACATAGGTGTCTCAGCCGTCTAACGCCTGAGCTAAGCGGCGGCTGCCGCTGCACAACATGTTACCGTAACCGACCCGCAGCCGTCCGCTTGAGCGAATAGTTAGCTTACGCACGCGACTTTTTGAAGAATGACAGTACTGGCCGATCCAACAGCGGAGCGTGCGCCTCGAATGCAGCGCGAACAAGACTGATTTGATGCGCATAGCCCACAGGCTCTGGACCGACCCAGTAGCGACTATTGTCGCCGAAGGGTTCCCACGCACTAAAGGTTGCTCCAGCGACAGAGAATATACAAAACGTCTCTTCTCGGAACCACGAGAAGAGGCGCGGCGTCTTCAAAAGCGTTGCCCCGGGAATGGTCTGCACAACTCTACAAAAGCCGCGACGGCCAAGCGCAATATTCTCGACCTCAAACGCGAACGCACGCCCCTCTTTGTCTGTGAGATCGAAAAGTTTCATTGCGGAAGCTAACTACAAGTAGACCCCGGATCCGAGGTGTAGCACGCGATATTCAGCTTGGCGACGGGCAATGTCAAATGACATTCTTCGACTAATCACGGACTTGCTAGGAAGCGATGCCTCGGGATGAGCTGAATGGCGCCTTGCATATTGCACAAAACGGGGTACTAAAGTTTTACGCCCCGGATATGCGGGCGTAAAACTTGGCGATCCGCGCGGATTATCGCTGCATATTTCGCAAGCGCAGGCCATGGATGGCCGTCGATGGGCGAGCTTTCCAGCGCCGTGCATGACGCCGAGGCGCGCAGCCGAACGGCGGAGCAAGCGCCGCATGTTCGAGCACATGGATGTGCGAGTTCGGCGCGGCCGCCGTTCGGCGAGCGCCGAGGGAAGTCGAGCCGACAGGAAGTCGGCGAGATCGGCATGCCCGCGCGCAATGGCTTTGGTTACTTTCCCCGAAAGGAAAGTGACCGGCGCGCAGCGCCGTCTTCGGCAGCGAGCGGAACCAAAACAATCTTGCGATGTGATCGCCACTGGATGCCGGCCCCGGCCTTCGCCGGGCAAGCTCTGCGCCGGCATGACGAACAAGAACACAGGTATCGCGCGGCAGCGAGCGAAACCCGAGTTATCTCCGCAGGATCGCCACGCTTTGCCCGAGTGCGCCGGTGTCTCCCCACGGCGACGCGGTGCCGGCGATGAAGTCCGCGTTGCGGTAGCCGAGTTTCTGCGACCACAGTTCGATCTGGTTGCGTTCGATGAACTGGTTGAGGGCGGGCAGTTTCGACGAGCGTTGCGCTTCCACGGTGCCAGCGAACGTTTCCCAATGGCCCGGTTCGAGGAATTCCAGGAAGGAGAACACGACCGTGCCGCCTGGCCGCAGCACGCGGTGGAATGCCTCGAGGTAGAGATAACTTTCGTGGTGCAGCAGGTGGGTGAACACGCTGAAGGCCGACGCCATGTCGAAGGAGGCGCCCGGCAACGGAAGGGAAAGCGCGCGATTGAGGATGAAACGGTAATTCGCGGGAGATTTTTTCCTGGCGTATTTCAGCAGCGACTGGACGATGTCGATGCCGCAGTAGTCGATCGACATCTTCTGCCCGAGCGCCCAGGCGAGGCGTCCGCTGCCGCAACCGAGATCAAGCAGGGACTGGCCGTCGCGCAGGCCGGCGTATTGGAGGATCGCCGCCTCCTTCAAGCCGATCGCCTCGTAGTCGCCGCCCACCGCGAGGCTCATCGCTTCGTCGATGGGATATTTCCACCGCAGGCGGCGCACGAGCCGCTCGTAATCCTCGACGAAATGGAACTTGGCCATGGATGTGGGTGGTTTGCCGTTATTTCTTCTTCGTATCCGGCGACGGAGTTTCCCGCACCGGCAGCGGCACGTTGCACAGGTCGATCTTGCCGGCCTTTTGCAGATACCACGCATCCGAGCGGTTGCGGCGCGATTCGACGAGCGCGGCGAAGGTCGGGGTGTCGGTGCGCAGCACTTCGAGTTTCATGCGTTGCGCCGGCGGCAGTTCGGAGGCGAGGCGCACGCGCAGGATCGGCGTTTGCTGCGAGGGTTTCTCGTAGAAGCCCAGCGGGCCGGTGCCGCGCGGCAGCGCCGACAACAATTCCATGCCCTGCACCACGCGACCGACCACGGCGATGTTGCGATCCAGTTGCCGAGGTGCTTGTCCGATCACGACGTACAACTCGGTGCCGGGGCCGGAATCCGGCGCGTTGTCGCGGCCCGCGCCGACCATGCCGTAGCAGTGCGTCAGCCAGGTCTTGTTCGATTGCGGATCGCGCGCGACCGGAAAGCCGTCGCTGAAGCCGACCTGCGGCGCGTATACGTCGCCGTCGGACAGCAGGGTGAACGGCAGCGAGGCATTGATGCCGCGTTCGAATTCCGCGGGCACGGTCTTCTTCGCCGCACCCAGTGGTTTCACGTGCACCGGATGATCGGCCTCTGCCTGCGGATCGCCCCATTGCGTGACGAAGTCGTCCTGCACGCGAAGAATGGCGGTGCCATCCCAGTAATGTTCGCGCGCCAGCGTGCGGATGTTGTCGGCGTGCAATGGCGCGTAGGCGGTCGCGAGTTCGATCACCACGCGGCCTTTCGGCAGGTCCATGTACAACGTGTTGGCGGGATCGAGCGGCCGCCAGTCGGAAGGCTTGGACGCATCCAGCACCTGCTGCATGGTCGGCGCGGGTTTCGCCGCATCGGCCGCAACGCCAGTGCAAGACAAGACAAGTGCCACAGCAATGATCGATATCGCGCTGCGGTTCCGCATGTCGTTTCCCCTTCGAGGCGCACGTTGCTTTAACGACTCTAGCATTATCGTTCGCCTTTTGACGCGAGGAACCGACATGGCATCGAGACTCGACGGACGCGTGGCGCTGGTGACCGGCGCTTCTTCCGGTTTCGGCGAGGCCTGCGCGCTCGCGCTGGCGGAACAGGGCGCGAAGGTGGCGATCACGGCGCGGCGCGAAGACAGGCTGCGGGAACTGGCCGGGCGGATCATCCGCGCGGGCGGCGAAGTCTTCGTGATCGTCGCGGACATCGCCGGGGATGGCGAAGCCCAGCGCGTGGTACGCGAAGCCGAAGCGCATTTCGACCGGCTCGACATCCTGGTCAACAACGCCGGCGTGATGTACCTGGAGCCGATCGACACGGCGGATCTCGATCGCTGGCGGCACATGTTCGACCTCAACGTGCTGGCGCTGATCGCCGCGACCCAGGCCGCGCTGCCGGGCATGCGCCGGCGCCGCGACGGCCACGTCGTCAACATCGCCTCCACCGCCGGACGCTTCGCCACGCCGAATGCCGGCGGCTATTCGGCGACCAAGTTCGGCGTGGTGGCGTTTTCGGAATCGCTGCGCAAGGAAGTCCTCAAGGACAACATCCGCGTCAGCGTGATCGAGCCGGGCGCGGCGGCCACGGAATTGCGCGAACACATCGGCCATGCCGAAACGCAGAAGTCGATCAACGCCTGGGCGGAATCGATGCGGCAGTTGCAGAGCGAGGACATCGCGAATGCGGTGATCTACTGCGTGACGCAGCCGTCGCACGTCAACGTCAACGAGATCCTGATCCGGCCCACCGACCAGGATCGTTGAAGCACGGAAATCCGCATCGGGCGGATTTCGCGGCGATCACTTCACCGGCATGCCGGGCTTCGCCCCGGTATCGACGTTGAGCAGGAACAGTTCCGCGCCGCCGCTGCCGGCCGAGAGGATCATGCCTTCCGACATGCCGAAGCGCATCTTGCGCGGCGCGAGGTTGGCGATGAACACCACGTGGCGCCCGACCAGTTTTTCCGGTTCGGCATACGCGGCCTTGATGCCGGAGAAGATCTGGCGCGTGCCGAGTTCGCCGGCATCCAGCTCGAAACGCAGCAGCTTGTCTGAACCCTCGACGTGCTCGCACTTCAGCACCTTGCCGATGCGCAGGTCGAGCTTCGCGAAATCGTCGATGGCGATGGTTGCAGGCGTGGCGGCGGCTTCGTTCATGGCTGGCTTCGCGTTCGCGGAAATGGGTGCGGCATCGGCAGGTGGCGTCGCCGCGGTTGTGGCCGTCGGTTGCAGCGAATCTTTCGAGGCCTCGATCATCGCCTCGATCTGCTTCGGATCGACGCGCGTGGCCAGCGGCGAGAACGGTTGGAGGGCCGCCCCGAGCAGGGGCGTGCGCGCGGCGTCGAAACGCGTCGGCGTGTCGCCGAGAAACGCGAAAGCGCGCGCCGCGATCGCCGGCACGATCGGCGCCAGCCAGACCGTCAGCATCCGGAAGTAGTTGATCGCCAGCGTGCACGCGACGTGCAATTCGTCGCGCTTGCCTTCGTCCTTCGCCAGCAGCCACGGCGCCTTGTCGGCGACATAGGCGTTGGCCTCGTCCGCGACTTCGACGATCAGGCGCACGGCGGCGGCGTAGTCGCGCGATTCGAAAAGACCCGCGCAGGCTTCCAGCTTGCGCGCGGCCGCTTCGTAGCGCGCGATCTCGTCCGGCGGCAGCGCGTCCGCCAGTTTGCCGGCGAAGAACTTGTGCACGAAGCCGGCGCAGCGGCTGGCGATGTTCACCCACTTGCCGACCAGGTGCGAGTTGACGCGCTCCTCGAAGGCCTTGAGGTCGAGGTCGATGTCGGCCAGCGTCGGGCCGAGCATGGACGCGAGGTAATAGCGCAGGTAATCCGCGTCCAGGTGATCCAGCCACGTGCGCGCGTTGACGAAGGTGCCGCGCGACTTGGACATCTTGGCGCCGTCCACGGTCAGGAAGCCATGCACGTTCACCGCGCTCGGCATGCGCAGCTTCGCGCCGTGCAGCATCGCCGGCCAGAACAGCGTGTGGAAATAGATGATGTCCTTGCCGATGAAATGCACCAGCTCGGTGTCGTCGGCATCCACGCGCGTGAAGCGTTCGTAATCGACCGGAGTGAGCCCGTCGCGGCCGCTGTCGCACAATTCCTTGAACGCGGCGAGATAGCCGACCGGCGCGTCCACCCACACGTAGAAATACTTGCCGGGCTGGTCGGGAATCTCGAAGCCGAAGTAGGGCGCGTCGCGCGACACGTCCCAGCTGCGCAGGCCGTCGGCGAACCACTCCTGCAGCTTGTTGACGACTTCCGACTGCAGGCCGCCGGCATCGCGGCGTTCCTGCAGCCAGGTTTTCAGCAGGTCCTCGAAATCGGCGAGCTTGACGAAGAAGTGCAGCGATTCCTTCTGCACCGGCTTTGCGCCCGACACCACCGAATACGGATCGATCAGGTCGGTCGGGTTGTAGGTCTTGCCGCAGACTTCGCAGGCATCGCCGTACTGGTCCTTGCTGTGGCAGTTCGGACATTCGCCCTTGATGAAACGGTCCGGCAGGAACATCTGCTTGACCGGATCGTAGAGCTGCTGCACCGGCCGGGATTCGACATGGCCGCCGCGTTCCAGCGCGCGCCAGATCGCGTAGGTCAGCTCGCGGTTGGTGGCGCTGTCGGTGCTGGAATAGTGGTCGTAGCCGATGCCGAAATCGCGCAGGTCCGCGGTGTGCCGTTTCCACACGCCTTCGATCAATTGCTGCGGCGTGATGCCTTCGCGTTCCGCGCGCAGCATGATCGAGGTGCCGTGCGCGTCGTCCGCGCAGACGAAATGCACCGTGTGCCCGGCCATGCGCATCGCGCGCACCCACACATCGCCCTGCACATGCTCGACGATGTGGCCGATGTGGATCGGCCCGTTCGCGTAGGGCAGGGCGCAGGTGACGAGGATTTCGCGGGGCATCCGGGGATCGTGTCGGAAAGCGGTCGCGAATTATGCCACGCCGCTGCCGCGCCGCCGGTGCGCCGCGATCTCGTACAGCACCCAGCCGGCGATCAGGAACCCGAACGAACCCGAAAACACCTTGATGAAGAACGCCATGCGGTCAGCCGTGTCCGGAGGCGGAATCAGCGCCAGCACGATGGCGGTGACGGTGGTCAGTGCGCCGATGCCGTTGACCAGCCAGCTTCCCGCGGCGCCGCCGGGAATCGTCAGCGCGCCGTCGGTGCGCGCAATCCGCACACGCATCACGATCGCGGCCACGAACATGTAGAGATACGGAATGAAATACACGATCAGGGTGGCGTCCGCCAGCATCAGGTACGCGGTGTGCACCGACGAGCCCATGGTCGCCGCGAGGATGAAGATTGCCGCCAGCACGCCCTGCACCAGCAGCGCGACCCACGGGGTGTCCCATTTCGGATGGATGCGCGCGAACACGGGCGGCAGGAAGCGATCCATGCCACCGACGAAGAGCAGGCGCGCGGAACCGATCAGCCACGCGCCCAATCCGCCCAGGCCGGCCAGCGTCATCAGCAGAGCGATCGGCGGACCGAGCCACGGCATTCCATGCGCGCCGCCTGCCGCGGAAATCGCCTGGTTCACGCCGCCGATGATCGAGATCTTCTGCGACGGCAATGCCCACATCAGCGCCAACGTGGACAGCACGTAAATCGCGGCGATCGAGATGCCCGCCAGGATCAGCGCGCGCGGGATCGAGCGGCGCGCGTCGTGGATTTCACCGGCCATGATCGGCGCCAGTTCCAGCCCGGCGAACGCGAAGCACATCTGCGAGAAGAAGATCACCGTGTCCAGCTTGCCGAACGAAGGCGCAAACGACGACGCCGGCATCGGCGTGGCGGAGCCGGACGCCAGCAGCGCGATCACGCCCACCGCCAGCAGCACCACCGCCGGCAGCCATTGCGCGATGCCGCCGAGATTCTGCAGCCAGCGTCCGCTCTTCATGCCGATGATGTTGAGCCACAGCGCCACGGCCAGCAGCACCAGCGAGGCGCCGGCGGTATACGTCGCGCTGTTTTCCAGCGCCACGAACCGCAGGTTGAAGATGTACAGCGCGAACACGACCGTCGATAACGTCAGCGTCGGGAAATACAGGATGTTGGACGACCAGTACAGCCAGCCGGCAATGAAGCCGTGGCGCTCGCCGAAGGCCTCGCCGATCCAAACGTACAAACCGCCTTCCTTCGGCATCGCCGACGACAGCGTCATCACGCACAGCCCCTGCGGGATGAAGAACGCGACCGCCGCGAGCACCCACAGCACCAGCGAGGACGGCCCGCTGTGCGCGGTCAGCGCCACCCAGCGCAGGCCCACGATCGCAACCACGTTGAACAGCACCAGGTCGAAGGTGCGGAGGGTTTTCTGGAGCGCCATGACTTGCTTTCCCTGCGGCGGCATTGGTGGTCGCGATGCGGGAGCATAACGCCACATCGTCATGCTTGCGCCGCGCCCGTTTCGCGCGACGGAAACCGCATGGTGGCCTCCAGGGGCGATGTTTTTGCTCGTCATGCCGGCGCAGGGCTTGCCCCAGCGAAGGCCGGGGCCGGCATCCAGTCGCTGTCGTCATGCCGGCGAAGGCCGGACAAATTCGTCTGGAACGAATTTGAACGACCGAAGGTCGGCCCGAAGGGCAAAGTCCATGGATGGACTTTGTAATCCAGTGGACTTGTCGCAAGATTGCCTAGGTTCCGCTCGCTGCCGCGAGCGTGCGACTTTTGTTTCGGCAAAAGTCGCCAAAACCATTGCGCGCGGGCATGACGGTTTCGGCAACCTCCTGTTGCCTCAACTCCCCTGCGCTTCTCGCCGATTGCGCGCCGGCGCGAACTCGCGCATCCATGCGCTCGAACATGCGCGCCTTTCCCGCGCGATCGGCTGCGATGCTCGGCGCCATGCACGGCGCTGAAGCTCACTCAACACGGCCATCCATGGCCTGCCTTGTCGCAAGAATCAGCCGTAGCCCGAATGAAGCCGCATCAGCGACCAAATCCGGGATCAACACCCCGGATGGCGTTGCGCTCCATCCGGGCTGCTTGCTGGATTCCGGCCTACGCCGGAAAGACGTTTGGAAATAGATTTGGGTGAGCAGCTTTATGCGAATCACAACGTGATCATACGAATATCGGAGTTCGTCGGCGGCCCACTCCAACCTATACGGGTTCCTAAGCTTTAGTTATATGGCTGACGCTGCTTTAGCAACTGCATTACCAAGTTGCCTACGCAGCGCCCATCCTGCAAGAAATACTAGTGGTTGTGTGTAAAGCCACCATTGATCTGTGTTGTTCTCGATTGACCATATCTGCGTCTCTTCGGCTAATGAGCGTAGTAGCCAGACAATTAAAGATTTGTCGCCTGAGTACGGCCACAGATTCAGCGGAACCAAGCGCCACTCGCCGGCCTCCCAGTACCAGCCAACGACTAAAAGAACGAAGATAAACACGGACATGCCAAGCACGCGATGGACCTTCATTTCCCTACCCTCGAAGTTTTCCACCATAAATATTTTTGAAAGTGCTGTTCCGGGCAAACATGAAAAATTACAAGGCGCATTTTACGCTTTCTACTTAATCCAACCGTATCCACATGATCCCGTTTCGTGGATCCATGCATGACCACAAATGGAGCACTTGTAGTGACGCTCATCAGCCGGGCCCATAGGTGACGAGAGCTTAATAAACTCAGCTTGTACAAGCGCCTTATGCGCAGGGACAGTCCTGTCGGCGCCTACAAGCGCTTTGCAGTGATCACAAGGATTCTCTTTGTTTGAGTCACTCATGGACCATCCCAAAGTGCCACTGCAATTCGAGCATATTCTGAGGAGAAAAATGCTAAGTTGCCAAAACGGTAAATATTACTTCCTAATCCACACCTGCGACCTTCCCAGCAGGGAGAAGCCGATGTAGCCGTGGACGTCGAGTTTCTTGCCGCCGTCGGTGAGGGAGAGTTTGACCTTGTAGGTCTTGCCGTTCTTGGGGTCGATGATCTGGCCGCCGTCCCACACGTCGTCGTCTTTCCTGACGCCCCACATGATGGTCATGCCTTCGACGGGCTGGTTGTGACGAGTGCCGTCGCATTCCTCACAAATGGGATGCGGACCCTGATCGGAGAAGATCACGGTCTTGACCACCCCCTGCAGCGTGCCGTCGGGCGCAGTGGAGATCTCGATGATGGATTTGGGTTTGCCGGTCTTGTCGTCCACCTGGGTCCAAGTGCCGACCGGGCTGTCGTCGGCGGCGAGGGCCTGCAGGCTCGGCAGCAGCAGCGCGAGGGCGAGCAGCGCGGAACGGAAGGGAATGCGCATGGCCGGTCTCCGTTGAACTCCAGTGCAGCGTGCGCGCGGTGATGAACTCCGTCAAGCGGAGCAAGTTGAGAACCGTTCGCATCGCGCGCACCCGTGCGGCGAACGGCGAATGGATGCCGCGCGATTGCCGCCGGCGGCGCGCCCGTGCGAAAATTGTCTGGATTCCCGAGAGCGCGAGACATGCTGACGGAGTATTGGCCCATCCTGTTGTTCCTGCTCGTGGCCGGCGGCATCGGCATCGCGTTGCTGATCATCGGCCGGCTGCTCGGCCCGCGCCGCGCCACCGCGGAGAAGGAGTCGCCCTACGAGTGCGGCTTCGAGGCGTTCGAGGATGCGCGGCTGAAGTTCGACGTGCGCTACTACCTGATCGCGATCCTGTTCATCATCTTCGATCTGGAAATCGCCTTCCTGTTTCCGTGGGCGACCGTGTTCGCGAAGATCGGCATGACCGCGCTGGTGGAGATGGGCACCTTCCTGCTGCTGCTCGTCGTGGGATTCGTTTACGTCTGGAAGAAGGGCGCGCTCGAATGGGACTGATCCAATGGGCCTGATCCAGACGGTCGACCGCGTGATGCACAACCCGTCGCCGGTCGGGCAGGTGGACGACATCCTGCGCCCGTCATCCGACAATCCGGTAATGCAGCGCGGCTTCGCCACCACCACGGTGGACGCGCTGCTGAACTGGGCGCGCACGGGTTCGATGTGGCCGATGACCTTTGGCCTCGCCTGCTGCGCGGTGGAGATGATGCACGCGGGCGCGGCGCGCCTCGACCTCGACCGCTACGGCGTGATCTTCCGCCCGTCGCCGCGCCAGAGCGACGTGATGATCGTGGCCGGCACGCTGGTCAACAAGATGGCGCCGGCGTTGCGCAAGGTCTACGACCAGATGCCGGACCCGAAGTGGGTGATCTCGATGGGTTCCTGCGCCAATGGCGGCGGCTACTACCACTATTCGTACGCCGTGGTGCGTGGCTGCGACCGCATCGTGCCGGTGGACATCTACGTGCCGGGCTGCCCGCCCACCGCCGAGGCGCTGGTGTACGGCATCCTGCAGTTGCAGAAGAAAATCCGCCGCACCCAGACCATCGCGAAGTGACATGACCGAAACGGCCACGACATCCCTCGCCGACAGCCTGCGCGCGCGCTTCGGCGAGCGCATCGGCAACGTGGCGGAGCGCCTGGGCGAAACCACCATCGAAGTGCAGCCGATGCACTGGCTGGAAATCGCGCGTGCGTTGCGCGACGAATTCCGGTTCGAGCAACTGGTCGACCTGTGCGGCGTGGACTATCTCGGTTACGGCGAGGACGAATGGGCGACTTCGGAAGAAGTCACCTCGCAGGGTTTCTCGCGTGGCGTGGAAGGCCAGGATGGCCCCGGGCGTTTCGACTGGAACAGCCGCCCGCGGCACGAACAATGGTTGCGCCGCTTCGCGTCCGTCACGCACCTGTTGTCGCTGGCGGACAACCGCCGCCTGCGCGTGCGCGTGTTCGCGCCGGAAGACGCGCTGCCGGTGATCCCGAGCGTCACCGGCATCTGGCCGGTGGCCGACTGGTTCGAGCGCGAGGCGTTCGACCTGTTCGGCATCGTCTACGAAGGCCATCCGGACTTGCGCCGCATCCTCACCGACTACGGTTTCGTCGGCCATCCGTTCCGCAAGGATTTCCCGCTGATCGGCAACGTCGAGGTGCGCTACGACCCGCAGGCGCGGCGCGTGGTGTACGAGCCGGTGACTTCGGTGACGCCGCGCGTGCTGGTTGCGCGGGTGGTGCGCGAGGATTCGCGCTTCGCCACCGCGCGCGAGGAAGCCGGCGACGACTGGAAGAAGAACTGATGGCGACGTCGGAAATCCGCAACTACACGATGAACTTCGGTCCGCAGCATCCGGCCGCGCACGGCGTGCTGCGCCTGGTGCTGGAAATGGACGGCGAAACCGTGGTGCGCGCCGATCCGCACATCGGTCTGCTGCATCGCGCGACCGAGAAGCTCGCGGAATCCAAGCCGTACAACCAGTCGATCGGCTACATGGACCGGCTGGATTACGTGTCGATGATGTGCAACGAGCACGCCTACGTGCGGGCCATCGAGACCCTGATGGGGATCGCCGCGCCGGAACGCGCGCAGTGGATCCGCACGATGTTCGACGAGATCACGCGGATATTGAATCACTTGATGTGGATTGGCTCCAATGCGCTCGATCTCGGTGCGATGGCGGTGTTCCTGTACGCGTTCCGCGAGCGCGAGGAACTGATGGACGTGTACGAGGCGGTCAGCGGCGCGCGCATGCACGCCACGTATTACCGTCCCGGCGGCGTCTACCGGGACCTGCCCGCGCAGATGCCGAAGTACAAGGAATCGCGCTGGCACAAGGGCAAGGACCTGGAAGCGTTCAATGCTGCGCGCCAGGGTTCGATGCTGGATTACCTCGACGCCTTCTGCTCGATCTTCCCGCAGCGGGTGGACGAATACGAAAGCCTGCTCACCGAAAACCGCATCTGGAAGCAGCGCACGGTCAACATCGGCGTGGTGTCGCCGGACGAGGCGCGCGCCTGGGGCATGAGCGGCCCGATGCTGCGTGGTTCCGGCATCGAATGGGACCTGCGCAAGAAGCAGCCGTACGCGAAATACGCGGAAGTGGATTTCGACATTCCGGTCGGCGTCAACGGCGACTGCTACGACCGCTATCTCGTGCGCGTGGAGGAAATGCGCCAGGCCAACCGCATCATCAAGCAGTGCGTGGACTGGCTGCGCGCCAACCCCGGCCCGGTGATGATCGAGAACTACAAGGTCGCGCCGCCGAAACGCGAGGACATGAAGGAGGACATGGAAGCCCTCATCCATCACTTCAAATTGTTCACCGAAGGCTACAGCGTGCCGGCCGGCGAAACCTACAGCGCGGTCGAGGCGCCCAAGGGCGAGTTCGGCGTGTACATGATTTCCGATGGCGCCAACAAGCCGTTCCGCGTGAAGTGCCGCGCGCCGAGTTTCGTGCATCTCTCGTCGATGGATTCGATCATCCGCGGCTACATGCTGGCCGACGTGGTGGCGATGGTCGGCACCTACGACCTGGTGTTCGGTGAGGTGGACAGGTGAACACAAACGTCGCACAGCCCGACAAGGCAGGCCAGGATGGCCGTGTTGAGCGCGCTTCCCGGCGCCGTCGCATGACGCCGAGCATCGCGGCCGGGCGCGCGGGAAAGGCGCGCATGTTCGAGCACAGGGATGTGCGAGTTCGCGCCGGCGCGCGCCCGGCGAGAAGCGCAGGGAAGTCGAGCCGACACGATGTCGGCGAGACCGTCATGCCGAGCGCAATGGTTTTGGCGACTTTTGCCGAAACAAAAGTCGCCCGCTCGCGGCAGCGAGCGGAACCCAAAGCAATCTTGCGATCCAGACGCAAGCGGTTCCGTCTCCCATTCCACCACACGCATGCACGGACATCCTCTCCCGCGAGCGGGAGAGGAGAGCAGCAGAGCGAAGCGCGCGCATGAGAGCCACCGGCAATTTCGACAAGGTCAAGGACGTCGATCCGATGGTCGCGCTGACGGATGCGACGCGCGCGCACATCGACCATTGGGCCGCGAAGTTTCCGCCGGACCGCAAGCGTTCGGCGGTGATCCAGGGACTGATGGCCGCGCAGGAACAGCACGGCGGCTGGCTCACCGACGAGTTGATCGCGGCGGTGGCGAAATACCTCACGATTCCGCCGGTGTGGGCCTACGAGGTCGCGACGTTCTATTCGATGTTCGCGCTGGAGCCGGTCGGCCGCCACAACGTGGCGATCTGCACCAACATCTCCTGCTGGTTGAACGGCGGCGAGGATCTCGTGCGTCATTGCGAGAAGAAATACGGCATCAGGCTCGGCGAGAGCAGCCCGGACGGCAAGGTGTTCCTGAAGCGCGAGGAGGAATGCCTCGCCGCCTGCGCCGGCGCGCCGATGATGGTGGTGGACGGGCATTACCACGAGAACCTCACCATCCAGAAAGTGGACGAAATCTTGGACGGACTCGAATAACCCATGGCTTACGGTCCCGCCCCGCAGGAACACCAGGTCGTCTACACCACGCTGCATTTCGAGCAGCCGTGGACGATCGAGAATTACCGCAAGACTGGCGGCTGGCAGGCGTGGGAAAAAATCCTGGCCGAGAAACCCGATCCGCAGACCATCGTCGACGAGTTGAAGAAAAGCTCGCTGCGCGGGCGCGGCGGCGCGGGTTTTCCCACCGGCATGAAATGGTCATTCATGCCGCGCAACGCGCCCGGCCAGAAATACATCCTGTGCAATTCCGACGAATCGGAACCCGGCACCTGCAAGGACCGCGACATCCTGCGCTTCAATCCGCACTCGGTGCTGGAAGGCATGGCCATCGCCTGCTACGCCACCGGGTCCACCGTTGGCTACAACTACCTGCGCGGCGAGTTCCACCACGAGCCGTTCGAGCACATGGAGCAGGCGCTGCGCGAAGCGCGCGAGGCCGGGTTGCTGGGCAAGAACCTCAAGGGCAGCGGCATCGACTGCGAGATCCACAACGCGCTCGGCGCCGGCGCATATATATGTGGCGAGGAAACCGCGCTGATGGAATCGCTGGAAGGCAAGAAAGGCCAGCCGCGCTTCAAGCCGCCGTTTCCCGCCGGTTTCGGCCTGTACGGCCGTCCGACCACGATCAACAACACCGAGACCTTCGCCTCCGCGCCGGCGATCCTGCGCAACGGCGCGGACTGGTTCCTCAATCTCGGCAAGCCCAACAACGGCGGCCCGAAGATTTTTTCGGTGTCGGGTCACGTCAACAAGCCGGGCAATTTCGAGATCCGCCTCGGCACGCCGTTCTCCGAACTGCTGGAAATGGCCGGCGGCGTGCGCAACGGCCACAGGATCAAGGGTGTGATCCCGGGTGGCTCGTCGATGCCGGTGCTGCCGGGCGAGACGATGATGGGACTCACGATGGATTACGACGCGCTGAGCAAGGCCGGTTCCGGCCTCGGCTCCGGCGCGGTGATCGTGATGGACGAAACGACTTGCATGGTGCGCGCGTGCACGCGCATCGCGCGCTTTTATTTCGCCGAATCCTGCGGCCAGTGCACGCCCTGCCGCGAAGGCACCGGCTGGATGTACCGCGTGCTGTCGCGCATCGTGGAAGGCAAGGGCACCATCGACGACCTGCATCGCCTGAAAGCCGTCGCCGGACAGATCGAAGGCCACACCATCTGCGCTTTCGGCGAAGCCGCGGCGTGGCCGGTGCAGGGATTCCTGCGCCATTACTGGCACGAGTTCGAATACTACGTGCAGAACGGCCGCTCGATGGTCGATTCACGCATGGAGATGGCGGCATGACGCGGTCGGCGATGTCATCTCACTATGCGAATAGTGAGCGGTCAGCGGTCAGCGGTCAGCGGAACGGCGCGTGCAGCCGTTCACCGCGCACCGCTCTTCCGCTCACGAAGGCATCCGCATGAGCGCCGCGCCGAAAGACGTCGCTCCCGAGCTGGTCGACATCGAGATCGACGGCAAGCCGCTGCAGGCGCCGAAGAACGCGATGATCATCCAGGCCGCGGACGCGGCCGGCATCCCGATTCCGCGCTTCTGCTACCACAAGAAACTGGCGATCGCGGCGAATTGCCGCCAGTGCCTGGTGGAAGTGGAGATGGGCGGCAAGCCGATGCCCAAGCCGCAGCCCGCGTGCGCCACGCCGATCGCCGCCGGCATGAAGGTGTTCACGCACTCCGACAAGGCGATGCGCTGGCAGCGCGACGTGATGGAGTTCCTGCTCATCAATCATCCGCTGGATTGCCCGATCTGCGACCAGGGCGGCGAATGCGAACTGCAGGACGTCTCGCTCGGCTACGGGCGCTCGGTGTCGCGTTACACGGAGCGCAAGCGCGTGGTCGCCGACGAGGACCTCGGCCCGCTGGTCGCCACCGACATGACGCGTTGCATCCAGTGCACGCGCTGCGTGCGCTTCAGCGCGGAGATCGCCGGCACCTACGAACTCGGCGGCATGGGCCGCGGCGAGATGCTCGAGATCGGCACCTACATCGGCAAGGCGATCACGAGCGAATTGTCCGGCAACATCATCGACGTCTGTCCGGTCGGCGCGCTCACCAACAAGCCGTTCCGTTTTCGCGCGCGCGCCTGGGAACTGATCGCGCGGCCGTCGCTCGGCTACCACGATGCGCTCGGTTCCAACCTCTGGCTGCACACGCGCAGCGGCCAGGTGCTGCGCGCGGTGCCGCGCGACAACGAAGCGGTCAACGAGTGCTGGCTGTCGGATCGCGACCGCTACAGTTGCGAAGGCCTGTATGCGCCCGATCGCGCGCTGAAGCCCGCGATCAAGCGCGATGGCGCCTGGCGCGACGTGGAATGGACGGAAGCGCTGGACTTCGCCGCCACGAAACTCAAGGCGCATTCCGGCAACGACGTCGGCGCGCTCGTGCATCCGGCCACGTCGTGCGAGGAAGGCGTGTTGCTGAAGCGGATCGTGCAAGCGCTCGGCAGCGGCAACATCGATCATCGCCTCCGCGCGCTGGATCTTTCCGACGGCGCTGCCGCGGCGCCGTTCGAGATGCCGTTGGCGCAACTGGAACATGCGAGATCGGTGCTGCTGATCGGTTGCGATCCACGCAGTGAAGCGCCGCTGCTGAACCATCGTTTGCGCCAGGCCAGCAAGCGCGGCGCGAAGATCTTCGCGATCAATCCGGTGCATTTCGATTTCAACTATCCGCTGGCCTGCGAAAAGCTGTTCGCGCCGCAGTATCTGGTCGAGGCGATGCTGTGCACGGCCAAGGGCGCGGGCGCGGGCAGCGACGACAAGATGCTCGCCGACGCCATCGCCGGGGCGGACGATCACGCCGATGCGAAAACCTGGGCGGATGCCCTGCGCGAAGGCGGTTCGGTGGTGATCTTCGGCCACGCCGCCGCGCAACATCCGCATGCCGCGACGCTGCGCGCGCTGGCGAAGGGCGTCGCACGCGCCACCGGCGCCGCGTTCAATGAAATTCCCGACGGCGCCAATGCGGTCGGCCTGGCGCAGGCCGGCGTGTTGCCGGGCGCCGATGGCCTGGACGCGCGCGCGATGCTGGAACAGGCGCGCAAGACATACGTTCTCTACGGCGCCGAACCGCCGCCGGATTTCGCCGACGGCGCGCTGGCGATGCGCGCGCTGCACGAGGCGGATTGCGTGATCGCGTTCAGCGCATTCGCATCCGAAGCGCTGCGCGATGTCGCCGACGTGATCCTGCCGATCGGGCTGACGCCCGAAATCGACGCCACGCTGGTGAATGTCGACGGCACCGCGCAAACCGGCGCAGCCGGATCGGCGTTGCCGGGCGATGCACGCGCGGGCTGGCGCGTGCTGCGCGCGCTGGGCGGCATGCTCGAAGTGCCGGGTTTCGATTTCACCGACATCGCGCAGCTGCGCGCGACGATGCCGGACACGGGCCGCACGCAACCGGATTACGCGCGCAAGCCGCTGGGCGAAGCGGGTGTCGCAGCATCTGCTTCGACGTCCGCCAACGGTGCGCTGGTGCGTTTCGGCAACGTGCCGATCTACCGCGTCGATGCCGTGACGCGCCGCGCCGCGCCGCTGCAGGAGCACCCGCTCAACCGGCCGCCGGCCCTGCGCCTCAACGCCGCGGATGCCGCCGCGTTGAAACTGGAAGATGGCGCGCACGCGAACGTCAATGGCGTGGTGCTGCCGGTGGCGGTCGATGCCGCGGTGCCGGAAGGTTGCGCCTGGATCGAGGCCGCGCACGAGGCCACTGCATTGCTGCCGCCGTATGGCGCGACATTGGCGATCAGCAAGGCGGATGCGGCATGAACACGCAATCCGACCTGCTGCTTTTCATCTTCACGCTGCTGAAGATTTTCGCGATTGCGCTGCCGCTGATCATCGCGGTGGCGATGTACGTGTGGTGGGAGCGCAAGGTGATCGGCTGGATGCACGTGCGCATCGGCCCCAACAAGATCGGCCCGTTCGGCCTGCTGCAGGCGTTCGCCGACGTCTTCAAGCTGCTGTTGAAGGAAGTGGTCACGCCGACCAACGCCAACCTGTTCCTGTATTTCCTGGCGCCGCTGCTGTCGGTGATTCCCGCGCTGGCGGTGTGGGCGGTGATTCCCTTCGACGAGCACGTGGTGCTGGCCAACATCAACGCCGGCCTGCTGTACCTGCTGGCGATGACGAGCCTGGGCGTGTACGGCATCATCCTCGCTGGCTGGGCGTCCAACTCGCGTTATGCGCTGCTGGGCGCAATGCGTTCCGCCGCGCAGGTGATCTCCTACGAAATCGCGATGGGCATGGCGCTGGTGTGCGTGCTGATCCTCGCCGGCAGCCTCAACCTCAGCGCGATCGTCGACGCGCAGGCGGGACACAAGGGGCCGTTCGACTGGTTCTGGCTGCCGCTGCTGCCGATGTTCCTGGTCTATTACATCTCCGGCGTGGCCGAGACCAACCGCGCGCCGTTCGACGTGGCGGAAGGCGAATCGGAAATCGTCGCCGGCTTCCACGTCGAATATTCCGGTTCGGCGTTCGCGATTTTCTTCCTCGCCGAATACGCCAACATGATCCTGGTGTCGTTCCTGGCGCCGATCCTGTTCCTGGGTGGCTGGCTGAGCCCGTTCCAGGGCGTGGCGTTCCTCGGTTTCCTCGCCGCACCCGGCTGGTGGTGGCTGGCGATCAAGGCATTCCTGTTCGCCACCGCTTTCTTGTGGCTGCGCGCCACCTTCCCGCGTTACCGCTACGACCAGATCATGCGATTGGGCTGGAAGGTATTCATCCCGATCTCGATCGTGTGGATTTTCGTGGCGGGGCTGTTCAAGTATTTCCACGTGGTCACGATAGGCGGATGAGCGCGTCATGAATCGCATCGTCAACTACGTCAAGAGCCTGCTGCTGCTGGAGCTGTTCGCGGGGCTGTGGGTCACGCTCAAGTACCTGTTCAAGCCGAAGTACACCATGCATTACCCGATGGAGAAGATCCCGCAGTCCAACCGTTTCCGCGGACTGCATGCGCTGCGCCGCTATCCCAACGGCGAGGAGCGCTGCATCGCCTGCAAGTTGTGCGAGGCGGTATGCCCGGCGCTGGCGATCACCATCGACTCGGCGCCACGCGCGGACGGCACGCGCCGCACCACGCGCTACGACATCGACCTGTTCAAGTGCATCTACTGCGGCTTCTGCGAGGAGAGCTGCCCGGTGGATTCGATCGTGGAAACCGGCATCCACGAATACCATTTCGAGCAGCGCGGCCAGAACGTCGTGACCAAGCCGCAGTTGCTGGCGATCGGCGACCGCTTCGAATCGCAGATCGCCGCCGCCCGCGCGCAGGACGCGGCCTACCGATGAGCGCCATGCACGCCATCTTCCAACTGGCCTGCTTCTGGGCCTTCGCCGCGGTCGCCACGATCGCCGCGCTGGGTGTCATCACGCTGCGCAATTCGGTGCACGCGGTGCTGGCGCTGGTGCTGACCTTCTTCTCGACGGCCTGCATCTGGCTGCTGCTGCAGGCGGAGTTCCTCGCGATCGCGCTGGTGGTGGTCTACGTCGGCGCGGTGATGGTGCTGTTCCTGTTCGTGGTGATGATGCTGGACATCAAGGTGGAGCCGTTGCGCGAGCGCTTCATCCGCTACCTGCCGCTGGGCGTGGTGGTGGCGGGCATCATGCTGGTGGAGATGCTCGGCATCATCGGCGTGCGCAGCATGGACGTGCTGGCGGGACCGAATCCGGCCGGCACGTCGAACACGGAATGGCTGGGGCAGGCGCTGTTCACGCGTTTCCTGCTGCCGTTCGAAGTCGCCGCGTTGATCCTGACCGTCGGCCTGGTCGCCGCGGTGGTGCTGGCCGCGCGCACGCGCACCGACAAGAAGCATCAGGATCCGGCGCAGCAGGTGGCGGTGCGGGCCTCGCAGCGCGTGCGGCTGGTGAAGATGCGCGCCGAGACCGGCACGCCGAAGGAGCCGCAGGCATGATCATTCCCCTTGCGTACTACATCGTGTTCGGCACCGTGCTGTTCTGCATCGCGATCGCCGGCGTGTTCATCAACCGCAAGAACGTGATCGTGCTGCTGATGTGCATCGAGCTGATGCTGCTGGCGGTGAACACCAATTTCGTGGCGTTCTCGCGCTTCCTCGGCGATCCGGCGGGCCAGGTGTTCGTGTTCTTCATCCTGACCGTGGCCGCGGCGGAGTCCGCGATCGGCCTGGCGATCCTGGTATTGCTGTTCCGCAACCGCGGCACGGTCAACGTGGCCGAAATCGACACGCTGAAGGACTGAAGGAAAGACGATGCCGATCCCGACGTCCATCCTGCTGATCATCGTGCTGGCGCCGCTGGCGGGCGCGCTGCTCGCGGGTCTGCTGCGCAACCGGATCGGCCGCGCCGGCGCGGCCGGCGTGACGATCCTCGGCGTCGCGGTCTCGTGCGCACTGTCGTGCTGGGTGCTGTACCAACTGGTCTGGGGCGGCGCGCCGGACTTCAACGCCGACGTCTACACATGGTTCACGGTCGGCAAGCTGTCGTTGCACGTCGGCTTCATGGTGGACCGCCTCACCGCGATGATGCTGGTGGTGGTCACCTTCGTCTCGCTGATGGTGCACATCTACACGATCGGTTACATGGCCGATGACGACGGGTTCCAGCGCTTCTTCGCCTACATCGCGCTGTTCACCTTCTCGATGCTGATGCTGGTGATGGCCAACAACTTCCTGCAGCTGTTCTTCGGCTGGGAAGCGGTGGGCCTGGTGTCCTACCTGCTGATCGGGTTCTGGTTCACGCGCGACAGCGCGACCTTCGCCTCGCTCAAGGCGTTCCTGGTCAACCGCGTCGGCGACTTCGGCTTCGTGCTCGGCATAGCGGCCGTGCTGTATGCCTTCGGCACGCTGGATTACGGCACGGTATTCGCGCAGGCCGGCACGCTGGACGGCAAGACCATCGAGGTGATCGGCAGCCATCCGTGGTCGCTGGCCACCGTGATCTGCGTGCTGCTGTTCGTCGGCGCGATGGGCAAGTCCGCGCAGGTGCCGCTGCACGTGTGGCTGCCGGATTCGATGGAAGGCCCGACGCCGATCTCCGCGCTGATCCACGCCGCGACGATGGTGACCGCCGGCATCTTCATGGTCGCGCGCATGTCGCCGCTGTTCGAGCATTCGGAAACCGCGCTGACCTTCGTGCTGGTGATCGGGGCGACCACCGCGTTGTTCACCGGCCTGATCGGCATCGTGCAGAACGACATCAAGAAGGTGGTCGCGTATTCCACGCTGTCGCAGCTCGGCTACATGACCACCGCGCTGGGCGTGTCGGCGTATTCCGCCGGCGTGTACCACCTGATGACGCATGCCTTCTTCAAGGCGCTGCTGTTCCTGGGCGCGGGTTCGGTGATCGTGGCCATGCACCACGAACAGGACATGCGCTACATGGGCGGCCTGCGCAAGTACATGCCGATCACCTGGATCACGATGTGGATCGGTTCGCTGGCGCTGGCCGGCGCGCCCGGGTTCGCCGGGTTCTTCTCGAAGGATTCGATCATCGAGGCGGTCGGCGCCTCGCATCGCGCGGGTTCAAGCTACGCGTATTTCTGCGTGCTGATCGGCGTATTCGTCACGGCGTTGTACAGCTTCCGCCTGCTGTACATGACCTTCCATGGCAAGGAACGCTTCAAGGTCGAACATTCGCATGGCGGGCACGGCCACGACGATCACCACGGGCACCAGCCGGGCGTGCTGGCGCACGCGCCGCACGAATCGCCGTGGGTGATCACCGTGCCGCTGATCCTGCTGGCGATTCCCTCGGTGCTCGTCGGCTGGTTCACCATCGGTCCGATGCTGTTCGGCGGCTGGTTCGGATCGTCCATCCATGTCGCGCCCGCGAACGACGTGCTCGGTGAAGTCGGCCGCGAGTTCCACGGCGCGCTGCCGATGGTGCTGCACGGGTTCGCCGGGGCGCCGTTCTGGATCGCGCTGGCCGGTTTCGCGGTGGCTACCTACATCTGGCTGTTCAACCCCGCTGTCGCCACGCGCGCGGAGAAGATGTTCCTGCCGGTGTATCGCATGCTGGTGCGCAAATACTGGTTTGACGAGCTCTACTACAACGTGTTCGCGCGCGGCGGACGCGCGCTGGGCCGCGCGTTCTGGAAGGGCGGCGACGGCGCGTTGCTGGACGGCGTGATGGTGGACGGTTCCGCATCCTTCATCGCGCGCAGCGCGCAGGTCGTGCGCCGCCTGCAATCCGGTTATCTGTATCACTACGCCTTCGCGATGATCGTGGGGCTGATCCTGCTGCTCGGCGGCTTCTGGTATTGGGGGCTGCATTGATGAATGCGTGGCCGTTGCTGAGCATGCTGATCTGGGCGCCGATCCTCGGCGCGGTGCTGGTGCTTTTCTGCGGCAACGCGCGGCCGCGCCTCGCGCGCTGGCTGTCGCTGCTGGTCGCGGTGATCGTGTTCGCGATCAGCCTGTGCCTGCTGCCCGGTTTCGATTTCGGCAGCGGCACGATGCAGTACGGCGAAGTGCATCGCTGGCTGCCGGCGATCCACTCGGATTACCGCCTCGGCGTGGACGGCATTTCGATCGCGCTGATCATCCTCACCACGTTCACCACGGTGCTGGTGATCGGCGGCGCATGGGAAGTGATCAAGGACAAGGTGCACCAGTACATGGCCGCGATGCTGGTGCTGCAAGGCCTGATGATCGGCGTGTTCTGCGCGATGGACGCGCTGCTGTTCTACGTGTTCTTCGAGGCCATGCTGATCCCGATGTTCATCATCATCGGCATCTGGGGCGGCCCGCGCCGCATCTACGCCACGCTGAAATTCTTCATCTTCACCTTCTTCGGCGCGATCTTCATGCTGGTCGCGCTGATCTGGCTGTACCTGAAAGCCGGCACCTTCGATCTCAACGTGCTGTGGTCGCTGCCGCTGACGATGACGGAACAGATCTGGCTGTTCCTGGCCTTCCTGATCGCGTTCGCGGTCAAGGTGCCGATGGTGCCGGTGCACACCTGGCTGCCGGACGCGCACGTGGAGGCGCCGACCGGCGGTTCGGTGATCCTGGCCGCGATCATGCTGAAGGTGGGTACTTACGGATTCGTGCGCTTCTCGCTGCCGATCGTGCCGGACGCCTCGCAACAACTGGCGTGGCTGGTGATCGCGCTGAGTCTGGTCGCGGTGATCTACATCGGCTACGTCGCGCTGGTGCAGGAAGACATGAAGAAGCTGGTGGCGTATTCGTCGATCGCGCACATGGGCTTCGTGACGCTCGGCCTGTTCATCGTGTTCATGCTGGTGCGCGGGTTGAACGATCCGCAAGCCGCGCAACTCGGCGCGCAGGGCGCGATGGTGCAGATGATTTCGCACGGGTTCGTTTCCGGCGCGATGTTCACCTGCATCGGCGTGATGTACGACCGCCTGCACACGCGCCAGATCAAGGATTACGGCGGCCTGGCGAAGGTGATGCCGTGGTTCGCCGCCTTCATGGTGCTGTTCGCGATGGCCAACTGCGGCCTGCCGGGCACCAGCGGCTTCGTCGGCGAGTTCATGGTGCTGCTGGCCAGCTTCGAGGCCAATCCCTGGATCGCATTGCTGGCCGCGTTCACGCTGATCATCGGCGCCGCCTACACGCTGTGGCTGGTCAAGCGCGTGGTGTTCGGCGACGTGACCAGCGACGCGGTGCGCACGATGACGGACATCAATCCGCGCGAGGCCGCGGTGCTCACCGCATTCGCGGCGGCGGTGCTGGCGGTCGGCATCTGGCCGGCGCCGCTGACGCACCTGATGGATGCGTCGGTGGCGCATCTGGTGAACCAGGCATTGGCGACGAAGTTGTGATTTTTGCGAACAGTGCGGTCATGGATGACCGCTGTTTGACTGTAGTGATCATGGAATATCACAGAAAATCGAGAAGTGCAGCATGGATGTCTGCATTTTTGATCTTTGCGTATCGGGATGTTCGCGACTTTCCAGGGCTCTTATGTTCTCGATGAACGACCTGTTGGTGATGTTGCCGGAGCTGTACATGGCCGGTGCCGCCTGCCTGTTGCTGCTGATCGACGCGTTCCTGCGCGACGAGCAGCGCGGCGCCATCCACTGGATGGCGGTGCTGGTGCTGGTCGTGGCGATCTACCTTGTGATCTTCGGACAGCCGAACGGAACTGCCATCGCCTTCGACGGCATGTTCGTGCGCGACCGCATGGCGGAGATCCTGAAAGTGTTCGCGCTGGGCGCGACCGCGATCGTGTTCGTGATTTCGCGCCCGTATTTGCGCGACCGCAAGCTGCTGATCGGCGAGTTCTACATCCTGGGCCTGTTCGCGGTGCTGGGGCTGATGCTGCTGATCTCGGCCGGCAACCTGGTATCGCTGTACCTGGGCCTGGAGCTCTACAGCCTTTCCGCCTACGCGCTGATCGCCCTGAACCGCGATTCGCGCCTGTCGTCGGAAGCGGCGATCAAGTACTTCGTGCTGAGCGCGCTGGCCTCCGGCCTGCTGCTGTACGGCATGTCGATGATCTACGGCGCCACCGGCACGCTGGCACTGGACGCCATCCATCGCGCCGCGACGACGACCACGCATTCCGGCCTGTTGCGCTTCGGCCTGGTGTTCCTGGTGGTCGGCATCGGCTTCAAGTTCGGCGCCGCGCCGTTCCACATGTGGATCCCGGACGTGTACGAGGGCGCGCCGACGCCGGTAGTGGCCTTCATCAGTTCCGCGCCCAAGCTCGCCGCGTTCGGCATGGCGTGGCGGCTGCTGGAATCCGGGATGGGAAGCTGGGTGGCCGACTGGCGGCTGATGCTGGCTGCGCTGGCGGTGCTGTCGATGGCGATCGGCAACGTGGCCGCGATCGCGCAGACCAACCTCAAGCGCATGCTCGGTTATTCCACGATCTCGCACATGGGCTTCCTGCTGCTCGGCCTGGCCGGCGGCTCCGCGGGAGGCTACACCGCGGCGCTGTACTACGCGGTGTGCTACGCGCTGATGTCCACCGCGGCGTTCGGCATCATCCTGCTGCTGGCGCGCGCAGGTTTCGAATGCGAGATGATCGACGACTTGAAAGGACTCAACCGCCGCTCGCCGTGGTTCGCGGGGATGATGGCGATCGCGATGTTCTCGCTGGCCGGCGTGCCACCGCTGTTCGGCTTCTTCGCCAAGGTGATGGTGCTGAAGTCCGCGATCGACGCGCACATGCTGTGGCTTGCCATCGTGGCCATCGCGTTCTCGATCATCGGCATCTTCTATTACCTGCGCGTGGTCAAGGTGATGTATTTCGACGCGCCGCAGGAAGGCGCGCCGCCGCTGCAGCCGGTGCCGGATGTTTCGCTGCGCCTAGTGCTCTCGGCCAACGCGCTCGCGCTGCTGGCGCTGGGCATCGATTCCGGCCCGCTGCTGGGGTGGTGCCAGCGCGCGTTCGCGGGCTGATCGACTTCTCGCTCCCGCGCCGCCTTTTGCCGTTCCACGGCTGACGGGGGGTGCGCGCCGCTGCGTGCTTTCCCCCCGCTTTTCCTTTCATTTTCCGATTGTGACGGCGCCTTGTTGGCCGATCCTTTCCGGGTTTCTTGCAATTACAAATCTAAATGAGATACATTCGTATTATTGGTAGCGACATATCCGACCGATCGAGCGAATGAGAGCGGTGCGGCGACGGGTTCGCCACGCGCGGATGGGGCGCAGGAGGAGTTTCATAGTGACGAGATTGCGAATGATGCCGCTCGCCGGCCTGATTTGCGCCGTGCTGGCGACATCGCAGGCGATGGCAGCGGACAATGTCGCTGCCGGGACGGCAGGCAGTGATGCGAGCCATCCCACGGAGCTTTCGACCATCCAGGTCACCGGCACGCGCCTGCGCGCGCCGATCGCGATGGACGTGCCCGGCACGGTGTCGACGATCGACCGCGAGCAGATGGACCGGCAACTGGTGACGACGATCCGCGATCTCGTCCGCTACGAGCCGGGCGTGTCCGCGATCGGTACGGCCGGCCGCTTCGGGCTGGACAGCTTCAACATCCGCGGCCTGTCCGGCAACCGCAGTTACATGCAGGTCGACGGTGTGCCGATGCCGGCATCGTTCGGCGCGGATCTCGGCGGCGGCGTGCGCGCGGGGCGCGATTTCATCGACCTCGACCAGATCAAGCAGGTCGAGATCCTGCGTGACCCGATCTCTGCGTTGTATCCGTCCGATGCGCTGGGCGGTGCGGTGATCCTGACCACCAAGGATCCCGCCGATTACCTGCAAGCCGGCCGCTCGACTCATGCCTCGGTCAAGGAGCAGTACGACAGCACCGACCGCAGCTACGACACCACGGCCACGTTCGCCGGCGGCGACCAGGCCAACGGCTTCCTGCTGGTGGCCAATCATCGCGACGGCCACGAGACCGACAACATGGGCGATGTCGGCGGCACCGGCGCCACCCGCACCGAGCCCGACCCGCTGCGTTACCACGTGAACAGCCTGCTCGGGAAATACGTGCACACCGCCGACAGCGGTCGCGCCGACCGCGTGATCGTGGATGCCGCGCAGACCCGCACCAGCACCGACGGATTATCCGAGCTGGTACCGGATCCGTTCGAGGGATTCGTCCCGGACTATTACCTGTCGCAGGACATCGACACGCGCCTGCGCATCAGCGCGGGGCAGTGGTTTCCGCATCTGGATTCCGCGCTCGCCGATACGCTGGACTGGAGGCTGTACGGGCAATCGAGCCGCACACGCTCGTATACCCAGACTGACACGCCGACGGTGTGGCGCTACTTCGACACGCTGCCGCTGCTCGAGCGCGTGATCGGCGGCAAGCTGGTGGCGATCAAGCATTTCGGCGATGGCGGCACGGTCAGCCAGAAACTGAGCTACGGCATCGAGGCTTCGCGTACCAACGCGCAGTCGAACGTCGACGGCTACGGCGTCGACAAGCAGACCGGCGAAACCGGCAAGAGCAACGCCTTCATGCCGGGCAATTATCCGTTGCACCTGTTCCCGGAAAGCAATACCAACCGCTACGCGCTGTTCGCGCAAGACGAGATTTTCCTGCTCGACGGTCGCCTCGTGGTCACGCCCGGTGCGCGCGCCGAACGCTACGAATACCTGCCGCAGGCCGATGCGCTGTATCAGGCGTACAACCCGGGCTACGCGCAGCGCGATTACGACAAGAACTACATTTCACCCAAGTTCGGCGCGATCTGGCATTTCGGCAACGCGTTGAGCATGTACGCGGATTACGCCTACGGTTTCCGCCCGCCGTTGTACAGCGAAATCGCCGGCGCGTGGAACGAGCAACCCGTGCCCGGCGTCAACATCGCGTTCCTTCCGAATCCGGACCTGAAGGCGGAAACCAGCCGCAACGCCGAAGTAGGGCTGCGTGGACAGGGCGAGGCCGGCTGGTTCAACGTCGGCGCGTACTACAACCGCTATCGCAATTTCATCTGGTCCGGTTACCAGTTGGCGCCTTCGCAGGTGCCGCCGTGGGCTTACCAGATTTCGCCCGGCGCGTTCTTCAACCAGTTCTTCCAGGCGGTCAATGCGTCGCGCGCGGTGATCAAGGGCGTCGAAGCCAGCGGCCAACTGCAGTTGGGTGCACTGAGTCCTTCACTGCAGGGCTGGTCGTTGCGCGCCAGCGCCGCGATCGCCAGCGGCAAGTTGATCCAGCCCGGCGAGGATTTCTATTCGCCGCTCAATACCGTCGATCCGGCCAAGCTGGTCGTCGGCGTCGGCTACGACGCGACGGACTGGGGTGTCGAACTGGTCGGTACCGCGGTGCGCCGCCACGCCCTGCTGAGCGATCCGACGTATTTCAGGCCCGCCGGTTACGGCACGCTGGATTTCTACGCGCACTACACGCCGCTGCGAAATCTGGAGCTGTACGCGGGGCTCACCAATCTCACCAACCGAAAGTACTGGGACTGGGGCAGCCTCAACGGCGGCACGCTCGGCAACCTGATCAGCGGCAATGGCGTCAACGACGCCGGAACCGGCGGCCTGCCCGCCGACCGCCTCACGATGCCGGGCCGCAATTTCAGCCTGACGGCCAAAATCGACTTCTGACGCGAGGAAATGGCGATGTTGAACGAAAGCACTGCGATCACGACGACCGTCATGCCGCCCGCGCAATTGCAGCAGGCGTGGCGGGAGCTACGCACCGCGGAACCGATGTTGCGCGCGCGCGATCTGGCGGAGAGGCTCGGCGTCAGCGAAGGCGAATTGGTGGCCAGCCGCTGCGGCGACGGCGACATCGTACGCCTGCAGGGGCCGTGGGACGAACTGATCCGCGATCTGCCCGCGCTCGGCCGCGTGATGGCGCTCACGCGCAACGACAGTTGCGTGCACGAGAAGAAGGGCGAATTCGACAACATCGACCTCGGACCGATGATGGGCGTGGTGTTGAACGAGGCGATCGACCTGCGAATCTTCCTGCGCCACTGGCGCCACTGGCGCCACGGTTACGCGGTGCGCGAGGAATCGCGCGGCCGCACGCTAGAGAGCCTGCAGTTCTTCGACGGCGACGGCAGGGCGGTTCACAAGGTCTATCTCACCGACCACAGTCACCGTGAAGGCTGGGAACAATTGCTGGCGCGCTTCCGCGCGCCGGAACAATCCGTCGTGCTGGAAGTGCGCGAGGTCGCCGATCCACTATCTGCATCGCTCGACGATGCGAAAGTGGACGTCGATGCCCTGCGCGCAGGCTGGCGCGCGATGCGCGATCCGCACGATTTCTTCGCGCTGATGAAGAAGCACAAGACCACGCGCCTGCAGGCGCTGCACCTGGTCGGCCGCGAGTTCGCGCGCAAGGTGGCCAATGAATCGGTTCGCCATGTGTTCGAGCGCGCCGCCATCTGCGGATTGCCGTTGATGGTGTTCGTCGGTTCGCCCGGCGTGGTGCAGATCCACACCGGGCCCGTGCACAACATCAAGACGATGGGGCCATGGCTCAACGTGCTGGATGACGATTTCAACCTGCATCTGCGCGCGGACCACATCGCGGAAAGCTGGGTGGTGGACAAGCCGTCGCCGGATGGTCCCGTCACCTCGCTGGAGCTCTACGATGCGAACGGCGTGCAGATCGCGCAGGTGTTCGGCAAGCGCAAACCAGGCACGCCGCAATTGCCGCCTTGGCGCGCGCTGGCGGAAAGCCTGTCCGACGCGGAACTTGCGCATGCGTAGCGGATTCTTGCGCGCTGCGCTCACGGCATTGCTGGCCGTCGCAGGCGCGGCGCAAGCCGCGGCACCCGCGACCGGCCTGCAACGCATCGTCGCGCTGGGCGGCGACATCACCGAAACGGTCTACGCGCTCGGCGCGCAGAACATGCTGGTCGGCGTGGACAGCACCAGCGAATGGCCGGTGGCGGCGAAGCGATTGCCGAACGTCGGCTACGTGCGCCAGCTCAATGCCGAAGGCGTGCTGGCGCTGCATCCGCGGTTGATCGTCGCTACCCATGATGCCGGGCCGCCGCAGGCGATCGCGCAATTGCGCAGCGCAGGCGTGCGCATCGAAGTGATGCCGCCTTCGCGCACACCGGCGGACGTCGTCGCGAAGATCCGTGCGGTCGGGCATCTGCTGGATCGCCACGCGGAAGCGCAACGGCTGGCTGCGAAGATCGAAGGCGAATATGACGATCTCGCGCGTCGCGTCGCAGGCATGCATTCGCCACCGCGCGTGCTGTTCCTGCTTTCCTTCGGCAACGGCAGCCCAATGGCGGCGGGGCAGGGCACCGCGGCCGACACGGTCATCGCGCTGGCAGGCGGCCGCAATGTGGCGCAGGGCTACAAGGGGTACAAGCCGGTGTCGGCGGAAGCGCTGGCGGCGCTGGCGCCGCAGCTGATCGTGGTGATGGGCGACGGCGATCACGCACGCGCGCTCGATGCCGTGATGAAACTGCCGGGCGTGGCGCAAACGCCGGCGGGGGCCTCGCGCCGTATCGTTCCCGTCGATGGCGAGGCGTTGCTCGGCTTCGGCCCGCGCAGCGCGGAACAGACGCTGCTCCTGCAACGGACGTTTGCATCCGCCTCGCCATGAGCACGGTGGCGCTGCCGCGGATCGTTCCGCGCCGCGCGCATCCGCGCGCACTCGGCATCCTGGCGGTGCTGCTGGTGCTGGCCGTTTGCTGGGGCCTCGGTCGCGGCGCGATGGCGCTTTCCCTGAGCGACGTTGTCGCGGCGATCCTGCACATGCTCGGCGGCGCGGTGCTCGACGAAAACGACCGCGTGGTGTTGATGCTGCGCCTGCCTCGCGTGCTGATGGCGGTACTGGTCGGTGCGTCGCTGGCGTGCGGCGGCGCCACGATGCAGGGGTTGTTCCGCAATCCGCTCGCCGATCCAGGGCTGATCGGGGTGTCGTCGGGCGCGGCACTCGGCGCGGTGGCGATGATCGTGCTGGGTCGCACGTTGATGAGCGCGATGCCTGGGATCGCGGGTTCGCTCGGCGTGACAGGTGCCGCATTCGCGGGCGGCCTGCTGGCGACTTGCATGGTGTACGCGATCGGGCACCGGCGTACCGGTGTCGGGACGCTGTTGCTGGCAGGCGTGGCGATTGGCGCGATCGCGATGGCGGGCGTGGGCCTGCTGACCTTCGTTGCCGACGAAACGCAATTGCGCGATCTCACCTTCTGGTCCCTCGGCAGCCTCGGCGGCAGCGACTGGCACCGATTCGCGGTGATCGCGCCCTTGATGTTGGTGCCATTGCTTGGATTGCCGTACGCCGCGCGCGGGTTGAATGCGTTGTTGCTCGGTGAGCGCGAAGCCGCGTTGCTCGGCTTCCGTCCGGAACGTCTGCAACCCGTCCTGATCGCGGCCGTGGCGCTGATGGTGAGCGCGGCGGTGGCGATGACCGGCGTGATCGGTTTCGTCGGTCTGGTGGTGCCGCACCTGCTGCGCCTGCTGCACGGTCCGGATCATCGCTGGCTGCTCCCCGCGTCCTCGCTGGGTGGCGCGATCCTGCTGGTGCTGGCCGACACGCTGGCGCGCACCGTGGTGGCGCCGGCGGAATTGCCGATCGGCGTGTTGACCGCATTGATCGGCGGACCGTTCTTCCTTTGGTTGCTGCTGAGGCCACGCGGCATCGGAGATGCGGAATGAATGCGGCGATCGAATGGCGCGCGATGGCGCCTCGCATGCATGGATTGGCCGCGGAAGCCTTGACACTGCATCGCGGTCACGCGCGCGTGCTCGAAGACGTCAGCCTCGGCGTGCAGTCCGGATGCCTGCTCGCGCTGGTCGGGCCCAACGGCGCCGGCAAGAGCAGCCTGCTTTCCGCGCTGGCGGGCCTGCTGGCGCCGACGCATGGAAAAGTCACGCTGGACGGTCGTCCGCTCGCGCAGTGGCCGGCGCGCGAACTCGCGCGTCGGCGCGCGATGCTGTCGCAGAAGGTCCAGATGGGTTTCGGTTTCAGCGTGTGCGAGGTCGCGACGCTCGGCCGCAGTGCCCATGCCACGCAGCAGCGCCCAAGACCGCCATGCGGTCGAAGCCGCCTTGCGCGCGGCGCGCGTCTGGCATCTGCGCGAGCGCAATTACCTGCAGCTCTCCGGCGGCGAGCAACGGCGTGTGCAACTGGCGCGCGTGCTGGCGCAGGCCGGCATGGCCACGGACGGGCAACCAGCATGGCTGTTGCTGGATGAGCCGGAGGCGGGGCTCGACATCGCGCACCAGCATTTCATGTTGCGTCTCGCGCGCCAGCTTTCGCGCCAGGGGCACGGCGTGATCGTGGTGTTGCACGACCTCAATCTGGCCGCGCGCTATGCCGACGAGATTGCGCTGCTGGCCAATGGAAGGCTGTTGCGGCACGGCACGCCAGGGCAGGCGCTCGATCCAGAACTTCTGTCGGCGGTCTACGGGATTCCGTTGCAGCGCGCGGCGATTGCCGATGCGATCGGCGGCGACTGGGTGATGTTGCCGCGCTGAGCGATACAGGGTTGCCCCGCGGATGCTCGCGCGAGCTGTGGCAAGCGTTCTCTCAGTGGTGATTCGCGCCCGCCGACCTTGCAAAATCAGCATCCTGCCGCTATATTTGTCCGTCTGATTGATGCGGGGTGGAGCAGTCTGGCAGCTCGTCGGGCTCATAACCCGAAGGTCGCAGGTTCAAATCCTGCCCCCGCTACCACCTCGACTGGCACAAGTTGTTTCTGTGCGGGCTGTTGTTGAGAAGTGCGGCCATGGATGGACGCTTTTTGATCTTCGCGATCAGGACGATCGCAAAGTTGTACGAGTGCGGTCAGGATGGCCGCTCTTCGATCTTCGCGACAGGGATGGTCGCAAGGTCATGAACGCCGGGTTCAGGATCAAAACCGGCGAACTACGGAATGGGCCTCGTGCCCATTTTTTGTTTCTGCAGTTCGCACACGGAGTTTGGCTCGCGGATGGATGTGCATGCACTCGCGGCGAGGATCGCGCCGGCACTCGACGAACTCGGGCTGGAATGCCCGGGCATCGAGTGGGTACCAGGGCGCGGCGAAGGCTTGCTGCGCGTGTACGTCGATCGCGAAAGCGGCACGGTCACGGTGGACGATTGCGAAGCGGCCAGCCGCGAGATTTCCGCGTTGCTGGACGTGGACGATCCGATCGCCGGGCATTACCTGCTGGAAGTGTCCTCGCCCGGACTCGATCGTCCGTTGTTCAGCGCGGAGCAGTTCGCGCGCTTCATCGGCGCGGAGGCGAAGCTGACGCTGAAGCTGCCACGCGAAGGGCGGCGCAGGTTGCGAGGACGCATCGTCGAGGTGCAAGGCGAGCGCATCAGGATGGAAGTCGATGGCGCGATGTTCGATCTGCGACACGACGAAATCGAAAGCGCACGATTGGTGCCGGATTGGGAGGCGTTGGGTTACGCGCCCAAGACCAAGCCGGGAAAGGCGGCCAGACGCAAACATTGAAAAGCGGAAGAGCGAAGAACTGGATTTCCGCTTGCGCGGGAATGACGAAGAGTGAGGTGTCCCGGCTTTTTCAACCCCCTTGAGCCAAGGGGGTTGACCAACAAAGCGAAGCGATGTTGATCGGGGGTTGTGGAAGTATGAAAGCGGTGGGCGGAACGAAGACGCTCATTCGCGGAACTGGAAGTGCCGGGAAGCCGGCAGTTGCTAAGGCTTGTCGAGGAGCGAGGAGCCTTACGGAGATAAGAGATGAATCGTGATCTTTTGATGGTTGTCGATGCGGTGGCGAACGAGAAAGGCGTTCCGCACGAAGTGATCTTCGAGGCGATCGAGGCCGCGCTGGCGAGCGCCGCCAAGAAGCGCTATTCCGGCGAGGAGCCGATGGTGCGCGTGGCCATCGATCGCGAGAGCGGCGATTACGAGACTTTCCGGCGCTGGGAAGTGATCGCGGACGACGGCCAGATGGAATCGCCGGATTTCCAGTTGCGACTGATGGACGCGGAGGACGAGCGCGCGGGCGCGCAGGTCGGCGAATTCATCGAGCAGCAGATCGAGAACCCGGAATTCGGGCGCATCACCGCCCAGGCCGCCAAGCAGGTGATCGTGCAGCGCATCCGCGAAGCCGAGCGCGCGCAGGTGGTCGACGCCTTCAAGGATCGCATCGGTGAACTGGTCACCGGCGTGGTCAAGCGGGTCGAGCGCGGCAATCTCTATATCGACCTCGGCGGCAACGCCGAAGGCTTCATCCCGCGCGACAAGTCGATTCCGCGCGAATCGACCCGCGTGGGCGACCGCGTGCGCGGCTATCTCTACGAAGTGAAATCCGAAGTGCGCGGCCCGCAGCTGTTCGTCTCGCGCACCGTGCCGGAATTCATGATGGAATTGTTCAAGCTGGAAGTGCCGGAAGTCGGCCAGGGCCTCGTCGAGATCAAGGCCTGCGCGCGCGATCCGGGCGACCGCGCCAAGATCGCGGTGCTGGCGCACGACAACCGCACCGACCCGATCGGGGCCTGCATCGGCATGCGCGGTTCGCGCGTGCAGGCGGTGTCCAACGAATTGAACGGCGAGCGCATCGACATCGTGCTGTGGAGCGATGCGCCCGCGCAGTTCGTGATCAACGCGATGGCGCCGGCGGAAGTGCAGTCGATCATCGTCGACGAAGACAAGCATTCGATGGACATCGCGGTGGCCGAGGACAAGCTGTCGCAGGCGATCGGTCGCGGCGGCCAGAACGTGCGCCTCGCCAGCAAGCTCACCGGCTGGGACCTCAAGGTGATGACGCAGGACCAGGTCGCCGCCAAGACCGAAGCCGAGCAGGAAGCCGCGCGGCAGTTGTTCATGGACAAGCTGGAAGTCGATCAGGAAATCGCCAACATCCTGGTGCAGGAAGGTTTCTCGACGGTGGAAGAAATCGCCTACGTACCGACCGGCGAGCTGCTGGCGGTCGAAGGTTTCGACGAGGACATCGTCGAGGAGTTGCGCGCCCGCGCCAAGGACGCACTGCTGACCGAAGCGCTGGCGGTCGAGGAAGACCTCGACGAGCACAAGCCGACCGATGAACTGTTGGCACTGGAAGGCATGGACGAGGAAACCGCGTACGCGCTGGCGGAACGCGAAATCACCACGGTGGACGATCTGGCCGACCAGGCGGTGGACGACCTGATCGACATCGAAGGCATGGACGAAGAACGCGCCGCCGCGCTGATCATGGCCGCGCGTGCGCCGATGCTGGAGCGGATGCAGCAGCAGGCAAGTTGAACAAGCCTCGACAGAAGCGAACGGATGTACCGAAATGAAGGTTTGCAAGGCGTTGTGGGCGAAGGCAGGTTGCGCGACGCCGGCGTGCGAGATGCCAAGCGCAGCAGCTTTGCAAACCGCTTGATGCGAGGACGCAAATGTCTGACGTAACCATCAAACAACTGGCCGGATTGCTCGGCATGACCGAAGACAAGCTGCTGGCGCAGCTTGCCGAGGCCGGCATGCCGTTCAACAACCCGGACCAGGTCATCAGCAGCACCGAGAAGGTGAAACTGCTGGGCTTCCTGCGGCGCACGCACGGCAAGGCCGAGGCCGCGCGCACGGAGGAATCCTCGCCGCGCCAGATCACGCTCAAGCGCCGCAAGGTCAGCGAGATCACCGTGGGCGGCGGTCGCGGCGCCAGCGCCAAGACGGTCAACGTGGAAGTGCGCGCCAAGCGCACCTACGTCAAGCGCAGCGTGATCGCCGAGGAAGCCAACGCGGACGCCGAGCGCGAGGAAGCACGCCGCCTGCTTGCGGAATCGCACGAGTTGCGCGAGCGCGAGCAGGCCGAACACGCCGAGCAGGATCGACGCCGCCAAGAAGAACAGGCCAAGCTGCAGGCTGCCGAGGAAGAGCGACGGCGTGCCGAAGAGGAACGTGTGCGCGCCGAAGCCGCGGTCCAGGTCCAGGCGGGAGCCGCAACCCAGCCTGCCGAAGCGCCGCGCGACGCGGCACCCGCCCGCAAGCACGAACCCAAGGCGCCGACGCGCGCCAAGGAAGAAGCGCCTGCAGCGCACAAGCACAAGCACCGTGGCTCGCACCGCATGCGCGACGAGGGTGACGAGGAAGCCCTCAAGAGCACCCGTTACGTCGGCGGCGAACTGCACCTCACCGATGCCGAGCGCGCGCGCCGGTCCACGCGCAAGAAACCCAGGCAGCGGATCGACCTCACGCAACTCACCTCGCAGCACGGATTCTCCAAGCCCACGGCGCCGGTGACGCGCGAAATCGCGCTCGGCGATTCGGTCGTGGTCGCGGACCTGGCGCAGAAAATGGCGGTCAAGGGTTCCGACGTGGTCAAGGCCCTGTTCAAGATGGGCACCATGGTCACCATCAATCAGGTGATCGACCACGACACCGCCGCGCTGGTGGTGGAGGAACTCGGCCACAAGGCCGTGCGCGCGGAAGAGAAGACCGCGGAAACCGCGCTGGCGGCGCACGCCCCGACCCAGGGCGCGGGCACGTCGCGCCCGCCCGTGGTCACCATCATGGGCCACGTCGACCACGGCAAGACCTCGCTGCTCGATTACATCCGCCGCACCAAGGTCGCGGCGGGCGAAGCCGGCGGCATCACCCAGCACATCGGCGCATACCATGTGACCACGCCGAAGGGCGTGATCACCTTCCTCGACACGCCCGGCCACGCGGCGTTCACCTCGATGCGCGCGCGCGGCGCGCAGTCCACCGACATCGTGGTGCTGGTGGTCGCGGCCGACGACGGCGTGATGCCGCAGACGGTCGAAGCCGTGCAGCATGCGCGCGCGGCGCACGTGCCGCTGATCGTCGCGGTCAACAAGATGGACAAGCCGGGAGCGAATCCGGACACGGTGCGCAACGGGCTGATGCAGCACGAAGTGGTGCCGGAGGATCTCGGCGGCGACACCCAGTTCGTGCCGGTGTCGGCCAAGACCGGACAAGGTGTCGACGCGCTGCTGGAAGCGATCGGCTTGCAGGCCGAGGTGATGGAGCTGACCGCGGTCGCGGACGGCCGCGCCTCCGGCGTGGTGATCGAATCCAGCCTCGACAAGGGCCGCGGCCCGGTCGCGACGGTGCTGGTGCAATCCGGCGAACTCAAGCGCGGCGATTACGTGGTGTGCGGCGTGGAGTACGGACGCGTGCGCGCGCTGTTCGACGAAACCGGCGCGCAGGTGGCGAGCGCGGGGCCGTCGATCCCGGTGCAGATGCTCGGCCTTTCCGGCGTCCCGGAAGCGGGTGACGAATTCGTGGTGGTGGCCGACGAGCGGCTGGCGAAGGACGTGGTTTCCGAACGCGAAGCCAAGCGACGCGACCAGCGTCTGGTGACACGCACCAACACGCTCGAAGACGTGATGGCGCAGATGGTCAAGGGCGATGGACAGCAGACCTTGAATCTGGTGATCAAGGCCGACGTGCAGGGCTCCGCCGAAGCGCTGCGGCAATCGCTCACCGACATCACCAACGACCTGGTCAAGGTCAACGTGATCGCATCGGGCGTGGGCGGCATCACCGAATCCGACGCCACGCTCGCTTCGGCCTCCAAGGCGCTGGTCATCGGGTTCAACGTGCGCGCCGATGCGTCAGCGCGCAAGGTGATCGAGGCCACCGGGCTGGACCTGCGCTACTTCTCGATCATCTACGACGTGATCGACCAGGTGAAGCAGGCCGCGTCCGGCCTGATGGGCGTGGAAGTGCGCGAGGACATCCTGGGCACCGCCGAAGTGCGCGACGTGTTCCGCAGCTCCAAGTTCGGCGCGATCGCCGGCTGCATGGTGGTCGAGGGCGTGGTCAAGCGCCACAAGCCGATCCGCGTGCTGCGCGACAACGTGGTGATCTTCGAAGGCGAGCTGGAATCGCTGCGCCGCTTCAAGGAGAACGTGGACGAAGTGCGCAACGGCATGGAGTGCGGCATCGGCGTCAAGCAATACAACGACGTCAAGCCGGGCGACAAGATCGAGTGCTTCGAGCGCATCGAGGTGGCAAGAACGCTGTAAGCGGTCAAGCAGTGAGCGGTCAGCGGCAAAAGCCGCAAGCTCTCCCGCACACCGCCCTGCCACTCACCGTTCACATCCACACGACTCCCATGCCTCCCCACTCCTTCCATCGCACCGACCGCATCAACGCGGAACTCCGCCGCGAACTGGGCGCGCTGGTACACGCGCTGGTGCGCGATCACGCGTTGCCGCAAGCCAGCGTGTCGGACGTGGAAGTGACGCGCGACCTGGACGTGGCCACCGTGTGGGTGACGGCGCTGCAGCCGGAGCGTTCGGCCGACGTGGTCAAGGCATTGAAGGAAGCCGCGAAGGATCTGCGGCGCGAACTGGCGCATTCGATGCGCAGCATGCGGCGCGTGCCGGAGCTGCGTTTCAAGTACGACGACTCCGTCGACCGTGGCGAGCGGATCGATGCGTTGTTGCGCAGCGATCGCGCGCCGGACGATTCCGGGCAGGACGGTTCCTCGTCATGAACCTGCGCCCTCCCATCGCCGCCCGCCACAAGGGCTTCAACCGCGCCGAGATCGTCGACCGCAATTTCATCGAGTTTGTCGGTGAATGGGATGGCGAAGCGCGCCGCGCGCCGCGCGACGACGAGCCGGTGCTGCCGGGCAGCGCGCTGGATGCGCGTGGCTTCCGCGAGCTGTTCGAATCGCAACTGATCTCCCGGCACCTGGACCTGATGGCGCGCGTGCTGCGCGTGCAGAACAAGGTGTTCTACACCATCGGTTCCGGCGGCCACGAAGGCAACGCGATGGTGGCGCGGCTCACGCGCCACACCGATCCCGCGTTCCTGCATTACCGCAGCGGCGCGTTCATGGCCGAACGCTTCCGCAAGCTGCCGGGCACCGATGGAAAACCACGTGATCCCGTCATGGATTCCGCGCTGTCCTTCGCCGCGTCGAAAGACGATCCGGCTTCCGGCGGCCGCCACAAGGTATGGGGTTCCAAACCGCTTTGGGTGCTGCCGCAGACATCGACCATCGCCTCGCACCTGCCCAAGGCGTTCGGCACGGCCGTGGCGATCGAGCAGGCGCCGCGCATCGGCCATGCGCTGCCGATTCCGGAGGATTCCATCGCGATCTGTTCGTTCGGTGATGCGTCGAGCAACCACGCCACCGCGCAGACCGCGTTCAACGCGGCCGCGTGGACGGCGTACCAGAAACTGCCGGCGCCGGTGCTGTTCGTGTGCGAGGACAACGGCATCGGCATTTCGGTGAAGACGCCGGGCGGCTGGGTCGCCAACAATTTCCGCGACCGCAAGGATCTCGACTACTTCTACGCCAACGGGCTCGATCTCGCCGAAGGCTACGCGCAGGTGCGCACGGCCGTCGAACATTGCCGCGGCACGCGCCGGCCGACCTTCCTGCACCTGAGAACGATGCGCGTGATGGGCCACGCCGGCACCGACTTCGAGATCGAGTGGCGCAGCATCGAGGAACTGGTCGCGCTGGAAGCCACCGATCCGCTGCTGCGTTCCGCCACGATCGCGCTGGAGTGCGGCCTGTATTCGAAGGAATCGCTGCTTGCGTTGTACGAATCGACCCGCAAACGGTGTTTCGCGGCCGCGGAAGAGGCCGATCGCCGCCCGCGCCTGAAAACGCTCGACGAAGTGATGGCGCCGCTGGCGCCGTATTCGCCGAAGGCCGTGCGCACGGAAGCGCAGCGCGCGCCCGCGACGGAGAAGCGCGTCGAGGTGTTCGGCGGCGAGGCCAAACTGCCGGAGACATTGCCGCCGCGGCATCTCGCGCTGCAGATCAACGCCGCGTTGCATGACCTGCTGGCGAAGTATCCGGAGTCGCTGCTGTTCGGCGAGGACGTCGCGCAAAAGGGCGGCGTGTATACGGTGACGAAGGGCTTGCACAAGGCCTTCAAGGGCGCGCGCGTGTTCAATACGCTGCTGGACGAGACGATCATCCTTGGTCTCGCGCAGGGCTACGCCAACTTAGGGCTGCTGCCGCTGCCGGAGATCCAGTATCTCGCGTATTTCCACAACGCCTGCGACCAGATTCGCGGTGAGGCGTGTTCGCTGCAGTTCTTCTCCAACGACCAGTACCGCAATCCGATCCTGATGCGCATCGCGTCGCTCGGTTATCAGAAAGGCTTCGGCGGCCACTTCCACAACGACAATTCGATCACTGCGCTGCGCGACATCCCGGGCCTCGTCGTCGGTTGTCCCTCGCGCGGCGACGACGCCGCGACGATGCTGCGCACGCTGGCCGCGTTGTGCAAGGTCGATGGCCGCGTGTGTGCGTTCCTGGAGCCGATTGCGTTGTACATGACCAAGGACCTGCACGAGGCGGGTGACGGTCGGTGGCAGTTCGCGTATCCGCCGCCGCACGAGGCCATGCCGCTGGGCGAGGGCCGCGTCTACGACGAAGCTGCGGATGACCTGGTGATTTTCACCTTCGGCAACGGCGTGCCGATGGCGCTGCGCGCCGCGCGCGAGATCGAAAGGAAATTGAAGTGGCAGGTGCGCGTGATTGACCTGCGCTGGCTGGTGCCACTCAACGAGAAGTTCATTGCCGCTCAGGCGAAGAACGCCAGGCGCATCATCGTGCTGGACGAGGGTCGCCGCAGCGCGGGCGTGGGCGAAGGCATCATCACCGCGATCGTGGAGGCCGGTTTCGGCGAAACGCCGCTCAAGCGCGTGGTCGGTGCCGACACCTACACGCCGCTGGCGAGCGCCGCGCTGCTGGTGTTGCCGGACGAGGCCGACGTCGTCGCCGCGGCGGAAGCGATGAAGTGAACGAAAACGCATCGCCCGGCGCTCTTCCGCAACAGGAAGAAGCCACGCGTTTCGGCGTGCTGGGCGGCATCAGCCTCGCGCACATGTTGAACGACATGATGCAGTCGCTGATCGTGGCGATCTATCCGCTGCTCAAGGGCGACTTCCATCTGAGCTTCTTCCAGATCGGCGCGATCACGCTGACCTTCCAGTTGACCGCGTCGCTGCTGCAACCGGTGGTCGGCATGGTCACCGACAAGCGACCGATGCCGTATTCGTTGCCGGCTGGCATGTGCTTCACGCTGGCCGGACTGGCCCTGCTGTCGATCGCGCCGTCCTACACGATCCTGCTGGGAGCGGTCGCGCTGATCGGTTGCGGCTCTTCGGTGTTCCATCCCGAGTCCTCGCGCGTGGCCCGGCTCGCATCGGGTGGCAGGTACGGGTTCGCGCAATCGGTGTTCATGATCGGCGGCAACGTCGGTTCCGCGCTGGGGCCGCTGCTGGCAGGCTGGGTGGTGCTGCGTTACGGTCGCGGCAGCGTCGGCTGGGCCACGCTCATCGCATTGCTGGCGATCGTGGTCCTGCTGCAAGTCAGCCGCTGGTATCACGCCCATCTCAACGAGCGCCGGCACAAGCGCGTTGCCGAGGGCCCGCGCTATCCCAAATCGCTGGTCGTCCGCACCATCGGCGTGCTGCTGCTGCTGCTCTTCTCGAAATATTTCTACCTCGCCAGCATCAGCAGCTATTACGAGTTCTACCTGATCCACCGTTTCGGCTTGACCGCGCAGGGTGCGACGATCCACCTGTTCGTGTTCCTGGCGGCGGTGGCGGTGGGCAGCATGATCGGCGGACCGATCGGCGACCGCATCGGGCGCAAGACCGTGATCTGGGCTTCGATCCTCGGCGTCGCGCCGTTCACGCTGCTGCTGCCGCACGTCGGCCTTGCGTGGACGACCGCGTTGAGCGTGCTGATCGGCGTCGGCATCGCTTCGGCTTTTCCGGCGATCATCGTCTACGCGCAGGACATGGTGCCGCACCGCATCGGCGTCATGTCGGGACTGTTCTACGGATTCTCGTTCGGCATGGGCGGCATCGGCGCGGCCGTGCTCGGCGTGATCGCCGACCACTACGGCATCGTGTTCGTGTACGACGTCTGCGCGTTCCTGCCGCTGCTCGGATTGTTCGCGGCGTTACTGCCGGATATCCGTCCGCCGGCGCGTGGAGCGGCTTGAGACCTGCTGCGCTCGGCATGCCGCGCGTCGGCGGTGCTCGGAATCCTCATGTACTGGCGTGTACACTCCGGTTCCTGCGCACCGCATGGCCAAGAGTTCCGCGGTGACACGAAACGCCGGATGAGGGTTCGGCTCAGCGCGATTTTTTGAGTCTTTGCGCAATTCGACCGCGCTTTGCCCCGAGCCCTGACCCCAACCCCTCTCCCGAAGGGAGAGGGGCATCATTCCACTCAATGTGTCGCCGGCGCGGGGCCTTGCACCACCTGCACCAGGTTCGACGGGCGCAGGTATTTCTTGTAGGCGTTCTGGACGTCGGCCGCACTCAGGTTGAGGAAGTATTTCGCGGCGACCATCGGCTGGTCGAGCGGTTCGCCCTTGTAGCTCCAGTTGAGCAGTTGCCGTGCGATTCGATCGACCGAAGACACGCTCACCGGGATCGAGCGGATTTCGTACTGGCGCGCGTTGTCCAGCTCGGCCTTGGTCACCGGCGTATCCTGCATCGCCTTGAGGTTCTGCTGCACCAGCATATCGACCGGCGCGACCTTGCCCGGATCGCTGCCGTACTGCACGTAGAACACCGAGCGCGAACGGTCGACCTGCAACCCGGAACCGGCGCCGTAGGCGTAGCCGTGCTTGACGCGGATGTCGACCATCAGACGCGAGGCGAAACCGTTGCCGCCCAGCACGTCGTTGCCCAGCGCCAACGCGTAGCGATCCGGATTGTGCAGGTCGATGTCGAGCGCCTGGCCCATCAGCACCTGGTCCTGCGATGCGAAGGCATTCGGCACGACGGTGTAGGAAGGCGGATTCAGCGGCACCGGCTTCGGGATCACGTCCGGTTTCGGGCCGCTGGCCTTCCAGTCGCCGAAGTACTTCTCGACCACGGATTTCGCCTGTGTCGGCGTGACGTCGCCGACAACCACGATCGTGGTCAGGTCGGGACGATAGGTGGCCGCGTAGTAATCCCTGGCGTCCTGAAGGTTCAACTTGCCCACCGATTCCGGCGTGGCTTCACGCAGCCCGGGATCGCCCTTCGGCAACAGGCCGTGCTTGAACGCGCGGAACATCTTGTATTCGGGCGCCTGCAATTCACCGGCGAGCGTGTGCGCCAGCGTTTCCTGCTGCACGCTGAAGGCCGACTGCGGCAACGCCGGATGCAATTCGTTGTCGGCCAGCAACTGCATGCCGCGGTCGAAATCCGCGCTGGGTACGGCGAGATTGAAGTCGCTGCCGCCGCTTTCGTTGGCGGCGATCTCGTCCAGCGCCTTGTGGAAGGCGTTGCGGTCCAGCGTGGTGGTGCCGTAATCGAACAACGCGCCGAGCAACTGGCCGACGCCGTCCTTGCCTTGCGGTTCCTGCAGGTGGTCGTCGTGGTCGACGTGGCCGACCACGGTGACGGTCTTGCTGACCGACTCCGGCTGCACGATCAGGGTGATGCCGTTGTCGAGCTTCATCGATGTCGGCGCGAGCGTCCAGTGCGGCATCTCCAATTTGCCCAGCGCCTGCGTGGCCCATTCCGGCAATGGCGCGTCGAGCTTGTCGTTGCCGCCGAAGGATTCGGTGCCGCCGAAGCCGGAGCTGTCCGGCGGCCGCTTGCCGTCCGCGCTCGGCGTCAGCACCAGGGTCACGCGCTGGTCGGGTTTCAGGTATTCGCGCGCCACGCGGTTGACGTCGTCCACGGTGACATCGCGAATCTGCTGTTCGGCTTCGGCCGGCGAATCCAGGCCCTGCCATGCCAGCGCCTGCGACCACGCGCTGGCCTGCGAGACCGCACTGTTCTTGTTGAACTCGAATTGCGCCAGTTCGGATTTCTTCGCGGCCTCCACGAGATCGGCCGGCACGCCGTTCTTGAGGATGTCGTTGAGTGCGCCATCAAGATACGCCTGCGCCTGCTTCGCATCGCCGCCCTTCGGGAAGCCGGCCTGCACCATGCCGATGCCGCCCTGGCTGAAGGGCTGACTGCCGGCGCCTGCGCTCAGCACCTTGCCTTGCGCGGCGAGATCGGAAACGCCGCTGCGCGGGTTGTTGATCGCGTCCATCAGGATCTGCGCGGCGGCATTGTCCTTGGTCGCCTGGCCGGGCGCGCGGTACATGAACATCACCGTGCCGGTCGGATCCGGTGTGGTGCGCGCGATCGTCTGCGGCTTGAAAGTCTGCAGTTTCACCGGCGCGCGCGCGGGCACGTCGCCTCTCGGGATCGCATCGAACAAGTCCTTGACCTTGGCCAGCGTGGCCTGCGGATCGACGTCGCCGACGATCACCAGGATCGCGTTGTTCGGCTGGTAGAGGGCGTCGTAGAACTTGCGCAACGTCGCACCGGTGGTCTTGTCGAACGATGGCCGCGTGCCGAGCGCGTCCTCGGCGTAGCCGGTGCCGGCGTACAGCAGGCGCTCGGCCTGCATGAAGGCGAGATAGCCCGGGTCGGAGATGTCGCGCGAGACTTCCTGCTCGATCGCGCCTTTCTCCAGGTCCCAATCCTTGTCGGTCAACTGCGCGCCGCGCATGCGCGAGGATTCGATGTGCAGCAGCACGTCGAGGTATTGCGAAGGCGCGACGAAGTAGTACTGGGTCGCATCGTTGGTGGTGAAGGCGTTGTTGTCGCCGCCCATCTTGCCGGTCATCTCGTTGAGCTGCGCACCCGACATGCCCTTGCTGTCGCGGAACATCATGTGTTCCAGGGCGTGTGCGGTGCCGGGGAAACCATTCGGCGCCTCATAGCTGCCGGCGAGGTAGGTGATCTGCGTGGTCACCATCGGAGCCAGCGTGTCGCGCACGATCACCACGCGCAGGCCGTTGCCGAGGGTGGCGCGCAGCACGTTGTCGTTCTGCGTGGCGGCCGGCGCATCGGCGGCCAATGCCGTGGAGGGTGCGGCAGTGACGGCGGCGCAGGCGAGCAGGACGCCGAGCGCGAGGGGTTTGAGCTTGCCGAGCTGGTTCATGCGGGACTCCCTGTGGACGAAGTGGATGATCGAACCGGACGATGCTAACGGTGCACCGGGGCGCCGCCAAGCGGACTTCCGGCAGGGTCGGGCGCCTGTTGCTTCAACGGGGGGCGCCGATCACGCGCGGTTCCGGTTCCAGTGTCATGTCGAAACGGGCGCGCACACCGTCGCGCACGCGCTGCGCCAGCGCCCACAATTGCGCGCCGGTCGCATGGCCGTGGTTGACCAGCACCAGCGCATGGCGATCGGAAATCCCGGCGTCGCCTTCGCGCATGCCCTTGAAGCCGGCGGTTTCGATCAACCACGCCGCCGACAACTTGGCGCGGGTTTCGTCGAGCGGCCACAGCGGCAACGTTGGATATTCGCGTTGCAGGGCGCGCGCGGTTTCCGGCGCAACGATCGGATTCTTGAAGAAGCTGCCGGCATTCGGGATGCGCGCCGGATCCGGCAGTTTGCGCATGCGCAGGCGCACCACGGCTTCCGCGACCTGTGCGGGCGTCGGAGCCAGCGCGGCGCCCATCGCGTCCAGCTCCTCGCGCACGCCGGCATAGCCGAGCACGGGTTCGCGCCGTTTCGGCAGGTCGAGTTCCAGCGCGGTGATCAGCCAGCGGTCGGGTTCGCGCTTGAAGCGCGAGTCGCGATAGGCGAACGCGCATTCGCTTTTGGCGAATCGTTCGGTGCGGCGTTCGCGCAGGTCGAAGGCCTCGACCGCGTGCACGAATTCGTCCAGCTCCACGCCGTAGGCGCCGATGTTCTGCACCGGCGCGGCGCCGGCGGTGCCCGGGATCAGACTGAGATTTTCCAGTCCGCACAGGCCGCGAGCCAGAGACCAGCGCACCACGTCGTTCCACGTTTCGCCCGCGGCGATGCGCAGGCGCGCGGAATCCGCGTCGTCGCCGATCACGTCGATGCCGCTCGTCTTCAGCGTGACGACCAGGCCGGCGAAATCGCCGGCGAACAGGACGTTGCTGCCTTCGCCCAGCACGAGGACCGGCGTGTCGCGCAGCGCCGGCCATTCGAACAATCGCGGCAGCGCGCCCGCATCACGCACTTCGGCCAGCCATTTCGCGCGCGCATCGACGCGCAGGGTGTTGCGCGTACGCAGCGAGGCATCCTCGATCAAGGCATGACCGCCGAGGTCGACGGAGGACTCAACGACCATCTTCGTGCCCGCGTTGGCGGCGGATTTCTTCCACGCATTCGGTCAGCAGCCACGGACCGCGATATACCAGTCCGGTGTAGAGCTGCACCAGCACGGCGCCGGCGTCGAGTTTTTCCGCCGCGTCGCTGCCGGAAAGGATACCGCCCACGCCGATCAGGGGAATTTTTCCATCGAGTCGTTGCGACATGCCGCGCAGGATCGCGGTCGCGCGTTCGAACAGCGGCTTGCCGGACAATCCACCGGGTTCGGCGGACTGCGGATCGTCCGCCACCGCGGTGCGATCGAGGGTGGTATTCGTGCAGATCAGGCCATCGATACCGGCGTCCAGCACCGCGCGCGCGATCGCATCCATCTGCGCTTCGTCGAGGTCGGGCGCGATCTTCAGCAGCAGCGGCTTGCGTACGCGGTGCTGCGTGGTCAGTTGTTCCTGTTTTTCGCGCAACGCGCCCAGCAGCCGCGGCAAGGCATCTTCGCCTTGCAGCTCGCGCAGGCCTTTCGTGTTGGGCGAAGAGATGTTGACCGTGACGTAGCTCGCCAGCGGATAGACGCGTTCGAGGCAGAACAGGTAATCGTCGGCCGCGCGTTCGTTCGGCGTATCCGCGTTCTTGCCGATGTTGATGCCGAGCACGCCGCGCCAATCCGCTTTTTCGACATTGCGGGCCAGCGCGTCCACGCCGGCATTGTTGAAGCCGAGCCGGTTGATGACCGCCTCGTGCCGCGGCAGGCGGAACATGCGCGGCCTGGGGTTGCCGGGTTGCGGGCGCGGCGTTGTCGTGCCGATCTCGACGAAGCCGAAGCCCAGCGCGCCCAGCGCATCGAGGTGTTCGCCGTTCTTGTCGAGGCCTGCCGCAAGCCCGACGGGATTAGGGAAATCGATGCCGAATGCCCGTACCGAGAAATCGCCCGGCGGGGCGTGCGCGACGCAACGCATCAGGCCACTGCGCTGCGCCACGCCGAGCCCGTACAGGGTCAGGCCGTGCGCGGCCTCGGGGTCGAGCTTGAACAGCCAGCCGCGGAGCGCGTCGTACATCGTCAACGCACCTCGCCGACGAAGATGCGCGTGTCATAGTCGAAGCTGACGTGGCCGTCCGTCGCGCAGGCATCGAACAATTCGCGCAACGCCTGCAGCATCGGCGCGTGGCCCGGATGGCCGGACTTCGGCGCGTAGGACGACGACATCAGCCGGCCGCGCAAGCCGTCGAAGTCCATGGGCTTCAGATGTTCGAAACGCGCGGAGCCGCGCCAGCCGTCGCCGAACCAGGCGCGCATCTGCGCATCGTCGGCGTAGCGTTCCGCCACGTCGACATAATCGGTGCCATGGCGCTGCAGCAGCGCCTCGTAGCCTTCCAGGAACGGCGTGCCGGTCAGGCGCCGCGAGTTCCAGTAGATCGCGGCCAGTCCGTGCGGGCGCAGGATGCGATGGAATTCGCGGCGCGTGGCTTCGGGGTCGAACCAGTGGAAGGCCTGCGCGACGGAGATCAGATCCACGCCCGCATCCGCGAGGCCGGTGGCGTCGGCGCGACCATCCACCGCGCGGAACCGTTCGTTGCCGCCGAGCCAGCGTTCGGCGGCATTGCGCATGTCGGCGTTCGGCTCGACCGCGATCACGCGGTTGCCCGCGTCGAGGAACATCTTCGCGGAAATGCCGGTGCCCGCGCCGACATCGGCCACCAGCCACGACGCATCCACGCCGAATTCCCGCTGCAGCCAGCGCAGCATCGCGGCCGGATAATCCGGGCGATAGCGCACGTAATCGACGACGCGGTTGCTGAAACGCTGGGTGCCGTGCAAGGTGCTGGTGTTCACGCAGTCATCCATTCAATTGCTGGCCGCCGTCCACGCACAACGTCTGCCCGGTGATCCATCCCGCCCACGGCGACGCCAGGAACACCGCGGCATGGGCGATTTCTTCCGGCCGGCCGAAACGGCCGAACGGAATCCTCGCCAGTATTCTGGCGTATTGATCGGGTTTCTCGCGTTTGCATGTTTCCCACACGCCGCCGGGAAATTCGGTCGATCCAGGCGCGATCGCGTTGACGCGGATGCGATGTTCCGCCAGCACCAGGGCCTGCGTCGCCGTGTAGTGGCTGAGTGCGGCCTTCAGCGCGGCATAGGGCGGGCCCATGGTGCGCGGGTGGAAGGCGGCGATGGAACTGGTGTGCAGGATGCAGCCATGCGGCGATCGCCTGAGGTGCGGCAATGCCGCGCGCGAGGCGCGCACCGCGGCCATCAGGTCGAGATTGAAATCGGCCAGCCACGCGTCATCGTCGTCCGCGTCGAAACCGTAGCCGCTGGCGTTGTTGACGAGCACGTCGATGCCGCCGAGCGCATCGGCGGCGCTTTCGATGTAGGCCTCGATCGCTGCCGGATCGGCGAGGTCGCAACTCCGCGCATGTGCGATGCCGCCGTGCGCGGATATCTCGGCGGCGACGGCATCCAGCGCCGCCTGCCCGCGCGCGCATACCGATACCGCCGCGCCGGCCTCGGCGAAAGCCAGGGCGATGCTGCGGCCGATGCCCTTGCTGCCGCCGGCGACGACGACGCGATATCCGTTGAAGTCGAATGGGGTGTTCATCGCGACACGTCCATCACGGGTGAATGGATTGCAAAGCGTTGCGAGCGAAGCCGGATTGCGCGACGCCGGAGCGCAGCCAGCGGAGCGTACACGTCAGTACGTGAGCATGGCGAGCACCGCCGGCGTGCAATCCGGTGAACGCAGCAGCTTTGCAACCATTCACAAGTCGAACTTGATGCCCTGTGCCAATGGCAACGCATCCGACCAGTTGATCGTGTTGGTCTGGCGACGCATGTAGACCTTCCAGGCATCGGAGCCGGATTCACGGCCGCCACCGGTTTCCTTCTCGCCGCCGAACGCGCCGCCGATCTCGGCGCCCGAGGTGCCGATGTTGACGTTGGCGATGCCGCAATCGGAGCCGCCCGCCGACAGGAAGCGCTCGGACGATTTGACGTTGTTGGTGAAGATCGCGCTCGACAAACCCTGTGGTACCGCATTCTGCATGGCGATCGCGTCTTCCAGCGTGTCGAACGGCATCATGTACAGGATCGGCGCGAAGGTTTCGGCGCGCACGACCTCGGCGTCGTTGCGTATGCCGGTGATCAACGTGGGTTGCACGAAGTTGCCTTTGCCTTCGAGCGCAGCGCCGCCGGATTCGATCTTGCCGCCGGCTGCCTTGGCTTTGGCGACGGCATCCTCGAAACGTTTCACGGCGGCCTCGTCGATCAGCGGGCCCATCAGGTTTTCCGGCTTGGTCGGATCGCCGATTTTCTTTTCGACCTGCGCATAGGCATTGCGCAGCGTGGCCAGCACGTCGTCGAAGATCGAACGCTGCACGAACAGGCGACGCGTGCTGGTGCAGCGCTGGCCGGCGGTGCCGACCGCGCCGAACACGATCGCGGGAATCGCGAGCTTCAGGTCCGCGCTCTCGTCCACGATGATCGCGTTGTTGCCGCCCAGTTCCAGCAGCGGGCGGCCCATGCGTTGCGCCACGCGCGCGCCCACGTCGCGGCCGACGGCGGTCGATCCGGTGAAGCTGATCAACGCGACGCGGTGGTCGTCGACGAATTTCTTCGCCAGCTCCGTGCCGGCGTCGTTGAACAGGTAGAACAGGTCCGGGAAACCGCCGGCCTTCAGCGCGTCGTTGCAGATGTTCATTGCCGCGACCGCGGACAACGGCGTTTTCGGCGACGGCTTCCAGATGCTGATGTTGCCGCACACCGTGGCGAGGAAGGCGTTCCAGCTCCACACTGCGACCGGGAAATTGAACGCGCTGATGATGCCGACCAGGCCCAGCGGATGCCATTGCTCGTACATGCGGTGGCCGGGGCGCTCGGAATGCATCGACAGGCCGTAGAGCTGGCGCGACAGGCCGACCGCGAAGTCCGCGATGTCGATCATCTCCTGCACTTCGCCGTCGCCTTCCGGCTTGATCTTGCCCATCTCCAGCGCGACCAGCGAGCCGAGCGCGTCCTTGTGTTCGCGCAGCGCATGCGCGCACAAGCGAATGGCTTCGCCACGGCGCGGAGCCGGCGTGTTGCGCCAGGTTTCGAAGGCCGCCATTGCGCGCTGGATGATCTTTTCGTAGTCGCCCGCATTCGAGGCGTACACCTTGGCCAGCACCTCGCCGGTCGCCGGGTTGCGCGGCTCGATCGTGCCGGCATCGGTGGTCTTCGACCATTCGCCGTTGCCGAGATAGGTACCGGAATGGCTTTCGCCCAGACCGAGCGCATTGAGGATGGAATGGGACATGGGGGCTCCTGAAGTTGCGGGCGTACTTGGCGCGCGCGAGATAGCCGCGCATTGTAGCAGCGCATACAATCCGGGCTCGGGCCCCGTAGCTCAGTTGGATAGAGCGTCCCCCTCCTAAGGGGAAGGTCGCACGTTCGAATCGTGTCGGGGCCGCCAGATTCCTCAAGCAGGAACAACGGGGACCGTGGTTCTGCACCTCGGCAATCGAGCCGGCGCTGCGATGATGGAACGCCGACGCAGACGTGGTCGCACGTTCGAATCGTGTCGGGGCCGCCAGATTCCTCAAGCAGGAACAACGGGGACCGTGGTTCTGCGCCTCGGCAATCGAACCGGTGCTGCGATGATGGAACGACTCCACAGACGTGGTCTCGCGCACGGCGCGTGGGAGCCGCCGGATTCGCGCGTGAATCAGGGATTGCTTTTCACGACGCACACCAACCGTCGAACGGACCACGCCCGGCAGCTCGCGATGCCGGGCGTTCTCCCACGATTTTTCGTGATGGGTCAGTGATCGTGCTGGTTGGCCACGTTGGCGGCCTGGCGGAGTTCTTCGTCGGCCTGCATGAGAAGATCCTTGGCGCGCGCAGCATGACCGCCGAGTTCGGAATGGTTGTCGTATTGCGCGCTGTTCAATGCCTGCCAGGCCTGCACGATGTATTCCTGCGCGTGGCGCAGGTTGCCGTGGCGTGAACCGATGTCCACGACCGGGCCGTTCTGGGCCATGCTGGCGCAACCGAAAGCGGTCGCGGCGCCGACGACGATGCCGATGAGGAATGCCTTCTTCATAGCGGTAACCCCTTATGGTTTGTGGAAACGGAACGACCTGAGACGTGACTTCCAGCCAGTGCGGCTCCATTTGATGCATTCGGGCACGGCGGTCATCTGTTGCACGCCGAAGCCACTGCGTAATGCACGAACGTCGCGGACCGCAAATCCGCCGACGTTCGCTCAATCAATCGAATTTTTGTCCGAAGGTGAGGCCAACGTTGTCGTCGATGGTCTTGAGCAGCGCGGCAATGCGCTGGTCGTAGGCGCCGTCCAGGCAGGCTGCATCCGCGCCGCATGCATCGCGATCATGGCGCAACCATTGCGCCTGCTGCGTGCGCACGTTGTCGTGGAACTCCCGGTACGCCATTCCGGCCGTGGCCGGCTTCAACCGCAGCAGCAACCGATAATAGGTCGCGACGATGACATCCTTGCGGCCGAGTTGCGGCGAAGCACAGATGGCACGCTCGGTCGGCGTGGCCGCTTTTCCGCAATCGAAACTGGCCGCCTGTGCATGCAGACCGGCACTGACCGCCAGCAGCGATCCCGCCAGAAAGATTCGCCGGATGCTCGTCATGAGTGGACCTCCGGAAGAAGTTGCGCCATTCATCTCGCGAATACCACGGAATGTGGAGCGTCGTGGCGCATCAGCGTAGCATCTTGCAGGGCTTCGGGTGGCCTGCGGATTGGCAAATGACAACCCGCTTGTCGTCACAAGACACGTGTATGCTGCCACCGCTTCGATTGTGCCACGGGCACACGCCACGAGGTTTTCCATGAGCAAGAATCTTTCGCGCCGCATCCGCCGCCTGTCGTCGCTCGTCGTGTTGGCGAGCGCGTTGCCCTTTGCAGTTTCCGTGATGGCCGAGCCGCTCAGCGTGCCCCAGATCCAGGTCGGTCAGCCGATCCATGTGCTTTATCATTGCCCGGGTGGCCCGGATTTCGAGGTCACTTATTTGAACAGCAGCGACGGCCAGAGCTTTGCGGTGATGCCGGTGGACGGCAAGCCGACCTTGCTGGTGGCGACCATGTCGGCCGACGGCGTGCACTATCAATCGGGCTTCGTGACGTGGTGGAGCAAGGGCAAGGGCGGCAGTTACTACGACGCGAACTTCGATCCCGACAAGCCGAAGTACGCCGGCTGCATGTCGAAGTAGTTTCGAGGGTCAGGGAAACGCGGAGCTGCGCTGCGGCCTCCGCGTTCCGCGCCCGTGTGCCAAGTCGCATCCGGCAGTAGTTTCAACTGCGGCGCGGATGTTCGAGCACGAAGCGCAGAATGATGCCGCTGGCGTCGACCTGATGCGTGGTGCGCCCGATGATCAGGCGCGGCAGGTATTGCAGGCCGCCCGGCCAAGTGTGGCCACCGCCCTGGATCGAGTACTCCTGCAGCGCGCTCCCGTTGCGGCAATCTTCGCCCGTGCGCAGGGTGACGCGGGTCGGGTCGAGCATGGCGTGCGCGGGCAGTGGTCGTGCTGCGGAGACGCTCTTGCAACCGTCGCTGCGCGACCAGAATGCGACGGTCTCGTCCACCGACAACACGTCGCCGCCTTCGCCGCGGCCGCCGAAATCCGCGACCTTGCCGCCGGCATACGGCATGATCGGATCTTCGGTGCCGTCGAACTGCAACACCGACACCGGTTGCGAGGGGCGGCAACGCGGCATGTAATCGCGCGCGAGCGTCCCCGCGACGGCGACGATCGTGCCGACGCGATCCGCGAGATCGCAGCCAATGCGTTCCGCAAAGATCGCGCCGTTGGAAATTCCCGCCGCCGCCACGCGGCTGCGGTCGATCGAAACATCGCGTGAGGTGCGGTCGATCAGTGCGGCGATGAAGGCGATATCGTCCTGCTTGTTCTTGATCGTCGAGCGGCCGTCGTTCCAGTGACGACCGATGCCGTCCGGCATGACCAAAACGAAACCGGCATCGTCTGCGGCTTCCTCGATGCCGGTCAGGCGCAGCATGCCTTGGCCACGACCGCCGCCGCCATGCAGCAGCAACAGCAAAGGATGGGACGCCTTGGTCTTTGTCGGCGGCAGATGCAGGGTGTAGCTGCGCGCCACCCCGCCGACTTGCAGGGTTCGCGTTTCGTCGCAGGGCGCCACAGACGCGCACGCGAGCGCCGCGAACGTCAGCAGCGGAAGTGCAATCCGGTTCATGCGTCGGCGGCGCTGCCACCCGGCAACGGGGAGATGCTCAACACCGCGATGAAACCGCCCTCTCTTCCGTTGCGCAATTCCAGACGCCCGCCATGCAGCGCGGCGGCACGTATCGCGATGCTCAGGCCGAGGCCGCTGCCGCGTCCGCCGCGCGAAATGTCGCCGCGCACGAACGGTTTGCCGAGTTTGGGCAGCAGGGTTTCGGGAACTCCCGGCCCATGATCCGCGATTTGCACGCGTATCCCGTCCAGCAGGCGCTCGAGTTCGACGGCGAAAGGCGCGTCGCCGTAACGCTCGGCGTTGTCCATCAGGTTGCCGATCGCGCGTCGCAGCAGGCTCGGGCGTGCCATCGCCATCAGCGAATCCGGGCCGTCGTAACGCCAGTCATCCGGTTGCCCGCGCAGCGCGAGCAGTTGGCCGATCAGGGCCGCCAGATCGATCTCGCACAAGGTTTCGTTGCGGCCTTCGCGCACGAAGGCGAGGCATTGTTCCAGCGCATCGTCGAGTTGCTGCAGATCGGCGATCATCGCTTCGCGCCGTTGCGGATGGCCGGCATCACCGAGTTCCAGCGCCACGCGCAGGCGTGCGAGTGGCGTGCGCAAGTCGTGCGACACGCCGGCCAGCATCAGCTCGCGCTCGCTCGCGGCTTCGCGCAGGCGTTCCCCGGCATCGGCGATGGATTGCGCCAGGCGCCGCACTTCGCGCGGCGTGCCGCGCAACCTCGCCGCGGTGGAATCGCCCGCGAGCAACGCGGGCGCGTGCGCGGCCAGTTTTGCCAGCGGACGCGTCAGCAGGTGTGCCATCCAGGCGGCGATGACCAGTGCGATCAAGCCTGCAATCAAGGCCAGGAGGACTCTCGAGTCGATGACTTGTTGACGGTAATTGAGGGCGTGTATGACGACCCAGCGCTGCGGATTGTGCACGCTGCGTATCCAGATCTGCCTGTCGGGTGTACCGGTCAGGACGACGCGCGATGGATCGCCCAGCAGGCGGCCGATTTCGCGACCGATATCCCGCATGGCCGGCGGCATATCCGGGTCCGCCTCCGGCGGCGGGCCCGGCTGCATTTCCACACCGATGCCGCGCAGCGCGGCGAACGTCTTCCGCGTTCGGGCGTCGTCGCCCTCCGCGAGGGTGGCGACCGCGAGCGCGGTCGCGGCGGCCAAGTGACCGCTGGTCTTGACGGTGATGTCGCGCATGAGGCGACCGGACAGCACGGTGCTCAGACTGAGCGCCAGCAGCAGTGCAAGCGCCACCAGACCCAGCATCAGCGCAAAAGTGGTCGGCGCGCGCTTCACGCGGCGTTGCCGCCATCGGGCACGAACACATAACCCTCGCCCCAGACGGTCTGCAGCCAGCGCGGCTGGCGCGGATCATCTTCCACGCAGCGGCGCAGCCGCGACACCATGACATCGATGCTGCGGTCGAACGCTTCATGTTCGCGACCGCGCGCCAGCGCGATCAGCCGTTCGCGTGAAAGCGTTTCGAATGGATGTGCCAGCAGCGCGGCCAGCACTGCGAATTCACCACTGGTGAGTTTCAGCGGCGTGTCGCCATCGAACAGTTGCCGTGTCGCTGGATCGAACGCGAAACGGCCGAACCGCACCACCACCTGTTCCGGTTGGGGCGCGCCGACCACATTGCGCGGCTGGCGTCGCAAGACTGCGCGGATGCGTGCCACCAGTTCGCGCGGATTGCAGGGTTTCGAAAGATAATCGTCGGCACCGATTTCCAGCCCGACGATGCGATCGACGTCGTCGCCCTTCGCGGTGAGCATGATCACCGGGATCGTCACGCCTTCCGAACGCAGCCCGCGGCACAGCTCCAGGCCATCGGCATCCGGCAGCATCAGATCCAGCACGATCAGGTCGAAATGGTGTTCGGCCAGCTCGCGCCGCATCGCGGCGCCATTTGCCGCCCCGCGGGCTTGCAGGCCTTGCTGCACGAGGTAACGTTCCAGCAAGTCGCGCAGCCGCAGATCGTCGTCGACAACCAGTATGTGTGGGGAATCCATGAGCGACAACTATGGAGGGGCGGTTCAGCTTCATCAAGACGCCTCACGCCGATTTGTAAACGGATATTTCTGCAGCGCGTTATGGCAAGAAACGCTGACATTCGTGCGGTCCGCAGATAGAACCCGTTCATCGGGGTAGGGCCAGACTTAATCCTGCGCCGCGAGTTACCGATGTAAGCGGCACACTCCCCCGACGAAAGGAACAAGATCATGTTGATGAATACTCCCCGCTTAGCGGCCCTCACCCTGGCGTGTGCCGCGGCTGTTGGATTCAGTGTCCAGGCAGACGCTGCTAGAACCCGCGTGCACGCGACTGGAACACGCGTTGCCAACGGTCAAGTGACTCACGTGCGTGGTACGCGCGTTGCCGGTCCCAACGGAAGCACCGGTGGGCATGCCAGCAAGACCGTATACGGCGCCGATGGCACCGTGACGCACAACGGCGGCACCAACATGACCGGAGCAAATGGCGGCACCGCTCATGCCCAGAACACCTACACGAAAAACGCGGACGGGTCAGCCGAACTCACCCGCAACGTCAGCGGCACGACGGCCAATGGCACAGATTTCAGCCACAGCAAGGACTGGTCGAAGAGCGCTGGTGGCACCCCCCAGGGTACTTCAACGACCTCGGTGACCGGGGCGAATGGCGGCACCTACAGCAGCACCACTACCGGCGCCAACGGCACGGCGACGCGTGATTCCTCGGCGACCAGCAAAAACGGTGGCACGTATACCGGCACGACCACCTACACCAAGGGTCAAGGAGTGACGCATACCGGTACTTGCACGGACGCGCAGGGCGCTACGGTTACCTGCCCGACTCATTAATGGAGTTCACGCCTGAGCCGGGCACGGATGACCGGTGCAGGTTTGTGGTGAGCACGGGGTGCATGGACGCACCCACACCACTTCATGATTCTGGAGTAGTACAACTGCGGCGCCCATCCAGGGCGCCGCTTTTTTTGTGGCGCATGGACGGCGCGTTTCACATACCGATCCAGGATTGAGCCTGCAGTGTCGCGCCCGGCCTGAGATAATCGCTGCTCTTCGACCGCACCGAAACATCTCGCGTGTCGACGATCGATCGTAGCGGAACACTTGTTCCCGGCTTCGCCCGGACGGTGAGGGATGATGTCGTTTTTGTCGTTGTGGCTGACGCCGTGGGAGCCCTTCGCATCACTGATGGCCTGCATGGCCGTGGCGATCGTGCTGTACCTGCGCGGCAGGCGCCGTGTGCGGATGGGGCCGGGGCGGCAGGCCGCCTTCTGGACCGGGATGGCGCTGATCTACTTTTTCCAGCTCACGCATTTCGACTACTATGCCGAACACGAATTCTTCCTGCACCGGCTTCAGCAACTGGTGCTGCACCATGCCGCGCCGCTGCTGATCGTGCTTGCGTATCCCGGCGCTGCGCTGCGCGCCGGCATTCCGCTGCAGTGGCGCGTGCGGGTGTTGCGGCCGCTGGCGCGCAGCCGGGGTATGCGCCGGGTTGCGCGCATCGCGCTCAATCCGGCACTGGTCACGATCGCGTTCATCGTCTCGATCCTGGTCTGGCTGATTCCCTCGATGCAGACCATGGCGATGCTGGACTGGCGCGTGTATCGGTTGATGAATGCATCGATGCTGGTGAGCGGGTTTGCCTACTGGTGGCTGGTGCTGGATCACCGCCCGCGCCCTCCCGCGCGCATGCCCACCGGCCTGCGCGTGATCTCTCCCGCCATCACGATGTTTCCGCAGATCCTGGCGGGCGCCTTCATTGCGTTGTCGCGCAGCGACCTGTACCCGATCTTTTCGATCTGCGGCCGCGCGCTCGCGCTCGGCCCGCAGGCGGACCAGCAGCTCGGTGGCCTGATCATCTGGATACCCGCTTCGATCGTCGAAGCCACCGCCGCGTTGCTGGCGATGCGTCGCTGGATGCGGCTTTCCGGCAATCCGCGTTGCCGGAAACCGATCGTGTCGGCACGTCCTCGAACGGGCGACGTGTAGCACGCCACGCTGCCACGGGAATCTCGCGACGCCTGCGTGCTCTATTCATGGCCGCGCCCATGCTGAGTTCTTCTCGTGTGCCGCGCCGTCGGAACGCTGATCTTGGTTCGGGCAACAACATGGAGAAAGGTCTTTCGCGGGTCGGGGCGGAGCGCTGCCGGCTGCCGGTTCAATCGGCTTTTCGGATGTGTGCGCTGACTCTCGTTTGAGTGCGGGGACCGCTTGTTAGGATCGCGCCGCGCACACAGACCCCACCGCGCACGGACATCCTCGATGAACAACATGCTATTGAAAGCCGCGTTCGCCGTGCTGGCGATGCTGGCTTGGTCTACAGGTTATGCCCAGAGCGCCAACTTCCCCAACGGGAATGTGCGCATAGTGGCCAACGTCGCCTACGGCAGCAATCCGTTGCAGACTTTCAATGTCTATATGCCGAAGACGCCGACGCAGAATGCGCCCGTAATCCTCATGGTGCATGGCGGCGGCTGGTTCCAGGGAGACAAGGCCGACACCCCCGTGGTGCAGAACAAGGTGAAGCGGTGGTTGCCCGCCGGTTTCATTTTCATCTCGGTGAATTACCCCTTGATGCCGCAAACGAATCCGTTGCAGCAAGCGCAGAATGTCGCGCAGGCGCTGGCGTACGCCCAGCAGCACGCAGCCGACTGGGGCGGCGACCCCAACAAGTTCATCCTGATGGGCTTTTCCGCCGGGGCACATCTGGTTTCGCTGATAAGCGCTGAACCCTCGATGGCAACATCGCTGGGCGCGCTGCCCTGGCTCGGCACGGTAGCGCTGGACAGCGCAGCCTATGACATACCCGAAATCATGGCGCATTCGCATCCTGCCGTGTATGACGAAGCGTTCGGCACGAATGTCGACCTGTGGAATGCGGCATCGCCTACGCTCCAGTTGAAGTCGCGCATCGCTCCGTTCATGGCCGTCTGCACCTCACAGGAAAGCCACCTGAGCAGTCAGGACCTGGATTTCATCACCAAAGCAAACGGTCTCGGCACCCAAACGCGTTTGCTGCAGGTGGATCTCACGCACGCGGAAATCGATGCGGATCTCGGATTGCCCTCCGATTACACCAATAAGGTCACCTCCTTTATCGTCGCCTTGAAGAATGGTGTCACGCAGTGACAGGGTTGCCGTGACAGGCGAGATCGTCTGCAGGTCGCAGATTTGTAGTGAACAAAAAAGCCGCGCACATGCGCGGCTTTTTTGTTGATCGATTGGTGGGCGGAAGACCATCTAACTGGCTCCTGCAGATGGCTATGCAAAGCCATTCTGACTTTTGCGAATTCAAATGATGCCCCCAAAGATGCGCCCCGGTCTGCCGTGAGCAAATGTTTCCCGATGCCGATGGTTCATCGCCCGTGCGCGAGAGTGTGCGTGAAGCTTTCAGGGACGACTCGGGAGCATCTCTCATGTATCAGCAGCTCGAATTTCCACGCGAGAGATGTAATCTTCTCGCTTCTGTTGATGACCTTGGCGTCACTTTCGAAGCAAACGAGACCGTGGCTGTCCCTAAACCCTTGGCAATCGAACACGTCAAGACGTTCGATAGCTACCCCGCCGTGGGCTTCTTCAAGTCCAACGGTGAGGTTGTGCTTTCTCACGGGCGGGCAAGAATTCATTTGAGTGAGCAAGAAGCGCAGGCTATCGTAGGCCTTATTGAAGAAGCCTACGGTCCGTTCTGAGCGTTCTGCCAGGCGCGGTCGTCGTCCTCTCGCCACCAAGCAAGTAGGGCAACTAACACTCTCGCTTCAGAGGTCCAAACCCAAACGCACATCCAGCCGCCACGGCTCCGAAGCCTTCCCTAATACCGCGGCACGGCAACTCCGGATGTACATTCCATATCGGCGAATGTAGTCCGCGCCATCGGTAGCTCCGAGATAGCCGACCGGCAGCCCTTGGATGATGATGCAAACCGCGAAATCGGGCGTCGCCAGCGGATCGCAGCGGAGGGTTGCCGTGCAGGAATAGCAGGCTTCCTCTTCACCTGCGGTCGCGCGCAGTTCCGGCGTGTGCATTTCCGTACCGTGGGCGAATACGTCCTTATCTGCATCATTTGCCGCTTCGATCTGTGACGCGAACATGCGCCTCCCCAATGCCCGAAACGCGAAAGGGAAAAACGAAGCGCCGGAATTATCGGCCGCAGTGGCGGTCTTCCTGAACGCACCCACCGGAACCTCCCGACGCCCAGCAAGTATCGAAATGATGCCTGTCAGGGCGGTATCGGGACGCGGCTCCGTACGGCGTAGGGCGTTGCCTACGCGGCATGGTGCGAGGTACGGGCCAATCTTTCTGCTAACCCGTAAAAAAAAGAAAGGAGCTCCAGGACTCCTTTCTTTCTTCATCAAGCCCAGCTTGAAATTATTGGGCGACTACGCCGACGTTCAGGCCGCTGGCATCGACGCTCTTGACGCCTTTGACGTGCATGGCGACATGTTCGGCCATGTGCTTTGCATGCGCCGTGTTTACTGAACCGGTCAGCATCACAACGCCATCGTTGGTGGTAACGGAAATATCTGTTGACTTGATGCCCTTCGTGGTCGCCAGTTCTGATTTGACCTTGGTGGTGATCCACGTATCCGACGCTTTTTGGGAAACACTCTGGTCAGACGACTGCATAGAGCCACTTGCCTCTTGAGCAGCCACTTGAGTCAACGGGGCCACAGCAAGAGCAACCAGAATGGCCGCAAAAATCCCGCTCCGAAAGTTGGCAGAGTTGCGCATAACGATCTCCTTGGGTTTGATGGAATAACGTTCGGCCGCGGAATACCACAATCACCTCGACTCGAAAAAAGTCGTCGTAAACCGCGACGAGAGCGGAATGCCGACCGCTCAGTGGCTACCCAGCGACATACCAGAGAGTGGCAAAGATTCCGTCGAGAAACCGTCAAGCCACAGAGAGCGTCGCCTCGGGGAAAACTAATACACTGGTGCGTCGGCGATGGTGTCAAAGTGCACGTGCCTCGATACCTGAACAAATTATTGCTGTGGCGACTGTGAATGTAACGCGTGCGGACGTGTATGTACGGATTACACAACCCAGGAAAGGCAAGCCAAGAAGAAAAATAAGTTCACCTAAACAAAGATCAACCCGTAATACCAGAGGTGGAATCATGAGCGAAACGCCTACGCCGTGCCCCAAGTGCAGCGGCAGGATGGTTCAGGGCATCGTCTATGAATCCGAAGGTCCCAAACGAATGGTCAGCACTTGGGTCGAGGTTGCCCCTGAGGCATTCTTGGGGCGTGGCGCGAAGACATCCGGAAAGAAGCGTTTACCGATGCCATCTTCTGCTGTTCGGAGTGCGGATTTCTGGAGTCGTACGCGCGACCGGAATTTGCAGCCAAATGACCTCAGAAAACGACAGAGAGTCGCGTTGATGAACGACGCGAAGCCAACAAAGGAAGGCTGTAAGAGATATCCCGCATTGGGCCAAGAAGCCGGGTATTACCTCTATCCTGACGGCGATCATATTGCCTGCACTTGTTCGCTAACTTGCTCCGAGGAAATGTGAAGGCGAGTGCGGCTGCGAGGCGTGCCAGCGTTGTGCGCTGGACATCGTCCACGGTGAGCGATCGCTGCCGATGAGAACGCCGACGCCAGGCTGGTGGCGGGATTCGTCGGCTCTCGGAGAGAGTTGTCCTGCGACTAGGGACTTGCTTCCGCGACCAGACGTTGTGCAAAAGCTCGATATACGGGTGTACGACAGAAAAGTGTAGAGCTGGCACGTGCAAGCAAACACACAGCAAGGATCGGGATGATCATTGCCTGATTGTTCGTTAACTCCATGGAGATGATTGCCGAGGTCAGCGGAGCCTGAGTAACTCCGGCGAGATAGGCCGCCATTCCTAGCAATACGACAGCGGCGGCCGGAGATCCAGGCAGCAGGTGCGCGATGTTGTGTCCCAAGCCAGCACCGACTGCAAGTGCGGGCGAAAAGATGCCACCGGGGATACCGGCCCAGTAAGAGACGATATTTGCGAAAAACTTAAAGCCGCCAAAGCCCATACCTGGCGCGGTGCTTGCCTGCTGCAGGATTGCACGTGCTTGATCGTAGCCGGTGCCGTAAACACTGCCAGCACTGGCCAAACCGATTAGAGCAAGAGCCAGTCCACACACGGCAGCAAACGAAATTGGCCAGCGTTGGCGAAGGCTGGCCACGTATGAAAGCCCGCATCCGCTCAACAAAATGATTCGGGCGAATAGCCCCCCAGCCATTCCACACAACAGGCCGCATACTATCACCGCCAACCAACTTTGCCCCAGCGGGAGCGCAACGGTAACGGTTCCGAAGTAGGAATAATTACCGAGTAGGCCGAGCGATACGATGCCGGCGATGATCACAGCGGTGAGAATGATGCCGCTCATTCGGTGTTCGAACTCACCCGCCATTTCTTCGATCGCGAACACCACGCCGGCCAATGGGGTATTGAACGCTGCGGCCAGTCCTGCCGCCGCGCCGGCCAGTACGAAGCGTCCCGCGGCGTCGGATTCGGCAAAACCAAACCGCCGACCCAGCGAATAAAGTAAGCCAGCGCCAACATGCACCGTGGGGCCTTCGCGACCAATGGATGCTCCCGCGAGTAAACCGGCAAGTGTCAACACCATCTTTCCGGCAGAGATGCGCAATGAGAGTAAGCGGTGGCGAAAGCTCTCATCCTCGATCTGCAACGCCGCAATTGCTTGGGGAATGCCGGAGCCGCGCGTGGCCTGCAAGGTGCCAGAAGTCAACCAAGCGAGCACTGCGAATACCGCTGGCGTAAGCAACAGCGGCAGCCAGGCACGATGCGCCGTGATATGCGCGAAAGCGCCATAAGCCGATGTACTAAGTCTGGCGAACGCGATCGCCACAATGGCAACCAATACCGCGCCGCACCAGAACAGCAATCGCCTTCGCCACTGAAGCGGCGACAACCAGTTGTGTTGCAGAAGTTGCCTCCAGCTCAATCGTTTGGGCGTTTCGATCATTCCCTGTCGTCTCTGCGACGTGATGTTCAACCTACAGCATGGGAGATACGACGAAGCTGGTCAATTGGCGCGAGTCAAACAGGCAAGCGCACGAATTTGGAACAACTCGTCCCGACTTCATCATCGGCCGCAGCGGAAGCCCCTCCGGCTTGCCTGACTCCATCGAGACGCCGAGGCAAGGGTGGGTGAATGGAAGTGAAAGCGCAGTGAGGGCGGCGCGCGACACTGTGTAGACTCGGCCTACGCCAGTTTGAATGCAAGCGCCGATTTAGCTAGCCCGTATTCCCAACTCTCTGGTTGATATCGGCGCGCTCGATGGTCACGTCTTCGCTCGCGCGAACGGCATCAACGAAAGTCGCGAGTTGCTCGGCAGTCACGCCACGCTCGAATAGAAGTGAACACTCCTCTTCTCCTGGCGATCCTTGCACGATGAGCTTGAACAGAGGAAGCCCCTGTTTGTGCAATATGGCTTCGACATTTGCCAACGCGTTGCTCCCGCGCATCTGAAAGCAACACGCGGATGAAGTTTGTATCGCACGAACCAGCGATGCTCCAAGGGTTTGAGCATGGCGAGGATGATCCAGATGATCGCCGTGCCCACACAGGCTGCCAAGTAAAGACCGCTACCCGCCGCGAGCCCGACTGAGGCCACGGCCCATAAGCCTGCTGCGGTAGTGAGTCCGCGCACCACCTGCTCACGCTGCATGAAAAGGATCGTGCCGGCACCCAGAAAACCGATCCCGCTAATAACCTGGGCGGCTATGCGTGACGGATCAAGGATAACCGCCGGCGTTCCCAGCACATCCTTGAAACCGAATGCCGAGACGATGATTGCCAGGGCTGCGCCGACGCTGACCAGCATGTGAGTGCGCAGACCTGCGGCCCATTCTCGTCGCTCGCGGTTGGCACCCACGACGCCGCCAAGCACCGCCGCCAAAAGCAGCCGCATAATCAATTCCCACCAACTCAACATGGATTGACCTCGGTGCTACCAAGAAAGCGCCGCAAGAATAGAGGGAGATCGAGTGCTTGTCTTTACTCCCCCCTTCGCACGCCTATCTTGCTGACTATCATGAGCAGTAATCTGGAATGGCAGCGCAAGTTGCGAGCAGTCAGCATCCCGAAGCCACGATTGGGAGATTCGACATGGCGCAATCCCCGTTATTGTTGCAGTTGGTCGTCATTCTCGGCACCGCGCGTCTACTTGCGCTGTTGTTGCGCTGGCTCGGTCAGCCGCCCGTCATCGGTGAAATGATCGCCGGCATCGCACTCGGCCCGATTGCGTTCGGGGCTCTTGCTCCGCATCTCCAGGCTGCAGTCTTTCCTAAAGGCAGCCTGGGCGCACTTGATGGACTGTCGCAGATTGGCCTGGTGCTTTTCATGTTCATCGTCGGTGCGGAACTGCGGATGCCGAAGGGGGTGCTGAAGCAGGTTGCGGCTGCAAGCATGGTGGGCACGTGCAGCGTGCTGCTGCCCATGACCTTGGGGATCGCAATCGCTCCCGTGCTGTACGCGAAATTCGCACCTGCGGGCATCGGGTTCTGGACCTTTGCACTGTTCATGTCGGCATCGATGGCAATCACCGCGTTTCCGGTGATGGCGCGCATCCTCAAGGAACGCACGATGACGCACACACCGGTAGGCCAGCTCTCGCTCGCCTCGGCCGCTGTCGCTGATGTGTTCGCGTGGGTCATGTTGGCGGTGGTCGTGGCGCTGATCGCCTCGCACGGCGGCTGGACCAGGCTGGCATTCACCTTGGGCGGCCTCGTCGTCCTGGCGCTCTTTGCCTTTGGCGTCATGCGGCCGCTTATCGTGCGGTTCCTCTCTCGCTGGGCGGCCGATGGTCAACCGAATGGAGCCGCATTGGCGTTGCTGTTGATCTGCACCTTCGCCTTCGCTGCCGCAACGCAGGCACTGCAGGTCCATGCCGTATTCGGTGCCTTTCTGTTCGGTGCGTGCCTACCCCGCGACGATCGCCTGTTGCAAAGCTTGATCGAACGTCTTGAGCATGTGGCCGTGCTGGCCCTGATGCCGGTCTTCTTTGCCCTCGCAGGACTGAACACCACGCCAGATGCTTTCGTGGGCGCGGGTGGCACAGCACTGCTGCTTGTAATCGCCGCTGCCGTGATCGGCAAGGTCGTCGGTGGCGCACTAGGTGCACGCATGGGCGGCTCGCCTTGGAAATCGGCACTCGCGGTGGGCTCACTGATGAATGCGCGAGGACTGATGGAACTGATCGTGATGAAGGTAGGACTGGACGCCGGCGTGATCGGCAAGGAGATATTTACCATGCTGATGGTGATGGCAATTGTCACCACCTTCATGACGACGCCGATGCTTACGTGGTTCACGCGCCGTGAGAGGGATCTGGCGTCGAACGCTGCCTAGTCCGACTTGAAATCTTGGAAATCATCGCGCGAAACGATAACGACAGCCCGTGCGGTAGATAACGCAAAGGTTGCCCGGCGTCATCGGAGGCGCGCACCGCCTGTGAACCGTCCCTATTCCGGTGACCGTCAGACTCCGCCGGGCAAGAAGTAGATGCCCGAATCGTGCCAAGCAAACGGGGAGGCGCCTCGACGTCGTCTGCCGTGTCGACCCTGAGTGAAAATTCCTTGTTCGGATGGCCGCTTACTAACTGGGGTTTGGGTAGGTTGCGCGGTAGCGTGGCTCGCGTGTGTCGGATTGGGGCATCTAGTCAGTGGGGAGTGTACCTATGCTTCACGAAGCCTTAGCCAGCCACTATCGCTCTGCACTGAATGCCGTTCACAAGTGCTTGCCATTCACCCAGGCAGTCTCTTGTGATGGATATCCGACATGGGCGCGGAAAGAGGGTGGTCACCTGGGTCGCCGGCACGGCGGCTACATTGGGTGTAATCGGCCTGCTGGTATGGAGAAAGAGTCATCCATCAGAAAGTGGAAGTTCAAAAGTGTCGCAGCCCGTGAGGAATGTCGAGCTCCACAGATATCTCGGGAAGTGGTACGAAATAGGGCGCTATGACAACCGCTTTGAACGCGGCTGCGACGAAGTGACCGCCGAATATTCTCTACTAGGCGACGGTCTGGTAGGAATCAGGAATAGCTGTCGATCAACTGAGCGGTCACGTCGACGCGTATCACGCGGCAGGGCAAAAGTACTTCCCGGCTCTGGCAACGCGAAATTCAAGGTTTCGTTCTTCGGGCCATTTTTCATAGGCAACTATTGGGTGATGGATCATGACGACGATTACCAATGGTCGATCGTTAGTGAACCGACACGACGCTATTTGTGGATACTGCATCGAGAAGCCCATCCAGGCAATGAAGTCGTGCAGCAATTGCTGACGCGCGCGGCCGATTTGGGGTTCGACCTATCTCGGTTCCGCCTGGCTTTCCAAAAGTGACCATGGGATGTGACAGCCAAGAGGATTCGGTGGCCCTTCACCTCGCAGGCATGCACGCAGATTATTAAAGTGAACAAAAACCAAGCGCATCATGTGCTTGGGACTGTCTCAGTTTGAAATCTAGCCGCCTCGCGTGAGGCATGCTTCACGGGGTATGCTTGGGGACATGGCGACTTCCAAGCCCAAACGGCCCAAACGCCCTTCTGACGCCGCGCAAATTTCAAACTGAGACACTGCCATGTGCTTGGCTCAATTTCACGCACTGAATCCGGGCAGTGATCGCTGGCGCTCCATTGGAGAAAAGTTCCGTCGAAGCGTGTCTCAATGGGACAGGCACGTTTAGCGGCTTCGGGGCATAGACGGACTCCTTGTCTGCTATGCACTTTCTATTCGAGTCGACAGTCAGCACCGCCTCCGAAGCACTGATTTTCAGCGCGAAAATAGGGTCGCAATGTCGTACTCGCAGATTGACCCAAGCTGAGGGTCTGGATAAGTCGTTATAGTGCGAGCGCTATCCGATGGTCAGTATTTGATTTGGCAATTTGGACAATAGAATGTTCTTCGATGTGTAGCGCCGAGATAGGCTCTGACGAGTTTGGCGCCGCAATCTGGGCAATATCCCCTGCCATTGACGAGCAAGTGTTTGCGCAACACAAATCGTCTTTTCCAGGCGAGGAAATCGTTGCTGTAATCACGAGCTTCCCGAATCAGCGCGGCAAGTTTCGCTGCCGGTAAACCGTCCTACAAGAGATTCGGGCTGCACCTTGATGCGGAATAGTGCCTCGTTCTTGATGATGTTGCCGACGCCGGCGAAGATGCTTTGATCGAGAAGCGCATCGCATACCATCGTGTCTGGCTTCTTCTTTAGCTTTGCGCGTGCCAACCTCGGACTCCATGATGGGCTCAAGACATCCGATCTCCAGTCGTAGACGCCGTCCAAGGGTTGCTCGATGTATTTGAGCGAGGATGAGTAAAAGTTGAGCTGTCCGTTGTCGAAGGTCAATGACATGCGAACCGGTGCTGGCTTGGTCTCATCGATCCGATAGGACCCGAACATAAGCATGTGAATGCGCAGACTGAATTTGCCGAAGTCGATCAGGAAATGTTTTCCCCAGCTGCGAATAGCCTTGGTCCGGCGGCCCTCCATACGCGTCAAATCAAGCTTGCTGTTGCCAATGCCCTTGCGTACCACCTTGCCGGCAAACTTGGTCGCGGCCTCGCGCAGAATGAGGATGGAAGGGCCTTCAGGCATGAGGGATCCGGTTACCTATCCGACTATCCGTCGCTTGAGTAAGGCGCTGAGCTCGCAAGGCTGCGTCGTGCGCGACGCTGTGAGGCCTTGGCTCATCGCTGCCTTGCGTGAGCGGCAAGATGTGCTGGTTGAAAGGGTCCATCAAGCCCACAACGGTCATAGCACCAGCTATTAGCCTAAACGCTGACCACATCCAACCGTCTGCCCACTTGCCGGCGTTCCTAGCCGTCGTGGTGGCGACCCGAAGGACGCGATTTCACGTGAAGCCGAGGAGTCCTTGCTCATGCTGAATTCCTTCTTGCGCAGATGAGTCTTCACGGTTGGCTCAACGGGAACCAGATTCGGCTGGCTTCCCGGCCGTGAGCAGCGATCCTTGCTGCGAATAGGCGGGAGGGGAGTAAATATTGAGCGTGATGAGGAGCTGTCGACCGGTATTGCGAATCTCGTGGCGCTCACCGCTTTCGACGAGAAGCAAACTGCCTTTGCGCAGTTGCCTCCGCTTGCCCTCCACGATGGCCAACCCAGTGCCTCCCAGTACAAACAGCCACTGGTCTGAATGGCGATGGAAATTCTCAGGCCCTCCTTCACTTTCGCCGGGGGCAATCACCATTTCCGCCGCCTGCACGCCTCGGTGTGCGAACGCGACGCGGAATCCTTCAGTGAGCTTGCAGGTCTTTGATCTCACGCACGCGACTTGTAGGCCTGTTTTCCCGATGCCCCCTTTTTCGTGGACTTCTTCGCAGCAGTCTTTTTGGTGGTTTTCTTCGTGGCACGCTTCTTTGTCGCCGCGCTTTTCTTCTTGCCGCCGCCATCTTGCTTGTTGACGGTTGCCCAAGCGATGCGCTCTGCGGTCTTGCTAGATCGACCGCGTGCTTTTTCGCTACGCTCGATGTCTTCCGCTTGGCGCTTTTGTTTGTCGGTATAGCTGGATTTGTCACCGCGGGGCATGGCTCATCTCCTGGTGAATGGGATGGCCTAGAAAGTGGCACTGGCACTGTGATGATGGCGAAAAGAAAATTACCCTTAGGATCACCTCAGAGAAGCAGGCGTTCATCGGGGGATGCGATCAAGGTGCGCAAGTAAGCGGCATTGGCGGTCGCATGACCCAGGGCCGTGTTGTCGAAGATTATCCAAGCTTCGGATTGGCCCGAAGCGTTGTCCACGGTCTTGGCGAGCTCTGCCAGTGTTTGCAACGAATAGTCGCTGTAATACATCTGCGGCGATCCGTGCCAACGCCAGTAGGTCCAAGAGCGATCGCCGCCTGGTTGCATCGCCGCAGGAACGATGGCGGGATCGCTGGCAACACGAGCAATGGAGTGCTTACGCAGGAGCGAATCCGCATCGGGGGCAAACCAGCTTGGGTGGCGAGGTTCGCAGCACAGACGTGCGTGGCTGCGCCGGCGGACCATGCGGGAGAAGGTTGATAGCGCTCGGGCATTAAAGGCGAAACTGGGCGGGAGCTGTAGCAACAGGCACCCAAGCTTGTCCCCAAGTCCTTCGACTTCGCCGAGGAAGCTGTCGAGTAGATGACCTATCTGTTGCAGGCGAGCATCGTGGGAAATACTTCGAGGGAATTTGGCCGAAAACCGGAATGCTGGCGGCACAACGGACGCCCAACGCTCATAGGTGCTGCGTTGGTGAGGTCGGTAGAACGATGAATTGATTTCGACGCAGTTGAACAACGATGCATACCGGCTGAGCACGCTATCGCCAATTTGAAACAGCTTGCGGTGCTGTCGAGGAATCGCCCAGCCAGCACTGCCAATGGCAATTTTCCGCATCGGAATGGAGATTCCTTGGTTACTCGGTCGTTTCAGCTCTGGAAGTGAGGGCAGCGACATTAGTCTTAGCGAGTTTTCGAAAGACGGCTTGCTCCTTCCAATTTTTCGGACGCGGAGTTGAATGTTGGCTCTGCATGTGTTGACAAACGGTGATCACGCCATTGTTTGCTTGTCATATTGGATGCTTTGAGAGGCACAGGCCTGCTCAAGTGAGCTCAATAAGACCGAAGGCGCTGGAGTCCAGCGTTCGATTGGGATCGGGCCTCAAGCCGTGAGATCGCGATCCGTATCCTCATCGAAGCGTTCCACCGACTCGTCGGTATCCCCTTTGGGGGACGCATATCGCGCGTTGCTCGTTGCCAGTGAAGATGAGGCTCGCATGTCCGATGTAAGTATTGGTGCGTTGATCGGCTTGATCGGCGTCGTCGTTGCAGGGTTTGTGCAGTGGTTCATTGCGAGGTTTGCGGTGCGGCAGGAAGCCGAACGCCTCTACGAACAATTGGCCGCAGAGTTCGATTTTCAGCAGCAATCGGAATGGGCTTTGCAATTTCGGCAGATCATGGGCGACCTGCTGGCGGTCACCGATCCTGAAGGGTCGACAATGGAAAAGACCCAAATTGTTCCCCTGACTCTCAAGGCCCAGCTCATGCTCGATCTGCGACTGCCCACCCATCGAACGGTCAATTCGCTGATCCAGCAGCTTGCACTCAAGATCAACAGCTGGGACGGGACATCGGATTTGTCCGCGGTTTTCCGTTTACACGAAAAGCTGTTGGATGCCTCGCGAGAGATGATGTTTCATCCGAGTGAAGGCATATCGCTTCCCCCAGTGAGCTGAAATGCGGAGATTGGCAGACTGTTAGACCTTATTGCACATTCAGATCCTGCGACTACGATGGTGGCCCTCGCTCACGTCATTTCAGATATCGAAGTTCGATCGAAAACGTCTCTGCTGTCGTGATGACATTTTCCTAGGAGGCGAGCGCCTTTTTAGGCTACTCAGCGGGGGCCGGACGCACCACTTGTGAGTGGGACAACTTGGCTGGATATCTTCCAAAGATGGTTCACTGGTGGTAAGCACTGAGGCGCCGCAATGTATCTTTGATATGGCGCAGGCATGCGCATCCCCCAGCCTGTCGTCATCCATCCGGACCCGGAATCCGCCTATAACCTGCGCGTCCGGTTTGCGGACGACCATTGAATGGAAATCACGGGCTCGATCCCCGTAAGAGCCATTCGGTATATCTCGGCCGCGCGCAACTTTGTGCAGCCGCAATCAATCGCAAGCGATGCGCAATAGATGATGAGAAAAGGCATGCCCGTTACCTGGAACGCAAACACGTTGCAGCGGCATTCGCAGGATTGGCGTGGTAACAACAAGCGGCCCCCGACGCACTAGCCGACGTCGAGGGCCTTCCATGACCGCCCCAGGGGATGGGTAACGACCATGGCAGTTATCAGCATAGGAGACGCGGGTGAACTGGCTAGAAACGATGAAGTGGAGAGTTTTCAAGCGGCCTCCGGCGCGCTCGCAACACGCCGGAGCCTTCCTCGATCGCGACTGAGGAGGATGAGCCCCAACCGTGGCGTCAAACAGCGTAGGTGCAAAGAGTGAAAGCTTCACGACGTGTTTCAGAAAAACGGCTCCCACGCACCAGAGCCGACGCTGGGAGCCGGCAATGACCGCCACTCAGAGGGTTTGGGTGAAACAGTCACGCACTGATCAGTGTAAGAAGCACGCATGCAGGACTTGGGAGAAAAAGCAATTGGCTCCCGGCGAGCGAGGGATGTTACGGATCACCGCCAAGGCAAAAAGGCTTGGGCCGCAAAGGTGTGGAATCCTTCGGGCTATGGATCTGCGGTGCAATTCAATTCATTCGTCACTCCAAGGACGGCGCGCCGTTAGAGCCTCGCAGGTGTCCCTGTTCACCGAGGTCTTGCGGGTCTTTGGAAAGATAGGCTTTCGCGAAGTCCAGACTGCGTGCCAATACGTTACCCGCCGATTCCCAGTAAGCGGCATCGCGCACCCTTACGCGCAAGACGATGAGGTTGGGGTCATCCTTGCCCTGCTTGAAGAAGATTCTCTGAGGCTCCGACCATAATTTTTCGATCGTGGCGGCGTCATGGTCGACAGTGGCCGTCCCGCGAATGGAAACATAGGTTTGCTTGGAAGGATTGGCGTAGGCGATATTTACATCGGAGGCTGCGGCAATCTCCTCCAGCTTGCCGCTGTCGGCGGCAGTGAAAAACGCCAGCTCGCCAGCGTGATCAAACTGCAAGGTTTGCAAGGGACGGCTCACCATCGAGCCATCTGACGCGTGGGTGGTCAGCATCGCAACCTCGATGCCTTCGATGAGTTCGCCTAGCTTTTTCATCTCTTGTGTGTGTTGCTCGTTGATATCAACGGCCATGTCAGTCTCCTCCATAAATTCTTACGAGTGTGGATTGGAATGTTGACTCGGCGCGTGTTGACAAACGGTGATCAAGCAATTCGCCTCCTTTTTCTTGCCGCTTTAAGAGGTCAACGGCTGCAGAGGCAAGCTCTCTCCGATCTAGGGTGCGGATCTGTCGCGAGTCTTGGATGGCACGCGCCTAATGCAGTCTGGCGGCGAGAAATGTCACCACGGCGCGTTCGAATCGCGCCGGCGTCCGCAGCGTGTCTTTCTCGATATACCGCTGTAATGTGCCGTCACGCCAGCCTGCGAATATCTCAGGACAGACATAGGATTTTCGACAGACCGTAGGCGTGTTGCCTAGCGCGTCTGCGATTTCGCGCAGAACAGCCACTTCTATCGTTTTGCGCTTGCGCATGGATTGATTCTTCGAAATCGGTAGCTGCGCCAAAAGACTGATGGCAAGGAACGTGGCTATCCAAGTACGAAAATCCTTGGCGGTGAAGGCCTCACCCATGATCTCCTGGAGATACGCATTGACGTCCTGCGAATGCAGCGCATGGCGTTTGCCACCTTCATCATCGACATACTGAAATAGCCGCTGTCCGGGAAGGTCGTGGCACTGACGGACGAGACGCACCAAGCGCGGATCGTCCAACGCGGCCTGCAAGGGCTTTCCGCCTTTGCCACGAAATCGCAGAAGTACCTTGCCGCTCAGGAAGACGATGTGGCGAGAGCGCAGCGTCGTCAATCCATAGGAATGGTTTTCGCGCGAGTACTCAGCATTGCCGATGCGCAGATGCGTTTCCATAAGCAAGCTGGTGACAAGTGCCAGGACCTTGTCGCGCGACAATCCCACGCGACGCAGATCCCGTCGTACACATTGGCGCAATTTTGGCAACTTTCGGCCGAACGCGACGAGATTCATGAATTTTTTCGCATCACGAAAGTCACGCCAGTCAGGATGATAGCGATACTGCTTGCGCCCACGGGCGTCCCTGCCCGTGGCTTGAAGATGTCCGCGCGGATTCTTGCAAATCCACACGTCGGTGTAGGCTGGGGGGATCGCGAGCCTGCGGATTCTTGAAAGCGTGGCTTCGGAGACGACACGTCGTCCCTGCGCATCGACATAGTGGAAGCCCTTGCCCTTGCGCCGTCGGCGCAGCCCGCTCTCGGTGTCGCTCGAGTACGACAGGCCTACGGATTTCAGGGAGGGAGGGCGCGCTATGGTCTGACTAGCCTCCGACCTCGTTGTTGGGCGATGCGGTGTCTTGCCGTCGCTGCTCCGTCGTGCGCCTGACATGGTCTAATCGTTCTTCTTTTTCATTAGTCCGCTCATAGCGAAGCACGCTCCGGAGGATGCGACGAAGAGCAGGGAATAACGGACGACGCGGGATGATTTCGCGCAAGAAATAGGGAGAAATGCTCACGACGACTACGGTTATCCCTTTACGGTCCCGTTACTGCGAGTGTCGAGGAAACGCCGGGCAGATGCTGGGCCATTTGCAGGTGCTCTTTCAAAGTGGGCAGCGTGCTAGACGCGAAAGCCTTGAGTTGGTTATCGCTGCCGTCCCAAGTTTCCTGCTCAAAGAGCGCGACGGTACTGCGATGGTCCTTGAGCATCGCGCGGGAATACGCTTGGTCAAACGCCGGGCCATGCAGCTTAGATAGACGATCGATCACGGCCTGATCTTGCGATAGAGGCTTGGTAGGAAGCTTTAGCGCCTCTCGAGTCGCTATGGTCATCAATTGGTCGTTCGCTTGCGAGTGATCTTGCACCATTCGCTGACCAAAGCTCTTCACCTCAGCGCGCTCCCCGTGGCTCAAGGCGAGTTTTCCCAGCGTGACCTCCGTCAAACCGCCCGAGGCCGCGTGCCGTGCGAAATCCAAATCTTGTGACGCGCACAGCGCCGCCGTCGCGAGAAAACAACCTGCGACCATCGTGATTCCTTGACTCGCTTTCATGCTCGCTCGCTTCCTTCTGACACCGTTCGATAGGCACGGCAGGCTCGCGTGCTACCCGTAGGCGACGCGTGAAAACCGGGCGCCTGGGGTCTTCACGTCCACGTGATCTTGTGGACGCTTTGATGGCGTCGATGGAGGCTCACGCCGGCTCATGTTGTTTTGGCTTCGCTAAAAAAGGAGTTCGAAATGCTTGGCATCATCCTCATTGTCGTTCTCATCCTGTTGTTGCTTGGTGCATTTCCGCGCTGGCCTCACAGTCGTGGCTGGGGTTACGGGCCCAGCGGGCTACTCGGCGCCATTCTTATTATCGTCATTGTGCTGGCGGTACTCGGAAGGCTCTGAGCGCGTGGCGAAGACGAAGTGATGCCACGCACATGGCGCGATGTATAGGGCGAAAGACGAGTCACAATCCATTCGCCTGCCGGAGCCGAGTCGCTCAATTTCCGCGTCCGGAGAATGGGCTCTCCCGCAGTGAAATATTCAACGACGCTCTGCATGCTGCGCGTGCTCCTCGTCGTGAGCGTATAAATCACTGACCGCTTCTGCGTGAATCCGGCACCCGTTTCACGGGGCTTGCACAGAAAAAGGTCTATAGAGATGCCAACGTTTGGCGCGAGGCGGAAATGATGTATCGCAAGGCGGCAGGCATTTCGTGCAGGCAAAAGAGTGCCATGCAAGGTGCCGAGGAGAGCCGCTCGTCCAGTCAGAGTGAGGCTTTGTTGGACATGATTTGGGTTATTGAACAAGAACGGCGTCTCAACTACACGGCCGCGGTCATATCACCCCATGCGTCGGAGAAAACTCGGTGCGAATGGAATGCGCGACGCGGAGCAAAGGCACTCGCCACGGTTCGCCGTGCGTTGGCGCAGCGAGGAAAAGACTCAGGAATCACGCAAAGCGGGCGACGGTTCGACGACTACATCGATCTCCTGCTCGATACCGAAATGGATATCGGTCCGGTGCCTTTTTTACATGAAGCACTTTAGGAAGGGCTCTATGAGCAGCGAGATGATTGCCCTGAAGCATCTGATCGTCGATCTCGACGATACCCGTATTCTCTATCAAGCGTCCCTCCACCGATTTCGCCAAGCCGAACCGAACCAGCTCGTGCGTCGAATTGCGCAAGCGCATGCGCTGATCGCAGAAAACCTCGCGGATCGTATTTACGCAAGTGGTGGCGGAGAGACGATGCGAACGGGCAAACGATGGCGCAACCTGCGAGCAGGGTGGGCGGATTTGCACGCACGATTTGCACTCGCCCCGGAACTTGATCGCTTGCGGTTTGTACGGCGAAGCGAAACGCGCGTGCTACGTCGATTCGAGGAGGCCATCCAAGATAACGACGTTTACATCAAGTGTCGCTTGCAACTGCACAGACGCGACTTGGAGGGCACGTGGGAGGAGGTTAACCATCTCATTCATGCGATGTCGAATGCAGCGCCCGCACACGCTTGATGCGTCCCAGGTGGTTATTCTTTGATTCTATTCACCTTGGTTTCTTCACACATCACGCCTGATCGCACTCGGGGTGGCCGCACCCGCACGCGCCCTGCATTTCTTCGTCGACCGCTCCGCCATTACGCGAAGCGTCGCGACAAAAGGCGCTGAAAACTCGTTGCCTGGCTCGATCGAGCACGCACATTCCTCGTGCTGACAGGTGCTTAGGGAATTGTCGACTTCCATGGATTGCTCCTCTCCAGTTTGGTCGTGAGCATGCGCCGGACTCGGTTAAGCGGGCGCGAATCCCGGATCATTCAGGTGGAAACGATTGTTTCCCCGCTTGAATACTTGCATATCTCCTAGGAGAGATCCATGCCCCGCGGTGACAAATCCAGTTACGCCGACAAGCAGGAGCGTCAAGCGAAACATATCGAGCAAGGCTAAGAGAAAAAAGGGCGTCTCGAAGAAGGATATGAGAAACGCGCGTGGTGCACAGTCAACAAGCAGGACAAGGGCGGCAAGGAATCCGGCGGTGGCAAAAAACATCGCACAAGAAAAGCAGCAAGAAATAATTAATAAGACCAACTGGTCGAAGCGCCTCCAATGCTGACCCTCTCAGAACCCTGGTGGCAGCTCGTACTGCGAGCCGCCGTGGTCTAATCGGGTTACTCATCCTGATTCGGCTTTCAGGAAAGCGAACGGTAGGCGAACTCAGTGTCTTCGATCTGATCGTCGTCGTGTTGCTCGGGAGTGCCATGCGCGCCTCCATGATCGGCAGCGACAAGTCGCTCCAAGGCGGCTTCATCGTGGTCCTGACCATGCTGCTGCTGAATTACGCAAGCGCATTGCTGTCCAGCCGCTTTCGTCCCGTCGATCGACTGATCCAGGGTCGGCCAGTACTTCTGGCGCGCGATGGCCAGGTGTTCGACGAAGTCCTGCGTCGCCTCAACGTGCCGTTAAGCGATTTCGACTCCGCCCTGCGCAAGGCCGGTTGCGAGAGCGGCCATCAAGTCGCGCAGGCGATACTGGAGCCCAACGGCACGATTACCGTGCTCAAGCGCCAAGCGAATTGATATAGCGCCGGCGCAGAATCGGATTTATCAGACAACTCAGGACGGGGATCCGCGGCGATATACGATCTCATCACGCCCGTCTTGGCATGACATTCCTTGGCCGGATGCGGAGACTAGACGATGGCGCTGCACGAATATCGGCGCAAGCGGCGGTTCGACGCGACGCCCGAACCCGAACAGTCGGGACCGCGCGCCGGGCGCGCGCGATTCGTGGTCCAACTGCATCATGCTTCGCGCCGGCATTACGACTTCCGCTTGGAAATCGACGGCGTGCTCAAGAGCTGGGCTTGTCCCAAGGGGCCGAGTTTCGATCCCTCCGTGAAGCGGCTCGCCGTGGAAGTCGAAGATCACCCGGTGTCCTACGCGGGCTTTAAGGGCGACATCCCGGCGGGCTACGGCAAGGGCCATGTCGATATTTTTGACGAAGGCACCTTCAGTACGCCCGGCGATCCGAACGCTCAGCTGGGAAAAGGTCATCTGGAATTCGAACTTTTCGGAAAACGCTTGCATGGTGCATGGCATCTGGTGCGTTCGCATCGCAAGGAACGCCAGCCCGCATGGTTCCTGATCAAGGCGAAGGATCGTTTCGCGGCGAAACTCGAAGCCGACGACCTGCTCGACGGCGCGATGAGGGCGAGTACACGCCGCGCTATCGGCAAGAGCGGCGGCGCGCGCGAAGTGGCGGAGAAATTGCGCGGTACGCGACGCAAGCGCGCGGCAGGCAAAACCCGTCGTATTCGTATCGATCCTTCCCATCTCGATGGCGCGAAGAAGGCGCCCCTGCGCGCGGGATTCTTCAAACCCGAACTCGCGCGGCTGCGGCAGGAGGCGCCCACCGGCGAGGAGTGGTTGCACGAGGTCAAATGGGATGGCTACCGGATCCTGGTCTGCATCGATCGTGGCGACCTCACGTTGTGGTCGCGCAACGCGTTGCCATGGACCGACAGGCTGCCGGACATCTCAGATGCGTTGGGCACGCTAGGGTTGGATTCCGCGCAACTGGACGGCGAGCTGGTCGTGCTGCGCGACGGGCACTCGGATTTCAATGCCTTGCAACAGACGTTGGCCGGCGAGCAAGCGTCGCCGCTGACCTTTGTCCTGTTCGATGCGCCGTACCTGCAGGGCTGCGATCTCGCGCGCGTGTCATTGATCGAACGCAAGACATTGCTGGAGAAATTGCTGGGTACACGATCGTCGCCGCACCTACGTTACAGCGAGCACGTCGTGGGGCATGGCGAGCAAGCCTTCCGGTTCGCGTGCGATCAGGGGCTCGAGGGCATCGTCAGCAAGCGCATCGATTCGCCGTACCGCGCGGGTCGCGGCGACGACTGGATCAAGGTCAAGCGACTGGCATCGGACGAATTCGCGATCGTGGGCTACACCGAGGGCACCGGTTCGCGGCAGGGGTTCGGCGCCTTGCTGCTGGCGACACCTCAGGGCGATGGCTGGCGCTATATGGGCCGCGTCGGCACCGGATTTCCGGCCGAACGCTTGATCGATCTGCGGCGGCGCCTGGAAAAACTGCCACGGGGGAAAGTTTCGCTGCTTAACGAGGATGAAGCGCCGCGCGGCGCACACTGGGTAAAACCGCGTCTCGTCGCCGAAGTCTTCTATCGCGGCATTGGTAACCATGGCTTACTGCGCCAGGCCAGCTTCAAGACCCTGCGTGAAGACAAATCCGCGCGCGACCTGCACGATTCCGATACGAATACCATGAACCGAAAACATGCATCCACTTCGAAACGCCGCGGCAAGACTGTTCCGCCCGGCGAAATCGCCATTACCCATCCCGATCGCGTGGTGTATGCGGAACAGGGCTACACCAAGCAGGATGTCGCGGACTATTACCGCGCGGTGATGCGCTGGTTCCTGCCGGGCGTGATGGGACGCGCGGTTTCCGTGATCCGTTTCCCGGAAGGCATCGCGGGGCCGTCCTTCTTCCAGAAACATCTTCCCGCCGGCAGTCTCGAGGGTGTCGGCGTCATCGAGATCGAGGACAAGCAGGGCAAGCCGGAACCCTATTTCTCCATCAAGGACGCCACTTCGGTCCTGCAACTGGTGCAATACAACGCGCTGGAATTCCACGCTTGGGGCAGCAAGGTGGATGCGATCGACAAGGCCGATCGCGTCGTGTTCGATCTTGACCCCGGGTCCGGGGTCCCCTGGACGGACGTGGTGAAAGCTGCCCGGTTGGTGCGCGATCGCCTGCAGGAACTGGGATTGCAAAGTTTCGTGCGCACCACCGGCGGCAAGGGCCTGCACGTCGTGCTGCCGTTGCGGCCGGCCTGCGCATGGGATGCGGTGCGCGAATTCGCGCACGGCTTCGCCGCCGCGCTGGCCGACAGCCATCCGCTGCAGTTCACCGCGGTAATGAGCAAGTCGCGGCGCGCGAAGAAGATCTTCATCGACTACCTGCGCAACGGCAAGGGCGCCACGGCCGTGGCTTCGTACTCGCTGCGCGGCCGACCCGGCGCGCCGGTGGCGGTGCCGCTGCGCTGGGAAGAACTGTCGAAAGTGAAAAGTGCCGCGCAATTCACCCTGCACAACGTGCCCGTGCGAATGAAACGATTGAGCAAGGATCCTTGGGCGGGCATCGACACGCTGGAACAGGATCTGCGTCCGATCATGAAACGATTGCGCTGACGCCTGCGCATTGCATTCGTTACTTCGCCTGGAATTCGGAAGGAGTTCGTCATGCCTCGCCCGATATGGAACGGCACCATCAGTTTTGGCCTGCTCAATATTCCCGTGCGCTTGATGACGGCCGAGAAACGCGTCGATCTGCATTTCCGGATGCTCGACTCGCGCGACAACACGCCCATCCGCTACGAACGCGTCAATGCCGAGACCGGCGAGGAAGTCCCGTGGAAGGATGTGGTCAAGGCCTTCGAGTACGACAAGGGCAGTTACGTGGTGATCGAAAAGGAGGACTTTGCCAAAGCTGCGCCTGAAGCCAATGAAAGCGTGGAGATCGAGGCCTTCGTAGATCCCACCGCGATCGGCCCTGAGTATTACGAAAAGCCATATTACCTGGTGCCTGCAAAGAAGGCCGAGAAGGGTTACGTGCTGTTGCGCGAAACCTTGAAGAAGGCGAAAACCGCAGGCCTGGCACGCGTGGTGATCCGCACCCGCGAATACCTTTCACTGGTCATGCCGCGTGGTGATGCGCTACTGTTGCTGCTGCTGCGCTTCCCGCAGGAACTGATCGATGCGGACGACTACGCCTTTCCGGACAAGAAACTCTCGGCCTATCGAATTACGCCGAAGGAACTGAACATGGCGGAGGCGTTGGTCAAATCGATGGTCAGCGAATGGAAGCCCGCGCAGTACCACGACGATTTCCGCCAGCGCCTGTCCAAGGTGATCGAATCGCGCGTCAAGGCCAGCGGCAAGAAGACCAAGGCGCACATCGATAAGGAACCCGAACTCGCCAAGGATGCCTCGACCAACGTGGTCGACTTCATGTCCTTGCTGAAGAAAAGCATCGATGAAAATAAACGCACGCCTGCGAAGAAACGAGGGACCAAACCCGCGCGTACGAAATCGACAAAGAAGACCGCGAAAAAGCGAGCGAGGAAGTCTTGAATAAGGGCGATGGATCGCGAGGCAGATAGCGGATGCAGTCCCGTCTCGAAATCTCACCGTAGTTCTTGAGCGCGGACCAACTGCTCTACTTTGGCGTGATCGCGATTGGTGAGGTGATTCAGCTTGACAAGTGGCTAGTGCGACATATTTTCCAGGGCATCCAACGCAGCGAATAGTGCCGTTATATCGTAAGGTTTGGGAAGGAAGCGGCACCGGGGCCAGTGAGGTAGCACGAACGCCGGATCGCCGGTGGTCACCAAAACGGGGATGTCAGGCTTCTTTTCCCTCATTCGGCCCGCCATTTTAATGCCGTCAGGCCCGCCTGGCAGGGTCACATCTGTGAAGACGAGGCCGATCTCAGGGTGGGCGTCGAACAGACGCTGGGCTTCTTCTGCTCCAGAAGCGAGTACGACGCGCTCGTAGCGCGTCTGAAGCGCATACTCAGCAAGGGAGCGTATACGAGGGTCGTCTTCAACCACGAGGATCATGGCAATGGTAGATGGCATAAGGGATTTCTCCGGCGTATAACGAGCCGCCAAGAATTCGCCCAATGTGAACGCGAATGACGGATGTGAAGATAGCGGCAAGCTCGTTGCCGTAGTTCTGCGCTCCTTGGCCTTTGAAATCATGCATCTTGTTCACCACTTGGACCTTACGTAATATCTGGGAACAACCAACAATTTTCTTGCCGCCATGAAAGAGTCTTTGCACTGGAAGCAGATCGTCGCGCTCTCTGGAGGCTGTGTAAAAGAGCTTGATGCAAACGGTAAAATTGTTGCCGTGAACGAGAAGTGTTGTGAAGCCTTGGAGGCTGCCGGCGAATCCGAACTTCTGGGCAAGTCTTGGCGGGATCTGTGGCCCAAATCTCTGTGGCCGGACATCGAAAGCGCCATGGAACTCGCGCGACAAGGCCAGATCGGCCGTTTCAGCGGGGAAGCTGCAACGTTGCATGGCAGAAAGCGGTACTGGGACGTCATGGTGTCCCGCTCTCCCGTGGGGAGCAACCCGGAAAATTTACTGATGATGCGCCACGACGTGACCGTTCATCAACAAGCCAACTCGGCCTTGCAGACGCTCAATGCCGCTTTGCGAAAACAGCTCAATACACAGCGATCGGATGTGGAAGACGCAACGGACCGCTATGCCAGACACATGGAACAGTTCCGGGATCAACAATATCAGTTTGATACTGCGCAGCAGTTTGTCGATGCGTTGCGTCAGCAGCTTGAATCGACGGAGAAGAATCTGGACTTGGCGTATGCGGCCCAACTCGTCGCCGAGAATGTCTACCGGCAAGCCCAAAAAGAGCAGGCCATTTCCCATTTGGTTGGGGGCCTGGCACACGACTTCAACAACATGCTCTCGACCACCATCATGAGCTTGAGCTTGTTCCGTGAAAGCATCAAAGGCTTGACCGCGAGGCAGGCGGACTTGTTGAAGTTTGCGACCGAAGGTTCCGAGCAAGCGGCCACGCTGGCCAAGCGACTGATGGCTTTTTCGCGTCATCGCACAATTGAGCCATGCACGATCGACTTGGGCAGGATCGTTTCAGACATTTATTCCTTCGCCGCTCACAGCCTGGGCGGATGCTATCAATTGCAGCTGCAGAAGGAGGATAAGCCGTATCCAGCCTTTGCGGATCCTCATCTGATCGAACAGGCCTTCATCAATTTGTGCCTCAACGCACGCGATGCATCGAAAGAAGGATCTCTCATTGTGATTCGCCTCGATGATTGCAATATCGAGGATAGCCAGAGCTCTGTGGTGCGGCCCAAAGGCCGTTACGTCACACTCTCCGTCATCGATCACGGCAGCGGGATGACGCCCGAGGTTCAGGAGCGTCTATTCGAGCCGTATTTCACGACCAAGGCCGCAGGCCGGGGAACCGGCCTGGGATTGGCGCAGGTCTATGGCTTGATGAAGCAAGTGGGAGGCTTCGTGAGCGTGGAATCGCGACTTGGCATCGGGACAACGGTATGCCTCGCCTTCCCGCGTGCCAATGAGATTATTCCGACCCATTACTCCTGAGCACGGGAGATCTTAAGCTTCCACTGCCTCCAATCGTTACATAGGCGGCACAGTCTCGACCGGATCCTCGGAGGGCGAGGACGAATCAGGAAAATCATCATCAGGTTGAGGCTGTTTCCCCGGCTGTAATGGGGGCGGTTTTAAATCCGGGGGCGAGAAGTCTGGATCGGGATCAGTTTGAGCCGGAAGAGATTCAACCTTCTTGCTCAAAAAACCGTTGAATTCCCTGTCCATGCTACCTCCAAGCTCGAGCGAGCGTGACTGCCAGATCCCCCTCTAATCAAACGGACTTCACCTACGGTGTGGTGTATAGCTTCGCAAGTGATACACGCGATGCACATGTTGCGCGCCGAGCCAGCCACCGAAAGCTGAAGCGACGAGCGACAACAACGCGCAACCGAATGCCGTCCACATCGCCTTCGACGTGTATTGTGCGAGTGTCGCGGCATCCAAGCTTGGTGCCGAATCGGTGGACGGCAGCGTCCCGAAGTTCAGATGCATCATTCCCGTGGCGATGAGCACGCTGGTGGCCGTCATCGACAGCCCCCACACTGCCAAACCCCGAATGACGCCCATCTCGGTGTCGTTGCGGCCGTCGAACCAACTCGCGAACATGCCGCCTAGCCATAACGAAGCCCCCCACGTCAGAAGCATCCAAACGACGGTTCCCCTGGAGATGCCTTGAGTAATGGCGGCTGCATCGTTGAAATTGAAACCGGACAAACCGACCGCTAGTCCGAAGGCGTAGAACATGGCGGCGACGCCTGTCGCCAATAGCCATCCTGCCCATACGGCGTTCCAGCGCATGAGAGGATGTTCACTTACGGCAGTCGTAGCGGAGGATGCGGGATCCATCATTGATCTCCTTCGTTAGTCGCGGTCACGTACAACCGCGCAGGAGAAAAATCAGCACAAGAATGGGGAGGGGTACGCCCAGCAGCCATGCGAACACGTAACCCATGGCCCCTTTCTGCTTCGCGGGATTTCCCGCCCCAAAAAAATGACGGCCTTTTGTAATCATGGAGGAGTCCTTTCGCCGCAAGAGGGCATTCTCTGGTGTCCGTTCGCTTAAATTTTCCACTCTCGGTAGAGTTCTCGTTGAAGCTGGACGACCTTGTGATTCGCAGCAACTTGCGCGTGTCCATAGGCTGCTTGCGCTCTTCCGATGCGAAAATTAGCCGAGGCGACGGAGACGCCTCGGTTGTCGCCCCTAAGCCATTCCCATCGGCCTGTAAGCAGTGCCGTCAGCTGAACCCAACGACCATGAAGAACGTCCCGGTTCACACTCGCGACTCCTAATCCTCTTCTCGAAGCACGTTATCGAACGATCCGTCAACGTGCCGTCAAAACCGCCGTATTGGCAGTTTCCGGTTTCACTCGATTCGCATAGACACAGCTCCGTTTCGCGAATCTCGCAGATCAATCCGAGATCATCGCACGCACAATAGTCTTCAAACGCCCTAAGGAAGCGATAGGGCAAGCTAGTGCTCGCGCGCAGTCTCCCACTTCGGCTTCATTTCCATCGCCCATTGCTTGGGGTTTTCGTGGTGCATGGCTTCCATCTTCTTGGCGACTTGGGGATGCTTCGCGAGTACATGGTTAGACATGGTTTTCACCATGTCATCCCAACTCTCCGCCGACAGCTTTTGATCGCAGGATCCTCCCAGTTCTTTGCATGTCAACGTTCTCATGCGATGGTCCTCTCCTAGGAAACCTTTAGCATTAAGAACCTTGCTTTGAGCTGCTGCCGGCCTCGTAGACACCACCTTAAGTTGCTTGCATCTGCTGCTCGAACTGGATGGGGCTGATGTAACCGATCGTCGAGTGCTGCCGTTTCAGATTGTAGAAGCGCTCGATG
>Ga0134126_10000187_pt1 | contig 81501 bp, 82 predicted proteins | sample KB31752_FD_96881 | JGI IMG/M metagenome (GOLD analysis project Ga0134126, IMG submission 96881) | Terrestrial soil microbial communities with excess Nitrogen fertilizer from Kellogg Biological Station, Michigan, USA - KB3-175-2 | ecosystem: Environmental > Terrestrial > Soil > Unclassified ...
GCTAATGCAATACTGGCGGTAAGTCTTGCTGTCGCAAAAGCTGCGGCCCTGGAAGCCAATCTCCCATTATACAGATATATTGGCGGAACGAATGCCAAAATTCTTCCCATTCCGATGATGAATATTTTAAATGGCGGCGCGCATGCTGATAATAAAATAGACTTCCAGGAATTTATGGTAATGCCGGTCGGAGCATCTTCCTTCAGCGAAGCGCTGCAATGGGGCGTTGAGATTTTCCATTCCTTGAAAGCAGTTTTGAAAAAGAAAGGATACAGTACCAATGTGGGAGATGAAGGCGGTTTTGCACCCAATATTCAAAGCAATGAAGAAGCTATTGAAACTGTAATGGAAGCGATTCAGAAAGCGGGCTATAAAGCCGGCTCCCAGGTAGCTATAGCAATGGACCCCGCAGTTAGCGAAATGTATCTTTCTGATAAAAAAGTATATCATTTCCATAAATCGGATGGCAAAAAATTAAGCATTGAAAAAATGGTAGATTTTTGGGAAAGCTGGGTGAAACAATATCCGATTATTTCTATTGAAGATGGTATGGCTGAAGACGATTGGAAAGGTTGGAAACTGATGACCGAAAGATTGGGCAAAAAGATTCAATTAGTAGGTGACGATCTTTTTGTAACTAACGTAAAAAGATTAGAAAAGGGCATTAATGAACATATAGCAAATGGGTTACTGGTAAAAGTAAACCAGATAGGCACACTAACGGAGACGATAAACGCAGTTTCTATGGCCCAGAACAACGGATATAATACTATTATGAGCCATCGCAGCGGTGAAACAGAGGATACAACCATTGCGGACCTCGCTGTCGCATTAAATTGTGGCCAGATAAAAACAGGCTCCGCCAGTCGTACCGATCGCATCGCAAAGTATAATCAACTGATTAGAATAGAAGAATTGTTGGGCAGCAGCGCTGTTTTTCCAAAAGGAAAGATTAAATTTGGAAAATAAAAATGTGAACTGCCAGCTATAGGCGCAAACGCCGATAGCTGGCGGCTTTCAGCTTAAAGCTTTTATAAATGAAAAAACTTCGTCCCATATTTACCAGCAAATACCTGATAACAGGCATAGCTTTTGCAGTATGGATGATGTTCTTTGACAGAAATGATATTCCGTTGCAAATAAAGAGAATCCGGGAATTAAATAAGCTAAAGCAAAGTGAGAAAAACATGACGCTGCTTATCAATAATACCGAAAAAGAATCAGAACTTCTAAAGACCAATCCCGGAACATTGGAAAAATATGCAAGGGAAAGGTATTTGATGAAAAAAGATAATGAGGATCTTTACATTGTCACTTTTGATTCCGCAGCTATTAAGTAAACAGCGGCATAAGCAATATTTCTGACAAGAATGCGTTTTAAAAGCGGATAGAACATTTATTTTTTTATTAAAGCAAACATTTTATGATTAAAATTACACCGGAAGAACTGGTAAGGTATATATACCACGAAACTTCCGACCAAAAAACAGCCACGATCAAGGCTGCACTGCAATCTGATTGGAATCTGCGCGATACCTACGATAAATTAATAAGCGCCCACGGTAAATTGGATGAAATTAACGTTTCACCAAGGAAAGAGGTGCTTAACAGAATATTAGAATACGCTGCCAAGAAACAAGAGCACGTGATAACACGCTGATTTTTAAAATTTATAACTTATTTTCATCCCGCTAAACAGCGGGATTTTTTTATGACTAAAAAAGAAAGATATCAATTTGTAATTAATTATTTTGTACTTAACAGCCCCGACGCCAAAACCGAGTTATTGTATGATACTCCTTACCAGCTATTGGTAGCTGTTATACTTTCTGCACAGTGTACCGATAAGAGAGTGAATCTAACGACACCATCAATTTTTAATGCTTATCCTGATTTTGAATCTCTCAGTAAAGCAACTTTTAACGCACTTTTTCCCTTAATAAAAAGTATTTCTTATCCCAATAATAAAACCAAACATTTGATTGGGATGGCTAAAATGGTAATGGATGATTTTGGTGGAGAACTTCCTATGACCGTAGATGAACTAATAAAATTGCCCGGTGTAGGAAGAAAGACGGCTAATGTAATTACATCGGTTTTGGATAATCAGCCTAATATGGCAGTCGATACACATGTTTTCAGAGTGGCCAATCGAATTGGGCTGGTAACGAATGCAAAAACCCCGCTCGAAGTCGAAAAACAATTAATAAAAAATTTCCCCGAGGATCTGATACATACCGCACATCACTGGCTGATTTTGCATGGCCGTTATATTTGTGTAGCAAGAAATCCGAAATGTAATATTTGCGGATTAAGGCCTGTTTGTAAATATTATAAAACAGCTATACAGCCTACTATTAAAGAGAAATAGAAAAAATCAAAATCCTCGTTATTTATTCCTTTGCTGTGAAAATAAATCCGGATGCTTTTACTAAAGCATCTTCTTTATCTCTTCAATTAGTTCCTGTTTAGTTAATGGAATTCCTTTTATTTTATTATAACCCTTTGCGTCAACTAAATATTGGTCTCTGATAATTTTTATCAATTGGCCGTTATTCAATTCCGGAATTAAAACTTTTTCAAAATTCTTAATTAAACTACCCAGGTTTCTTGGGAAAGGGCGAACATAACGGAGATGGATATGCGAAACAGCGTGGCCTTCTTTCAATAGGTCTGCCACCGCGCTTTTTATTGCCCCATAAGTGCTTCCCCACCCTAACACCAACACTTTTCCTTTCTCAGGCCCGTTGTCTATTTCTTGTTCGGGGATATCATCTGCAATTTTGTCTATTTTCTCCTGGCGGATCTTTACCATCAGTTGGTGGTTGTCGGGATCGTAACTCACATTTCCGGTAATGTCCTGTTTCTCCAGGCCACCTACTCTATGTTCAAGCCCTGCAAACCCCGGAACGGCCCATGCACGAACCAGGTTTTCATCTCTTAAATAAGGCTGAAAAGTTTCTTCATTTTCGTCTAGCCCTTTTTTAAATTTCACTTCAATCGGCGGCAGGTCTTTACTTTGAGGATATTTCCAGGGTTCTGCTCCGTTCGCAATATAGCCATCGCTTAAAAATATAACAGGTGTCATGTGTTGCACGGCAATTCGTACCGCTTCATATACAGCGCTGAAACAATCGCTCGGAGTAGATGCAGCAACAATAGGCATCGGACTTTCGCCATTCCTGCCATAGTACGCCTGTAACAAGTCACTCTGCTCTGTTTTCGTAGGCAATCCGGTTGATGGGCCGCCGCGTTGTATATCACAAATCAACAATGGAATTTCCAACATCATGGCCAGACCCATGGCTTCTGATTTCAATGCCATCCCCGGCCCGCTGGTGGTGGTTACTCCGAGGCTTCCACCATAAGAAGCACCAATTGCTGAACTTATCGCAGCTATTTCATCTTCAGCCTGGAATGTTTTTACTCCAAAATTTTTGTGGCGGCTAAGTTCATGTAAAATATCACTTGCGGGGGTAATAGGATAAGAACCTAAAAATAATTGTAACCCACTTTTTTGCGCGGCTGCAATTAAGCCGTAAGCCAATGCCTGGTTGCCCATGATGCTTCGGTAATTGCCGGGAGACATCTTTGCTTTCCGTACCGAGTATCTTGTAGTAAAGGTTTCTGTGGTGTCGCCATAATTATATCCTGCCTGTAACACTTTAAGATTACTTTCAAGAATTTCCGGCTTTTTGGCAAATTTTTCTTTTAAAAAATTAATAGTATTATCCAGTTTGCGATTATACATCCAATATAAAAAACCGAGAACAAACATATTCTTTGCGCGATCTTTTTCCTTGGTGCCAAGTGTGAAATCTTTTAACGCTTCCCTCGTAAGTTTGGTTACGTCTATTTTAATCATCTCGTATCCGTCCAGGCTTCCGTTTTCCAACGGGCTTATACCATCCGTATAATTTGCCAACCTTAAATTCTTTACATCAAACCCTTCGATATTGGCGATAATTTTACCGTTCTTTTTTAATGTTTTTAGATTTGTTTTTAAAGCCGCTGCATTCATAGCCACCAATACATCACTCATGTCTCCGGGTGTATAAACCCTATCGCTCGAAAATCTAAGTTGAAAACCGCTTACGCCGGGAAGCGTTCCTAATGGTGCTCTTATCTCTGCGGGAAAGTCAGGAAATGTCGCGAGATCAATTCCCAATAAAGCAGTATTATTGGTGAATTGTGTACCTGTAAGTTGCATTCCATCACCACTATCGCCGGCAAATTTAATTACCACTTCCTGCAAAATCTCTTCTTTCTTTTCCATTATTATTATTGAATGTGCAAATTTAAAAGATATATGCGTTTTTTGGATGCTTATTTATTTTCGGGAAGCGAAAATTGTTTAGACACAATTTAATAGAATTCCGGCAAAAAAAATTATTTTGAAGGCCATAAAATCTAAGCACGCCTTTAACAGTAAACCAACAAATAACACGATTTTCTAATTAGAAAAACCCAGAGGTGTTTGAGCAACAGCTAACAAACCTTATGAATGGCAAATCAACTGAACCATGCCATTCCCATTCATAACAATCAGGTGATTTTTTTGAAGATAGTGGCTATATTGCACGAAACAGAATTAAGCCATCTATGAAAAAAATTACCTGCCTTTTATTAATAATCTTTTCAATTAACACCATGGCATTTTCACAAGCAAAGCTTGAACAAAAAGTAGTAAAAAAAGGAAATGAAATCGTTATTCCTTTTGAAAAATATGTATTGCCTAACGGACTTACTGTAATCATTTCGGAAGACCACAGTGATCCCGTAGTACACGTAGATGTTACTTATCATGTAGGATCCGCACGCGAGGAAATAGGCAAAAGCGGATTTGCTCATTTCTTTGAACACATGATGTTTGAAGGAAGCGATCACGTAGCTGATAAAGAACATTTTAAAGTAGTAACAGAATCTGGCGGAACGCTCAATGGCAGCACCAACCGGGATCGTACTAACTATTTTGAAACCGTTCCCAGCAATCAGCTCGAAAAAATGCTGTGGCTGGAAAGCGACCGCATGGGATTTCTATTAGATGCCGTGACGCAACAAAAATTTGAAATTCAACGCGCGACAGTTAAAAACGAAAGAGGCCAGAATTACGATAACAGGCCTTACGGTCTCGCCGGTGAAGTAACCTCAAAAGCACTTTATCCTTATGGCCATCCTTATTCATGGCTTACTATTGGTTATGTAAAAGATCTGAACAGCGTAGGCGTGGATGATCTTAAGCATTTTTTTCTACGCTGGTATGGCCCCAACAATGCCACACTTACTATTGCCGGGGATGTGAACACTAAGGATGTAATTAAAAAAGTAGAAAAATATTTTGGGCCAATTCCGCGTGGCCCTGAAGTAAAACCAGTACAATTGCCGCCGGTAAAGCTTGCTAAAACAGAATATGTAAGTTATACAGACAATTATGCAAAACTTCCGATGCTCCAAATTACTTACCCTACTGTTCCGGATTTTAGCGCGGATATGGCGCCGCTTGCTTGTCTGGCACAGGTGCTGGGACAGGGGAAAACTTCTTTTCTTTATCAGAATTTGATAAAAACCCAGAAGGCATTAAGAGCAATCTCTTATAGCGATTTAGATGAATTAGCAGGCACCTTTGTTTTTTCAGTAACTGCCTTACCGGGCCACAACCTTGCTGAAATGGAAAAACTCGTAAAGGAATCGTTAGCGGATTTTGAGAAGAAAGGAGTAACAGATGATGACATTTTAAAATTTAAAAATGGCTTTGAAAGCAGCACTATCAATCGTTTGGCAAGTGTATCGGGCAAGGCATCTCAATTGGCGGCCTTTGAAACTTTTACCGGCAACCCAAATATGATTGGCAAAGTGCTGGGTATGTATAATAAAGTCACCAAAGAAGATGTGATGAGGGTTTATAACAAATACATCAAAAATAAGCCCGCAGTGGTATTGAGTGTATTGCCAAAAGGAAAAGAAGATCTTATAGCCGCAGCAGATAATTTTACCGTTGACAGCAGTCATTATATAAGGCCTCATTATGGATATGATCAATTGAAATATACAAAACCAAAAGACAATTTTGATAGAAGTATTATCCCTCCTTCCGGCCCGAATCCTGTTGTAAAAGTTCCTGATTTCTGGAAAAAAACTTTGGCGAATGGTATTACTGCCATCGGTGTTGAAAATAATGAAATACCCGTAGTAAACCTGAATATTTACCTGAAAGGAGGAACTATTCTTGAGCAGAATAATCTTTCAAAAGCCGGATTGGCCAGCATTTTTACTTCGATGATGAATGAGGATACTAAAAAACGAACCGGCGAACAAATCAGTCTTGCTTTGGATAAATTAGGTAGCGTGATCAGAGTAGATAATAACACTGATAATATTGTTTTTTCTGTTCAGTCTTTATCTAAAAATTTATCTAAAACACTGGATATTTTACAGGAAAAAATGCTGGAACCTAAATTTACGGAAGAAGCATTTGACCGCGTTAAAAAATAATTACTTGCAAACATAAGAAATTCAAAAAGCCAGGCCTCTTCTGTTGCGAATGTAGTTTTTGATAAATTAAATTATGGAGAAAACAATATTGAGGGAATGCCTAATTATGGGACAGAAGAAACCGTAAAAAATATTTCTTTAACAGACATACAAAATTATTATAACAATTTTGTTTCTGCTAATGGGGCAAATGTTGTAGTAGTGGGTAATGTAAAAGAAAATGATATTTTACCAGAATTGAATTTCTTAAATCAGCTGTCCACAAAAGCAATTGCGCTACCCTCATTACCTGAAGCTCCTAAAGTGGAAAAAGCAAAAATCTATATTGTGAACATTCCCAATGCTGCGCAAACAGAATTCCGCGTGGGATATGTAACGGGAATGAAATATGATGCCACCGGAGATTTTTACAAGGCTACGTTGGCAAATTATAATCTCGGAGGCGGATTCAATGGTCGATTGAATATCCGGCTTCGTGAAGATAAAGGCTGGACTTATGGCGCCCGTTCAGGATTTACGGGAGATAAATATACCGGCACATTTTATTTTAGCAGTGGCATACGTGCCAATGCAACTGACAGCGCTTTGGCAGAAGTATTGTCCCTTCTAAAAAATTATAATACAACGGGTCCGGATAAAGATGAGGTTACTTTTATGAAAAGTTCAATAGGGCAAAGTGATGCCCGAAATTATGAAACGGGAGTGCAGAAAGCTGCGTTCATCAGCAGAATACTTATGTATAATTTACCGGCCAATTTTGTAGACCAGCAAACCCGCATTCTTAATAATATTTCTACTGACGAAATTGGTGACCTCGCAAAAAAATATTTCGACATCAATAAAATGAATATTTTATTAGTCGGCGATAAAGATTTGTTTTTACCGGGTTTAAAAGATTTTGGATATGAGATTGTGGAACTGGATGCTGATGGAAATCAACTTAAATAAAAATAGAAGTTTATATTAATTAGCTGCCGACCGGCAGGTTGATTTATTGACTTCAAAGTAAAAAAAGCCAGTTAATTTTCGAAAAAGCTGGCTGGCTTTTTCACAATGTAAGAATCTTCACTATTTGCTTGTTTACTGTAACTATATATTGAAAAGAGATTTTTTCCACCTTTGTAGGACGACACTTTCTTTTTTTTGCTGCCGTCCCACTTCTGTTTCGAAGAACTGGATAGTAAGTCATCACAACTCTTGAAAAAAGTATTCTCAATTCGCGTTCAATTTCACAACGCCGTAATGAAAAACCAAAAGTTCGATATTTATTGCTTTGCTGTAATGCGTAATTCAAAAATGAATATTGAACCGGCTAAAACAAAAAAGCGATACTCCTATTGGGGTATCGCTTTTAATCTTATTAATTTGCTCAATTACCAACTCTTTTTCGCCACACCGTCTTTTACAGCTTGCAAAGCATTTGCTTCACTAAGCATGGTAGTCATTTTATTTCCTTTTCCATCATGGCCCTGCGCCATATAACCACCACGGGAAGTTTTAGTAATTACTGCATCTTGCATAGGAACATTTTTCTCTTTGGTTTTCATGCAATAAGCTGTTAACATTTTTGCCATCTTAATTGTGTTTATAGTTTAATAATTTAATTGCCGAAGTCCGATGTCAGGTGACATAGGAGTTTCAAATTTAGGTATTTATACTTATTTCGCGTTATATATTTCCAAACAGAGGTTTTAACCCGGGGAAAAATTAAAATATTGGCAGATTTTTTAATAAAAAAATATAATTATTATTCGTTATAAGTTTTCGATTCAATCGCTACAAAAAAATGGTAATGTATAATAATTTACATTTTTTATTTCTCATAATTCATCACTTTAATCTATTTTTGGCGACCACACATTATAATTTCATGCCATTAGACAAATCCATTAAAACAGTTTTAATTATAGGCTCAGGCCCAATTGTTATTGGCCAGGCTTGCGAATTTGATTATTCGGGAAGCCAGGCTGCCCGTAGCCTGCGCGAGGAAGGTATCAAAGTAATATTGATCAACAGCAACCCCGCCACCATCATGACCGACCCTATGATGGCCGATAAAGTTTATTTGCTTCCGTTAACAGTGGAAAGTATTGAGCAAATAATCGAAGAGAATTCTTCCGGCGAAACCCGTATTGATGCTGTATTAGCGACTATGGGCGGCCAAACGGCGCTCAACCTTGCAAAAGAAGCCGATGAAATGGGGGTTTGGGAAAAAAATAATATCCGGTTGATTGGAGTAGATATCAAAGCAATCGATAAAGCTGAAGACCGTGAAAAATTCAGGGAGTGGATGGTAGAAATGAAAATTCCGGTCGCTCCTGCAAAAATTGCTAATTCATTTCTGGAAGGAAAAGAAATTGCGCAGGAGATTGGGTTTCCTTTGGTAATCCGGCCATCATTTACGCTGGGAGGTACCGGTGGAAGTTTAGTATTTGAAAAAGCAAAACTTGATGAAGCACTAAACCGTGGTTTAACAGCCTCCCCGATGCATGAGGTACTGGTAGAAAAAGCCATGATGGGCTGGAAAGAATTTGAACTGGAATTGCTTCGCGATGATAATGATAATGTGGTAATTATTTGTACCGTAGAAAATTTTGACCCGATGGGCGTGCATACCGGAGATTCTATAACAGTGGCTCCTGCTATGACATTGAGCGATACGGCTTATCAGAAAATGAGAAATACAGCAATTTCTATGATGAGGAATTTGGGAAATTTTGCCGGAGGTTGTAATGTGCAGTTCGCATTAGAGCCGCACACAGAAGATATAATTGCCATTGAAATTAATCCACGCGTGAGCCGTTCTTCGGCGCTGGCAAGCAAAGCAACCGGTTATCCAATTGCAAAAATTGCTGCCAAACTTGCCGTAGGATTTACTTTGGATGAATTAAAAAATCAGATTACAAAAACCACATCTGCGTATTTTGAGCCGGCATTGGATTATGTAATTGTAAAAATCCCGCGCTGGAATTTTGATAAATTCAAAGGCGCAGATGATACTCTTGGTTTCCAGATGAAGTCGGTAGGTGAAGTGATGGCCATTGGAAGAAGCTTTGCCGAAGCAGTTCAAAAAGCCTGTCAGAGTTTGGAAAATGACGCTGTGGGTTTAGGATATTACGGAAAGAGCCTGATGCACGCAGATGAGATTGTCGAGTATCTAAAGGTTCCAAAATGGGACAGGATATTCAGAATAAAAGACGCTTTGATGATAGGGGTAAGCGTAAAAAGGATTTGTGAATCCACAGGAATAGACCGTTGGTTTATTTACCAGATTCAAAAAATATGTACCTGTGAAAAAGCGCTTGCGGAAGTTACTTTAGAAACTATTCCGACACAACTTTTGAAGGATGCCAAACAATTAGGTTTTAGTGATGAGCAAATTGCAAAAATCATGAAAGACGGCAGTACGGATGAGGATATTTATGAAAAAAGAAAAGCACTGGGAATTACCAGGGTTTATAAAATGGTTGATACCTGCAGTGCAGAGTTTGAAGCCAAGACGCCTTATTTTTATAGTACCTTTGAGTAAATAATTCATTAAACATTTTTTATGATTACTATTGATAATAAAAATCTTCAGTTATCAGAAGAACAGGAAAAAGATATCAGGCTGGAAATTGCGATTATTCTTTACGAAAAAGCTGACTATTCATTTTATGTTGCGGCGAAATTTGCCGGAATGCACTGGATGGACTTTGTAAAGGAATTGGGGAAAAGAGAGATATCTATTTTTTCTGAAGAAGCATTTCTGAACGACTTGGAAACAATAAAGAAGTTTGGAAAATGATTGTGGTAAGCGATACTTCCTGCATTTCAAATTTACTGTTAATAAGTCAACTTGATTTACTGCAAAAAATTTATCTCGAGATCTTCATTCCTGATGCTGTGTACAACGAAATTTTAGCACTGGAAAAAAGCGGTAAAGATTTGAACTATTTCAAATCACGAAATTGGATTAATGTTGAAAAAAATTTTACCCGAAACATTTCTTTATTACCACCTAAAAATATAGATGCGGGAGAAGCAGAAGCTATTGACCTCGCCATTTACATTAAAGCAGACCGTATTCTGATAGACGAAAGAAAAGGAAGCCTTTTAGCAAATGAATTAGGAATTATCACGATCGGTTTATTGGGAATATTGAAAATCGCCAAAGAGAATCATCTCATATCATCAGTTAAAGAGTTACTTGACCAATTAATAGAAAATAATTTTTGGATAAGTAATGAGTTATACAAAACCGTTCTAAAATCAGTAAATGAACTCTAACATTATCTACAACGAATCAACTCCATCTTCAAGGAAGAAAATTATTGTCCTCGGCAGCGGACCGAACCGCATCGGCCAGGGAATTGAATTTGATTATTGCTGTGTGCACGGCCTTCTTGCCATTAAAGAATGCGGCATGGAAGCTATCATGATCAATTGCAATCCTGAAACAGTTTCCACCGACTTTGACATGGCCGACAAATTATATTTTGAACCCGTTTTTTGGGAGCATATCTGGGAAATTATTGAACTCGAAAAACCTGATGGTGTAATTGTCCAACTCGGCGGACAAACGGCTTTGAAACTGGCGAAAAGATTACATGAAAAAGGAATAAAGATTATCGGCACTTCCTACGACAGCATGGACATCGCTGAAGATCGTGGCCGCTTCAGCGACACGCTGAAAGAACTGGAAATTCCTTATCCCAGGTATGGTACCGCGCATGATACTGATGAAGCGATTGAAATTGCACACCAGGTGGGCTACCCGGTTTTGGTGAGGCCAAGTTATGTATTGGGTGGTCAAAGAATGCGGATAGTTTTGAATGATGAGGAATTGGAAAACGGTGTGTTGAGTTTATTAAAACATTTGCCGGGAAACAAAATTTTGATCGACCAGTTTTTAGATCGGTGCCAGGAAGCTGAGATTGATGCCATTTTTGATGGGGAAACTTTTCATGTAATGGGTGTAATGGAACACATAGAACCTGCAGGTATTCACAGCGGTGACAGCAATGCGGTATTGCCCCAGTTTAATTTGTCTCCCCTGATTGTGCAAACGATGGAAGAATATGCCGAAAAAATTGCAAGAGCATTAAAAATAAAAGGGTTAATAAATATTCAATTTGCTATCAAAGATGGAATTGTATATGTGATTGAAGCCAATCCGCGTGCGTCCCGTACCACGCCTTTCATTGCTAAAGCTTATCAAATTCCTTATCTTAATGTTGCTACTAAAGTAATGCTTGGTGCTGCTAAATTGAAAGATTTTACTTTTGAGAAAAAACTAAAAGGATTTGCCATCAAAGAACCGGTATTTTCTTTCAATAAATTTCCCGGAGTAAACAAAGAACTCGGGCCGGAAATGAAAAGTACTGGTGAAGCAATACGATTTATCAAAGACCTTCGCGACCCTTATTTCAGGCAACTATACCGCGAAAGAAGTATGCATTTGAGTAAATAAAATTGAGCAAAATGGCTTATGGAAATTACTTTTAATGAAAATCTTTTTTTTTAAAAAGTATTTAGTGCCACGCTAAATTAATTCTGTTTATCACCTGCGACTACATATTCATAGTTAAAGTAAACTTTCTCTTGCTATTACTATCTTTTGAATCTCACTGGTGCCTTCGCCTATAGTGCATAGCTTACTGTCTCTGTAAAATTTCTCTACCGGGTAGTCTTTAGTATAGCCATAGCCGCCAAAAATCTGCACTGCGTCAGTAGCAACTTTTACGGCTATTTCACTGGAATAATATTTAGCCATGGCTGCTTCTTTGGTTACATTTTCGCCTTTTATTTTTAAGTCACAAGCCTGGTCAATTAACAATTCCGCGGCCATAATTTCTGTTGCCATATCGGCAAGCTTAAATGCAATTGCCTGGAAATCCGCTATGGGCTTTCCAAACTGGTGTCTTTCTTTGGCATATTTTATAGAAGCTTCATAAGCTCCCTTCGTTATACCCAAACCGAGCGCAGCTATTGAGATACGTCCTCCGTCCAGCACTTTCATCGCTTGCTTAAAGCCATCCCCCACTTCTCCCATTCGCGCTGAATCAGCTATCCTGCAATTGTCAAAAATCATTTCAGCTGTTTCGCTTGCTCGCATACCTAACTTGTTTTCCTTCTTTCCTCCCCTGAAACCTTTGGTGCCACGGCTTACTATAAATGAAGTAGAATTATCCCTGGTGTGAGGCTTTCCGGTTCTGCAAATTACCACGGCTACGTCTCCGCTTTTGCCATGAGTAATCCAGTTTTTGGTTCCATTTATGATCCAGTCATCGCCATCTTTTTCGGCAGTACATTGCATATTCCCGGCATCGCTTCCTGTGTTTGCCTCGGTCAATCCCCATGCCCCTATGTATTCAGCGGTAGCAAGTTTCGGTAGGAATTCCAGTTTCTGTTCTTCATTCCCGAAAGTGAGAATATGTCCCGTGCATAATGAATTGTGAGCCGCGACACTTAAGCCAATGGAACCGCAAACTTTCGCTATTTCCTGGATAACAACACTGTATTCAAAATAACTCATGCCGCTTCCGTGGTATTTTTCGGGCACTAACACACCCATCAAACCAAGTTTTCCCATTTCTTTAAAAATGTGAACCGGAAATTCCTGCGTTTCGTCCCATTCCATTACATGCGGCTTAATAAATTGATTGGCAAATTCCCGGGCGGTTTGCGCTACCTGTTTGGTTATTTCACTTTGTTTAAAATCCATTTTAAAATATTAAATTAATTAATTCAAAAAGAAATCAAATGAATTAATTCAGATGTTTATTCTACAGTAAGGTAAGCAAATATTTTGTTATACAAATCATCGTTTACTGTCATGATTCTTTTTATCTCGTCCACAGAATTAAAATTTCCATGTTGCTGACGATACTGGAAAATAGCATTGGCTGTGTTGTATCTGATATATGGATGTGATTTCATTTCTTCTACAGAAGCGGAATTAATATTCAGCTTTTTTATTGCTTTACTGTCAACAACCAGGTAAGGCTTTATTTTTTGAAAAGTAGAATCCGGCAAAAGATAGGTTTCACCAATTTGATCAATAGAATAAAAACCGCCTAACTTTTCTCTAAAGGCAATGATTCTCTTTGACAACTTACTCCCAATACCGGGCAGCGCAATATATTGAGAAGTATCTGCAAGGTTGATATCTATTTTCTGAATCGTAGCGTGAGAAGAGCCATAACCCGCTTTTTCAAAACTTTTGTTTTCGCCATATACTTTGGATTCTTTTTTTGCTTCTTTTATAGCAACATAAGGAATTAACCTTTCAGCATCAGATGGCTTCAGCCCATAGATTTTTTTGATGTCTTCCGGCTTATAAAATTTGCCGCCTTTGGAAATATATTTTTGAATCGTCTGGGCGGTATGTGGTTTGATGCCGAGCCTTATCCAGTCAGCAACAGAGGCTGTATTAGGATCAAAGAAAAAGACTTCAGACTTAGATGGATACATTTGATTCGAGTGGGTATAATCATTGTAATATTCGTCGATAGGTTTATTAACATAAACTTTTTTTGATGATGTATCCAAACGTAATTGCGCAATTTCTTTTGCAAATTGAGAAGTATCTGTCGTTTCTTTTTTAATAAAATAAGGAAAAAATAAAGGAAGAATAGTGAGCAGCAAAATGACCGCGACAACCGCGATAATTCCAAATCTTTCTTTCCTTGTAAAACTGAAATAATCTTTTAAAAACTGTCTCCACATAAGCATTATGTATTTGAAGTAAGTTACTATTAAGATTTAAAAAGACTATTATTTTTTAAGATGAAATCTGAAGATACAATCATTTACCCATCAAATCTATCTTCAATCCATCCCAGGCCAATTGAATATTTTCAGGTAATTCTTTGTTAATCTCATCGTGCAGCCCAAGCTGGTGGCTGATGTGGGTAAAGTATGCTTTTGGTATTTTTAATTCTTCCACCAGATCAATTGCTTCGCGCAAATTAAAATGTGAGATATGTTCTTTTTTTCGCAATGCATTTACTACAAGAATTTTACTTCCTTTTATTTTTTCTTTTTCGTTGTCGTCTATTCTGTTGGCATCGGTAATGTAAGTAAAATCCCCAAACCGGAAAGCCAAAACCGGCATTTTTAAATGGAAAACGAGGATAGGAATTACCGGAATATCGCCTACTGTGAAGGGTTTGTCAGTTATGGTGTGCAAATTAATATTAGGAATTCCGGGGTATTTATTTTCAGAAAAAATATAATAGAATTCCCGTTTCAATCCCTCCTGGGTAAGTGTATTGGCATAAACATCCATTGCCCTATGCTGAAAAAAATTGTAGGCTTTAATGTCGTCAAGTCCTGCGATATGGTCTTTGTGTGGGTGGGTAAAAAGTATGGCATCTAATTTTTTCACAATTTCGCGCAACATTTGCGTACGAAAATCCGGTGTAGTATCAACTAATAAAGTTGTTTTTTGGGATTGAACCAGGATGCTGCTGCGCAACCTTTTGTCTTTTTCATTTATAGAGGTGCATACATCGCAATCGCAGGCAATCATGGGAACGCCACCGCTGGTGCCTGTGCCAAGAAACGTAATGCTAAGGTCGGGGTAACTCACTGTTCAAAGCTATAAAAAAAATTAGAGAGCTCAACAGAAAGCAATGTGAAAAAAATATCTACTTTTCAAGTCCCTCTATGTGAGCGATTACTTCATCATACAATTTCTGAGATTCGTGTGTGAGAGAATCGAAATTAATACTTAATGTAGGAATGATATCCATTAAAGTATTGATCCTTCCTTCAGGAATTAGAAATTTATTGAGCACTACTACTTTTTTATCTTCCAGGATACAATACCCGCTTTGAAATGAGCCGCGCTCATAGCGAACGATATACCCTGCTTCATCAAGGATCCTTTCTAACTTATTTAAAGTGGCCTGGTTATATTTCAAAAGAATTTTAAAATTTATTTTATGCCAACAAATTTACGATAAAAACAGACGCATTGATTTCTTTTTAGCGCTAATAAACGTTTCTATGCAATAACAAAATTGTAACAGCAAAAGAACTTTTTTTAAAGATTTTTATTTATGTATAATTGCAGATTGGATTGCTGACTTTTAAATCCCTGCCCGGCTTTCACAAAAAATAAGCGTTAATTTTACCCTCTATTAAAAAACTAAGTTTTGGCTGACATTATCAATCTCTTACCGGAGAATATTGCGAACCAGATTGCTGCGGGCGAGGTGATACAACGCCCGGCAAGTGCTGTAAAAGAATTGCTTGAAAATGCCGTGGATGCGGGCGCTACAGAAATTAGACTTTTTGTAAATGACGCCGGAAAGGCGTTAGTACAGGTTATCGATAATGGAAAAGGGATGAGCGAGACTGATGCCAGGATGAGCTTTGAGCGCCATGCTACGTCTAAAATAAAAAATATTGACGATCTTTTTCATATAAAAACAATGGGCTTTCGTGGCGAAGCCCTGGCAAGTATCGCAGGGGTGGCACAGGTAGAATTAAAGACAAAAAAATCCGGCGAGTCTATTGGCACCTATATTGAAATAGAAAACAGCCTGGTAAAAACTCAGGAACCAGTGGCTACTAATGAAGGCACTAATATCTCCATGAAAAATTTATTTTTTAATGTGCCCGCGCGGAGAAATTTTTTAAAAAGCAATGCATCCGAGTTACGCCACATCGTAGATGAATTTATTCGCGTAGCCATGGCTTTCCCCGATTTGTTTTTTTCTCTTTCATCAAATGGCCAGGAGGTTTTTCACCTGGAAAAGGGTTCATTGAAACAAAGAATCATTCAAATTCTTGGCAACAATTATTCCGCGAAATTAGTAAGCGTAAAAGAAGAAACAGATTACATGAATATTTATGGTTTTGCGGGCAAACCGGAAACGGCAAAAAAAACCCGCGGTGATCAATACTTTTTCGTGAACAATCGTTTTATAAAGAGCGCATATCTCAACCACGCAGTAATGAATGCTTTCAGCGAAATGATAGCGAAAGACAGTTTCCCGATGTACACTTTATTTATTGATATTGATCCGTCTCGCCTTGATATTAATGTACATCCTACCAAGCAGGAAATTAAATTTGAAGACGAAAAGATTATTTATGCTTTTGTGCAATCAGCAGTGAAACACGCGCTGGCGCAGTACAGTGTGACACCTACGCTTGATTTTGAATTAGATGCTTCGATTCAACATACAGACGCAGTAAGTAAGCCTTTCACTACTGAGAAACAATTTTCGGCCACAGGCACCTCCCTCTACAAAACTTTTACGCAAAAGAACCAGGCGCATTTTATTGACAGCAAAAGTGACCTGGGAAAGTGGGACGATAACCTGCTAAAGCAAAATCAATTTGTTACGGCAAAAAGAGATTTGCCGGGAGAAACAAAATTTGACAATGAAAATGCGTTCTTTTCTCCTTTTAAAAATACTACGCCACCGTTAGTCAATAAGAAACCCGATTCTGAAGAATATATCCAGGCACACAAGAGTTTTATCCTCGCTCAAAATGGGAGTGGCTTTGTGGTTATCCACCAGCAAAATGCGCATGAGCGGGTTTTGTATGAGCGCTTTACAGAAGCCATGAAAGGAAAGCCTATAGCGATTCAGAGAAGTTTATTCCCCGAAGCGATAGAGTTAACGCCCGCAGATGCCGTGCTGCTCCTGGAACTTTTGCCTGACTTGCATATTCTTGGATACCTGGTAGAGCCTTTTGGGAATAATAGTTTTGTCATTCAGGGTTCGCCGGCGGATGTACCTGAAGGAAATGAAAAAAATTCCCTTGAAAAAATACTGGAGCAATACAAGCATTTTAATATGGACATGAGCTTTAGCAAAAGAGAAAAACTATTGAGATCTATGGCATGGCAACAATCTGTTAAAGCGGGTACCTATCTATCCGGCAAAGAGATGCAAGTGTTGGTGGAAGAGCTTTTCAATTGTAAAATTAACAATACCACGCCCAATGGCAAACCTGTTTTTCTCGAATTTAAGAAGGAGGAATTGGATAAGATGTTTGGAAGATAGGAACAGGTTGAAAGTCGAAAACAGTAAACCAACAAATAATGAGGATTTTCAAATTCATGGAAATCTAATATACAGGCGGGTTTCTGTAAATTGCAATCGGGCACATTAGAAAAAAATACGATTATGCGTCAGAAGAAAAAAAAAGTTGAGGAGCCTTTAGCAGATTATGAAAAGGTTGAAATGGATCAACTAAGAGAAGTATTGAAGCGATCTCACAAAGAAAGATTTCTAATGGCCACAAGGTTGTATAAGATTCAAAAGACAATGCAAAAAGCAGTTATCACACACAAGCCCTATATCAGTAAATAGTTTGACTTGGATATATCAGGTTGACATAATTGAATTAGAGAAAATCAAAAGGATAAAAGGAGAGACTTAGTCTATCTGTAAAACTTCTTTTAGTTTGCGGACTTTGAGAGGTTATCCTGGCCGCACAAAAAAGGGAGAATAAATTCTCCCTTGTATAAAAAAAATTGAAAATCATTTATTTCTCAAACTGGTGAGAAACCTCTTTTGCCAGTGTTACCATCTTTTTCAACCCTTCTTCAGGCAACGCGCCTTTTTTAAATTCTGCCAATATTTCAGGATATTTATTTTCCATTTCCAATAAAAACTGCTCTTCAAAAGCCTGAACATTTTTTACAGGAACATTACTTATTAAACCATTTGTTCCAAGGTAAATGATAGCTACCTGCTTTTCTACAGAATAAGGTGTAAACTGAGGTTGTTTTAATATTTCAACGTTTCTTGCTCCCTTATCCAGAACAGACTTTGTCGCTGCGTCAAGATCTCCACCAAACTTAGAAAAGGCTTCCATTTCGCGATACAACGCCTGGTCGAGTTTAAGCGTACCGGCTACCTTTTTCATAGATTTTATCTGTGCATTACCGCCCACCCTGCTTACAGAAATACCTACGTTAATCGCAGGACGAATACCGGCGTTAAACAGATTACCCTCAAGGAATATCTGTCCGTCTGTGATAGAAATTACATTGGTAGGAATATAAGCTGATACGTCACCTGCCTGCGTTTCAATGATGGGTAAGGCAGTTAATGAACCACCTCCCTTTACGAGGTGTTTGATATTTTCAGGAAGGTCATTCATCTTCCTTGCGATTTCATCTTTTGATACAATTTTCGCTGCTCTTTCCAATAAGCGGCTATGCAAATAGAACACATCACCCGGATAGGCTTCACGTCCCGGAGGTCTTCTCAATAAAAGAGAAACTTCACGATAAGCTACTGCCTGTTTGCTCAAATCATCAAAAATAATTAAAGCGCTGCGGCCGGTATCACGGAAGAATTCGCCTATAGCAGCTCCGGCAAATGGTGCATAGAATTGTAGTGGCGCAGGCTCAGAAGCAGAAGCAGCAACAATAGTGGTATATTCCATCGCGCCGTGGTCTTCCAAAACTTTCATCACATTTGCAATGGTCGAGGCTTTTTGCCCGATTGCAACATAAATACAATAAACCGGTTTTCCGGCTTTGTAAAATTCTTTTTGATTAATAATAGTATCAATACAAATAGCGCTTTTCCCTGTCTGGCGGTCGCCAATCACCAATTCGCGCTGTCCGCGGCCAATCGGAATCATCGCATCGATTGCCTTGATACCAGTCTGAAGCGGTTGTTTTACCGGTTCGCGAAAAATTACACCTGGCGCTTTACGCTCCAATGGCATTTCATATAATTCGCCGGTAATAGGGCCTCTACCGTCAATAGGCTGGCCTAATGTATTGATAACACGACCGGCCAAACCATCCCCTACTTTTATGGAAGCGATTTGCCCCGTACGTTTTACTGTTGCGCCTTCTTTTATATCCCCGCTTTCTCCCATGAGAACCACGCCCACATTATCTTCTTCGAGGTTAAGAGCGATGGCTTTTACACCATTTTCGAACTCAACCAGTTCACCGGAACTCACATTATTCAATCCATACACACGGGCGATGCCATCGCCTACCTGCAATACAGTTCCTATTTCTTCAAGATTGGATTCTACATCCAAATTACTCAGTTGGCTTTTTAGAATCGCCGAAATTTCATCGGGTTTAATGTCAACCATATTATTATCTTTTTTTTTGAGGCTGCAAAGGTATGAAAACGAGAATCAATTTCAAAAGGAAAAAAGAGTCGATTATGCGGAAAAAAAGAAGAAATCGATGAGTAATTATGAGCAACTATCAAACTTTTTCATCACAGATATGCATTTTGAAAAAAAATATGAAACTTTAGTGAAAACCTTAATCACTTGGCCATAAGATCGCTTTGATTTACAAAAGATCATTCAAGAAGGTACTTGCGCATTTTTTCCATGAAGAACAGGCATGCCAGTTCTTTATTTCCTCGCGTTGTTAATAAATGTTTTGAATTGATGCTCTTTATTAACAAGGCTTCCGATTGTTTTCTTCGCAAAAAGATCATTCAACTTATCCCTTATTTCTTTGAATTCTCCATGCATAGGGCACGGGCTTTTTTGGGTACAATTACGCAATCCGATAACACAACTTTTAAGAATACCGTCCTCATTTAATGCTTTTAGAATAGAACTTACCGGCAATTTTCTTGATTTGTCAGTGAAATAAAAACCACCATTAGGGCCCCTCGTTGAGTATAGCACTTTATCTTTGGTAAGCAACTGCAGTATTTTTGCAGTAAATGGCTTTGGCGAGTCTATAGCGTTTGCGATTTCGTCGATCCCCAGCTTATTATCTTCGCTTCCATGTTGAACTATATAAATAGTGGCACGCAAAGCATATTCCGTAGTTTTTGAAAACATCTATTTTGATTAAAATACTGACAAAAATAAATGGAATTCCTTTTTCCAGGACGCAATTATTTTCAGGAAATGAAATCTTTTATTACTTGCGCTTCATTATGAACCTGATCTCTTGCGCCATATAGTAAAGTTAGATCTCCTTTTTTTACATAATCTTTCAAAATTGAAACTGATTCTTTATTTTCTTTTAGCTCCGCGAGATATTTTTTTTTGAATTCCGGCCATTTTTCCGGTTCATGTCCAAACCATTTCCTAAGTTCAGTACTTGGAGCAATCTCTTTCAGCCATAGATCAGCGGCCACTTTTTCTTTGGTCAAACCGCGCGGCCAGAGCCTGTCAACCAGAACGCGAAAGCCATCAGTTTTCTCCGGTTTTTCATACACTCTTTTAATTTTGATACTCATGATAAAAATTTAAAGTCTTTATGTTATCGAATTTTTGAAATTTTCTCACTTTCCAACATTAAATTATTTGTAATCGAATCATCAGTTTCCCGGTGATAGATATAAGTAGGAATCGGAGTTTTCATGATTTTGACTCCTGCCTTATTTATTCTTTCAAAAAAATCCCCATCGCTCCCCAAAGGCAATTCTTTAAATCCATTAAAGGAAATGGCTACCTCTCTCTTAATAAAAAAAGTACCTCCAATCTCGCAATCAGACAAAAGAATCATTTTATTAACATTAAACCTGTCAGGGACATATTGGCTTCCTATTACTTTTACTCCGCCATGCAAAAATTGAACTTCACGATGATTTACCAGGATTGCTTTTCGCGTTTCCAGGTGCGTGGGAGCATATTCATCGTCAGAGTCCAGAAACGTTATAAATTTTCCTTTTGATAAAAAAATCCCGGTGTTTTTTGCACCAGAATACCCTGCATTCTTTTGCTTAAAATAAGTAATCTTACTGTCGTCTCTTAAATAAGGAAGTACTGCAAAAGCAGTATCATCAACGCTTCCATCATCCACAATGATTGCTTCCCAATCTGTTTCCGTCTGAGCGATTAAAGAATCCAGTGCTCTTTTTAAAAGAGTTGCCCTGTTATAAGTTGTTATAATTACAGAAAAGAATGGTAAATCAACCGCCTCATTCTTGATTTCATTTTTCATTTTATCTTCTAAAAAGAATTTGTGAGATATATCACTCACAAATTTACACCCAAATTGCGTGCGCAACAATTATCCCCGATTTCAAATACGGTAAAGAAAAGAATTTAAAAGCTGGTATGAATTCTGAAAGTTTTTAAAAGAATAAATTTGCATTAAAAATAAAAACAAAAAATGTCAGGGAAAACTGCGATAATAACAGGAGCTGCCGGGAATCTTGGCCAGGCGGTTGTTAAAAAATTTAGTGATAAAGATTATAATGTCATTGGAACCATTCACAGTAAACAGGAACAAAAAAATTATAGTGAAAAAAATGTAGAAGAAGTAGCATTGGATTTACTGAATGAAGAAGATTGCCAGAAATTTGTGGATGGAATTATTTTAAAAAATAAAACAATAGATGTGGCAATATTAACCGCAGGAGGTTTCGCCATGGGCGACATTGCCAAGACTAATATCAGTGATTTCGCTAAGCAATACCAACTTAATTTTGAAACAGCCTACAATATTGCCCGGCCTGTTTTTTTACAAATGATGAAGCAAGGCAGCGGCCGTATCTTTTTGATTGGCTCCCGGCAGGGGTTAAATATATTAAAAGGAAAAGGCGCCATAGCATACGGCTTTTCGAAGTCGCTGTTGTTTCGTTTGGCTGAAGTGATGAATGAAGAAGCCAAAGGAAAAAACGTTGTTGTGAATGTGATCGTTCCAAGCACCCTTGACACACCTCAAAACCGGGAATCTATGCCTGAAGCTGACTTCAGCAGTTGGGTTGCCACATCCCAAATAGCCGATATTATCTATTTCTATTCAAGTGAACAGGGAAACGCCATAAGAGAACCGGTGATAAAGGTTTATAGTAACTCCTAGATTCATCAAAAGGCCTTGTCCAAAATCTAAGAAAAAACCTGATCCGAATTCAGTCTATACCTCAAGTATCTGCCGGATCATCTGGTTGGTAAATCCCCACTCATTATCATACCACGCCATTATTTTACAAAGATCTCCATCTACTACGCGGGTCATTTCCAAATCAATAGTAGAAGCAAAAGCGTTCTGAATAATATCGGTGGAAACTAACGGCTCATTAGATACCGCTACTACTTTTTTATACCGGTCTGTGGCTGCCTCTTCTTTTAAAATATTATTAATCTCTTCTGCTGAAGTTCTTCGCCCGGCAACAAAAGTGATGTCGGAAATAGAACCGACTACCACGGGCGTACGAATGGCAATTCCATCGAACTTCCCTTCATACTGAGGTAACGTTTTTATGGTAGCAATCGCGGCGCCTGTTGATGCCGGCACCAAATTCATCGCGGCAGCTCTTCCCATTCTCGGTTTCTTTTTTGATGGCCCATCTACCAATGATTGCGAAGCGGTATATGCGTGAACTGTATTTAATATTGCTTTCTTAATTCCTATTCTTCTGCCAATAATTTCTATTACAGGGCTTATATTATTTGTAGTGCAGCTTGCACAAGAAAAGATAGCTACTTTTCCATCCTTTGTGTTTACACCGTGAACGACTGTAGGTGTATCGACACTTTTAGTAGGTCCGGAAATAACCACTTGTTTTGCTCCGGCGTGGATATGTTTTTCTGCATCTTCGCGATTGGTAAAAAGACCCGTACTCTCAATTACTGTATCTACTCCGAGTTCTTTCCATGGTAGTTCAGCCGGATTTTTTATAGAAAGATAACTGATTCTCTTATCGCCAACCTTTAGGTAACCGCCATCGACTATAACTTCAACTTCTTTATCATAAATGCCATAAACACTGTCGTATTTTAAAAGATAAGCCGCATTTTCAATCGTTAATAAATCATTGACAGCTACTATTTCAAGACCAGGAGTATTTATAATTACTTTTAAAGATGCACGTCCTATTCGTCCAAAACCATTAATTGCAATCTTTTTCATTTCATAAAAAATTAAAAAATTAAAAAAATATCTTTTCAAAAATTGCTAAACCTCGCACCGCATAAATTCGTTACATACATTGAATCCCGAAAATGCTCGCGACGTATTTCGCGCCTTGCGTAAGAAATAGCAACAGTAAAACAACTTTTATAGGGAAATCCTATTTACGCCAATTGCTTCTTTTTCTTTTCATCGATGGCGTTCAATAATGTTTCGTAAGCCTTATTAAATTTTTGCACTCCTTCTTCTTCCAGTTGCTGAGTAATGTCATCTATGTTGATTCCATTATCTTTTAGTTGTTGCAGTTCCTGTGTGGCTTTCATCAGATTATTTTCCAGGTGGTCCTGGGCTTTACCATGGTCGCGGAAAGCATCAATAGTTTCCATTGGAAGCGTATTGATAGTATTGGGACCAATCAAGGCTTCTACATATTTTACATCACTAAAAGCCGGATCTTTTGCGCTGGTGCTCGCCCACAATACCTTTTGTTTTTTGGCGCCTTTCTTTTCAAGATTTCTGAAACGATCGCTGAAGAAAACTTCCTTATAAATTTCATATGCTTTTTTTGCTGACGCGATAGCTACTTCACCAACCAGGCTATCCAATTTCTTTTCTTTTAAAATCGGATCAATCAACACATCAATACGGCTTAGGAAAAAACTGGCTACAGAAGCAATGTGATCAATCGGTTGATTATTTTTTAAACGATCTTCAAGGCCGGAGATATATGCTTCTGTTACCTCTTTGTAACGTGGTAGTCCAAATAATAAAGTGATATTGATATTAATTCCCTCGCTGATACATTGGCGGATGGCGGCCAACCCTTCTTTAGTGCCCGGAATTTTTATCATCACATTTTCGCGGCTTACAGTTTTCCATAACTGCCTTGCCTGCTTTATAGTTCCATCGGTATCATTGGCCAGGTGCGGCGAAACCTCAAGGCTTACAAAACCATCGGTGCCGTGAGCCTTGTCATAAACTGGTTTTAAGATATCTGTTGCGCGCTGTATATCGCTTGCTGCAAAACCGAAAAATATGTCTTCGTTATCTTTTCCTCCGGCAGCTAATTTCCTGATGTCATCATCATAATCAGAACTGCCTTTAACAGCCTTTTCAAAAATAGAAGGATTAGAAGTAATGCCGCACAGCGCATCTTCATCAATTAGTTTTTGAAGTTCGCCACTATCCATTAATTTTCTGTCAAACGAATCAAGCCAGATACTCTGGCCCAAATCATGTATTTGTTGTAAGCTATTCATTTTTATATAAAATTTTAATGTTTAAGAAACACTCAAAGTGTATGCCATGAAAGGTACTGAAATATAAAAATTTAAAAAAATACTTTATAATCTGCTATTCAAATTATTTTCTTTCAGATGGCAGATGCACTATCACGGGCGGTTTAGACCAATGTGGAGGTACATCATCAGTAGTCAGTAGTGGCATCGAAGATGAGATACCGCCCAGGTAATCTACAGCATTTCTATATACTACTTTTTTTATCTTATAAAATCTTATTGCATAAGAACACATAACGCAAGGTTCGTGCGTTGTGAATAAAATACATTCTGATAAATCCGTTGACTTCAATTTTCCTACTGCAATTCTGACGGCTTCTATCTCAGCATGTCTGGTAATGTCATTTTTACTTTTACCGGCTTCTTCCGCCTCACTTATTATTTCATCACCTTTTACAATGATAGCGCCGACCGGAGGATTACCCTTTTCGGCTGCGGCTACAGCCAATTTTTCGCAAAGACGCATATAGTAATTATCACTTTTCATCACTTTTTAATTTATTATTTCCTCCTTATTCTTTATGGCAAATTGCTGTGCGCTCATCAGTTGTTTTGCCAACGCTAAATCTCCTCAACATATATACAAAAATAAAAGCACTTTTATCTCGTGGCAATAAATCAAAAGTCCGAATAGAATTTTAAAGAATTTATCGCTTTACTGTAATTCCGCTCATTCAAAATAAACATCTTTTTATTTTTTTACAATTTCATCATCGTTTCTATTTTTAATTCTACTTTTGCCGCAATGTCAAAATTGAATCAAAAATCGTTTTGATTCTTATGTTTAAAAATTTTTTTGAAAATGGTTGATGTAATTCTTGGACTCCAATGGGGTGATGAAGGTAAAGGTAAAATTGTAGATTATTTTGCGCCTGATTATGAGATGATAGCCCGGTTCCAGGGCGGCCCCAATGCGGGTCACACACTTTATGTAGATGGTAAAAAGATCGTGCTTCACCAGGTTCCATCCGGTATTTTTCGTGATAACAAAATTAATTTAATAGGCAGCGGCGTGGTGCTTGACGCGGTAATACTGAAGAAAGAATGTGAGTCGGTAGCTGCCTTTGGCGTTGATTACAGGCAATCTTTGTACATCAGCGAAAGGACGCATTTAATACTTCCTTCGCACCGGGCTATAGACCGTGCAAGTGAGGCAGCAAAGGGAAGAGAAAAAATAGGCTCCACTTTAAAAGGTATCAGCCCCGCCTATATGGACAAAACCGGCAGGAACGGATTACGGGTTGGGGATTTGCTGGATAATGATTTTAAGACAAAATATGAAAGCCTTCGTAAAAAACACCAGCAGATACTAGACAATTTTTCTTTTGACGAGGATATTTCTGAGGCTGAAAATGAATTTTTTGAAGCGCTTGAATTTTTGAAGACTTTAAAAATTGTGAATGGTGAATATTTTATAAATGAAGTTATTACAAGCGGTAAGAGGATCCTGGCTGAAGGCGCGCAGGGAAGTATGCTTGATGTGGATTTTGGCACATTCCCTTTTGTTACTTCTTCAAACACAATCACGGCAGGCGTTTGCAGCGGTTTAGGGATTTCACCACAAAAAATCAAAGAAGTCATCGGCATTACCAAAGCATATTGCACCAGGGTAGGCAGCGGTCCGTTTCCTACAGAGTTGCATGATGACATGGGCGAACTTATCCGAAAAAAAGGTAATGAATTTGGCAGTACTACGGGCAGACCGAGACGCTGTGGATGGATAGATTTGGTTGCATTGAATTTTGCATGTATGATTAATGGCGTTACGCAATTAGTAATGACAAAGGCCGATGTACTTGATACCATCGACATTCTGAAAGTATGTAATCAATATAACATCAACGGAAAACAAACCACCCAGGTACCTTTTCAAATGGAAGGGAAAAATGTACAGCCTTTGTACAAAGAGTTTAAAGGCTGGGAAACAGATATTACCGACATAAAAGAATATAAAAATATCCCCGGTGAAATGGATACTTACATCAACTATATTAATACCACGCTGAAAGTTCCGGTAAAATTTATATCAAACGGTCCCGGTACGGATCAGATAATTGTGGCGTCATAATTGCTGGTTATTAAACCTTGATTTTTTTTTAAAAAAGTATTTATTATTTTTGGCTAATTAAAAAGAACGTTGAAATTTTACAAAAAATAAATCCTTAGAAATTATGAAAGCAAAATCTGAAAAGGACAAAAATCTTTCCTCAAAAATTCCTTCCAAAGCAGCCGCAAAAGGTTCATCAAAAAAACAATCCGAAGATTTAGATGATGAAGATGATGATGACGACATTTTAGATGAAGATACACCTAAGAAAAAAGGCAAACCCGCTTCTTCAAAGAAAAGAAAGGATGACGACGACGATGATGATGATGTAGATGAAGTAGATGATGATTGGAACAAATCTGAAGAGGATGATTTTGATCCTGATTTTGAAGAATTTGATATTCCTAAATCAAAAGTAAAAAAGTCTGGCAAAAAAGGAAAAGAAGATGATGATTTTGAAACAGATGACGATTTTAAAAGTTTGGATTTATTCGACGATGGCGATGATTTTGATGATGATGATTTTTAAATAAAAATCCTTCCGATCCTGAACCAAAATTTTGAAAAGGGAATATACTTCATACTCCATAACTGATTTTTATCATTTTAAATATCAATTGCTGGACTTCGCAAAGAGGTTCAGCAATTTTTGTTTTTTGGACAATAATGAATACGAGTTTGATAAATCCTATGAATGCGTGGCCGGCTTTGGAATCAGCAAATCAATAACTTCAGAAAAAACAAAAGGTCTAAAAGAACTCGATCAATTTAAACAGGAAAACAGCGATTGGATATTTGGTCATGTGGCTTACGACCTTAAAAATAAAATTGAATCGCTTTCCTCTGAAAACCCCGACGAAATTGACTTTCCTGACTTCCAATTCTTTGTACCTGAAGTCGTATTTATTTTATCAAAATCAAAGGTGCAAATAGGAGTATTTCCCGGACATGTCGCCAACCAGATTTTTGATGAAATAATATCTTTAGTTCCGGTCGAACAAGAAACTTCTTCTATCGCCTTGAACAAAAGATTTTCAAAGAGCGAATATTTAGAAACGATAAAAAAATTGCAACAGCATATTCTCAGGGGAGATTGTTATGAAATATGTTTTTGCCAGGAGTTGTATGCTGAAAATATTCAGATTAATCCGGTAAAAGTTTTTAAAAAATTGAGTAGCCTTTCTCCAAATCCTTTTTCTTCGCTTTACAGAACCGGAACAAAACACCTGATTTGTGCCAGCCCCGAAAGATTTTTAAAAAAAATAAACAACACCATTATTTCGCAACCTATCAAAGGCACTTCCAGGCGCAACAATACCGACATAGAAGACGAAGATGAGAAGAACCTGTTATTTTTAAATGAGAAAGAACGTGCAGAAAACACCATGATTGTCGATCTCGTACGAAACGACCTGAGTAAGATTTGCACGGAAGGTTCTGTTACTGTAAAAGAATTTTTAAAAATATATTCTTTCCCGCAGGTTCATCAAATGATATCTACCATAGGTGGATCGCTGCGCGAAAAAGTTTCCTTTTCAGAGATTTTATCGGCCACTTTTCCTATGGGTTCCATGACCGGCGCGCCCAAAAAAAGAGCGATGGAATTAATAGAGCAATATGAAAAAACAAAACGTGGCCTATTCTCCGGTACGATAGGCTACATCAATCCTGCCGGCGACTTTGACTTCAATGTAGTAATAAGAAGTATTTTGTACAACGAAGAAAAAAAGTATTTATCTATACCTGTTGGCTCGGCCATTACCTGGAAAAGCAATCCCGAGAAAGAATATGAAGAATGTATGATTAAAGCAGAAGCTATGAAAAAGGCTCTGGAATAAAATTTATTTATTTCCGACATAGTTTTCAATAGGCATGCGGTTAGAAATGCTGCGTGCCAGCGTCATTTCATCGGCATATTCCAGTTCGCCGCCAAAGGCAATGCCCCGCGCAATGGTGGTAATTTTCACGGGAATTTCTTTTAGCTTTTTACTGATATAATAAATCGTAGTATCCCCTTGTATATTGGGACTTAATCCAAAAACAAGTTCTTCGGTTTTTTCTTCGTTTACCCGCTTTATTAATGAGTCAATTTCTAACTGATCGGGCCCTATGCCATCGAGCGGAGAAATGATGCCACCTAATACATGATAAAGACCATTGTATTGTTGGGTGCTTTCAATGGCTATTACATCGCGTATGGTTTCTACTACGCAGATAATCTCCTGTTTACGGCTTCGGTCCGAACAGATATTGCAAAGTTCTTTATCCGCGATATTATGGCATCGTGCACAGAAATGAATTTCTTCCCTCATTTTTAAAATAGTGTCACTGAAAATTTTTACTTCATTCTCATCTTTTTTAAGCAGATGAAGTACCAATCTTAAAGCCGTTTTTTTACCGATGCCCGGAAGTTTTGCAAACTCATTTACCGCGTTTTCTAAAAGAGAAGAAGAAAAAATCATGCGGCAAAATTAAGAATTATATCAGGTATGATCTATAAGGCAACAGGAATCAGCAGTCTCCGGTAAAGCAACAAATAATCGGGATTCTTAATTGACCTGGCAAACCGATATTCAGTCAACCCCCATTAACTGTCGTTGATTTACAATATTATATCTACTTCGTTATCCCAGTCGGCCCGAATACTAATCTTTTTTGGAATGGCAATTACCTTCTCAGGTTGTTTTCGCAAATGATAATTGCCCGGATCCCAAACACCATTGTCATTTTCATCATCCAAAATCCTTAAATCATACTCGCCCGGGTTAAATAGCTTTACATTAAATGTAGACGAAGCAAGTTTAAATGAACTAACCACTTCATTATTTTGCACAAACTGAAGCACAGGGTGTGCTATTTTTTCAAGATTTTTAAAGTTAAGCTTCAGGCTGCCATATTCCCGCTCCGCTTTTGCTTTAAAGCTGATAGTATCGGCTTTTTTTAGTTCCTCACCTAAAGTGTCTATCGCAAAATCCTTATCTAACACTAATCTGTAATGCATGTCTTCTGTCCAATCAGTTTTAACAACAATTATCTTTTTAGTGCTGTCAAGAGCTATGGCTGCCGCCACAGGATGATATAAAGTATCTGACAATTTGATTTTCGAACTGTCAAAGTCTTTTAATGGAGTAGTAAATGTCAATGTAAGCGGAGTGAGCAAATCCTGCGGTCCTGAAGCAACGGAAGAGGCGTACTTTAATAACTTTTCCGGGTTCTTCTTATTGCGGGATGCTGAACTGGCCGGGGGCTTCGTATTTTTCTCTTGCGCGTAAGCAAATAGATCTATTGGCTTTACATCGTTTGTGATGTGGACGGCGCTATCGGCAAAGGCAAAAAGCTGCGAAGGATTATTATACATCTTTTGACCACTCTCATCTTTTAATGCAAACAAATGATAAACGCCAGCCGCCAGGTACCTAAAGTGGTAACGCCCTAAAGAATCGAGGTTGGCGATATATCTCGGCTTTTCTTTGTACACTGCAGAATCGCCTAAATTTTTGTATAACAAGACCAACAGAGTGCTGTCAGGTTTACCCGTTTCGGCAAGTAGTACTTTGCCCTGCAACTGAAGTGAATCAATAAAAGAACCAGTGGAAAAAACATAAGTGAAATGATGAAGTGGATTATTTTCGTTAATATCCTGTATGGCATCACCAAACTCAAAACTGTAGGTGGTATTCGGTTGTAGCGTATCGCGTATTTTTATGGACACCGTTTTTAATTTAAAACTGGTGTTGGGAATTATTTTAGGAACCGGGTTTACCAGCAAATTTTTTTGAACATCCTGCAAGTGTACATACTCATCAAAAGTAAAAGTAACGTGATTACCGGTGAAATGGAGAGTGTGATTGGGCGGAACTGATTTCAATAATACAGGCGGAAGCGTATCTCTCGGGCCGCCGGTAGGCATACCTATCTGTGCGCAACCACTTCCCAAAACAGAAAGCAGATAGCACAAACCAATAACTCCAAAAACAACTATAGTATTAAATATTTTCATTTCAGAAATGCAAACTTAATTTCTTTGCAAGGATATTGTTTTTTCTTCCTAAATAAAATTTAAATATTTTATTTGTCTTGCCCTATAGTGGATTTATACAAATTAAAAATGCTTTCTTCTTTAATCTGTACTGAAATACTTCTTCGCCGTTGATTGCATAATCCCGGCATCCGGTTATTTTTTATTAAATTTGACTTTAAAGCCGTTAAGATGCCTGTAATCTCTATGTTTTATGGTATGATAATTACAATGTACTATCTTGACACAAAGCAACATAAGTTACCTCATATCCATGTAAAATATGGAGAAATGGAGGCAGTTTATCAAATTCCCGATGGCGCTTTTCTTGAAGGCTCTTTGCCCAATAATAAAGAAAAATTAATTCAGGCATGGATTGAAATACATAAAGAAGATTTGATGGCAAACTGGCAACTGGCCGTGACAGGAAATTCAATTTTTAAAATTGATCCTTTAAAATAAAAAATATGAATCCACGAATTAAAACCGTTGTTTACAAAAAGCCATATAAATTAATTCTATCTTTTACAAACGGCGAACAAAAAGAGTTTGATCTTTCACCTTATCTCTCTTATCCTGTTTATGAAAATTTAAAAGATGAATCTTTTTGCAACAAAGTAAAAATCTTAAACGGCACAATAGCCTGGAATGATGAAATTGATTTTGATCCTGATACTTTATATCTTGAAAGTAAACCCTTAATACCGATGTTTCCTTAGTGAGAACCAATCATTAAATTTCTTCCTCCACAATATCGTGCAGCGCAACTTCCAGCTTATTTTCCTTTACAAAGTTGCACCAATAACAATCTTCTTTTCCACAACCGACATAAAAATCTCTTGCCTGAATTTTATTCCAAACTTCGGTTAATTGTTGCTTTACTGTGGTAATGTCTGCAGGCTCAATAAAAATTTTTCTCTTCTGAAATCCTTTGACTTTATCAGGCTCTACAAAATCAAATTCAGAACTGACTACTTTCCAGTCTTTCCCATCCATGTTATCGATTAGTATTTTATAGAAAACCGCCTGCCGCCAATAGTCGCCACCATTAGGTTGTTTTTCATTGGGTGGCATTAATTTTTTCTTTGTGTAATCGCTGTTTACGTCGCCGGTTTTATAATCCACTACGTTTACTTCCTTACCGTTAAATTCCATTTTATCAATCTTACCCTTTATAGGAATTCCGTTCACCACATTTTTTATATTTCTTTCTACAGCCACTATTTTATTGAAATCATTAATGTAATGCTCATAGTACTCGACCAATACTATTTCACCTTGTTCCATTCTCCTGTCGTAAGCTTCCCTGGTAAAATTTTCACGATGTCTTTTCATATACCAGTCAAAATAACCAATCACTTTTTCTTTTGATGCAAATTCCTGTTTTTCATTTTTTTGCATTTCCTCAAAAAGTTTTTGCAAAGCAAAATGCACTGCACTACCAAATTCTAAGTTCTCCGATTTTCCCGAAGGAATTCTTATCAGGTTTTTATAATAAAACCCAAGCGGGCAATCCAAATAGTTATTTAAAGACGTGACATTCATCACATATTTCTCAAGCAACGCACTTATAAAATCCGATTCATTTTTTTCTATTTCCGGCGCCTGGTGAATGAAATTCAATGTCTCATATTCCATCAATTCCTCCTGCGGCAATTGGACCGTTTTTATTCCAAGATTATTGCCTTCTATTATCTCAGCCATAAACATAGAATGTTCCGCATCTTTGCCATCCGGTTTTATTTTGATAAATGAAATCTGAAGATTTTTTTCAGCCCTCGTAAGTGCTACATAAAATAAACGCCTCAATTCTTCATCAGCGTTTCCGGATGGAAGTGAGGAAAATAAAGTATCGGGAAGTTTAAAACCGTTATTAGGATTTTTCTTTTTTTCCCACAAATGCGCATTCATTCCTGTAATAAAAACATGCTCAAATTCCAGTCCCTTGGAACCATGTGCCGTCAAAAAATTGACCCCGGCACTGTTACCAGAAAATTCTATTAAAGGCAAAGAAAGTTTTTCTTTTCTCATCAGGTCAATCACATCAATCAAACCTTGTAATGTCAGTAACGGATTGCGGGCGGTTTCTTCTTTAATAAAATCAAATAAGGCGGTAAGAATTTGTAACAGCCTTATCTTCCCGTCACTTTTCATTATGTAAGTAAGTACATCCGCATCAGAAATAATTTTTTCAAAAAGTGTCTGTAAAGTAACGTTGGAAACATCAGCTATCAGCTGCTCCATCATCTTGCTAAAGCTTTTTAAAGCCGCATAAATGCCGGTATCAAAAAGATCTTTGGGGGCTGAATTAGATTTATCATACAATAATTTTCTGATAGAAGTTTTTTGTCCGCTGTAATTTTTTGTGTTTACTTCTACCGTGAGTTTTGCAATATCAATCGGCGGGATTTTGTAAAAATCAAAGTGTAGAATTTCAAAAAGAATCTCATCGCCCCCATAAGGTATGTCATGCTCGGCTGCGAGATAGCGCAGTATTTCTATTATCTTTTTTGCAAAAGAATCATCCAGGATATTGATACTTCTTTTAGAATATACAGGGATGTTTTTCAGTCTGAAATACTTCATTAACTGTTCGCCATAGCTGTTTTCCTTATAAATTACGGCAACGTTTCCCGGCTCTGTTCCTTTGTCAATGAGGGCTTTCACTTTGTTGGTGATATCGGCCATTTCATCTTTGATAGTATTGTATTCTATCAATAACGGCGGTTCGGTTAGCTTTTTTAATTCTTCTTTAGAAGCAATCAATTCTTTGGTAAGCCCTGGGAATTTGTGGATCAGCCGCTCCAGGTTTTTATCAATCAACGATTTTGAAACGTCAAGAATAGGTTTGGTAGAACGGTAATTATTGGTCAGTACAATTTTCAACAGATCTTCATAGCTATTGGCAAAGCCTTCCATATTTTCAATATTAGCGCCCTGGAAACGGAATATACTTTGGTCGTCATCACCTACTACAAACACATTCGGCGAATCCCAAAAGTCTATCAGCATTTTTACTATTTCGTTCTGTGTGCCGCTCGTATCCTGGTATTCATCTACTAAAATGTATTGAAACCTTTCCTGGTAACTTGCCAACACGTTTTTATTCTCTTTAAAAACGTTTATCACCCAATTGATCATATCGTCAAAATCATACAAACTGCGTTGTTTCATCAGTTGCTGAAAATTGTCAAACTCATTTACAGCGGCGCGGAGTTTTTCCATCCTGTCGAGTTCTGCATAATAATCAGGTTTGTAATCTCCTACCTTCACTCCAGATTTTGCGGAAGCTCTTTTGTATTTAAAACTTTCTTCGTCTTTTATCCTTTCAAGATATTGATTGATGCAGGTATCAACGTATCCTGTTGTCCAGCCTTCTCTTTTCATTGCTGAAAATAAATGTTGAAGGTTTTTTATTTCATAATATACATCGCCACGATATCTTTTTAAAGGATTGTTTTTGGGTAAATTATCAATGAGTGTTTTAAATAGTTGTATTCGTTCCAGGTCAGAAATAGGATCCAAGGCCGTTTTTTCAAACAGCGATAAATTTTGTTGAATTACTTCATTACAAAATCCATGAAAAGTATAAATATTTACTTTGTAAGAATCAGGGCCAATGAATTGCAACAATCTTTTACGCATGGCGATAGCGCCCGCATCGGTGTAGGTAAGGCACAATATATTTTGCGGAAGTACATCCGTTTCCAGTAATATTTTTCCAATTCGCGCAGCAAGAATTTGTGTCTTCCCCGTTCCCGGCCCTGCAATTACCATCACCGGACCTTCAATGGTATCTACAGCCTGGCGCTGCTTTTCGTTTAGTTTTTGGTATTCGTCTTCGTATTTTTTTAAAAGAATTTCTCTGTAAGTTGACATGTAACGAAGATAGATTTTTGCCACGAATTGCACGAATTTTAGCGAATCAAGAGAAAATTTTTATTGAATTTTTTGTTAAGAATAAGATAGAAATTCGGTTTATTTGTTCGTTCACTGGAAAAAGATTGTCATGAAGTTTCACAGATTAAGGAGAGGGAGTTTGATGTGTACTTTTTTGTTAATAAAACGGGAATCGTGATTATTTGTCTGTTTGCTATAAAGCCTCATCCCAAGCCGTCTCCGATGGAGAAGGATACGCTTTGAAAAGTTGTTTTACTCTTGAAGAGTTTCGTAAATATTATTGCCTCCCTTTTAGTGGATTGGAGAAAAATCTGAATTATTTGCTTGGTTACTAATCTACAAACCAGGAAGGTTTTATGAAAGTTTATTCACCATAAAATACCACAAAAACCTTCCTTGTTTTCTTTGCATTTAATTCGTATTAATCTGTGTATCCCGATAGTTATATAGTTATCGGGAGTGGCTAAAAATTCACGAAAACAATTCCGGCCCTTTTGTATTTCTATGAGGAATCTTACCAAGATGCTTATAAGCTTTTTCGGTAACCTCTCTTCCGCGCGAAGTCCGCATGATAAAACCTTCCTGGATTAAAAATGGTTCATACACTTCTTCCAAAGTTCCGGCTTCTTCACCGACGGCAGTAGCAATGGTGGTAATCCCAACCGGGCCTCCTTTAAATTTATCGATGATGGTGGTTAAAATACGATTGTCCATTTCATCCAAACCATATTCATCTACGTTCAACGCCCTCAACGCATGTTCCGTAATTTTCAAATCTATCACTCCATTGGAAAGTACTTGCGCAAAATCGCGCACTCTCCTTAACAAACCATTTGCAATCCGCGGCGTACCACGGCTTCGGCCTGCAATTTCGTGCGCCGCATCGGAAGTGATTTTAGTTTTAAGAATTGCAGAGGAGCGTAAAATTATTTTTTGCAAAGTCGCTTTATCATAATATTCCAACCTTGATTTTATTCCAAATCTTGATAATAACGGAGATGTGAGTAAACCGCTTCGCGTGGTAGCCCCGATCAATGTAAAAGGATTCAGATTGATCTGTACGCTTCTTGCATTAGGCCCCGTGTCTATCATAATATCAATGCGGTAATCTTCCATCGCAGCGTATAAATATTCCTCCACCACGTTACTCAGCCTGTGAATTTCATCTATAAATAAAACATCATTGGGCTCCAGGTTGGTTAGCAAACCCGCCAGGTCTCCGGGTTTTTCAATAACAGGACCACTTGTTTCTTTAATATGGACCCCCAATTCATTGGCAACAATACGGCTTAAAGTGGTTTTGCCAAGGCCCGGAGGACCATGAAAAAGAATGTGGTCCAGCGCCTCCTCCCTTTGTCGCGCGGCCTTTATAAATATCCGAAGGTTTTCTATAATCTGAGCTTGTCCACTGAATTCTTCGATCGCCGCGGGGCGTATATTATTTTCAAATTCTTTATCGGAAGGAGATAATATTTCTTTCTCTTTATTCAAATTGGGATTCTGCATCAATATTTCTTTCAAGTCTGTAAAACTAAAGTTTTTTAATCGCAAAAGTGGTAAATCATCCGATAGAACATAGGCTATCACCTTTCAGACAATGCTTTTCACCACTAATCAAGTCATTCATAATAATCTTTTTTTTTGCTATTAAATTTGCTTATGGAAAAAACGACCGCGCGCTATTGGCTGTGCCAGATATTTGGCTGGGGAGGATGGGCTCTGTTAAATCTTTCTTTTTTTTATTTTTTTCTCCATGATGTGTACTGGAAAGCAGGAAGAAGAAGAGATCTTCTTTTTGCAATACTCATCATCCAGTTTTTCTGGTATATAGCCGCTACACATTTGTTGCGGTTTTCTCTAAAAAAATTGGGATGGCTAAAATTTCCTACCAACAAAGCAATTGGCCTTTTTGTTATTAGTGTTGGCATTACAGGATTATTGGCTTATTACGGAGCTAAAACTACTGCACTGGTTTCCGGAACTTCTCTTGTCCAGTATGAAAAAAAACAAAATCTTGAACAAGCCATTACCACAGAAAAGTCGCTTGGGCTGAGTGGTACCAATTACTTTTTAGCAGATAAAAATAATCCAAAAGATTCTTCTAATTATGCTGCGATTACCAATATAAAGAAAAATACCGGGTGGTACAGAAATAATGCAGGGAAATGGAGTTATGAAGACCAGTCCAGGGGAAGGTTTTGGTGGGATCTTATTTTTACATTTATATTAATTGCGCTATGGTTATTGTTGTATATGGTATGGCATTACCTGGAAAGAAACCGTAAAGATGAACTAAACAGAGTAAGGCTCGAAAAAACGGTAAAAGAATTGGAATTAAAGACCATAAAATCCCACATCAATCCACATTTTATCTTCAATTCCTTAAACAGCATCCGGGCTTTGATTGATGAAAATCCGAAACGCGCAAGAACGGCTATTACAGAGCTTTCTAACATTTTGCGAAGCAGCCTGCAGGTAGAAAAAATGGAAACGGTGCCTTTGAAAAAAGAGTTGGATCTTGTAAAAGATTATCTCGCATTGGAACAAATGCGTTTTGAAGAAAGACTAAAAGTAGAAATGGATATCGATGAAGATACACTTGAGCAGCCTGTTCCGCCGATGATGTTGCAAACACTGGTAGAAAATGCCATCAAGCATGGTATCAGCAAAAGAATAAATGGCGGCGTAGTAAAAATTATTTCGAAATTCACAGGGAAGAATTTTGAACTTATCGTTCAAAATACGGGAAACCTGGAACCAGCCCCAACTGAAGGTTTTGGTTTTAAGAGCACGCGCGACAGGCTACAATTCCTTTTTGATGGTAACGCTTATTTTAAAGTGGAAGAAGTTAATGGTTCCCAGGTTCAGTCTAAAATTGTTATGCCCTTGAAATAGGCTTTCAATACTAACACTAAAAGCTCAAAACAATAATAAAAATTTAAGTATGCTAAAGGTAATTTTAATAGACGATGAACGCCTTGCCAGGAATGAACTTAAAAGATTGTTGCAGGAGTTCCCTGACATAGAAGTAATCGGCGAGGCAACTAATGCGGACGAAGGGATTGAAAAAATAGAAACCCTGAACCCGGATGTAATTTTTTTAGACGTACAAATGCCGGGGAAAAACGGGTTTGAAATGTTGACTGAATTGGAAAAGTCACCTCATGTGATATTTGTAACAGCTTACGACGAATTTGCTTTAAAAGCATTTGATGTAAACGCGCTCGATTATTTAATGAAGCCGGTAGAGCCTAAAAGGCTTGCCGATGCAATATTGAAAGTGAAACAAAAGGATGAAGAAGATTTACTTTCATACAACAGTCGCGGTGTATTAAGTGAGCACGACCAGGTATTTGTAAAAGACGGTGAGCGTTGCTGGTTTATAAAGCTTTCTGAAGTACGACTTTTTGAAAGCGTAGGCAATTATGCTAAAGTATTTTTCGGAACCAATAAACCCCTGATATTAAAATCGCTCAATGCTTTGGAAGAAAAACTGGATGACAAAGTCTTTTTCAGAGCTAACCGAAAACATATCATCAACCTGAGAATGATAGAAAAAATAGAGACTTATTTTAACGGAGGGCTTCTGGTGGATTTAATCGGTGGAGAAAAGATTGAAGTCAGCCGCAGGCAGGCAGTGAAGTTTAAAGAGATGATGAGTTTATAAGTCTGCCGGTCTCCGTCGACGTATAGTAATAAGCGTCGGTCAGACAGGACCGCCAGACCTGAGAAATATGCTCAAAGCTTATTTTGACACATTCATCTTTGCCAAACAATACAAAAAAGTAGTTTTTTATGGCTTATAGCACAAAGCTTGCAGACAGAATTAGGGAATATCTTGCCGGGTTTCCAACGTTAAACATTGAAGAAAAGAAAATGTTTCGCGGACTTACTTTTATGATAAACGGGAAGATGTGCATCAGTGTAAGTGCCGACAACCTCATGTGCCGCTTCGACCCTGTTTTGCAGGAAGAAGTGGCAGAAAAAAATGGTTTTCAGCCAATGCTAATGAAAGGGAATGAACTGAAAGGTTATTGTTATGTAGGCCCCGAAGGCTATAAAAAGTTGAAAGACTTTGAGTATTGGATCAACTTATGCCTGAGTTTTAATGCAAAAGCAAAGGCATCAAAAAAGCGAAAAGATAAATAAAAGCTTTGTCGCTATAAGTAGTTGCTGGTGCATTTTAAATTTCCACATTGCTTGTAGGCGACAATTTTACATCGTCTTTTCGTTAAATAAATTAAGGATTAAAAGAATAATTTTACATCGTCTTTATTTCGAAAGAGAGATATCTTTTTTAATACTTAAACAGTAAAGCAATGAAAAACATTCTTTTCTATTTGATAGTAATCACAACCTTTTCCTGTACCCAATCATCATCTGATAACCTTGCATTACAAAAAAAAATAGACAGTCTACAAACTGAAGTAAATAATTCTTATAAGCCAGGTCTTGGCGAGTTTATGTCTCAAATACAAATGCATCATGCGAAATTATGGTTTGCAGGAAAAGAGGAAAACTGGCAGTTGGCCAATTTTGAAATAGGAGAAATTCAGGAAGCACTAGATGATATCCCAAAATATTGCGCTGACCGACCGGAAGTAAAATCTATTGATATGATTGTACCGGCAATGGATAGTTTATCCAATGCCGTCAAAGAAAAAAATGAAAATAAATTTAAAACAGGATTTACTTTATTAACCGCTACCTGCAACGATTGCCACAAGGCTACCAATCATGGTTTTAATGTGATTAAAATTCCGGACACGCCGCCTGTTACCAATCAATTTTTCAAACCTCAATAAAATCACGTTTGAAAAAGGATATAAAAAATAATTTAAAGAACTGAAACTAACTCATGAAGAAAATAATTCCTTTTTTAGTTGCCTGCTTTGTCAGCCTCATTTCCTATTCCCAAAACATTGATAAGATTATTAATGCTAAAGAAGTTGCAAGGATTCAAAGTGTACTCGCATCCGATGATATGCAGGGGCGCGCAACTTTTACTCCTTCTATTGACAAGGCTGCAGATTTTATTGCGAATGAATTTAAGAAATCAGGATTGAAGTATTTTGGTGAATTAAAAAGTTACAAGCAGCCGTTTTCTATGCTAAAAGCAACACTTATTTCAGCATCCGGGAATATAAACGGGCATTCTTTAGAACCTGATAATATCATCGCAATTACTACAAATGAAGCATTAAAATTCGATGAAAATTCAGGTTACACAACGGTCGTGATTGACAGCAGTGCTAATTTTTTCAAAGAAGCTTTTGCCTTATTAAACGACGATAAAAAATATTTTGTGCTGGTAAATAATTTTCATGCAAAAAATTTTAGCCGCTTAAAATATTTCAACCGTGAAAGTTTTGAAACAAAAGCGCCGGTAGTTTTTGCTCTTACGGATGAAAATCCTTCAACCTATAATTTTGAAATAAAAAATAAAATCACTCCTTCTTCTCTCGCAAATGTAGTAGGCGTATTGCCGGGAAAAACCAAGAAAGATGAGTATGTAATTTTTTCGGCGCACTATGATCATTTGGGAATTGGCAAGCCTGATGCAAAAGGCGATTCAATTTATAACGGCGCAAACGATGATGCAGCGGGAACTACAGCAGTAATTATGCTTGCAAATTATTTCAGTAAATTGAATAAAAATGAGCGTACTCTGATATTTGTAACATTCACTGCTGAAGAAATCGGTGGCTTTGGTTCACAATATTTTTCCAAACAAATAGGTCCTGAAAAAGCGGTCGCAATGTTCAATATAGAAATGATAGGAACCGACAGCAAATGGGGCAACAACAGCGCTTATATTACCGGTTATGAAAAATCAGACTTCGGAAAAATATTACAATCCAATTTAGAAGGAAGCAATTTTAATTTTGAACCCGATCCTTATCCGGAACAAAATTTATTTTACCGCTCAGACAATGCAACCCTTGCTGCGCTTGGTGTTCCTGCACACACCATCAGCACGTCTAAAATGGATAACGAACCCAATTATCACAAACAAAGTGATGAAATATCGACACTGGATATGAAGAATATGGCGGGGATAATAAAAGCTATAGCGATTAGTAGTGGGACGATTGTGAGTGGGAAAGATACACCAATGAGAGTGGAGAAAAGGAATTAATTGTTGTATTATTCAATTATTACTTCAACAATCTATTTAACTAATTAACTATTAAACCTATCACCCAATCTTCACAGCCACAGAATGCACCGCTGAGGCCATTTCCATAATAAGTGATTCGTCTTTTTCTATAGCATTGCCTACTACGATGATGTCAGCGCCGGCTTTGCAGTTTAAGTAGGCTTTTTCAGGATCGGTAATTCCCCCTCCGGTGATCAATGGTACTTTTATATTATTTGCTACCTGTGCAATCATACTCTCCGTAATAGGCACTTTTGCACCACTTCCCGCATCCATATAAATTAATTTCATCCCCAGCATTTCTCCGGCCATAGCGGTACACATAGCAATCTCATTTTTATCAGCGGGCAAGGGCGATGCATTAGAAATATAGGAGACTGTGGTAGGCGCTCCGCCATCAACTACCATGTAGCCGGTACTGATAATTTCCAAACCTGTTTTCTTTATCGCAGGTGCGCTTATTACATGTTGGCCTATTAATAATTCAGGATTTCTTCCACTGATCAGTGAAAGATAAAGCAACGCATCCGCATATTTTGAAACCTGGGTCGAACTGCCGGGGAATAATAAAACAGGAATAGAACAATGATGTTTTATAATCTTTACACATTCATCCAGGTAATTGGAAATAATGAGGCTTCCACCGACTAAAAAATAATCTACACTCGCGGCCATAGCCAGATCAATTATTTTCCGCATTTTATGTTCGTCCACTTTATCAGGATCTACCAAAACCGCAAAAGCTTTTTTGCCATTAGCTTTCTTTTCACAGATGGATGGATATATCTCTTTTAACTTCATTTACTGATGGTTGTATGCAAAAATGTATCTTTTTTCTCTCATATAAAAATAATCGGTGGAAATTACGAATTTATTACAAGCAGGGTTTAATTTAAAAAATGAACTTCTAATTTTTGTATATTTATGCTTATGATAAATGTTTTAAACGAAATATTAATTAAAACAGCCAGGAGTGGTGGTAAAGGTGGTCAAAATGTAAACAAGGTAGAAACCATGGTAGAAGGATCGTTTCACGTAGATTCATCACAAATATTAACGGATAAGCAAAAAGAAATTATCAGGGAAAAATTAGCCCATAAAATTACTAAAAGCGGATACCTCCAGGTAAAAAGCCAGTCTGAAAGAACGCAGCTTGGTAATAAAGAAGATGCTATCATGAAAATTCATTTATTGATAGCAAATGCATTAATAAAAAGAAAAAAACGCAAACCTACCAAGCCCACCAAGGCATCCAAAGAAAAAAGGCTTAAAGTAAAAAAAGAAAAGGCAGTTATAAAATCGGGAAGAAGAAAACCAAGAGGTTTCATTAATATTGATTGATAGAAAAGCGGTACAATTAAAGACAGCAAACGAACAAAAAAAGCTCTTTTTCATTTTCATTTCATAAAAACTACGTTACAATCCTTCCAGCAATTCGATCACTTTTTCTTTTTTCAATATTAAATATCCCAACCGGTCATTGCTGACGCCATCTCTCAATTGATAATTAAAAACAAGCGTATCATCGGAAACCTGCGTTTCAAAATATTTGAAATCAATATTTTGATAACCTTTCAAATTTTCGCTTATTTCATAGAGGTGCGTAGATAAAATAAACAGGGAACCTCTTATTTTAATCAACCCCTCAATCACTACGGTGCTGCATTTCATAGCATCCTGTACGTTGGTACCTTTAAATATTTCGTCTATCAATATCAGCCATTTTCTTCCGTCATTTACTTTCACTATTGTATTTTTTATCCGTTGTACTTCGTTGTAAAAAAAACTTTCACCCTTTGAGATATTGTCCTCCACATTGATGTTGCTTAACAGGCCATCAAACAATGATAGTTCCATCGATTCAGCGGCCACTCCCATTCCTATATGAGCTAAAAAAACCGAGCTTCCAACCGCTTTTATGAAAGTACTTTTTCCCGCCATGTTCGCGCCGGTGAGAAAAATAAAATTATTTTTTTGATTTAGTTCAACATCATAAGCCACCGGATCTTTTAACAGAATATGGTATAATTGTTTTGATCTTAATACCGGTTTATCCGAAGAAATAAAAACAGGAAAAGCGAGTTTATATTCGTTTACTGCCATTGCCATTCCATACCAGGCATCCATTTGAGAATAAATATTGATAAGCTCTAAAAGATTCTGCTTGTAATGATTGCGGACAAAGTAAGCCAACGCAAGCATTTCTGCGTTAGACATGTCCGCAGCTTTTTCTTTTTGAGAAACGATTAGAAATTGTGTCTTCTCAATCAGTATTTCCGCTTTTTGCAATTGCTTTTTAAAATTCAACGGCGCGGCATCGTTCAAAAATATGGACACGATTTGCTTCATTCCTTTTATAAAATCAAAGGCGTGGCCAATAGAATATTTTACCAGTGAAAAATCGGGGCCATGCAGCAGTTTGTATAAACGAGCGGATAAAACACCCGGTCTTGAAGGAATGTCATCAATGGTAGATTCATAAAATTTATGAATCATCATTACCGTACCGTTGCTTATAAAAAGCGGCCATTGTTGCCGGTTTTCGAGAATTAATTGTAATGTTTTCTGTACATTCTCAATAGACTCGATATCATTAAGCGAACTACTAAAAATTTGCCGTAGTCTTTCACGCCCACCTGTTGTCCGGGTAAAATTTAATTTGTTGAAAACAGAAAATTCATCATCACGATCAAAAATTGAAAGATCTTTTAAGGTGGTTTTATCTGTTTCCAATTCGTTAATTTGTTTATTGGTTAATTGGGTTATCGGGCTATTAGTTGAGCTTTAAAACAATTCAACAATTTAAACAATAACTCAATGATAAAATAATTTCAATAATTCAAACCTCTTACCTCTCAAAAATCATCCTCTCACCTTTATTAGATTCATTCCATGTCGAATTTCCATAATCATTATTTTGAAAAACACAATTCCCATTTACAAAAGTCCGCTCAATTACCGCAGGAAAAGTAGTTCCTTCCAATGGACTCCATCCGCATTTGTATAAAAGATTTTCTTTTTTTACCGTTGTTGATTTATTGAGATCTACTACCACCAGATCAGCAAAATATCCTTCACGAATATATCCGCGATCTTTTATTTTAAAACAATCTGCAACAGCATGACTCATTTTTTCAGCGATTTTTTCCAAAGAGATTTTTCCTTTTTTATGATAATGCAACATCATTAATAATGGATGCTGTACCAGTGGCAAACCGGCATGCGCGTGTTCGTAAGGGCCTTCTTTTTCTTCTATCGTATGCGGCGCATGGTCTGTGGCGATAACATCCAAACGATTATCAAGCAACCCTTTCCAAAGCGCTTCTTTATTTTTTGATTCCTTTATCGCGGGATTGCATTTTATTAAATAACTCAACTTTTCATAATCATCTGCTGTGAAATGTAAATGATGCACACATACTTCCGCAGTAATTCTTTTTTCTTTTAAAGGAATTTTATTGGTGAATAATTCCAGTTCTTTTTCTGTGGTAATGTGAAGAATGTGCAAACGGCTGTTGTATTTTTTAGCGAGAGAAACGGCGAATGAAGATGAAGTGTAACAGGCATTTTCATTTCTTATAATTGGATGATCGGAAGGTGAAAGAACGGGCTTTATATTTTTCAGATTCCTGTAATTTTCTTTAATAATTTTTTCATCTTCGCAATGAGTTGCTATCAGCAGTTCGCTTTCGCTGAAGATTTTTTGCAGGGCGGGTTCACTGTCCACCAGCATATTTCCTGTGCTGGCGCCCATAAATATTTTTACACCACAGACATCATTTTTTCTTTTGTTTATTTTGAGTACTTCTTCAGCATTCGTATTGCTGACGCCCATGAAAAACGAATAATTTGCTAATGAGTAATGTTTTCCAATAAGATATTTATCTTCTAACAATTCAGGCGTAAGCGCGTTGGGTATTGTGTTAGGCATTTCCATAAAGGAAGTAACTCCTCCTGCAACAGCAGCTTTGCTTTCTGTATAAATAGTTGCCTTATGGGTTAATCCCGGCTCCCGGAAATGTACCTGGTCGTCAATAGCGCCCGGAAAGAGATGTTTCCCTTCGCCATCTATTTCGGTAACTCTTTCCTTTACATCAATCTGATTGCCTATTTTTTCTATACGCCCGTTTTTAATATAAATGTCTTTTTCAGAAATATTATTTTCATTGACGATAGATATCTGTTTAAAAAGATAATTTTGCATAACTTGAAATTAAATAATTAATAACCAACTCCATGCAAATTATAAAAAGAGTTATAACCCTCCCGTTATTTTTTTATCCTTTATTCATATTTGCACAAACAACTTATATTCCCGAAGGGTCAAAAGCTTATGACCTGATCGATCGTCTTGAAATAAAGCAAGAGCAAAACACGAATCTCAATTTTTCTACGCTTAAGCCTTATAGCAGAAGAGCTGTAGTTCATGAAGCCGAATATATTGATAGCATGAACAATGTAAATGCTGAATCACTTACCGGGTATAGCGATGAAACGAATGCAAAAACTAATTTAACACCAATAGATAAATATAATATTCATTCATTATTGATGGATAATTCCGAATGGGTAATGGGATCCAAAGAAAGCTTTTTAAGTAAAAAGCCTATCTGGAATACTTTTTATACTACAAAACCTAATTTGTTGGAAGTGAATGTTAAAGATTTTTTTCTTGCCGTAAACCCCGTCATTTATTTCCAGGAAGGAAAGGAATCGGGGAACAATGAAAATCTTTTTATAAACACACGCGGTGTGACGTTAAGAGGAAGAATTGCCAATAAAATTGGTTTCTCCAGTACGCTTTTAGAAAACCAGGAAAGAGGTCCATCGTTCTTTCAAAGCAGGGTGAAGGAGTTTAATGCGGTTCCAGGTGTCGGCTTCTATAAAATTTTTAAGAAGACGGCTTATGATTATTTTGACGCAAGGGGATATGTAACTTTCAATGCAACAAAATATATCGATATACAATTTGGGTATGATAAGAACTTTATTGGTAATGGCTACAGAAGTCTTTTTTTGGATAATGACGGCAACAGTTATTTATTCCTGAAACTGAGTACCAGGATATGGAAACTGGATTATGAAAATCTTTTTATGGAATTGATGCCACAGTTTGTAAAGGCCGGTGATAATTTATTGGACAGGAAATACGCTGCGATGCATCACCTGAGTATGAATGTAACCAAATGGCTGAATCTAGGGTTATTCGAAAGCGTAACTTTTGGAAGAGAGACTTATTTTGATTTCGAATATTTAAATCCTATTATTTTCTTAAGATATGTAGAAGGGGATGTGGGAAGCCCTGACAAGGCTCATGCCGGATTTGATTTCAAGGCAAATGTTGCTCACAAGTTTCAGTTTTATGGACAATTTTTGCTTGATGAGTTTATCCTGAGCGAGATCACAAAAAACAATGGTTTTTGGGCAAACAAATATGGGTATCAGTTGGGAGCAAAATACGTAGACGCATTCAAGATAAAAAATCTCGATTTACAGATTGAAAGCAACCGGGTGAGGCCTTTTACTTATTCTCATTACGATTCTATTGCTAATTATACTCATTATAATCAAATGCTGGCAGACCCGCTGGGAGCTAATTTCCAGGAATTTATAGGAATTGTAAAATACCAGCCCGCTCCTAAATGGTATATTAATGCAAGAGCCATTTATTATTACCAGGGTCTGGATTCTGCAGGCATCAATTTTGGAAGCAATCCATTTGAATTATATACAACCCGCACATCGAATTATGGATATTACGTTGGTGGCGGCAGAAAAGTAAAATGCCTGAATGCATCATTGACTTTATCATACGAGTTAAAAGAAAATCTTTTTTTAGACGGTAACGTCCTCCTTAGAAAATACACCGGGCTTGATAATTCCAACAGCATTAACATTGGCATCAGGTGGAACGCTGCAAGGAGGGATTATAATTATTGAGGAAGTTTTGAGGATAACGGGTGAGGTATAAGATATCAGTAATCAGTTATTAGGAGTAAGTGTCAGATATCTAATTACTCTTAGCCAATTACTTTTCACTTATTACTCAACCTTTCCTACTCTACTGTCAGGGAAAAAGTGACCATTCTTGAATTGATTTTATCAATCACATTGGAATATTTCAAATTCGGATCGCGGGCATGAAGATTAGTGATCCCATCACTTAATTTTATTTCAGGGGATAATACAAAATAGGGGAAATAAATATGGAAGCCCAGGCCAACTTCCGCACTGATATTTGATTTGTTTAATTTAATGAGATCTTCTGCTTGCTGAGCGCCTTTATTACTAGCCAGGTCATAATCATATTTACCTCCGGCAAGTACATAAACCTTGAAATTATTAATGCGGTCGCTACTGAAAGCGACGCTTACCGGAAAGCTTAATGTAATAGACTGTACTTTTTTTGTAACAGATGTTTCGGCTTCATACTTCTGTGTATACAAAAAAGACTTTTCTGAAAATGTAAGATCAAGTGGATGAGTACGAATATCAAAATGATCACTGATGCGCAGGTTTGCCAACAATGCCAGATTGATTCCCGCATTATTAGCGCTTTCCACATCCATAATAGAATCATACTGGAGAAAACGCGGATTATGCGTGAAATTAAAATGCGACTGGTTGTAGCCAAGATTAATACCGAAATGATACGGCCTTGCATCATGGTCTTCCTGGTATAATTCTTTCATCTGAGCCATAGCGGCAGCAGAACTCAATAAAAATAATAATAAAGCTAACCCTATTTTTCTGCGCAATAAATGGTACATATTCCTAATGTCAATGTTTTGTAGAAAGTGTCTCTATACCCTGATTTATTTAAAATTTGAATAAAAGATTCTTTCTCCGGAAACTGTAGAACCGAATCGTTTAAATACTGATAAGCGTCATTATTATTTGCAATAATCTTTCCAATTTTCGGCGTTATGGATTTCATATAAAAATTATAAAACTGTTTTACTACCGGCATCGAAGGTTTGGTGCACTCCAACACAATCAGCCTTCCTCCCGGTTTTAAAACTCTTTTTATTTCTGAAAGGCCCTGTTCAAGGTTTTCAAAATTCCTCACTCCAAAAGCTACTGTAACAGCATCAAACGAATTATCTTCAAATAAAATTGCTTCACTATCGCCTTGTAAAAGTTCAATCCGATTGTCCAATCCTGCTTTGGCTATTTTTTTTCTGCCCAACTCCAGCATCCCTTCGCTGATATCTATTCCGGTAATTTTCCCTGGTTTTAAAATTTCATAACTCGTCAACGCGAAATCTCCTGTACCGGTGGCTACATCCAATATTCTTTCCGGTTTCGCAGGCAGCAATAATTTGATGGCTTTTTTGCGCCAGCCAATATCAATGCCCGCACTTAAAAACCGGTTTAGAAAATCGTACCTGAAAGCAATTTTATCAAACATTTTTTCTACCTGCTTCTTTTTGCTTTCAGAAGAATCTTTAAATGGCACTACGGTATCGTGAGGATACATATTCATCAGCCCAAAGATAGTTTTTTGGGCTTATAAGTGATATGCTTAACGATTCTTTCACTTTTATTTTTGAAATTAGCTTTCAGCTTTCAGCCTTGAGCGTTCAGCTTTAGGCTTATATTAATGTATATTGCGTTATGCACATCAAATCCGCTAAATATCTTATCAGTAGCCCATCGTACGAGAAATGCCCTGCTCCTGACAGGCAGGAGTATGCGTTTATTGGAAGAAGCAATGTAGGCAAATCATCATTGATCAATATGTTGTGCGACAATGATAAACTGGCAAAGACATCGAATGCACCCGGAAAAACACAAATGATCAATCATTTTGAAATAACGAGTGTTCCAAAAGCGGGCGATGTGAAGACAACGAAGTGGTACCTGGTAGATTTGCCAGGCTATGGCTTCGCAAAGATTTCCATTAGCAGCAGAAGACGATGGGAACAGATGATTGAGAACTATATTAGAAAAAGAGAAAACCTTGTAAATATTTTTGTACTGATTGACGGGCGGCATACACCCCAAAAACTGGATCTTGATTTTATAAAAAACCTGGCCTTATGGGAGATTCCTTTTACGCTCATTTTTACCAAAGCCGATAAAGAAAATCAAAGAGTCGTAAGTAAAAATGTAAAATTATTTCTAGAAAGCCTTCGTACTTTTCGGCAATTTTTGCCGCAACATTTTGTGACCAGTTCGGTAAAGAAAATGGGGCGGGACAAGATTTTGAATTTGATACAGGAGATGAATGATGACGTGGCGGAGAAATAGAAAGCGGGTTCAACACTTTTTTTATTAAGCAATTCTGGGTAAATCGAACAGTTTTTTTAATGATCAAACACTTTACAGCAAACCAACTTTTATTCCAAATTTTTATTTCATAAACTTCATAAAAAAAGATTGCCCTAAGGCAACCTTTTTTAAATCCAGGAATTTTTTTACTAATTATCCATTCTGCTGCCGCTGCCTTCTTTGCGGGCGAAGTGTAGCTTCTACTTCATTTTTAAATTTAGTGTACTGGTCCGGGGTAAAAATATTTTTCAATTTAGCATCTCTGTCATCCGTCATTTTTTGAAAAACACTTCGGTCCGGGCGCTGGCCTGAGGCCCTTGCATCCTCGAACGTTTTAGTTTGTGTAGTATAATAATCGGTAAAAACGGAATCTGTACTGCTGACCTGGGTCGCGTTGAGTCCCAACGGAGTAGTAATTTTATCCATAGTTGCTTTTACTCTTTCGGGTACAGACATGCGTTGCATACCTTGTGCATAAATGCCGGTTGCTGCTATTATAAACAAAGCAAACAACAGGGTGATTTTTGTTTTCATGAATTTTTTGTTTTGATTGATTAAAATTTATTAAAAAAGGTCAATGAATTTATTTCGGGTGTCCCTGTGCGTTACCTCCGGGACGGCTTCCTACCATCCGTCCTATTTCCCTGGTAATAGATGAATCAAATTGGGGAAGCTGTTCGGTCTTACATAGGTTCCTGACACTTTTGAAATAGCGAAACATATACATATCTACCGTTTTTTGCTTTTGTGCAATTGAGTCTGCATCGGCATTGACCAGCGAATCGGAAATAGCGGGAGAATACAATAATTTATAAAAATCTTTTTTTGAATTTCTTAATTCGTTAAACAGAGGGCGCATTTTATCTCTTTGCTCTTTCCTTAAAGCCTGGTATTGATCTAACTGGTCTTTATTAAATCCAACATCGTTCTGAAGTGAAGTATACATTCCATTAGGCGAATGATTTTTTTGTCTTTTATCTGCAGGCTTGCTTAATGCCAGGAAAAATATTAACATGGCAATATTGGTTATCAAAAGAAAAATGACAATAGTAACCAGGGCCTTTATTTTTGCCGAGTTGTTCATTAAGGTTGTGTATTTACAAATTCAAAAAAGTTAGAGCTTACCTGGCTGTATTCATCTACTGTAGCAGTTTCGTCATTTTGACCAATGACATTGTTGTGCTTTGTTTGTGACGAAAATATGACAGCCGCATTGATCATTATGACAAGACAAATGCCTGCAAATGCAATCGCGGGCCGGGCAAAAAAGGATGATATTTTTTCCCAGGTATTTCTTTCTTTTTGCATTCTTGCTTCCAGCCTCGTAAAAAAGAATGGCTTTGCAGAAGCATGCTCCATGCCATCAAGACTATTGAGGGCATCTTCAATTTTTTTATTGATATTTTCCTGCATGATTATTTATTTTTTTTATCACACTCTAATTTGACGTTTTTATTATTCAAATCCTTCTTTTTTTTAAGTAGTTTGTAATTCATAGTATTCTTTCAAATTCGTCTGTAGATTTTTTTTGGCTCTCTGAAGCAATGCGTCCACCGCCGAACTGCTCAACTTCATAATTTCTCCGATTTCGCCATAGCTTAAACCTTCTGTTTTATTAAGAATAAAAGCAGTTTTTTGATTGGCGGGTAACTTTTCTATCGCTTTAAAAAGAAAAGAGGCGCGCTCTTTGTTTTCCATTTTCACACCCGGGTGAAAAAAATCAGGAGGATCATTTATTAACTCATCATTTTTTCCATACAGGCTTTGTACGAAAGCAAATCTTTTTTTTCTTTTTTTCTTCCTGATAAGGTCCAGCGATTTTGAAACAGTAATCCGATAAAGCCACGTAGAAAATTTTGATTCTTCTTTAAAAGTTGTAATCGAATCAAATACCTGCATAAAAACTTCCTGAGCCGTATCTTCAGCATCTTCAGCATTTTGCAAAAGCCCCAGTGCAGTGTTATAAACCATATCCTGCCAGGTTTCAACGATTATTTTAAATGCTTCCCTATCTTTTTTTTTAAGTAGAGCAATCAATTCCCTTTCATTCAAAGCAAAATATTTTATAGCCTAAAATTGAGGTCGCCCCGGTCCACCACCAGGCCGGCCAAACCCACCAGGTCCGCCAAAATGCCGGTATTCACCCCTGTTATTATTACCTGGAGCCTTTCCCTTACCGAAGTTCTTTAATTTATAGGTGAATGTCAGCATAAAATATTGTTGCAACACCTGGTTTTGTACATTTTGTATGTACGAGTCTGTTACATTCACCGAAATATTCTTGTTTTGTTTCAACAGATCGAAAACAGAAAGCCTTAACTCAGCATCCTGTTTTTTCAAAAATTTCTTTCCTACCGCGATATTCCACAACCAATAATTTTGATTCATCGTTGAAGATATCAACCCTTTGTAGGACTGATTGGTTAGGTTGTTATTAAAAAACCATCCGCTCTTACTCAGGAGGTTTGCACTTACTCCTGTTGATGATGTGAAATAATTTTGATTCATATTTGGCTGAAGCGTGTTTGTTACGGTATTGATATTTGCCGAGTACGACAAAGTAAAATCAACATATTCGCTGATATTACTTGCCAAAACAGCGCCTAAATTGTAATTGAAATTATTGGAAATATTATTCGCATTATCAATCATCCCCGGCTGCCTTGCATACCCAACTCCCGCGTTCCAGTTGAGGTTCGATTTCATAAATTGTAAAGGTAATCCGAAAGTAAAGAAAGAACGGGCGCTAAGGTATCCATTCAGGTTCACCGGTTTCGACAATTGCGAACCCTTGAAAAGTGTTACGGTTGGAGATAATGCCGAATCTTTTTTAGCAATATATGTGGCATTGGCTACGTAATCGTTTATGGATTGCAGAAAGATATTGGCAAAAAAAGTTTTACTCTTTGCCGGATTGGTGTAGTTGTACCGCAATATCAACCTGTTTGAATATTGTTGTTGCAAATCCGGATTTCCTGTAGATAAAAAAAGCGGGTTTGAATTGTTGATTACATTCTGCAATTGCGTTACAGATGGCGGACTTACAGAACCACGATAGATAACCCTGAGATTGCTTTTAGATGAAAACTTAAACCTGGCAAACGCATTTGCCAGAAAATTACTGTAAGTGTTGTCTATATGGCCGCTTTGAGGAAAGGTCTCATCGCTTTTTAATTCACTGTATTGATAAGAAACGCCTGCTGCTAACATGTTATTTCTATCACCATTTCGAATGGTAATACCGGCATTCTGCGTATTGTAGGTATTATTAAAAACATTACTCAGGCTGGAATCCAAAATGGAATATTTTGAATCCACATTATTATAAAAAAAGGTTTGTTGGTCGGCATTGCTGATTTGAAAAGCCGGATTATAATTGGCTTGTATTTGCGTTTTCTTCCCAATCGGTTCGGTATAAACCAGGTTAAAACTGTAATTATTTACATTACTTTTTGGACTTGAAAGTTGGTTGGTTGTATCTGTTACTTTTGCGGTCTGAAAATAATCAGTAAGGCTGTTCAAAAAATTCTCTCCATATCTGTTATTAAATGTTGTATTAACCCCCAGCGAAATACTGCGCCCCCTTTTGGGAAATGCATGGCGGAAAAGGACTTCATTGGTGATAGTATATCCATGATTATCGCTCGTCAAGTCATTTACAGTTTTACCGGACGTATCCTGCCGGGCCTCATCAATGAAATTTATTCCGTTTACAAAATTGGTGGAATTATTGGTTTGATAAGCAAGGTTTGAGGCAATCAAAATCGTATTGGCCGAATCAATTTTATAATTCATCCTAAAATTGATCCTGTTATTAGTATTACGCGCATCAGAAAGTGTTTGTTGATCGTAATAGGAACTACTGTCGGCTGTTATAATGTTTTGCTGGGAAATCGCCTGGTTATTATGCGTATTGCTGCTATTAAAGAAATAACTGGCGGTTACATCTATTTTTTTGCCCCAGGCATCGCTGTAATTAATTCCGGCTGAATTAGTAGTGGCAATTCCATTTTGTTGGCCTACATTAAAACCACTGCTACCGCCACCTCTTTGTCCGCCACCACCGCGGCCACCACCGCCGGTCACACCTAATAAATCAGCAGTGGAAAAGTTTTGTTGATTTACATTATTGAACAATCCTACAAGGGAAATACGCCTGTTATTGTTGAAAAAATTTACATTCCCTCCGGCAAGGTAGCGGTCATCCGTTCCATAACCAGCATAGACTTTTCCAAATTGCCCATTCCGCATGTCTTTTTTAGTAACAATATTGATGGCTTTGGTGGTGTTTCCATCATCAAAGCCTGTGAGCTGCGCCTGGTCGCTCAACTTATCAAATACCTGGATTTTGTCAATGATTTCCGAAGGCAGATTACGAAGGGTTGCCGTTGCATCATTGCCAAAAAAATCTCTCCCATCAACCGTTACTTTCTGGACAGTTTCGCCCTGTGCTGTTACGGTACCCGACTGGTCCACGGTAATCCCGGGCATTTTCTTTATCAGGTCTTCAGCGGTGGCATCGGGATTTACTTTGTATTGATTTGCACTAAATTGCAACGTATCATTAATCACTTTCATTGCCGCATTATCTTTAATTACAACTGTAGCAAGTGTTTCAGCGGCCTTACCGATTGCAATCTTGCCCAGGTCAACTTCTTTGCCACTGACAGTTATCTGTTTTTTATAGGCCTTGTAGCCAATTGATGTTATCGATAAAGTATAATTTCCTGTGGCCACATTTTTGAAAATGAAAGAACCATTACTGCCACTCACCGCAAACAAAGGATAAATAGAGGAATCAGCATTAGCAAAACTAACAGTTGCGTTTGAAAGAGGATGATTATTAGCTGCATCTTCAATAGTTCCTGAAACCGTTTGGCTATAAGAATTCAAACAAAAAATTAAAAATAAAATTAGAGCTAAAGATTTTAACATAGTAAAGTTTATTGATAGTTGGACGATCTAATTATACAAAACCTTCGGATAATAACTAAAACGATTTTTTATTTGATAATGGGAAAATCAGCACATATTTTTAATTCAACCCGGCGAATCATCCCCGTATAAATACTTTCGTAAACGACTTTTTTATTTTGTTAACGGAAACTAAAAATCATTTCAATTATATTGCACTCCCAAAAACAAAATAATTTTTATGGAGTATAATAAGATAGTCTCTGTTACCGGAATGCCCGGCTTGTTTGAATTGTTATCGTCAAAATCTGATGGTGCTGTTGTGCGTTCCCTGGAAGATAATACTTCCAAATTTGTAAGTACCCGGCAGCATAATTTTTCACACCTGGAAAGTATAGAAGTATATACTACTACCGGTAATACTTCCCTGGCCGAATTGTTTGAAGCCATGAAAAAAAGCAAAGAAAAAGTGCCGGAAAATAGTGCCGACCAAAAAACACTTCAAGGTTATTTTAAAAAAGTATATCCGGAGATGGATTTTGAAAGGGTTTATACCAGCGACATGAAGAAGATGATTAAATGGTATCACATCATCCAGAAAAATAAAATAGAAGTAAAAGTAAAAACCGAAGAAGAAAAAGAAGCTGCCGCAGAGGCAAAAAACGCGAAGCCTACACATGTAGAAAATGCGCATATAAAAGACATGAAACCCCAGCAGTTAAACCCTAAAAAAATAGAAAGCAGGGGAGTGAAGTAATTGAAATCGATTATTAAGCAATAAGAACCAGATTTTCTTTATTCAAAGTAAAACGTTTAGCCAGCCAACCGGTTAATTAATATTAATACCCGAAATACAAATTCTTACTATTTGTTTCTTTACTGCATTATCCTAAAGTTGGATTTATCATCACTCATAATCATTCGTCATGACCGCTAACATACAAAAATTAAAAAGAAAATATCTTCCGGAAAATCTTACCGTTTCAGATTGGGAATCCATTGAGCCTTATTTCAAAGAACTTCTTGAAAGAAAAATTAATTCCAAAGAAGAACTGGGATCTTGGCTAAAGGACATGAGTGAACTGGAGGCTATGATCAATGAAGATGCATGCTGGCGGCAAATAAAGATGACATGTGACACTACGAATAAAAAGTTTGAGGAATCTTTCAATTCGTTTTACATGGAAATCCAGCCGAAGATTCAACCTTATGCGTTTGAGCTTAATAAGAAATTAATCAACTCGCCTTTCCTGAATGAATTGGATAAAGATAAATATTTTACTTACCTGCGTTCTGTCAGGAAACATATAGAACTTTTTAGAGAAGAAAATATACCGATACAGGCAGAGCTTGCTGTATTGCAGCAGCATTATGGAATGATTACCGGTAAAATGAGTATAGAGGTTAACGGTAAAGAATATACGCTGCAACAGGCTAATAAATTTTTTGAAAGTCATGACAGAAAGCTGCGCGAAGAAGTTTATCGAAAAATAAATGAAAGGAGACTGCAGGATAAAGACGAGCTGGATATCCTGTTTTCTAAGTTAGTAGAAAAAAGAAACCAGGCAGCGCTAAACGCGGGGTTTGAAAATTTCAGAGATTTTAAATTTAAAGAACTCGGCCGTTTTGATTATACAAAAGAAGATACTTTTCAATTTCATGATTCGATAAGGCAACATGTAGTTCCTTTGGTAAAAAAAATAAACGAACACAAAAAAGCAAAGTTGCAACTGGAACAACTTCGCCCGTGGGATATAGAAGCCGAGCCCGAAGGCACCAAAGCTTTGTCTCCTTTTAAAACAGGAAAAGAATTGCTTGATAAAACAATTGAAGTTTTTACAAAGATTCGTCCCTTCTTTGGAGATTGTCTCAGGCAGATGGATTCAATGCATCAATTGGATCTCGAAAGCCGTAATGGAAAAGCTCCCGGCGGATATAATATGCCACTTGCAGAAAGTGGCGCGCCATTTATTTTTATGAACGCGGCTCAATCTATGCATGACGTTACGACCATAGTGCATGAAGGCGGCCATGCGGTGCAATCATTTCTCACCCATTCTCTTGAGTTAAGTTCCTTCAAAGATTATCCGATGGAAATAGCGGAAGTTGCCAGCATGTCTATGGAGCTTTTCAGTATGGATTATTGGGATGTTTTTTTTGATAATCCCGAAGAACTTAAAAGAGCCAAAGAACATCAACTGGAGCGGGTAATTACGATATTCCCCTGGATAGCTGTAATCGATAAATTCCAGCATTGGATCTATGAAAATCCAAATCATAGTGTAGAAGAAAGAACCGAGAACTGGATGAAGATTGTTAATGAATTTTCTGATGGAGTGATTGATTATTCCGGATTAAAAAAATACGTTGAAAATATGTGGCAAAAGCAGTTACATTTATTTGAAGTTCCGTTTTATTATATTGAATACGGCATTGCACAATTAGGCGCTATCGGGCTTTGGATGCAATATAAAAAGAACCCTGAGCAGGCATTGGACAATTACATGAAAGCCTTAAGCCTGGGCGCCACTAAAACCTTACCTGAATTATACAAGGCAGCCGGGTTAAAATTTGATTTCTCTTCCGGAAATATTAAGACGCTGATGGAATTTGTGAATGAAGAGATGGCAAAACTGTAATTGTTGATTGCAGGCATTTGATTGTAGGCACAAGGCATGCCTTGCGCCTACAATCCTGTAACATATTTTCAAAATACAAAACCTGATTATTCCTTGGTTTGCTGTGACGAGCTTTCCTCCCGAATAAAATCAAAACAGGTTTTTTTGATATGCTATTAAAAAGAATTCGTGCTGCTTCGAGCAATCAGCGGCTATCGTTATTAAACCGGAAGGCCAATCCTGCATAATAATTTCTCCCCGGAGCTGCATTATAATAACGGCCCGCGGCTGCATTGATGTCATTCCCAAGACTGTATTTTGTATTAAAAATATTATCGGCGCCCGCAAAAATTTCAGCCCTTATTTTTTTCGAAAAATCTTTTTTGTATCCCAGCTTTGCGCCTAAAAGATGGTACGAAGACGCATAAGCAGCATTAGCATCATTGAGTGCAATCTTATCTGTATAATTATAGGTTACATTCATATAACATCCGGTTTTTGACACTAAATCAAGGCCGGCTACAACCACATTTGGTGCTGCACCCGGTAATTCATTTTTTGAATAATCAGCAGCCAACTGTTTGAAATTCCCATAGTGGAAATCATGCAAGGCATAGCTGCCCCACACAATCGCTGAACTAATAAAATCATGAGGCATATCAATTAATTGGTAAGAAGCATACGTTTCCACACCATTTTGTTTGGTGGAACCGGCGTTTACATAGTAATAAACACCATTGGTATCAATTCGTTGTACGATTGTATTTTTCAAATCAAAAATAAATCCACTGATATCAAAATAGAACTTATTATGGAGCAAAGTGCCTTTAATACCCACCTCATAATCCATTCCATCTTCAGGTTGCAAATTGGTGCCGAATAATCCATCAGAACGAAGCACCTCTGAAACAGTTGGCGGAGAAAAGCCACGAGCCACACTTCCATAAACTGATACATTTTTTGCTATCTGTTTAAGAACGGCGATATGCGGCGGCAATTGGTTTTTAAAAATTCTTTCCTGTGTGGTTGACGGTCTTGAAGCAAGATTCACATCCTGGATAGAAGATTTATTCATACTTACACCAGCTGTAACCGTCCAGCCATGTGGCAATTCAAAATTTGCCTGCGCAAAGAACATGTATTGCCAATTGTTTAAATTATCATCGGATTGCAGTGAATCCGCAACGCCAAATTTATTGCCATAATCCCTGGTATTAAAAAACCCCTTTTGTGCTTCGGTTCCGAAATCAAGCTGGAACGCGGTTTTGCCGATATCCTTTTTATACTCAAATACGCTTCTGCCTCCGAAATGTGGCTCTTTCCGGTATTCATAAACTCTTATCCCGGGATTAATAAAATCAGTATAAGACCCATACAGAGAAGTTGTATTGTGCCAATGATCATTCAACACATATTCGTTAGTAAAGCCTGCCAAAAAAGTTTTTTGATAAACAGCAGCTTTATTCTGTACAGCTCCCGGCTGTGAACCAGCACCTGGCCTTGCCTGTTTTGGATCAGCATTATATTGTGCCAGCGTTAATCCCCCGGGAGTTTGATAATACAGATCGCTGTACGACATGTATGCATGTAATGTTTGTTTGTTGTTCACTTTCAATACACTTTCCCAGGAAGCAATATCTCTGCGCATCCCTGACTGTTGGCGATAACCATCACTTGTTTGGTGAGAATAATTGAAACTATTTCGACGGGCAGAGTCACCTGTTCTCACATTAACGTTAATGTTATTGGTATTAAAACTCCCAGTTGTATATGCAAGTGAAATCCCATCATGCCAGACAGCCGGCAAAGTATGTATTAGCATGGCGCCACCAATACCCGCTCCGTATAAGCTGCTGGCCGGCCCTTTTATTATTTCGATAGAATTAAAATTATAAAAGCTGAGCTGGTTTAAATACGTATTGCCACTTGGGTCTGTAAGAGGTATGTCATTCAGGTAGATTTTTACATCGCGTACGCCAAATGGGGATCGTAATGAACTTCCGCGAATATTAAGCCGGTAACTGCCCGGCGAACGTTCTTCCATGCTTACACCAGGAGTAATATTTAAAGCGGGCAATATGCTCATATTGCCAAAGCGGTTTAGTTGTGCCTGACCTATGACACTCACTGGGGCTGCCACATCAATCAGGCTGCGGTTTTGTTCATAGGCTGTTACGATTATGTTTTCCAACGTCCGGACAGAATCAATGCCAGGAGTTGTTTGGGCCGAAACAGAATTAGAAAAAAAAAGGGCTATTATTAAAAATTTTTTCATGGAGTAATATGATTTCTAAACCGCAAATTTAATCACAAATAATTCTATCTTCCCTAAATGAAACTAACGAAACAACTTTCACTTTTCGATTTCAGCATTATCATGGTAAGTCTTGTAATTGGCATGGGAATTTTTCGTACTCCGGCAAACGTGGCCAAAGCTGTGAGTAGCCCGGCTATATTCTATGCAGCCTGGATAGCGGGAGGTCTGATGGCTTTGTGCGGCGCGCTCACCTTTGCGGAGATAGGGAGCAGGATGCCGGTAACCGGCGGATATTACAAAATATTTGCTTACGCTTACCATCCGTCAATAGCGTTTGCTATTAACTGCATTGTACTTGTGTCTAATGCCGCATCGCTTGCTGCTGTGGCGTTGGTCGGCGGTGAATATATCACCGGTGTTTTTATTCCCCTATCTCAAAATGCCAATTGGCTTTTAGATCCTTTAAATGCTCATTATATTCAAACCATCCAAATCGTCATCGCGATTTCTGCTATCATTATCTTTTATGGTGTCAATTTGTTGGGTTTAAAAATGAGCGCCCGCACTCAAAATGTATTAACAATTATCAAGATCATCATGGTGATTGCATTGATAAGCCCACTCTTTTTTGCCACTTCATCGGCACCGCATATACCAGTTGTTGCTGCTCATTCCTCTCCGGCGTTTACCGAATATCTAAAATCTTTCGGCGTTGGTCTTGTAGCTGTAAGTTTTACCTACGGAGGCTATCAGCAAACAATTAATTTTGGTGAAGAAGTTGTCAATCCCAAAAAAACGGTTCCGCGCGGTATTTTTTTCGGCATCATTATCATCATTGTTCTATACCTTCTTATTAACTATGCTTATGTGAATGTGATCGGGTTTGAAGAATTAAAATCGGCAAAAAATATTGCAGCCATTATGGCTTCAAAATTATTTGGAATTAATGCCGAAAGAATACTTTCCATCTTACTTTTTTTGAGTGTACTTGCTTATGTAAATATTCTGTTGATGAGCAATCCAAGAGTAATGGCCGCGATGAGTGATGATAAAATTTTACCAGCTTCCTTCAAAAAGAGAAATCCAAAAACAGAAGCGCTTACTACCTCATTAAGTGTATTTTCAATACTTTGTGTCTTCATTATTTTTTGGGCGAAAGAATTTGATACTATTTTGAGTTTTACTATTTTTTTGGATTGTTTCGGCATGGCTTTTTCGGCAGGAAGCATTTTTAAGATCCGAAAAAAAACTTCTTATCTCAATAATACCGGTATCTACATGATGAAATGGTATCCGTTAATACCTTTAATTTTTATTGCAGCTTATACATTTGTCGGTATCAGCATTTTGATAAGTTATACTAAAATTTCTTTAATCGGTCTTGGCGTTTTGTCGGCGTTTATCATTCTGTACTTTGTTGCGGAATCCTTCAAAAAAAGAAAAAAGATGCAGCAAACAATCAAATAATAAAGATTTTAATTCTCTATATAGAAAATGTGAAGGAACATTGTAATTGAAAAATAAAAAGATATTCATTTTTCAAAAATCATCCGGATGCAATGGTATCAATTAGAACCATTTTTTGGCTTTTAAAAAATAAAACAAATGGACCCAAAAACAATTTCTTATATTTTAAATGAACTTGGCGAAGAGCGGGAAAAATATTTTAATGCAGTTTCGCCGCCCATATTTCAAACCAGCAATTTCGCTTTTAACAGTGTGGACGCCCTTAGAAAAGCTTTTGAAGACGAATCGGCGTCGTTTCTTTACAGTCGTGCCACCAATCCTACTTTAAAAATCCTGTCACAGAAATTAGCTGCATTGGATGGTGCAGAGGATTGCCTCGTGATGAACAGCGGCGCGGGAGCAATTTTTGCCTCAGTCCTTGCCAATGTAAAGAGCGGCGATCATATCGTTTCTGTAGATAAGCCTTATAGCTGGGCACAAAAAATGTTTGATATTGTTTTGCCTCGCTTTGGTGTCACCACTACTTATGTGGATGGAAGAGAAGTTAAAGATTTTGAAAAAGCCATTCAACAAAATACCGCGATAATTTATTTGGAAACACCCAACAGCTGGAGTTTTTATTTGCAGGATCTGGAAGCAATTGCAAAACTTGCGAAATCAAAAAATATTATCACAATATGCGACAACAGTTATTGCACACCTTTGTACCAGAGGCCAATCGAATCAGGTATTGACCTGGTGCTGCAAAGCGCTACTAAATATATAAATGGGCACAGCGATGTAGTAGCCGGCGTATTATGCGGCAAAAAAGAAATGATTCAAAAAATATTTAACAGTGAATACATGAACATGGGAATCGGAACTACGCCTTTCAACGCGTGGCTCATTCTGCGTGGCTTAAGAACTTTGCCAGCGCGTTTGGAAAAGATTTCTGCAACCACCCTGAAAGTAATCACATATTTGAAAAGCAAAGAAAAGGTGGAAGAAATCAGTTTCCCTTTTGATAAACAATTTCCACAATACCAATTGGCAAAAAAACAAATGAGTGGCTCAGGGGGATTATTTTCATTTATTTTAAAAGCAACTACCATTAAGGAAATAGAGCGCTTTTGTGAAAGTCTTCAGCATATTTTAATGGCTGTAAGTTGGGGTGGTCACGAATCTTTAATAATTCCCGGATGCGCTTCTATCAAAGCAAAAGAATTTGAGCCTGGGAATAAAATCCACCGCAGATTGAGAATGTATGTAGGCCTGGAAGAAGCTGAGTACATTATTGAAGATTTAGAAAGAGGATTTACCGGTATGGAATAATTTTACTTATACACCGTAAAATAATTATCAATTACTAAGTAGCAATTTTAGTATTCTTCACTCCTTTCGCAGAATCCAATAATAATACCGGGAGCAAAATAAGATTGGTAAGTGTAGCCGTAAACAAAGTAATGGAGGTAAGCCAACCCAAGGATTGTGTGCCCCCAAAACCACTGAAACAAAATATAATAAATCCGGCAATTAATACCAATGACGTATAAATAATGCTTAGACCGGTATGCCTGATAGTTTCTGAAACAGTTTTTTTAATTTCATAATTATTGGCAGGAAGCTCCTGTTTGTAATTGACCAAAAAACGAATAGTAACATCTATCGCTATGCCTAACGCAAGGCTGAAAATAAGTACAGTCGAAGGTTTTAGCCTTACACCCGCCCAGCCCATAATGCCCGCGGTAATCATTAAAGGAATTACATTCGGGATTAAAGAGCAAATGAGAATACGAAAGGATTTGAATAAATACAACATACAAAGCGCGATAAATAAAAATGCCCAAAGCAAACTTTCTGTCAGGCCATGAATGATAAAACCCGAACCTTCAAGAAAAGTAACAGAAGCACCGGTAAAAGTGATTTTATATTTTGACGAATCGAAAAGATGATTGGTTTCTTTTCTCAGACTGTCAAGAATAATTGGAAGTCTTACAGTACCCACATCCGCCATATCAACGCTCATACGCGTACTCTCCCGGGAAGTATCTATAAAACTGGCCAGCATTTTTGCAAGATTATTTTTTTTACCGCTGTCCTGTTGCGGATGAAGATAGTCGCCTATGAAGGCCATATCAAAAGAATTGGGGAGTCTGTAATTGGATGAATCGCCTTGATAAAATCCTTGTTTTACAAATTTAATTCCCTGGACTATAGAGAGAGGACGGCTCATCTCACCTTGCGTTTTTATGTAGGCAGAAAGGGAATCCATTTTTGCCAATACCGGCAATACCCTTGCTCCAACAAGCCCAAATCTTTTTTTAGTATCAATCACTATTTCCAGCGGCATTACACCCTTGAAATTTTTTTCAAAAAATTTCAGATCAGTATATATTTTGTCAGTCTTAGGCAAATCATCTACTATAAATCCTTCCGTTTTTAATCGAAACATTCCAAGTACAGAAAATAATATAATCACTAACGTTATTGCATAAACGATCCTTTTGTGATTAAAAACCCAGTGTTCAATTTTTAATAACAGGCCCGTAATAAATTTTACATCAAGGTATCTTAATTGTTTCCCGCCCGGCACCGCCATATAACTCAATGCACCTGGTAAAAGAATAAAAGAGATGAAAAAAATCAGCATGATGCTTATCCCTGCCACCTGGCCAAACTCTTTTAAAATAGGGCTTTGTGTCAATGCAAAAACTGCCAGGCCTATTGCAGCAGTCAGGTTACAAAACAAAGTAACTACACCCATCTTACTGACCATATCTATCAGCGATTGAACTTTATTCCCCGTTTTTCGATAAGAGGAATGGTATTTATTTAAAAAATAAATACAATTTGGAATACCTATCACCACCACCAAAGGCGGAATTAACGCCGACAGTAAAGTGATTTTATGTCCTAAAATCTGCATGACACCTATACTCCAGATGACACCGACTATTACCACCGTCAACGATAAAATGGTGGTGCTTACTGAACGGAACATTACCAACAAAATCAAAGCCGACAGCGCTAATGAACCAATAAGAAACCACTTCATTTCGCGGGCAATCCTGTCTGCAACTTCTGTACGAATCAACGGCAACCCGCTTAAATGTGTTTCAATAGCGGTAGCGGCAGTATAGTCGTTGGCTTTATCGATAATATCATTAATAACTTTTGTACGGCCCGGAGTGTTGAGAATTTCTTTATTAATTCGCACTATTACCAGGTATGCTTTTGTAATTGGGTTGTATAAAAGAGAACGATAAAACGGTAATGTATAAAACACTTTCAGGCTGCTATCAATTTCTGATTGCGATTCAACTTTTTTCGGAAAAACCGGAATAGCATTTAATTTATGCGAAGCAGTATCTTTCAAAAGATTAACGGCATTACCAACGCTCAGCACATCCTCTACATATGCAACTTTTTTCAGTCCATTATTCAGATTTTGAAATGCTTTAAAATTTTTTAGCTGAAAAAAATCATTCGACTGAACGCCGATTACCAACACATTTCCGTCGTCGCCAAATTTCTTCTTGAAAGAAAGATAATCCTCGTATTTAGGGTTGTTAACAGGAATGGCATTTGTAAACTCATAGCTAAGCTTTATTTTGCTGGCAAAGAAAGCCATTATTAGAGTGGCTGCCAATAAGCATATCAAAAGTAATAACCGGTTTTTTAACACCAGTTTCGCCAGGCGTTGCCACATATGTGATTAAGATTTTTTTGCCAAAGGAAGTGGACCATTTTTATTTTAAGTTGAATAGTTCTTTGATTTAATAAGATCAGAATGTAAATAGGAATCTTCAGAATTATGCTTACCAACCGGTCAATCAGCTTCATTTACTACAGGCAATATTACCAAATATAAATTGATGTTGAAAAAGGCAAGTATTTTTTATAAGCTTAATTTAATCCCGATGGAGAACTTACCCGGCAATCTTAATTAATTTTTATCTGCAAGATTAGCCTTTTAGCAAATATTTATAAACTTATTTTTTTTCTTTTGCAGGTATGGCAAAGTTTTTGAAAATCTTTTGCAAACTTTATTTAATCCTTAAAACAACTCAATGAAGAAATTACTAACGATTGTATTAGGTACATTTTTATTTACAACCGCAAAATCGCAGGTATATATACAGGGAGGCGCAAACCTTGCAAATATCACTACCTCAAATTCAGGAGCCACTCAAAAAAATAATTTGCTCACTACTTTTAATGCGGGGGTGATGTATCGTTCTAACAGAAACGAACCAATCGCTTTGGAAGCGGGATTATTGTTGGAGGGAAGGGGATCAAAATCTGATAATTATATTACTTCATCAACCGATGATAATTACATCAAAACAAAATTCAACCCGCTCTATCTTGAACTTCCCGTGAACTTTATTCTACGTTTACCGCTTCAAGGCAAATCGAATATATTCATAAATGCAGGCCCATACGTAGCAATGGGAATTGGCGGCAAATCATCTGTAGAGACCAAGTTCCTGGGAGCAGTAACTAATTCAACCAGCAATATCCAATTTAACAACGATGACCCCACTACAAGCGAACAGGAAGGTGCCAGGTATGACAGGTTGAAAAGATTTGATTACGGTTTAAATTTAGGCGCAGGTGTAGATTTCAAAAAAGTATTGGTAAAAGTCAACTATGGATATGGCTTAGCTAAAATCAATTCTACACAAACTGATAATAGTTCAAATGACAAAAATAAATACCGGACGGTAAGCATTTCATTAGGAATTCCCCTGAACCCCTAATGTAACGTTCAAGGATACCAGATTTTCAACTCCGAATTTTTTTGAGCAAAAACAAAAAAGAGCTTCCAGTCGTAAGATTGGTGGCTTTTTTTATGGACTAATAATTAGATCAGAGATTTTTATACAATTTCCTTTGCCACATTTACAATTACATGAGGTTTCCCTAAAGTATAATAGTGTAAGACGGGTACTCCTTCCTTCTTTAGTTCCCGCGACTGTTGCAACAGCCATTCCGTACCTACTATTTCTACTTCCGCGTCTGTTTTACATTTGATGATTTCATTACTCAATTCGGTAGGAATGTCCACATGAAAAGTACGCGGCAATACAGTAAGTTGCTTTTTGGAAGTAATCGGTTTTAATCCAGGTATAATGGGAATCTGAATGCCGATAGCTCTGCAGTCTTTTACAAATTCGAAATATTTTTTATTATCAAAAAACATTTGAGTAGTGATATAATCCGCGCCTGCATCTACCTTCATCTTCAAATAACGCAAATCGCTCTGCAGGTTGGGCGCTTCAAAATGTTTTTCAGGATACCCGGCCACGCCGATACAAAATTGAGTTTTATAGCCATCCCTTATATCATCTTCCAGATAGATGCCGTGATTCAGATTTACGGTTTGCTTTAAAAGATCTATTGCATAGGAGTGACCATTCATTTCCGGTTCAAAAACTGCTTCATTTTTTGCAGCATCCCCACGAAGCAACAATACATTGTCTATTCCCAGGAAGGCAAGATCTATCAAAGCGTTTTCAGTCTCCTGTAAATTAAAACCGCCACAAATCAAATGCGGAACTGCATCGATTTTATAATGATTCATGATAGCCGCGCAAATACCAACGGTGCCTGGCCGCTTGCGTATCTCTACTTTTTCAAAAGATCCATCCACTCTTTTTTTAAATACCTGCTCGCTTCTATGATAAGTGACATTGATAAATGCAGGATTGAATTCCATTAATGGATCCAGGTGATTGTAAATGGATTCAATCGTTTTTCCTTTTAACGGCGGAAGAATCTCAAAGGAAATAGCTGTGCCTCCATTTGCTTCTTTAATATGTTCGGTAACTTTCATTCTTATAAAATAGGTGCAAACTTAAGTGGTAAAAAGAAAATTGCAAAGAAATGAAAAATGAAATGGATTATCCGTTCCAGGATAGTTAATGGATAAAGAATGCCAGGATGCCCGTCGCAATCAAAGTGATGCCTGTAATTATTCCGGCATTATGTTCGAGCGAATGCCAGTTCAACTTCAAAATACCGAGATAGGCAAGCCTCACCAGCGTTAACATTCCCAATGTGGTTATTACTAAATACATAGCAGCAATAAACCAGATAAGCCATTTTGCCTGCGTACCGGCTAATAAAAAATACGCTTCTATTTCCATGCAAGGCGATAGAAACATAGCCAGCACCAACGCCAAAATGATTTTCTTCTTTGATTTTTTCTTTTTGACAACATCATTAAGATGAAAATGCTTGTGATTATGATGCCGGTAAATAAAAAAGAATCCTAACAGGATTAGAATTACAGGCGCGATAAAATGGGTAAAATACTCAATTTTGTCAGCTAAACGCGCACCCAAAATGCCAAGAATAAAACCTATAATGATGGTGCTTAATCCATGCGCGATGGCTGAAATAAACGTTATTTCAGTGACTTCATTAACCGACCATTTCTCCTTTCTGCCAATAGCAATAACAGGAAGCCAATGGTTGGGAATAGTAGCATGCAACAAACTGAGAATAAGACTACCGGTAATAATACTGAACATTAATATATTTTATGCAGCTATTTTGAAACAGGTTTTTCAAAACAGTCAAAAAGAGTTGCAAGATAATTGTATGTAAACTTATAGAGAAAGAAAATTATAGTGACAAGAATGACAGGTGTATAAAAAAAGCCTTTGTAAACAATTACAAAGGCTTTTAAAAGCTGTAGGGGAAGGGCTCGAACCTTCACGAGGCAGTTAGCTGTAGCACAAAGTTCAGTGGTCGACCCTGGTCGCCTCGATATTGCTATCAAAACGGCTCTATGCTATGTTTATCCTGTGATCCTCACCCCCGAGACAAGAGGGCATGTCTGCCAAAAATTTCATCACCCCACAATGTTTAAGAACTAATATGATGCAAATCTAAGAAGAATGACTTTAATAAAAAAGTATATTAACAAAAATCAAATAAATTTAGATTTTATTCAAAAAGTTTAGTATTATTGTAACAATTATCTAAAATCTATATTATTATGTCAACTAAGTTCAATATTGATAAGCTGGATCTTAATATCATCCAGGAAATGCTTGAAAATGCAGAGACACCTTATGCCGAACTTGGCAAAAAGCTTTTTGTAAGTGGGGGCACAATTCATGTCAGAATAAAAAAACTAGAGGAGTTGGGCATTATCAAGGGGAAAAGACTAAAAGTAAACCTTAAAACGCTTGGATATGACATCACCGCATTTGTTGGTATTTTTCTTGAAAAAAGTTCAATGTATGATGAAGTCGCGAAAGAGTTGGAAAAAATTCCGCAGATAATAAGGCTCAATTATACAACCGGCAATTATAGCATGTATATTGAAGTCGTTTGTAAGGATATCAACCAGTTGCGCCAGGTGCTGCATGATGGTTTGCAAAAAATAAAAGGAATTGAACGCACTGAGACGCTCATTTCACTCCAGGAAAGTTTTAGCAGAAGCGTGCAGGTAAGCACGTCAGAAGGCTGACGGAAGTGAAATCATTATCAGTGAACCAACAAATATCCGTATAAATGATTTGGTTCATTTTCTGTTACTCTGTCTTCAATTGCGGCTTTATAGATTAATAAATTAGACTGAAATTGCATCGCACATTCCGTTGCATTATTGCCTGCTTGCGTTTTCGTTGATCATACACAAATTATAATTCTTCATCAAGATTAAAATCCTTTAGCTGCAGTTTCAAATTGTTAATCCATTTTTTCCACGTTCTAAAAGATAAAAGAATCAGTTGACATACGACCACTGAACTAAATACTAATAGAAGCCCTTTTTCTTTTGTAAAAGTGATTACTGATGTGAAAAAAATAATTATTGAGATGCTATATAGAAAAGTGATGATTATCGAAGAAATAGAAAGACGCTTTATTCTGGTTAAATAATTCTGAATTGATAGTTTCAGATTTGCCCCCATGATAGGTCTTATTATCGCAACATAACCAATAATATCATTAAAAATGTATAATAATAAACCGACTACCAATGATAGATTTGCATAAAATGGCTTTTTATCCCCATCAAACCAATCGTAGTAAATAAATAAAAAGAATACCAAAAAAATCGTCTCAATAGTCAGTTTTGCTTTCATTTTTTTTACAGATGGGTGATTGAAAATTCTGGTCATTCGTTGTAAGTCTTCATCGCTTTTGAAATCGCCACCGGCACTTTGCCAGCCTGATTTTAAATCATCTAGTTCCATAATTTTTAGTTTAAGATCTTTCTTAATTTATTTTTAATTCTGTTTAATCTTACGCCTATGTTACTTTCACTTAATCCTGTTATTTCAGCTATTTCCCGGTAATTAAAGTCTTCCAGATAAAGAGATATGACGGCTTTCTCTGAATCGTTTAATTTTCGTAATGCCCAAAATAATCGTTCCTCATTTTGTGAAATAACCTTTTCGTCAGCGGGATGTATATGTTCGGGAAACTCCTGGTAATAATCAATAGATATTTTTGTTTTTCTATAAATAGCGATAGCTGTATTTAAAGCAATCCTGTATATCCATGAACTTACTTTAGATTCTCCTTTGAAGCCAGGATAAGATTTCCAAAGTTGATAAACGATTTCCTGAAATAAGTCTTCCTGATCTTCTATCTTATCCCTATACACTCTGCAAATCTTATATATGATTTTTTGATAGTCATGGATTACCTCTAAAAATTCCTTTTCCATACTATTCGTTCTTTTTTAGTCATTTACTGTTTTTACAACCTTTTGAAATCAGGTTGTATAATGCATAAGTTGCTTAATTAGCGAAAAATCTTACAGAGTATAAAATAATTCTGGTAATTAAAATTGGCATTGGTCATTTCCCATATTACAAAGCTGTTTCAGCCCATAATTAAATTGTTGGGACGACCTACCGAACAATATTAGATTGCAGAATTGCGGTTTAAGATAGCCACAAATTTATTGGTTCAAGGTATTTTGAATTATTTTTTCCATTTGATACCTTTTTATTTACGTTACTTTTATTTTCAAAAGAAAATCATTCACAATAAAAAGAAAAATTATGTGGTGGATATATGCTTTACTTGCCGCTTTCTTTGCCGCGCTCACAGCCATTTTTGCTAAAATAGGTATTAAAGGGGTTGACACCGATCTCGCTACCGCAATAAGAACTGTCGTTATCTTAGTTCTTGCCTGGGGGATTGCTTTTTTTCGCGGCGGAGCTGCTACCATACACACGCTTACCAAACAGAATGTTATATTCCTGTGTTTGTCCGGAGTAGCCACGGGCCTTTCATGGATCTTTTATTTTAAAGCATTACAATTAGGGCGGGTTTCGCAGGTAGCTCCGGTAGATAAAATGAGCGTTGCGTTTGCATTGATACTTTCTTTTATTTTTCTTGGCGAGCCGATGGAGGCAAAAACAATTGTGGGTGCGATATTGATTATCGGAGGAACATTAGTTTTGATTTTTTAAATCTTTTTTACATAAAACCATAATCCAGGACACGACGCAAATATTTCCCATCCATTATGATCCAGGTTACTTCGTAGCTGCCCGTATTGTCTTTGCTAAAAAGATACAAATAAACCGTGTGGCCATCCTTTGATTTGTAAACAGCGTCTGTGGTGCGCTCAACTCCTTTATCGGAATAAGTAAAATTCAAATTAAATAAATCAGAATAGGCAATCGGGGGTATTGCTACGGTATCGTTGCCTATAATTACAGAAACGTTACTTATTTCTGTTTTGGGTAAACTTCCGTAATTTCCATAATACGGCCTTCTGTCAATTTTTATCAAATATTTGTCGTCATACTGAAGTTTATGCTTTGCCGGATCAAAAGGAGCTACTGTCACTTTTGCCTTTATTCCATCTCCATCAAAAGTGATAGAATTATTGTGCAGCGAAGTGTAAGGGATTTTTTGAAGAGGCACAGTGCCCACACTCTCGGTCAGCCCGGACAATGTAAATGTAGCCAGGTCGGCACGAAGCGTTCCATAGTGAAACCTGGCAAACGTTTCGGTTTTTCTTCTTGTATCGGGCATGTCATCATTTTGCGCCTGACAAATGCTTGAAAAAAAGATGATTGATAAAAATAAATAAGCTTTTAAAATCTTCATTGATATACCGTTTAACTTTTTTATTGTTGAATTGGTTTACAGTGTTATTTTCTTATTGTCGAAATTATTTCTCACTCTTCAGTTCCATTTCTAAAGCCGCAGCATTCATGAATAAGAATACAGGTTATTTGTTCGTTTCCTGTGATTTTATTTAATTTTTTGACTTAGAGAAATTGGTAATTCCGTATCATTACTCATCACTTATCACTCATCACTTAATTATTACTCCTTACTCATTTCCCACCTGAGGATATCCTTTAGCAATCCAGTCCTTTTTAATATTATCCGGCAAATTCAACAAATAATAATTAGTAAATTTCATTTCTTTTAGGGCAGCTATTGCGGGGCGTACGTTTGGACATTTTGCAAAGGGGCAACACCCACAATATATCACGATCCTGGATGTTCGCGGTAATTTTTCAATAGCGTCTTTAAATTTCTGTAGATTTTCTTTATCTCTTGTCATCCCAATATCAATAGAATGCGGAATTACGACGCCAGGGCCAACGCAATAAATGAGCGGAATATCTTTGCCGGATTGTATCGTTTCTGCCAGGGATGATGGCTCTATCAATTGATCTTTCGTCCAGTTTTCAGGTTGCTGGGCTTTACATTCTTGAAAGGTTATCGCAATCAATGCCAGGAAAAAATAAGAAAATATTTTCTTTGTTTTCATAAAAAGATTTGGTCAAAAATAAAAATAATAATGCAAGTAGGCGTTGCAATTAACTTTTAGTTGATTGTATTAATAATGGCCAAATAAATGGAGACGAACGGGAGAATAGAAAATACAAATAATTATTCGTTTACTGGTCCCGACTTTTTTATCACTCTTGAAAATTTATTTAGTCCGGGGTTAATCAATTAACCAAAGTATCCAGAACCACTCTTGTATCTTCTTTTGCTTTCTTTTTAAAATATCTTCTGAATAAAAAGTTGTGCTGAACGGCCTCAAGATCTTCGTCTAATTTTTTGCTGGCTAATTGGAGATTTTGCAGGGTGGCTTTGATGCCATTCGCAGCTTTTTCATCACTTAGCAACATACCGGCAGGCGCGTTTTTATTACTCAATCCGTTGTTTAAAGTTGTAGTTGTTGTTTTTAAATTATCAATAACTTCTCTCGCATTTTCTGCCACACCTTGTAACTGCGTCATCGTGCCGCGCAACTTGCTGAAAACAACGGTATCCGTTACCAGTTCATTAGCGAATGATCCTTTATTATTGAGACTGGCAGTATAATTCGAAATATTTGCTGAAAGCCGCTCGAGGTTCTCGGAGGCTTTTTGAACCGTGAGCACCGTATTATTTAAATTGTCCGACAAATCATCGGTAGTAAGAAGTTTGCCTATAGACCCTTTGCCTTGCGCTATTCCGCCGGTGATCGATTTCAAATCGTTGGTAATAGCCAATATGTTGTCATTATTTTTAGAAAGGGTCTTCATCATCGCGTCAGTACTTAATAGTTTTTCACCGCTTAAAGTATCTCCCTGGGTCACCTGTGGAGATTGTGGCGTGCCTCCATAAATTTCAATTATTTTATTTCCAATCAATCCATCGGTACTCAACTTCGCCATCGCATCTTTCCTTATAAAACCAGCTGATTTTTCTTCTACATTCATATCTACCTCTACTTTACCATTTCCAATAATAGTTATTTGTTTTATCGTGCCGACTTTTACCCCGGAGAACCAGATATTGTTCCCTTTCTGCAAACCGTTGACGTTATCAAAAAAAGACTTTAGCCTTACAGAATCTCCAAAGGTTTTCTTTTGCGAGCCCAAAGTAAGGACGGTTATGATAAAAATTGCGAGCCCGAGGAAAATAAATATTCCCACAATGACCGCTCTTCTGCTTCCTGTTGATCTCATAATTAGTGAATAAAATTGTAATTATAAAAATTTTGAATCCGCTCATCATCGCTGCTAAAAACTTCATCAAAAGTTCCCTGCCTTATAAATTTACCATCAAAAAGCATAGCCACTTTATCACCTGTGGTTTTTGCACAGGTAAGATCATGGGTAATGATAATCGATGTGGTATCAAATTTATGTCTCACGTGATTAATGAGTTTATTAATTTCAATACTTGTTATTGGGTCGAGGCCTGATGTTGGTTCGTCGTACAACATAATCTGTGGCCTCAATATCAATGTACGCGCGATCCCTACTCTCTTTCTTTGGCCGCCTGATAATTCAGAAGGCATCTGGTTGAGTGTTTGTAATAATCCTACATCATCCAACACCGATTCAATTTGCATTTTCACTTCCTTTCGCGTTAGATGTTTTGAATGCCTGACCAACGGAAAAGCGAGATTCTCTTTTATCGTCATGCTATCATATAAAGCGCTGTTCTGAAATGAAAAACCAATCTGCAACCTAAACTGCTGTAATTCCCTCGCATTTAACTGCGCCACTTCTTTACCCAACACATTTACTATGCCGCTGTCAGGTTTCAATAATCCGCAAACAATTTTTATCAGCACCGACTTCCCCGTTCCTGACCGTCCCAGCACCACTACGTTTTCTTTATTATGCACTGCCAGGTTTACGCCCTGCAAAACGTGGTTGTCACCGAACGATTTATATAGGTCTTTTATAGAAATGAGTACCTCGCCCCGATTATTATTTTGAATGGCATCTTGCATCTATTATCTAAAGCTATTTGTAATTTGAACAATAAGTATCTCCTCTATAAAAATTAAAAACATCGAAAGTACCACCGATGAATTGGCAGCTTTTCCTACGCCCTCTGTTCCGTTTGTAGCATGAAAACCTTTGTAGCAGCCAACTATACCTATTGTAAACCCATACACAATACTTTTAACCAACGACGCGAAAATGTCAAGAAAAGAAATTTTTTCGAACGCCTGTTGAAAGAAGGTGATGTAACTGGTCATTTCATTTTGATGAACGTTCACATAGGCGCCCATCATACCTACAAAACCCGTATAACACATGAGCATCGGAATCATCAGCGTAGTAGCTAAAACCCTGCTCACAACCAGGAATTTAAAAGGATTGGTTGCCGAAACCTCCATTGCATCTATCTGCTCGGTCACTTTCATAGATCCTAGTTCTGCAGCAATATTAGAACCTACTTTTCCGGCGCATATTAACGCGGTAACCAAAGGTGCCAGCGCGCGGATAATAGCGATAGCTACCAGGCTTGGCAACCAGGATGTAGCGCCAAACTCCGATAAAGAAGGGCGCGACTGCTTGGTAAAAACAAGTCCTGTAATAAAACCCGTGAGCGTAATCAGGAAAAGAGATTTATAACCGACTTCGTAGCATTGTTTAATAATCTCTTTAAACTCATAGGGAGGCGTAAATAATTCTTTAAAAAACCGGCCTATAAACTGAAAAGCGGAATAAAGATCTAAAAAAAAGCCATCTATTTTTTTTGAGATTAAGTTTTTCGCCATCGGTTTTGACTCCATCATGCCCTTTTTTGTTTTAATGTATTGACTGGCAAAGATGAAGCCTGAAATTTAAAGTTCCACAATTTTTTTTATGGGAATATGGAATATACCGATGAATACCTCATCAAACTTATTGGTGAGCTAAAAAATAGAACCCCTTTTTGGGCACATTTTTGTTAGTGATAAAATAAAAATCTTATTTTCAAATAAAATTACCAGCTATGACACTAATGGGATTTCTCGTACTATTAATAATAGCCGCTATATGCGGAGGAATTGGTCAATCGCTTGCCGGCTACGATCTCGGCGGATGCCTTGTTTCTATTGTAGTCGGATTTATAGGTGCCTACATTGGATTATGGGTTGCCGCCAAAATGAGGTTGCCTGTTTTTTTTACAATAAGTATTGATGGAAAACCTTTTCCTATTATTTGGGCAATAATAGGTGCGGCAATATTTACCTTTATTGTTGCATTATTGCGACGCCTTGTTTCAGGGAAATAGCCATTTTAGCCAAACAGCCGGAATTAAATCTATAGAAAATCAATTAATATTCGTGATTTCTGTTCAATGACATCAGAGTTGGCCGCATACAGATGTAAAGTTTTACAGTAAACAAACTTTTATGTAAGATTTCTGTTTTGTATTACAAAGTAGCCAGTAATTTGCTAAGCCATCAATAAAAAGATAACCGGTTTTTTGTGTAAATCCGGTTTTTTATCTTTCCATTCTTTTATTTTTTTTGTTTTAATAAATTCGTTGGGCGAAGTAATTTCTGATGCGATGCACAGGTGCGTATCAGGATGGCAATGTTCCAAAATAGTTTCCACCATTTTATTATTACGATAAGGCGTTTCAATAAATATTTGCGTACATTTTTTCCTAAATGATTCTTCTTCTAATTGCTTTAGTTTTTTTATTCTCTCCAAATTATCGATAGGCAAATAACCGTGGAAGCTGAAATGTTGTCCGTTGAATCCACTGGCCATCAACGCCAATAAAATAGAACTGGGACCAACAAGCGGTTTAATTTCCGCATTCATTTTTTGTGCTTCATGAACCAGCACCTGGCCGGGATCTGCTATTCCAGGGCATCCGGCCTCACTAATAATAGCAATGTTTTTTCCCTCTTTCATTTTCTGTTTAAAAATCTCAAGGGCTTCCTGCTCAGCTTTATGAATCGTGTGCCATTCAAAATTATCAATCACTATTTCCCTGTCCATTGCTTTTAAAAACCGTCGTGCTGTTCTCTCATTTTCTGCAAAAATCACCTGGCAATTTTTAACGGCGGACATTACGTATGCAGGAATAGTCTCTATTGCATTATCGGACAAAAAAGAAGGTACGAGGTAAATCATTGATAGATTTTTGATTGTTGAATTGTTATCAAATATAATTTACTTTGTTGTTAGTATTTTGAAGGGAGTTGTTATAAAATGAATTATGAAGAAATTGCCTTTGTCATTTTACGATCGCGATGATGTAATACAAATTGCCCGCGAATTATTAGGAAAAATAATCGTTACCCATTTTGATGGGCAAACTACCTCTGCGAGAATCCTGGAAACCGAAGCTTATATTGGCTTTACCGACAAGGCTTCTCACTCTTATGGTCACAGGCGTACCGCGCGCAACGAACACATGTATTCAGCGCCGGGCACATCGTATGTATATATCTGTTATGGCATGCACCGGATGTTCAATATTGTCACTAATAAAAAAGATATCCCTGATGCGGTTTTGATAAGGGCCGTGGAACCGGTGGAAGGAATTGATATCATGGCAAAAAGAACCGGTAAAAATATCACTGATAAAACACTTACCCGGGGCCCGGGAAATGTGGGCAAAGCGCTCGGAATTGATAAACATCATTCAGGTTTGTTTCTCCTGGATGAAGAAATTTTTTTGTTGGATGATGGAAAAATAATTGCCACAGAAAAAATCGGGATCAGTAAAAGAATTGGCGTGGAAAGCGCCGGCGCCGATAGTTTACTACCGTTTCGGTTTTATATTAAAGGGAATCAATACGTGAGTGGAAAGAGAAATTAATCAGCAATCCGTTTTTACAGCTTTTACAGTATTTGACGTGAGATAAACAGGAATTGCTATTATTCGTTTCTTTACTGAGTGAAGTGAATAAAAAAATAAAAATCTTCCTCATTTGTTCATTTACTGTTTGCTTTTATTTCTATAAAAACAAATCTGTATATAGTTTCCCACCAGGAGTTACTGCATATTTTTCAAGGTCTGTAATTCCTTCATTTGCCAATACTTCTTCATCTATAAAAGTATTCCCGGTGCATTCTGAAGATGGTTTTCGTAAAATATAAAAAGCGGCGTCAGCAATGATCTCAGGAGTGCGACTCATATTAACCAAGGCTTCGCCTCCCAACAAATTTCTAACCGCTGCCGTAGCTATTGTTGTGCGCGGCCATAATGAATTAGCAGCCACTTTGTATTTTTTTAATTCACCAGACAATCCCAAAGCGATCATGGTCATATTATATTTGCTCATGGTGTAGGCAGTATGGCTGGCAAGCCATTTTATATCAAGATTAATCGGTGGCGAAAGATTCAGAATGTGAGGATTGCTTCCTTTTATTAAATATGGAATGCATTCTTTACTAACAAAAAATGTTCCTTTTACATTAATGTCGTTCATTAACGCGAATGCTTTTGATTCTGTTTTTTCTATTGGAGTTAAAGCAATGGCTGAGGCATTGTTAATAAGAATATCTATACCGCCAAAAGTATTTACCGCCTTTTCCACAGCGCTCTTTATCTGCTCTTCAAAACGAATATCACATTGTACGGCCAGGGCCTTTCCGCCCGCATCGGTTATCTCTTTTGCGGCGCTAAAAATAGTACCACCCAGCTTGGGATTTTCTACCGTTGATTTTGCTGCAACCACAATATTAGCGCCTTCTGCGGCCAGTCGTAATGCTATCGCTTTTCCAATTCCACGTGAGGCACCTGTAATAAATACGTTCTTGTTTTTGAAACTCATAGACGCAAATTTGTTTTAAATGTAAACGAATTTACGTTCAAACACGCAACAAAAATTAAATCCAAATTGCGCAATGCTTTAAACAGAGAAATTAAAATAATTATTATCCGTTATATCTTGATTTAATGAAGTCGATCATGATAAAGATGATTAAATTCGTTGATCAAATTACCTGTTTAAAAAATTAATAGCTTATGAAAGAGCGTTTCTATTCTCTTGATGTTTTCCGCGGCGCTACAGTATGCCTGATGATAATGGTAAACAATCCCGGAAGTTGGGAACATATTTACGCTCCTTTAGATCATTCACCCTGGCATGGTGTTACACCTACCGACCTGGTTTTCCCATTTTTTCTTTTTGCTGTAGGTAATGCGCTGGCTTTTGTAATGCCTCGATTACAGGCAGGTGGTCCTTCAGCATTCTGGAAAAAAGTAATCAAGAGGACACTACTCATCTTTTTGATTGGGCTTTTTTTGAACTGGATGCCCTTTTTTAAATGGGACAATGGTAGCCTGGTTTTTAAGCCCTGGCAGTATTTTGATGCGAATGGTTATCCGCAAGGTGTCAGAATCATGGGTGTATTACAACGAATCGCGTTAGCCTATTTTTTTGGTTCTGTAATTATCTATTATTTAAAAATCCGCGGAGCCTTTGTATTTTCCTGTATCCTGCTTTTAGGATATTGGCTTTTATGTGTCGCTGCTAATCCTGCAGATCCGTTTAGTTTACACGGTTGGTTTGGAACCCATATAGATACTTCCATTTTGGGCGAAGCCCACATGTATCATGGTGAATGGCGCGATGGACATCCTGTTATTTTTGATCCCGAAGGATTCATGAGCACATTTGGCGCTATTGTGCAGGTAATATTCGGGTATTTCGTTGGCGATTATATTATCAAAAAGGGAAAGACACCGGAAATGGTAAACGGCTTATTTGTGGCCGGCGCAGTTTTTCTTTTTGCAGGATACGCATGGGATATGGTTTTCCCGATCAATAAAAAAATATGGACGAGTTCTTATGTAGTTTATACCACAGGATTGGCCATGGTAATTATTGCAGTAATGATATACCTTATAGAATTAAAAAAACACAAAGGCTGGCTGAGCAAATTTTTTGACGTATTCGGAAAAAATCCTCTTTTTATATTTGTGTTAAGCGGTTTTTTACCGCGGATACTGGCTTTGATAAGAATTCCGTCTGTTACAGATGCAAATGGAAATCAACTTTACCTGACTCCCTTCGGTTGGTTTTATGAACATATCTGTAAACCTGTTTTTCCTCATAACCTAAACAATGGTTCATTGTTGTACGCATTGTGCATGATAACTTTTTATTGGTTAATTGTTTATTGGATGGATAAGAAGAAGATTTATATAAAGGTGTGATTGAGCGTGGTGAACAGTGAATGGTCAGTGATGAATGGTTAGTGGTTTTATTCACAACTCACCTCTCGCAATTCACCGTACTCAAAATCAAGCGTAGTAAAGCATTAAAAACTCTTAAAGAAATCAAACTTCATTTAAAATCTTAATCTTATAAGAAGTTTTGTACAAAGCCGATTGCCCGGATTCGAGAGTGGTAACTCCCATTCCATTATTAAACGCATCAGGTGTTCCGCTTAGATTTTCGATAGCAATACTTCTGCGGTGCGGCGGCGTATATACTTGCAGGTAAGGATAAGATTCATCCGGTAATAATTGTACTTCAATATTTTTTCCCACGTTTCTTAAAACACAAAGCGGCTGGCATTCCTGCGTGTCCAATGTAAAACAATTATCCAAAAAAGTATCTTCGATTTTTTCTATCGAAGAGAACTTTGTGTAATTCAATACTTTTCCCGTGGGTATCAACTCCTCATTAAATTCAACCATATTTTTTGCCTGAAATTCAAGGTGTAGATCGTTTATAGAACCTCCTAATGTAAAATAAGGATGCCATCCATCCTGCATCGGGATTAGACCTTCATCTTTGTTGACACATTCTGTTGTTACAGTAAGCTTATTCTCCGGTTCCAATTGCCAGGTTACGATACAATCATAACTGAAAGGATAGCCAGGATCTTCGGATCTGTATTCATATTTCATCGTAACAGAAGCGTCTAATTCATTGGCATTTTGAGCAATAACACTGTACACACTGTCGTACAAAAGCCCATGCAAAGCATGTTTGCCGGGGACGTATTTTTTTATAGAATATTCTTTTTCTCCAAAAGTATACTTTGCATTATTAAGCCTGCACACAAAAGGAGAAAGTTTGCATCCCCTAAAACCTTTTTCTTCTACCTGGTTTTTAAATTCTTCATAAGAATCATAGCTCTCAATGACGTTCACAGATTGCCCATCTTTTATAACCACAAATTCATTAAGAATAGCGCCGCAAGCTGGTATTACTGAAGCATAATTGCCGGTGCTGTCATTTTTCAAAATGATTTTCTCAAATCCGGCCTCTGATTTATTTTGAATTGAAAACATAGTGGCTCAAATTACAAAAACTTTTTTCAATTGGATTCTAAAATTTTCATTACCATTTTTTCTTCTGAAGATAGGCCGGCTTTTCCATCATTTTTTTCTATTTTATCCAGTTCCCCGGTGTATTTTTCGAGTTTTCCACTTTCATAAAGAGACAGGATTATAGGGTGAACATAATATTTCTTACAAACAGTTCTTGTATTCCCAAGATGTCCCGAAACAATGTCCAGGGCCTCTACTATTTTTCTTTTGGTTTCGGTTTCAGTTTCGCAACAACCGATTGATTTTAATGCAAGGAAAGCCTGCACAGTTCCGGCCCATGTTCTGAAATCTTTCGCGGTGAAATCCGCATGGCTTATTTCGCGAATATAGTCGTTGACGGAACCTGAATCGATAGAATGGTGATTGTCGTCCTCATCAAAAAACTGGAACAATTCTTTTCCCGGCACATCCCTGCATTTTTTTACAATAGCAGCCAGTTTTTTACTTTTCAAAGTGATGTTATGCGCCACTCCTTTTTTTCCTTTGAACGAAAAGACGGCCTTGTTTCCCTTGAATGTTACATGCCTGTCTTTTAAAGTGGTAAGGCCAAAGGAGCCATAGGCCTTTTCATAAAATGAATTTCCGATTCTTATATTCGTACGTTCTAATAAACTCACTACAGCTGCCAACACTTTTCGCTGACTTAAGTCTTTGTCACTTAAATCTTTTTCAATCTGTAAACGCATGTCCGGTAAGGCTTTCCCAAAATCGTGAAGACGGTAAAACTTTGTATCATTTCTTAATGCATTCCAATTCGGATGGTATTTATATTGCTTCCGGCCTTTGGTATCATAACCGGTCGCCTGCAGATGCCCGTTTTCTTTTTTACATATCCAAACTTTTTCCCAGGCTGGCGGAAGTACAAGGTGCTTTATTCTCAATAATTCTTCATCATCCTTAATTATTTTATTATTAAAATAGTATTCAAATTTTTCCCCTTTCTTTCTTCTTTCTATGCCCGGTTCTTTATCTGTTACATAAACAAGATTTGCGGCCCTTGCCGTTTTCTCTTCATCTTTTACAATACTCCTGATTTTTCTTTTGGAAATTTTAGGAATCTCCGATAACGTATCGTTCATGTAATTATTTTAATAATGAATTTGCCGGGTAAATTTATAAAAACGTCGAGTAATTTATTCTACAATTTTGCTGTTCAAAAAAGGCAGGCTTTCGTGCCTGCCATAAAAATCAAGGATGTTTGATGATCAGTCCGTTTTATTTCGTGCTAAAAATTCAGCTTTGTTTTTTTCTTTTCGCTCGTCATCTTTAGCATCACTTTTGTGCTTGTGTTTCCTACCGCCTAATGCAGTAATCATAAGCTGCGTATCTGTACCTGCGGATACTCCGGAACTTTCAATCTCATCAGTTTCTTCTCCCAGTTTATTGCTACCCATCGAAGGGTTTGTTATTTTTTCTTTTTCTGCCATGATCTTAAGTTTTTGATTAATACTTTTATGCATGAAAAATATATGCCAATAAAAACCGTAAAATGAAATTCATTTTATCTATACTTTACAAATGAATTACCTCGCTCATGCTTTTTTATCTTTTAATCATCCCGATATTTTAACAGGAAATATGATTAGTGATTTTATAAAAGGGAAAACCAAATTTCAATATCCCTTGCCTGTTCAAAAAGGAATTAACCTTCACAGGCAAATAGACAATTTTACTGATTTTCATGCGACGACTGCTAAGGCTAAAGAATTCTTCCGCCCACATTACCGTTTGTATTCAGGCGCCTTTATCGATATTGTTTATGATCATTTCCTGGCGATTGATGATAAACAGTTTGAGAACGACGGTGGCCTTGAGCAATTCACTCATCACACTTATAATCTTCTTGATAATAAAACTTCTTATTTCCCTTTACCATTTCAAATGATGTATCCTTACATGAAGGAGCAAAATTGGTTATATAATTACCGTTTAAAAGAAGGCATCCGCAAAAGCTTTGGAGGCATGGTACGCAGAGCAGATTACCTGGACGAATCAGCCATTGCCTTTAGTATTTTTAATGATCACTATGATGAGCTTCAAAATTGTTACAACGAATTTTTTCCTGAACTTAAATCTTATGTTTCTGAAAGGTTAAGAAACCTTTTAGCTGAATGAATCCAATTATATTTGCACAAAAAAATTGTTATGAAGTATTTGTTTGGAATATTTTTAATTGTGGTTACGTTATCTGCGTCCGCGCAAATGAAAGGTCCGGAGATACCGCTGCTTGATAAA
>Ga0134126_10000188_pt1 | contig 81489 bp, 71 predicted proteins | sample KB31752_FD_96881 | JGI IMG/M metagenome (GOLD analysis project Ga0134126, IMG submission 96881) | Terrestrial soil microbial communities with excess Nitrogen fertilizer from Kellogg Biological Station, Michigan, USA - KB3-175-2 | ecosystem: Environmental > Terrestrial > Soil > Unclassified ...
GCCATGCGGCCGAGGAGCGCAGCCACGTCGCGCTTTGGGACGCCTTCGCCGCAGCTGCAGCCGGCGAGAGTGAGCCCGAGCGTGAGCCACTAGATGAGACATCCGCGTGCATCCAAGCTTGGACCGCGGGCGAGGACGCGCTCGAACATCTGGCGGTCCTGTATGCGATTGAGGCGAGCCAACCGGAGATTGCCAAGACCAAGCTCGAGGGGCTCCTCGAGCGCTACGGCTACAGCCCCGAAGGGCCTGCTGTGGAGTACTTCGAACTGCACGCCACGCTCGACGTGGAGCACGCACAGCAGGCGCGCGATTTGATCTCCGAGCTGATGAGCGGCGACGAGGCACAGGCGCGCATGCAAGCCGAGCGCATGGTGGCGCGCGCCACCGCCGCGCTTCAGGGCAATTGGGGGCTCCTGGACGGCGTGGAAGCACGCTTCGCACAGCGGGCCTGACGTCCGGTCTAGTTGGATCTGCCCTCAGAAGAAGTACTGCTTGGCGATCACTCCCGCGAGCACAGCATAGCCCAGGTCAGTCGGATGGATGTCTTCGAGCGGTGTGCACATGTTCGTGAGTAGGCAGATCGTCGGTTCTTCGAGCGCACCCGGCGGATTGAAGAACGGCAGTGGATCGGCGAAGCGTGCGCCGACAGTCGTGGCGACCTGCTTCTCGACTTCGTTGAGCTGTGCCGTCAACGCGTCGCCGCCGGGGAGCTTTTCGCCGAACGGGTTGTAGAGGCCGAGCACGATGATCGTCGCGCGCGGATCGGCGCCGCGCAGGTCGGCCAGGATCAAGCCGAGGTTCGAGGCGATGTGCGCGAACAGGGCGGGTGCTTCTTTGATGACGCATTCCGCTTTCTTTTCGCACGTGTGCTCGATCGCGCCGAGTGCGTCGTTGGCGCCGATGTCGAGCGTGATCGGGTTGGTGTTGGGATTGGCGTGCAGGAAGGCGAGGGCGTCGGAGAGCTGCGAGGAAGCGGGTCCGCCGACATAAGGGTGATGCAGCGGGAAGGCCAGTTGGTATTCGCATGGTCCTTTGATGAACGATTCTGTGGTCTCCCCGGGGCAGCCGTCGTCGATCACCTGCAGGGTTGGATGGCCTATGCGCAGCAGGTGGGCGAAATCATCGACGTAACCGGTGTCATAGGCGGCCGGGTCCTCGTTCGGGAAGAGGCTGTTGAACTTCGCCTGGGAGTAACCAAACGCAAGCGAGTCGCCGAGCGCCAGGTAGCTGGGTGGCGGTGGGGCTGGATGTGGCGGATGCCCACCGTGAGGCGGCCTTCCGTGGGACGGTCCCCCGTGGGGCGGCCCGCTGTGCGATGGTCCACCATGGGCAGGGCGGCCATGTCCGCGTACATGGGCAACCGCGGCGGGAGCAAGCCAAATCGCTGCGAGCACGGCCACGAGCACGACCAGGCCTGCGCGCGGGCTGAAGTGGAACCTGAGCCGACTGACCATGCGAGAGCCTCCCTGCCGTGGCTTATCAGGCGGGCAAACCCCTTGGTACCGCCTGGACCGGTCTACCGGTGGTACCCGAGGCGGCTACATGTCAAACGGGCGCGCCCGCTGTCAAGCCTTGTGTCAACGGACCGCTTTCGCATCCTCAGGCGGTTGCGAGGACCCGCTCGGTGCTCGCACTCGGCTCGGGCGCCTCTGAAGATGACGGGCGCTTGCGCAAGATCACTTCGCATCCGCGCGAGGGGCTGATCGTGATGGAGCGCCGCCGTGGCCGCTCCGGCTGCTCGCCGACGGGCAGCAGCTGGTTTGCCTCGAGCACCGCGCGCAGCACGATCTTCATCTCGAGCATCGCAAAGCTCGCCCCCAGGCAGCGCCGCCGGCCGCCGCCAAAGGGCAGCCATGTATATGTCCCCGGCCCTTGTCCACCCTCGCTCTCCAGGAAGCGCTCGGGACGGAACGCGAACGGATCCGGATAGATGTCTGGGTCGTGGTGGACGAGGAAGGCGTTTGCGATCAAGACGGCCCCCGGCGGGTAGTCGACCCCGCCGACGCGCACCGGCTTCTTCACCAGGCGCGGCTCGGCGTTGATCAGCACCGGGCGGCGACGCATGATCTCGTGGATCGTGGCTGTCAAATAAGCGTCGTCCTCGGAGCCGGCGAGCTCGTCGGTGAGCCGCTCCACCACGCGTGGCTCGCGCGCCAGCTGCTCGAAAGCCCAGGCCAGCTGGGAGGCGGTCGTCTCGTGACCGGCGACGAGGGCTGTTACCAGCTCGTCGCGTAGCTCGGCGGGGCTCATCGGCGAGCCGTCCTCGTGCTCGGCCGAGAGCAGCAGGGCCAGTACGTCCGGAGCGTTCCCGCCCTCGCGGCGACGCTCCTCGATCAGCTCGAAGATCATCTCGTCGGCTTCCTCACCCAACCGTTCCAGGCGCCCCATCGGCCCGCGACCCGCGAGCATGCGCTGGGCAAAGGGGAGTAGCGAGATCGGGTTCTCGGCGAACTCGAGCACCTGGGTGAGCAATTCGCGCAGGCGGTCGAGCTGGGCGCCCTGCTCCAGGCCGAACACGGCCCGCAGCACGATCTCGAGCGTTAGCCGCTGAAGGCGCGGGTGCAGCGCGATCGCCTGCTCGCGTGGCCAGTCGGCAAGCTCGCGCTCGGTCAGCTCGGTCATCAATCCGGCGAGGCTCTGCATCGCCTCTCCGTGGAAGGCGGGCAGCATAAGCTTGCGCTGCTCCAGGTGCGGCGCCTCGTCGAGCAGGATCACGGAGTTGGGTCCGACGATGGGCTCCAGGATGCGCGCGCCCTCGCCGGGGTGGAGCACATCGGGGGGCGCTTGAAAGAGCTCCTTGATGTCCTGCGGGTCGGACAGGATCACGAATGGCGGCTGGCCCAGGAAACGGATCGTGAAGCGTTTGCCGTAGCGCTCGCGGGCGCGCAGCAACCCGACGGTGGGCCGCATCCAGCTGGCGAGCGTCTGCCACGTGCTAGGCGTCTTCGGCCCGGGCGGGAGCTGGCTTTCGAGTCGACGGTTCTCGAGGATGCTGTTCACGGTGAGCGCTCCGTCCTGTTCGCCTGAATAGGACTTGAGACTAGCGCGCTTGGAGCTTTGGCGCCCGGCACCGGCTTGCCTGGCGATGCCGTTGCGTGCTTGGAAGAACTCCGCACCCTCGATGCTCGCGTGTGGGAGCAACCTGTACGGCGAGTGTGGATTCTGTGCCGGCTGGTAACTTCAAGCAGGTGAAGATCGCAAACATGCACGACGGGGTCTCGCGCGAGCTTGCGGTCGGGCACATCAAGGGAAAGTGGCACGATCTCGGTCGCGGAGCAGGCTCGCGCACAGTTGGCTTGCGGCGCATCGAGGTCGCCGATGGGTACTTTTCGACTCCGGCCCACGAGCACGGCGCCGACGAGGAGATCTTCTACGTGCTCGGCGGTCAAGGCCTGCTGTGGCAGGACGGCCACACCTATGCAATCGGCGCCGGCGATTGCATCGTGCACCGGCCCAAACGGGGCCCGCACACGCTTCGTGGCGGACCGGGCGGCTTGGACGTACTCGTGTTCGGCGAGCGCCGCGACGCTTCGCTCACCGCGCTGCCGCGGGCGGGGGTGGCGTGGTCGTTCCCACGCTGGATCGAACTTGGTGCCGGCGAGAATCCATTCGCACGCGAGGCGGCTGCCGGCGCCCCAGAATGCCCCGAGCCGAGCTCCGAGCGCCCACGCAACTTGGTCGCCCTGGCCGACGTGCCCACCGTCTTTGACGGGCGGGTTCGGCGTTTGGGCAAGGCGGCAGGATCGGTGACGAGCGGCCTCAATCATGCGGTGCTCTCAGCCGGGCAGCAGGGGGCTCCAGCACACTGTCACTCAGCCGAGGAGGAGCTGTTCGTGCTGCTCGCCGGCGAGGGTGTTCTGGAGCTGTGGCCTCGTGGGGAGGAGGGCCCCGAAGAGCACTCCTTGCGTAGCGGCGATGTGATCTCGCGCCCTGCGGGAACCGGCATCGCGCACGCGATTCGCCCGGGGGACCAGGGGATGACCTATCTCGCCTACGGAACCCATGAGTCGAGCGACATGTGCTTCTACCCGCAGTCTGGCCGCGTGTCCTTGCGAGGCTTGGGCATCGCATTGCGCTCGCCCGAGATCGAGTACCTGCCGAGTCTCTAGGCCCTCCCGGGCCTCCGGCTGCGTGGAGCCTATGAGGAGAGCACCTCGAGCGCGTCTGCCGCGGCCCGCTGAGCTCCCGCGGCCGCAAATGCCTTGCTCACGCGCTGCGCGCCGGAGCGCATGCCGATCGCGGTGCGCACAGCGGCCGCCAGCCGCTGAGCTGTGAGCCGGCGGGGGGACAGGCGCACACCCGCACCGGCGAGCTCGACTCGCCGGGCCGTCTCCATCTGGTCGCGTCCGAACGGCACCACGACCACGGGAACCTCAGCCGCAAGCGCCTTCTGCGTGATGCCGAGACCGCCGTGGCAGACCACGCAGGTCGCGCGCTCGAGGACTGGATCGTGGGCAAGGAAGCGCACGACCCGGCTGCCGACCGGGGCTTTGAACTCGTCGGGGTCATGGGCCGCCGCCGTACCGAGCACGGACATGCCTGTGCCGGGAAGCGCTTCCAGCGCAACATGCAGCAGGCGCTTATCGCGCTGGCGCTCGGTGGAGCAAGTGACGAGCACCAATGGGTCGGTCATCTCAGCGAGCCATGCGGGCGGCGCCAGCGGTGGAGACCAATTCATCGGTCCGACGAGCCGTACGCTCGCGGGCCAGTCGCTGCGCGGGTACTCGAAGCCCTCGGCGGTGAGCGACAGAAGCAGGGGTGGTCGTCTGAGCAGCTCGTCGAAGTTGTGGACCGCGTCCAGGCCATAGCGAGCGCGCACAGCGCCCAGCGAGCCCAAAGCGGCCCGGTCGAACACCAGGTCGACGGCGCGGGAGGCGATCGCGTCGCGCAGCCGCCCGAGCGGTCCGCCGCGAGGGCGCATGCCAAGCCCGAACGGCGGCGCATCGCGGGAGCGCAAGGGCAGCAGGTAGGGGGAGTAGATCGCCCAGGGAAGCCCCGAGGCCTCGGCGACCGCACCGGCTCCCCAGCAGTTGATATCGATCAGGAGCGTGTCGGGGTCGTGGCGCTCGATCGCGCGCTCGAGATCCGGAGCCTCGCCCTCGGAGCGCTCGGCAAATGTGCGTAGCACCGACGCAGCCGCACGGTGCTGCGAGCGCTCGCGCCAGTCGACGATCTGGTTGCCCTCCACAGCAGGGTCGATCGCGGACGTCTCGATCCCGAGCGCCGTCAGGTGCTCGAGCTCACCGGAGAGCGCGCACACCGCCGTCCCATGGCCGCGTTCGGCCAGCTCCTCGAGGATCGGCACGACCGGATAGAGGTGCCCGCGCGCGGGTGAGGTGTAGGCGAGCAGACGCATCATGTCCGCTTGCGCCCTCGCGCCGGCGCCGATGGCTTGTTCTTGCGCTCACGCCGTGGCGTGTCCGGCTTGACCAACCGTTCGATCAGCTCGACGAGCGCTGCTTCGACCCGTGGCACGTCCAGGCCAAGGTCGCGACGCAGGACCTTCCACACGTGAACGTCGCACACAGCCACCAACTGCGCCAGTCGCCGCTCGCGCGCCCGCGGGTCGAGATTCGCGAGCTGCGGCTCGAACGTGCGCAGGACCCACTCTTCGTGCACTTCCTGACCGCGGTCGGCAGCACGCCGCACGAACGAGGAACGGTGCTCATGACCAAGCACGCGGACTACCGCATCCCGGTAGGGCAGCATCCGGATCACCATGTCCCCGTAGCGCTCGTAATGGCGTACGAGGTTGGCGATCGCGCCAGGGACGTCTCCGATCGGAGCCTCGGCCCGTTCTTTGACCACGATCGAGCTCGTGCGACCGATGACCGCGTCGAGCAGGCCTTGCTTGGAGCCGAAATGGCGTAGTGCCGTCTGCTTGGTGACGCCCGCCCGCTCGGCCACCGACTCGAGCGACGTTTGCTCCCAGCGATCTCTCTCGACCTCTTCGGCGGCGGCCCGCAACAGCGTCTCGCGCGTTTGCTCCTGGGCCTTCGCGCGCGCGACCTTTTTGTAGGGGCGCTTCGCATCCTCCACCAAGATCAGTCCTCGAGCGCGAGTGCCGCTGGGACCGAGGCTGCCAAGTAACCGGGGATCGCCACGATCGCAAGCGCGGTGGCGCACACGAGCGCGAGTATCTCAAGCGCGCTCGGGCCCGCGGGTGAGTAGACGACAGGAAAGTTGATCACGTGCGCGAGTGCGCGATCGGCAAGCTCTTGGCCGTAGAGACCGAACACGGCCCCGGTGAGGCAGCCGACGAGGAGCAGCATCAAGCTCTCCAGCAGGATCGTGCGCCACAGTTCCGCACGGGGGAGCCCCTCGAGCTTGAGCTTGGCGAGACGGGGCCGGCGTTGCCAGACCATCGCGCCCATCGCGGCTGCCATTGCCAGCACCGCCACGATCGGTATCAGGGTGGCGATCTGGGTGAGGCTCGCCAGCGCTTCGCGACTCAAGGCGCGCTGCTGGTCGGCGTGCTGTTGAGAGCTCTGCACGGTGAGCCCGGACGCGCGCCCCAGCGCACCCTCGATCTCGTGGGCGACGGTGGGGGGCGAAGCGCCGGGCTCGAGCAGGATGGCGTAGGCGCTCGCGTCCTGACTGCCCCACGCGCGGGCATAGTCGGAGGAGCTCATCAGGATCGCCCCCGGCGCCCAGCCGATGTTCGTGGAGAGGGCCGCCACGCGGAACCGCTCGGGCTTGGGGCTCGGCAGTGTGAAGCTCGCGCCGATGCCCAGGTGGTGTTCTTCGGCAAGCGCCTGGGAGAGGACGAGCCAGCCGCCGCTGCGCACACGCTCGGTGGCCTGGCGCGGGTTGCCTGCAAGAAGCTGGTCGGCCGGCAACAGCGGTGTGGACTGGCCGGGTGGGGCCACCACGAGCACGCGACGCTCGCCGTAGTCGAGCAAGCCGCTGCGATAGAGACGGACTGCCCGCACGCCTTGGAGCTGCTGCAACTTCGCACGATCGTTAGGCACGAAAGGCGCGGTCTTGAGCAGGTTGTAGGAGCCGGCTGGGGCGACCCACAGGTCGGTGTAGGCGTTGCTGTCGCGGGCCGCGTTGTCCAAGCCCGCGAGCAGGTCTCCGTGCGCTCCGCCGATCGCGACGCTGCCGAAGACGGCAATCGAGCCGGTGGCCGCGATGGCGACAGCGCGCGAGCGGGCGGCGCTCAGCTCCATCGTGGCCACATGCGGAATCGGGCTCACGATCAGGGAGGCGACTCGCTTGACGAGCGTGAGCGTCGTGCTGAGCACGATCGGCAACTCCAGTAGCAGCGCCGCGACCAGCAGGACCATGCCCGGGATAGCCGCGTCTGGTGCGGCCAGCAGCAAGGCTGTGGCGGCGCCGAGGCAGGCCAGGCCCGCGAAGGAGCGTCGTCTGCCGCTCGAAGGGCGGGTACCGGTGCGCTCGCGTGGGGCGATCGCGGCGAGCGGGTCCCGCGCGAGGATGTCGCGCAGTGGGCTGAGCACCGCCACGATCGCGGCCAGCATTCCGCCGCCGGCGGCGATCGCGACGCTCTGCCAAGTCACGACCCGCTGGGAGCCGAGCGCAAACGCCAGTGAGAGGAAGGCGGGGTTTGAGTGAAATAGGTGGATCGAAAGCTCCTCGCCGAGCGCGAGACCAAGCACGCAGGCCACGAGACCGAGCGCGAGCGCATCAAACAGCAGGACCGCGATCACCGTCGCGGGCGTGTAGCCGTCGCGGCGCATGTCCGCAATCAACCGACGGCGCTGGGGAACCGTGAGCAAGGTCGCGTTGAAGGCGAACAGGAATCCCACGAGCGCGCTGATGACGGAGAACAGGGCGGTCGACTGGTTGCTTGCCGCGGCGGCCTTCGTGAACAGCTTTTCGTCATAGCCGGTGGACTCGACATTCAGGTGTCCGCCGGCGAGGGTCTGGAGCGCCTCGCGCACACGGGCCGTGGAACCGGGAGCGGGGTACACGAGGATGCGACTCACGCGATGAAACAGGCCGGTCATCTCCTGGGCATAGGAGAGCTGGGAGATGGCGATCGGGCTCGCGGCAAGTTGCCCGATCTGCTTTGCGTGAAGCTGGGCATAGAGCGGTGCCTGGGCTGTGCGGCCGTCGAGATGGAGCGTGACTTCCTGACCGAACCTGGTGACGCCGATCGCCTGGGCGAGCGGTGCGGGCAGCACGACCGCGCCTATTTCCCCGAACGGCGTGAGCGAGGTGTGACGCACGAGCCTGCCACCGAGCCCGGCGAGGCTCGTATCGGCTCCGATCAGCTGGATCGACTCACGCCCACGCGGCCCGATCGCATCCGCTGGAGCTTCGAGCAAGGGCGCGGCGACGCGCACGCCCGGGATCGCCCGCACGCGCGCCAGCGTGCTCTGAGGAAAGCCAAGCTGATCTCGCGCGAGCAGTTGCAAGCTCGCATTGCCGACGATCCCGCGCGATAGCTGGGAGACCGAACTGCGCAGGCTGGTACTCGAGACCTGGGAGGCGAACAGCAAGGCCACGCCCGCTGCGATCCCCACCACCGCCAAGCACTCTTGCACCAGGCGCGCGCGCAGGCGCAGGCGATAGAGGTGCAGGGCGTTGGAGAGCTTCACGGTAGCCCCGTTGCGCTCGAGCGTCTCGTATGGGCTTTCGGGGGGAGGGAAGGGTGCACGACTAGACGAGCGCTTGCTCGGGGGCGTGGTTGTCCGAGAGCTTGCCGTCGCGCAGGCCGTACACGCGGTCGGCATAGTCGGCCGCCATCGGGTCGTGGGAGACGAGCACCACCGCGACGCCCCGCTCGCGGCACAGGCCACGCAGCAATTCGAGCACTTCGCGCCCGCGCTGGGTGTCCAGGCTGCCGGTGGGCTCGTCGGCGAGCAGCATCGAGGGCTTGGTAGAGAGGGCGCGCGCGATCATCACGCGCTGGCGCTCGCCCATCGAGAGCGTCTCCGAGCGGTGGTGCAGGCGCTCGCCCAGGCCCAGCTGCTCCAAGAGAGGAGTGACCTCGCGCTGGGCCTCGCGCCAGCGCATCGCCTTCAAGAGCTTGAGGACCGTGTTGTCGACCGCGCTGACGCCCGGGAGCAGGTCGAAGTTCTGGCGGATGAAGCCCAGTTCGGAGAGCCTGAAATGGGAGGCCTCGCGCTCGGAGAGCGAGGAGATGTCGCGCCCGCCGATCAAGACGGCGCCGGCTGTGGGGGCGAGCAAGGTGGCGACCATCAAGAGCAAGGTCGTCTTCCCCGACCCCGACGGCCCGTACAGGGCAACCATCTCACCTCGCCTCACCTTCAGGCTCACCCCGTCGACGGCGCGCACCGTCTCTCCGCCGGCGGACGGGTAGTGCTTGACGAGTTCGCGCAGCTCGAGCATCGGTGGCCTCCTCGACCGCGATCAGTCCGTGACCTTGCCGCTCACGTGAACGGTTACGGCGTAATTGGCTCGCAAGATCGTCCCGCTGAAACTGAGACCCGAGCCCTGGACGTGCGCGTAGCTGCCCGTCCCACGATCGATCGCAAGCGAGCCTGAGAAGCTACCCTTGGCTCCTTCCCTACGATAAGCGGCCGCCCCGTGGCCCGAGATCGAGCCGCCGTTGAGGTAGATGTTGATTTCGGCGCTCACGCGGCTCGTGGAGACGATCTTCAGGTGCACGTAAATCGTGCCCGAGATCGTGCCCGTCCCGTGGCCTTGCTCGTTGAGCGTGAAGCCGTGCCTGCTCGTTAGATGCAGGTTGCCGCTCTCGTTCAGGGAGACGGTCCGCGCCGGGTAGGCCGCCGCGCTGCCGGGGAGGCGCGCCGCGCGCGCCGCCGCGGGCGCGAGCGAGGAGAGGAGCACCAGGTAGGCAAGGGCGCCCGCAAGGGCGCCGCGCAGCCACCTCGACCGCCTGTCTCGATTGCTCATTGCTTGACCCTTTCCTTTGGGTGGTGTCTCATCGTCCGGGACAAGTCGCATCTGCGAGTGCGCTGCCCGAGTAGCCGTTGGCGTAGGTGAACTCGGCGGCGAACGGGAAGCCACTCAATGGACAGCTCGGGGGTACGACGACAGTGTTCGCCTGCGCGGGGTGTGGCGGTTTGCTCGCGCCGACCGTGAGCGACATGGTGACTATCGAGGCGTCGGGCTCCAGCGGAACGGTGGGTATCGGCGGTATCGAGAGCACCAGGTCTTCTCCATAGGGAGCCTGGTCGGGAATCACGCCGGCGGTGAGCACCACGCGCTCGTCAAATGGGGTAAATCCTTGCCCGAGGATCTCGAGGGTTGGTTGGAGATTGTGAAAGGGTCCGAGGAAGAGCGTCAGCGAGATGTCCTCGGTGATCAGCTGCGAGCCGGCCAAGGCCTCCGCAAGTGCATGCCCGTGACCCAGCTCCGATTGCTTGGAGCAGCCGCTCGGACCGCGGGCCCGCAGGCGTGCGATGGAGCAGCTGCGCAAGTGTGGAATTTCGATGCCGAGCCCCAGCGGCAGGCGCAGGACCGAACGGCGCACGGGTGAGGGCACGCCTTCGGATTCACCTTCGGAGAAGTGGATGGTGAGCGTGAGCGCGCCCTTGGCGCCGAGCCGGTCGGGGGAGAGGAAGGGCGCGATCGTCGCGGTGGTTCCCACGCTCGCACAAGCTGCCGGAAGAGCGCCGGCGAGCAAGACAGCCCACGTCGCGAGCAGCAGCGTCAAGGTATGTCGTGGGGAGGCAAGGCCCGGCGTGCGCCCTTGCGGGCCGAGTCGCGAGGGACCCGCTCGCCGGATGCATCGGAGGGACGCGCTCGCTTGGGGGATGGGACTCGTCACGTCTTCACCTGTGAGGGCAGGGGATAGTGGGATTCACCGTCAGCGTGGTGCCGTCGGCGAAGTCGATCTTTCCCTCGCTGGGAAATCCTCCAGGAGGGCAGCTCTTGGGTGCGATCATGCCGCGCAGATGAACGAGCGTGCGCTTGCCGTGAACCTTCTCGTAGTAGGCCACGTTGGTTGCGCCAAATGTGGCATAGGCACTTTCGACCGAAGCCAGCGACGCTCCGGGGAGCGTCGAGATGGGAGGTATTTCGACGCTGAAACCGAGGCCGTAGGGCTTGGGCGCCGGGACTTCTTTGGCGATTACGACAAGTTCCACCGGGACCGGCGCGATGGCGCTCGCATAGGCGAGCAGGGCGAGATGTCCATGCTGGGAGGGGCCGAAGAAGAAGTCGATCGTGTAGGGCTCGCGGATGACAGCTCTGGGAAGTTCGACCAGTCCCACGCCGCCGCCGAAGCCGGCACGAGAGTTGGCCGGACAGGCGCTGGGGCCGCGCTGAGTGAGCACGTCCTGGCTGCAGATGCCTGCTCCTCGGGCGTCGATCCTCAAGCCCGCGGGGGCATAGAGCGTGAGCTTGGCGATCGGCGAGGGTGGTGAGCCGGTGCTCGAGAGGAAGTTGGCGCTGACCGAGAGGTTGGTGGGGGCCCCCAACTTGTCGGGCGTAAAGCTCTCCTGCACGACCAGCGTGTCAGCTGCCAAGGCGATGCCAGCTAGTAGGAAGCACGCACAAGCGAGGAGTGCGATCAAGAGAGTCTGAGCTCTAATCCTTCTCATCTCTCATCTCCCCAATGGGCACCACCTGTGGTGGGCACCCTGTTCACAGTTTGTGTACGACGACGATCCTACAAATTCATGATACCGATAGTAACATGAATCTTAGGGCCGTGTCAACCCCGTCTGATCGCGCGTGTCGTACTCGCCGGGGCTGCCAAAGAAGATATGCAGGATTCCGTTGACCGCGCTAACGATGATCGCGGCCAGCACCGCCCACCAGAAGGTCGCGATCGTGAACTGGGGAACGATCCAGTGCGTCAGGTAGAGCATGAGGACGTTGATGAGGAAGTAGAAGATCCCGAGCGTCACCACGATGAAAGGGATCGAAAGGATCGCCAAGACCGGCTTCAGGAAGAAATTCACCAGCGTGAAGACGAGCCCGGCAAGCAGCAAAGCCCACCAGTCGCTGCCATAGCTGAGCCCGGACAGCAGCCATGTCGCGACAAACAGCGCGATGGTATTGAACAGCCAAGTGATCGCAAGCCGGCGGCTCATCGCGGACCTCGAGTGCAGGGTCCGGGGATTGCGATCACGCGAGCACGATGTGCAGTCATACGAACATGATGCCCGTTTGCAGGGATGCGTGCGGAATATTCGCTTGTCATGACCTCATCCTCCCGCCGCCCGCCTGTAGCGCGCCACGGCCAGCGGGGCGAACACGGCGACGATCGCCAGCGACCATGCCACTGCGCCCCAGACGCTGTTGTGGGCCGGCGCGCCAAGCCAGAGATGGCGCATGGCGTCCACGACGACCGTGAACGGGTTCACTTCCGCGAACTGGCGCAGCCCTGAGGGCATCGACGCTACCGGCACGAAAGCCGAGGAGATGAAGGTCAGCGGGAAGACCACGATGAAGCCGACCGAGTTGACGGTTTCCGGCGAGGAGACGAGCAGGCCGATAAATGCGAGTACCCAGGAGAAGGCATAGCCGAAGAGCAATAGCAGCCCGACGCCCTCGACGGCGTGAAGAAAGCTCGTGTGGAAGGTGAAGCCAATTATCACGCCCGTGACCAGCAGGATCGTGAGCGACAGGGCGTTGGTGACCACGTCTGACAGCGTGCGCCCGGCGAGCACCGCGGCGCGGGACATCGGCAGCGAGCGGAAGCGGTCGATCAGCCCCTTGCGCATGTCGTCGTTGAGGCCGAGGGCCGTGGCGAAGCCGCCGAAGGCGGTGTTCTGGACGATGATCCCCGGCAGCAGGAAGTCGACATAGCTGTAGCCCGGAGTCCTGATGGCGCCGCCCAGCACGTAGCGAAAGAGCAGCACGAACATGATCGGCTGTACCGTGAATCCGATCAGCAGTTCCGGCGCGCGCGGCAGCCGGATCACGTTGCGCTCGGCGATGATCAGCGTGTCGGAGACGAGGCGTCTCATGCGGCCCGCTCCGGCGCTTGGCCGTCGGCCACCTCTTCGGCGCCGTGGCCGGTCAGTGCGAGGAACACATCGTCGAGCGTGGGGCGACGCAAGGCGAGGTCCTCCACGCCGACCTCGACCTCACTGAGCCGGCGCACCGCCTCCACGATGGCGCCGTCGCGCTCGCGCACGCTCACTCTCACAAGGCGCCCCTCGGCGGTGGGGAGCTCATCCGACATCGCCGCGAGCGCTCGCACCGCCACCTCTGAATCGGCGGCCTCGTCGAGACTGACCTCCAGGCGCTCTCCGCCGAGCCGGTCCTTGAGCTCGTCGGAGGTGCCCTCGGCGATCAAACATCCGCGATCGATGACGGCGATGGTGTCGGCCAGCCGGTCGGCCTCGTCCAGGTACTGGGTGGTGAGCAGAACCGTGGTGCCCTCGGCCACCAGCCCCTCGATCACTGCCCACAGGCTCAGGCGACTACGCGGGTCGAGCCCCGTGGTCGGCTCGTCGAGGAACAGCACCGGCGGTTTGGCCACGAGTGCCGCGGCGAGGTCGAGACGCCGGCGCATTCCGCCCGAGTAGGTCTTGGTCGGGCGCGCCGCCGCTTCCACCAGGTCAAAGCGCTCGAGCAACTCCCGCCCGCGGGCCTTGGCCGAGGAGCGGCTGGCCCCGTACAGCCGACCCACCATTGTCAGATTCTCGAGGCCGGTGAGGTTTTCGTCGACGGCCGCATACTGGCCTGCCAGCCCGATCAGCTCGCGCAGTGCCCCGGCCTCGCGCTGCACGTCCAAGCCGAGGACGTGCGCAACCCCGGCGTCCGGCTTCAGCAGCGTCGCGAGCACGCGGACCAGAGTGGTCTTGCCTGCTCCATTAGGCCCGAGCAGCCCCACTACCTGGCCCTGCGTGGCTGTCAGGTCGAGGCCATCGAGTGCGCGTACTTCGCCAAAGCTCTTCGTCAGACCGCGCACCTCGATTGCAGGGCCATCGGTCATCCCAGAGAAGGCTATAGGCCCTCCCCGACGAGGGCACCCAAGCGGGGCGCCGGCCTGATGCGATGATTTTCGACCGTTCGCGTGGTCTGTAGAGGCATGACGCTCATCCATGGGCGCCGCGCGTTTCTCGGTACTGAGGCTGCGCCGCCTTGGGTAATACGTCTGCAAAGGAGGATGGCGACATGCACGCGGTTCTGATCGAGGTAGATACCAGCGGACAGCCGGATCGAGAAGCCGGACTCAAGGTCTTGCGAGAGGAGATCGTTCCAGGCGTGAGCAAGGCCCCTGGGTTTCAAGCCGGATATTGGCTGAGACCGAGGGAGGACGCCAAAGGGACGTCTTTGGTGCTGTTCGACACCGAGGAGAACGCCGAGGCGGCGTCACAGATGCTTGGCGTGGGCAGCAGTCCGGCTCCGGGCGTGACAGTGGTGCGCCGAGAGGTGCGCGAGGTGGCCGCATCGGCGTGAGTTGAGACTCGGCGGCCCCTGGTCGCCCTGGTGTGGGCGAGTCGGGAGCAATTCGGGCTATGAGCGTCGTCTCGCCTGGTCCGGTGTCGCAGCCCCCGATCGAGGTCATCCGGTCCGGCGCTCGTGTGCGACCAGCGCACTGGACGGCGTGCGCTCGGCCGCTACCGAAACTGGCTGGAGACCCGGGCATGACATCCTCCTGGGTCGCAGACTCGCAACCGAGGATGGTAGGAATTGTGGCGACAACGCTGATAGATCCTCGAGATCCCACTGTTCTTCGAGCGTTCGGGCGTAACGCTGGGTCGGACCGCTGGCCGCGCGAATGCTCCTCTTGGCGCCCGCGGTCACCGACCCGCTCCCAATTCCGATGGCGTATGCGGCCAATATGAGAGCAATCGCGAATAGCAAGGCGGTCGCGGCCGGGTGTGCCGATGGTCCGCATTGACTTCAATTCATGGAGCCAACCGAAGTCAATGTGAACTGCTTGGGCGCTGATGGCGAGCGGGTCGAATGTCGCTTAGGGACGCTGACAAGTGCGGCGGCCTGAACGGAGGTCGGTAGGCTCAGATGCATGAGCCGGTCAATCTCCATCGGCGTGATCGGAGACTTCGACCCTGAGTTTCCGCCCCACGTAGCTACGGACGCCGCGCTTGAACACGCCGCCGCAGCGCTCGGGGTGCGAGTCGCGATTGGCTGGCTTGACACTGCCACGCTGGACGATCTCGACATCGCTGAGCTCGCCGCCCATGACGCGCTGTGGGGCGCCCCGGGCAGCCCCTATCGCAGCCTCGACGGCGCGCTGCGCGCGATTCGCTTCGCGCGCGAGTCGGGTTTGCCATTCATCGGGACCTGCGGTGGGTTCCAGCATGTCGTTATCGAGTACGCCCGCAACTTGCTCGGCTTCGAGGATGCACAGCACGCCGAGTACGATCCGTACGCCTCCGAGCTGTTCGTCTCTGCACTGTCGTGCTCGCTCGTAGGCCAGACGATGAGTGTCCGTCTGCAGCCTGGTTCGCGTGCCGCGGGCTTCTACGGGCAGGACGAAATCTCTGAGCAATACTACTGCAACTTTGGGCTGAATCCAGCACACCAAGCACGCCTGGACCGGGGCGGCCTGCGTGTCGTCGGCACCGATCAGGACGGGGAGGCACGCGTGCTCGAGCTCCCCGATCGGCGCTTCTATATTGCGACCTGTTCGTCCCGCAACTCACCTCACGCGCTGACTGCCCGCACCCGCTGATCACCGCCTACCTGCGAGCTGCGATTGAGTTCAGCGCCGAGCGACCTGCGGCCCAAGCCAAGGCGGATCGCGCGAGCTATGGGTGAGCCAAAGATGCCTAAAGCTAGTCTGTCGATGCCGGAGCGGTGCGGTTAAGCGAGCCCTCTTGTACGTCGAGCCTCCCGAGAGCGAGTGGCCGAAGTTCCTCTTCGGTCAGCTCGCAATCACCGGGGCAAACGGCGTGACAGTGTTCAATGATGGACCCTCTGACCACCTCGGGTTCGAGCTCGCTGACCTAGCGGTCGCGGCCCGAGACGGGGAAGAGATTCTCCGAGTAGTGAAGAATCACGTGCGATACCCAGACAATGTCTGATGGAGCCAACCAGACTCAATGCGAACCGCTTTGCGCGACTCCACGGTAGAGATATAGCGCTCAGTGCCGGCGAATAGACGTCAAGGTTGAGTCTGCCCAGAACGGGGAGACCATTCACCGACGCGCCGCTACAGGCCCCATGGGTGCCCAGCGGCGCGTCGGTTGTCACGGCGCGAGCGTGCCTACTTGACGAGGATGCGGCCCTGCATCCATGGATGGATGGCGCACATGAAGTTCAGGGTCGTCCCCGCGGGAGCGGTGATCTTGAACGTCACCTGCCCGCCGTGTCCCTTGGGGTTGATCGCAATCGAGTCGCCGGGCTCGTCGAAACCTTCCGGACCGACGTTGACGAGCGGGATCGGTGGCGGACCCGACAGCGGAGGCCCTTCGGGGTTCACGCCGTGCGACTTCGCGATTTCGCCGCAGACGCCGCATTCCTGGACCTGCTTGACGGTGCGCGGCAGCTGCGAGGTCTTGACGATCGAGAAAGTGTGCGGCTCATCGGTCGCGTTCGTCAATGTCACCGTTCCGCCCGAGCGTATCGCGAGCGTGCCGGCGACGAAATGCACGCTGTCCTTGATGTAGGCGTTGCGCTTGAACGTTTCGGTGCCCTTGATGACTATCTTTGCCTTCCCAGGCCCCTTGCCCCCGCCGCGCGCGCCAAAAGCCGAGGCGGCAAGCGCGAGCAATGCCGCACCGAGCACCGTCATTACAAGCGCCCGCCGAATGTTCGATGACTGCATCATGCCTCCTGTTACAGCGGCGCCCCCGAGGCGGAGGTGCCGGTGAGATCCCGTTGCCCGCGCCGATGGACTCCTCATCAACGGATGGAACCGCGCGGAACCAATCATGCAGGCCGTTTCCGGGTGAGTCTACGCTATCCCGTCGAACGCAGGCGATCGACGGCGCAAGCTGAAGCGACCTTTCGCCGGCTCCGCGAGCGGGAAAGGAACAATCGGGACGTTGGCCATGTGATCGGTGGGACCGCACGGCGTTACAGACAACTATTTGAATGAGCGAAACTGACCGCGCACAAACCAGGCGTTGATTGCGGCCCCTGCGGTCGCGATGGCGCTTGGCTCAGGCTTGGCTGGGTAGCCGACTTTTCGCGTCCCGCGGGCCCTACTGAGTTCATACTCTCGTTCCTTCGCCGACACTGGAGCGCGGCTTTTGGCCCCAACGCACGTCTCGCTCTTCTATAGAATCCGCATGTCAATGAGACGATAAGGAGGACAGCGTGTATGCAGTCGTCGCCAAGGTCAGAATCAACGAGCAAGAGGCTGCCGAAAGCGCTGCATGAGCAGGTCGTCCCGCGCGTGTCACAGCCCCTGGGTTTGTGACCGGGTACTTGACACGGAAGGACAACACGGGACTGTCGATCGTGGTCTTCGAGTCCGAGCAAGCCGCCAATGGCATGATCGAGCAGGTCAAGTCGATGGCTCCGGCCGGAGTGGTGATCGAGGACGTTTGAAGTGCGAGAGGTCGTAGTTCACGCCTAGGCTAGGTGGCCTGCACTTCAGCTTCACGCCGGATCAAGGCCCTCACGACAAGGGCGAGTGGGACCGTTGAGCGGAGCCCGATACGTCATACAGACATTGCCTGATGGAGCTAGCCGGACTCGAACCGGCGACCTCCTGGGTGCGATCCAGGCGCTCTCCCAACTGAGCTATAGCCCCGCGGGCCCGCCCGAAGGGCAAGCGGCGATCCAAGAAGTGTAGTAGTAGCAGGGCTAAGACTATGGTGGTGCTATCTCAAGACAGTCCGGGCAGGCTCCCGCCCCTAGGACCGGGATTGCAAGCGACGAAGCATGTGAGCAAACCCGCGTGTGGGCACAGTATGGTTTGTGAGCGCAATGGGATTGCTCGACGACGCCATCCGTGAGCACCTGGAGCTCAAGCGTCTCAGGGGAGCCGATCCGGGTGACGTAGCCCGGGAGGAGCAGGCCGCCCTTGGGCCAGTTCGCGGCAGAGACGACGCGCAGCCCGAAGATCAAAAGGGCGACACCCCCGGGGCGGAGCCTCGCGATGGATCGCCGCCCACCAGCGCCGGAGTCGCTCCGGCTAACGATCCCTCGAGCGGTCAAGAGACGATTGAGATCAATATGGAGGCTGAGCTTGCCGCATCGGCATCAGTGGACGATTTGAGGCCAACCGGGTCCGAGGACGCAGCCCACATCGCGAATCCAGCACATTCCCAGGCACCAAACGACGAGTCGCTTGAATGGGAGATGCCTGGCGAGCTGCCCGTTGAGTCCACGCGGGAGGCGAGGTCCCAGGGCGACATTGCTTCTGGAGCGGAGGAGAAGCATGGGGCGGACGAGCCAGTGGAGGACGTGCTCGAGGAGACTCCCGATTTTCTGCGCGACACTCCTGAGCAAGAGAGACTCTGGTTTGAGCAGCGTCCTCCTCGCGACTTCGATTTCAACGAGTAGAAGCTCTCAGTCGCTCTTGTAGATCCGAGAGGCGCCCAGGCTCAAGGGTCCGAGGGAGGAGATGGTGCCCTAAACTTGCTGCCACGGGGCCATAGCTCAGCTGGGAGAGCGCCTGCTTTGCAAGCAGGAGGTCGCCGGTTCGATCCCGGCTGGCTCCACCATAGGAATCAAGGTCGAACCGCCCCGGCTCCTGATGAGGAGTCCGGGGCGGCTGCATTTCGGAGGCGGAAGCAACGGATCGAGCGCCTCATAGCGGCGTTGCTTAGACGATGAAGTAGGGCGCATTGATGCTGTGCAGAGGCCTGCAAGTACGGTTGCATTGCGTCCACATCCTGGCGCATACTGGCTTCATGGCTGCAATCGAACCGCTCCCGACTGGCGTGCTGCAACGCATCTGCGCCGTCTTGGGCGATACGGCGGACGGCCTGCTGCTCCTCGAAGATCTCCGAGGCCTTGCGCGTCAACTCCAGTTCGCTTTCAAGCTCCCTGATCCGGGCACGCGCCTGCGAGAGCTCGGCACGCTCACCGCTACGAACACCGGAGCGTTCACCGAGGTCGACTTCGTCCTGGGCGATCCAGCGATACACCGTCGCTTCAGAGACCCCAAGCTCTTGCGCGACCTCACGAGGCCGGCGCGCCCACCAGCCCGGCACAACTCGACTACACGGCGGCGAAACTCCGGCGAATACGACCTCGGCATGAACGCTCCTTTTCGAAATCATGCCGCCATCCTCTCGCAAACCCGGTCCATTACTCGGGGTCCAGACCAATTGTCACGGGATCCTCGACGATCGATCGCCGTGAGCAGGGCGCTCTTGCCGATATGTTGTCGTCGTGAGTCTTGGGTGGCAGGTGGCAAAGCGCTCGGTTGTGTCCTTCTATGACGACCAAGGCACCCACCACGCCGCCGCGCTTACCTACTACGCGCTGATGTCGCTGTTCCCGACACTGCTTTTGGCAGTGTCACTGCTGGGGTTGCTCGGGGAGTTTCCCGCAACCTATGACGCGATCGTCGGTCATTTGCGCGACGTCGTGCCCGCCGCCACACTCGCTCCGCTCGACGCCGCGGTGCGAGCAGCGCTCAAGAGCAAAGGCACCGCCGCGGTGGCGCTCGTCGTGGCGGCTCTGACGGCCCTCTATGGAGCCACGGGCTATCTGGAGTCTGTGCGACGTGCGCTCAATGTCGTCTTCGAGGCGTCAAGCAGTCGCAGCTTCGTGCGCCGCAAGCTGATCGACGTCGCTTCGGCGTTCGTGCTGATGGCGCTGCTGCTAGTCACGCTGGTGCTGGTGTTCGCGGGCGGGGGTGTCGCGCGTGAAGCGCTCGGGTCCGCAACGGCCTCGGCCTGGAGGATCGTACGCTGGCCGGGGGCATTCGCTAGCGCGTTGCTGGTGTTCTCCTACGTCTACTACGTCACGCCCGACGTGAAACAGCGCGCGTTTGGATGGATCGCCCCGGGCGCCCTCGTCGGCGTCGCGATCTGGCTAGCAGCATCAGCGGCATTCTCGGCCTTCCTCGCCAACTTCAAGAGCTTCAACGTGACCTACGGCTCGTTTGCGGCAGCGATCATCCTGCTCGTCTGGCTATGGCTCACCAACGTCGCGCTGATGCTCGGCGCGGAGGTCAACGCGGAGATCGAGCGCGCAAAGGAGATCTCCGAAGCCCGGCTCTAGGATGAGGTGATTGGCCAATCCACGAACAGCAGACGAGGAGGCTTTGAGATGACCGAGCATCAGCCAGAAGCCGAGTGGAACGTCGCCGAGTGGCACGGCAAGATGCTCCTTGATCGCAACGGTGAGAAGATCGGCAAGCTGCAGGACGTATATGTAGATGTCGAAAACGACGAGCCGCAATTCGCCACCGTCAAGGAAGGCTTCCTGAGCCGCCACTTGACCTTCGTCCCGCTGCGAGAAATCAAGGTCGGTCCCGACGGGTTGCAGGTGGCGGTTGGCAAGGAGCAGATCGGATCCGCGCCGAACATCGAGCAGCACGGCGAGGAGCTCACCCAGACAGACGAGTCGACTCTCTACCACCACTACGAGATGAACTACACCCCGCCCAGCACCGAGAGCGGACGCCGACTAGCCCGCCGCTGAGCATCACCGGACGGATCGAGGCGACCCGAGCAGCGCAGAGTCCCTGTTGAGCGCCAGCGGCTGGCGCCGACTCGGTCTGTGCTCACACCTCGCGGGCGAGGTTTGCGATGGTCCAGACGAGCATCCCTGCCCCGAGGAGACGACGGAACCAGTTGACCCCTCCCATCATCTCCTCGTAAGCCCAAACGATGAGACTGAGTGTGAACGCCACGCGACCGATCTCGTGCGCGGTGCCATCGGACGCGGCCGCGAGTCCCCAGCCTGCGAATGCGAACAGCAACGGTGGATTCGGGAACTGCGCTACCGGGAACTGTCGCGGCCAGCCTTCCTGCCCGCGACGCCAAATATCGGCGGCCTTCACGTTGCCCATGCTCGCAGACCCGCTTTCGCAGCCGACCCGTCGGCAGGCGGCCCGCGATCATCCGGGCGTCCCTGTGCGCGCGTCTCGCCCTCCTCTGGGCTCGTGGAACACAGTTGTCGCCTCTGTAGCCAGCTGCGCCTCGGTGAGCAGCCTCGCTCGCCGGCATATGTCGCGGTAGAACCGAAGCTGGTGCGCTCTGCCCAAGAGCGCAAACCCGGTACGTGTGAGCAGCGGACCGGATCTCGCCGGTCGCGAAACGGCGTGCAACCGGAAGAACACCTCTCCGCTGTCCATCCACTTCCAAAGCTCATAGTTCATCTGGCCTTCCTCGAAGTGTCCCTCCAGCGTGCGGTAGAACCAGCCGAAAACCCGTGCCCGGCGTCCATCCACTTGGCGCACTTCGTCGTAGACCTCGCCGACGCGCACGCCCACGTGCAGCCGCAATACGCCGAAACGGATGCGCAGGAGCATGTCACGACCGGCGAGCGGCGTCCCGGGCCGATAGAACGCCCGAACCACCCGCGGGTCGGCGAGCTGGTAGCTGTCCATGAGACGCCGGGCCACCTGCCAGCTCGCATGCTCGATCGGTTCGCCCGAACCCTCATGGGGCAGTGACTCGATCAGGTCGTCGCGACGCCATCCGTCCTGCGCGCCGTGTTCATCGAGGCGCGAGGAGTCGAAGTTGACGGCCAGGCTCGAGAGGCGCTGCACTCGCCGTGCCAGACGCGCGTCTTGCGTGTGGCCGGCGCCCTCCAGCGTGTCTCGGTCGGTGCGGTGCGTGATCACGGTGAGACCCTGGTCGGCGCGCCCGCCTGCCAGCTCGACGATTCGTTCGAGCACGGAGGTCCACATGTGCAGCTGCACCTCCTTGGAGAAGCGCACCCGCGAATACAGAAGATCCGACAGCCGGTCGCCGCTGCGCGCCCACGATTCGATCTCAAAAATTATGCAGCGATGATCCGACCGGGCGCGGAATTCGATCTGTCCCGCCTCCAGGTGCCCTTCGAGCGTTGCGAGGCGAAACGACGTGTCCGTCACGGAGACGACCCGTACCGGCCCATCCCACGGCCCCGGCATCCGCACGATGTACTCGTCGCCCTGCGCGAGCGGCCCTTCTCCGTCCAGCTTCTGGAAGGTGGCGAACTCGGAGGGCGCCATCTGGTCGAGGTCATCGGTCAGGCGCTCCATCAGCCGCTCTGGCGTCAGCAGCGAGCCGACGATCCGCACGCCGTAGAGACGATGCACCACGGGACCTACGCCGTCCTCCAGCCGCTGCAGTCCCTCCTCGCCTGTGTCGTGCAGCTCGGGAGCGGCGGCGGCCTCGCGCGAGCCGGTCAGCTCCCAGCGGTGGACCGCCGTCGTGCGCCACATGTACCGCCACGCCGTCAGCGCGACGCCGGTCGGCCACCGCAGCGCCGTCGACCAGCGCTTGACGGCGGTCTGCCGGCTCTTCATCCCTCATGATTACCACTCCGGGAGCAAGGGCAATCTGTCTACATGCGAACTCCGAACGGCGTGGACCTGCTGGAGCGCAACCGTTCGCCGGTCAGCCGCCTGCTGTACGCACTGTCGCTCGGGTCGATCACTCTCTGCATCACGCTTTGGATACGCGCCAAGACGATCGGGGAGGACGAACGCGGCAACGCCGAGCGTCGGGCGCTCTTCGTCGGGCTCTGGCCGCCGATGTTCTGGCTTATCGGCGACACGGTCGCGCGCGAGGAGAAAGCGGCGCGACTCGGCTGGCGCCGCCGCACGGCTGCACGGGCACGGGTTCGGAGCGGCCTGAAACACCGATCATCGCTGTGATCCGGAATAGATCGCTCGCTCGCTGACGTGTCGAACACGCGCCCTTGTTGGCGGACGTCTGTCGTCAAGCGAAATCGGTCCACCATGAAACCGCGCAAACCGGTTCGCGTTGACTTCGGCTGGCTCCACTGAACTTGTCGGCGCGCAAACCGTGGGTGCGCCGATGCGATAGGTGGGTAGGACTTCCGAGCGGCTTTTGACGCAGGTCGGAGATGAGGATTGCGAGCAGGGCCTTGGCTTGCTCGGGCTCACCGTTGGCGATGACGTGCTCGAGCTGGTCGGCGACGGCGTTGTGGTCGTTTCTGCGGCTATTTCGAGTGCGAGGGCTTGATCTTGAAGTCTGCGCGGCTGGCGGCGCGCATCGCCAAGTCCTCGCCGCGCTCCTTCAACAATGCTTGCGTGGTCCAATGTGTCTTGGTCGATCAGTGCCTCGTGGATGCCGGGAAATGTCTGCTCACGCCAGCGGACCCGCCCGACATACGCCTGGTTGCCGAGAATCCACAGCACGACGGCGGGCTGCCAGCCACGGGGCGGCGCGGGCGTATGTTCACTGTCGAGCCTGCGGGCGATCGGCGGCGCCGAGCCGTCCGGCGGCGTACCACTTGAAGATGCGGCGGATGACGGGTGCGGTGCGCTCGTCGGGCACGAGCTCCTTGCGGTCGTTGCGGGTGTAGCCGAATGGGATGCGGCCGTTCGGCCAGCGGCCTTGGCGTGCCCTACGCTCGATGCCGCTGGTCACGCGGTCAACGATCGTGGCGTGCTCGAACTCAGCGAACACACCGAGCATTTTGCAGCATCATCCGTCCGGCAGGGGAGCCGGTGTCGAATGGCTCTGTTGCGGACCGCAGGGTCACGCCGAGCTTGTCAAGCTCGTCGGCAATACCGGCGAGCTGGCGCACCTTGCGCGATAGCCGGTCGATGCGGTAGACGAGTAGTTGGTCGATACGGCCTTGGCGGGCGAGGTCGAGCGCAGCTTGCAGACCTGGCCTGTCGAGCTTCGTGCCGGTCGCGCGATCTTCATGGTGGGCGATGGTCCGCCAGTCCTCCTGCACCTTGCAGAACGCCTCCAAACGTTCCTTTTGGGAGGCGAGCGAGGTTGGCTGGTTCTCCTCGTCGGTCGAGATGCGTGTGTAGAGGCATACGCGCGTCATTGGCGCCTCCCTTCTCGGGTGCTTGTGGATGCTCGAGGAGACCACATGCGTGGGCGGATCGCAAGCCCTGAGCGAGCCAGAGGCAGTCAGCGTCTGCGCACGCATACGGCGTGCCGCACGCCTTCCGGCCCGCCGACAGGCGTGCCCTGTCAACTTCGTGATTCGACCCTTTGCCGGGAGCTGTTGCGCCTGCCTGATTGTGCACATTTGCAGTGAGTTCGGTCGATACTAGGGTTCCGTTCTAATCGGAAGGTGAAACGGTAGCCCGAACGGAAGATAAAACGGAAGGTAGACCGGAAGGTCACGCCTCCGCGCGGCATCACGAGCCCTCGGCTTTACAGACTTGGCTACCACACTCTTTGTCAGGCACCGTTGGCTGTCCCGGTTACGCTCCTTTGCAGCAGTTTCCGCGAGTGACAGGGTTCATTTCTTAAACGTGAAGGTAGAAACGAAGGCAGAAATGCGGGTAGAGGTGAAGGTAGAGCCGACACATGGTTAGGCCTCGCCATGTGAGGACGATTCCTCGTGCTGCTCGTCTGTCAGGCACGGGACAGTCTCGCGGTCTCGTGCGGCGTCAGCGAGCAGCTTGGCGAGCAATGCCGTCGCCTCGCGCTCCATCACCGCGGATAGCCATCGCTCGCACGCTTGCCCTTCTACTTCACGCGCTCACGGGCACCAGCGATGTCCAAACGCGCCCTGCCGGGCAACTCCCCAGCCGGATCGTCAAGCCATGACCCTGACCGTCGAAGCTCGCGATGGCGCGCAGCGAGCCGATCATCGATCTCCGCCCATTCCGCTGTGGGGCATCCTTCGATACTCGTCGCGAGGCGACCAGAGGACCGCTTCGACATCTCCCAACGCCGACACGTTAATCGGCGGCACCGTGTCGCATATTAGGTGCAGACCATCGACCCGGCTATGGACACCGGGGAGATGTTCGCTCGCCTTGAACCCCCATGCCACCTTCCAGACCCGATCGCCCCGTAGGCGATACCAAGCGAGCAGCCAGAGGAAGATCAGCAGGACGACCGCGATCAATGTTCCCGCACCGCTGATAAGTGCGCCCACGAGTGCGATGACAAAGGAAGTCCCACGCGGGGATGAATGATGGGAAGCCGCGTAGGCCGCACCTACAAGAGCCGCTAGGGTCGGGACAGCAGGACCACTGGCAAGCTCGCCAGAACGTTCTCCGTGGCGTTGTAGATCCGCCACCAGACACGGAATCGAGGGAATCGCGTCGGCAGCCCTCTGGCATCGTTGGCAGTCAGCATATGGCGCGAGGCGGCGGTTCCTAGAGTGGGCGAGTGGCGTCTCGGGCCGACGCGAGGCGTTGTCGTCACGCCGATATGGGTGCCACCTGCTCGGTTAAGCTGCCGCTCAATGAGCCGATAGCCCCGCGTCAAGCGACATCCACCCGTCCGACAGCCACGCCAACGGCCGGCGCCACGAGTAGGGTTTGGTTTGCGCGCCGAAAGTTTCGCCCATTCAAGAAAAGCCTCCGCGCCGAAGCTGCGCTGACCGAGGCAAGCTCAATGCGAGCGCCCGGAAAGTGCCCACCTTCGTCAGCGCCGCCGGCGCACGGCAGGCATCGCGCTTGGCGCCGGGGCCATCGTGATAGCGATATCGGCGTTGTTGATCGATGGCGGAGGCAAAGGCAACTCGAGTGCGTCAGGCGAACCTTCATCGGCCAGGCCGTTGAAGTTGACACTCGTGCACGGGCGTGCGTTCAGCGGCGGTCAGTCCTTGCTGATGGGAGTGGCGTCATCGCTTCAGGCCGGTAACGTTGGAGTGTGTATCAGGGCCGTCGGCAATGAGGCTGTAATGGCCCACTTCCAACCGCTGCCTATCCGGTCTACGGCGGTGGAGGGGGCTTCAGTCCCGAGGAAAAGGTCGGGCCTGCCGGAGAGATCGATGCGATCTTCACCGGCCCCGGCGTTGCTGCCATGCGTGTGGCGCACTTGGGCACGTTCGAGGCAGAATTCGCACCTGGATTGCCTCCCGGTGCGAAGCAGATCGTCTTCTACCGGCCGCCCGGCTCACGTGGCTCGGTACTGCCTCCCGGGTCTAGTCACCACAGTTTCTCCAGAGCTTTGAGCATGCCCGGCAAGGGCCCGCACTTACCGAGACCCTGCTCGATGCCTCCGGTCATGCGATCCCAGTGGAAGGCACGCGGACGCTGGGAGCCATCAGCGATCGCAGGGCACGCAGGACACAGCCATCGCCGCTGCAGATATCTACCCAGATCGCACGCCTCCGCCAGAGACACTGGCCCGGTCCCGCTGCTGCTCAAGCTCGGTGTCCTGCGCCCCGATCTGGTCGCCTTGTCTTGCGCTCACAAGTCCCAGCATACGCTCGCCTTCGAGAACGGCGGCTTCGATCTGATGACGAACCCAATGCTCGAACGACTGATCGCCACGTACCCTATCGACCCGCTCCGCGAGCCCTGTTGGGATGCTCAAATGTCGCTCTAGACGCGACATACATCCATAGTAGCCATTGAAATCTCGTGGACGCGAACGCCCGCTCAAAGCGCTGCGATCTCCTTAGCTGGCCTGGCGATCCGCTACGCACGAGCACCATGACTCTGTTCGGGACAATTAACTCTGGAATGTGAACATACGCTCAGCCTCAATGCGCGCGTAGAGGGGACCGGAATCCAGGAACTCCTCCCATTGTGACCCGTAGCGCGGAACGTAGACCTCGAGCAGTGTGCGTCTCAGATCGGCGTCAGCGTCGCTTTTCACGTCAACCGGGACAGCCAGGCCGTGGACTGTCACGGCAAACTCCTCGCCAGGAAGATGGGTCGCGCTGACATGGGGTCGGGACCGGATGTGACGAAAGCGCACAGAGTCGGGGGAGGAGCCGAAGTGAAAAGAGCCTCGGAAGAAAATGCCGTCCACCGGCCCCACGATCGGCCGCCCGTCGGCGGTGACGGTTGCCAAGGCCAGCAACCTCATTCCGGCCAGGCGGCTGGCTACCTCCTCGGCGTCCACGCGCCGCTCGGGCGTGATGATGCTACGCAGATGCAATCCCGCGCTTGCGTAGCTGCGGTCGAGAAGGTCCTGCAGCGCGGCGAGATCTGCGGATGTCTCATGCACAGCTCAAATTCAATCAGCGTCGAAGGTTTGACGCGATCGCTTCGGCTGACTAGGCATCGCCCTACCGACTTGTCCGTGCGACCGGAGGCGATCCCCAGCCCAGGGCTAGGCGAGCTGTCCAACATCGCCAAGTACTCGAGCAGGTGGCCATCCGGATCGCGGAAGCAACATCCGCCCCCCAGGAACTCGCGCATAGCGGTTCGCGTTGACTTCGGCTCTTGTATCCCGCTTGAATCCTCAACTACCCGATCGTCGCTGTGTCGATCACGAACCGGTAGCGCACGTCACTGTTGACGACGCGATCGTACGCCTCGCCGACGGCGTCGGCTGCGATCAGCTCGATCGCCGGCCTGATCCCATGCTCGGCGCAGAAGTCGAGCATCTCCTGAGTGTCAGGTAGCCCTCCGATTGCCGAGCCCGCGAGGCTACGCCGGCCGGCGATGAGCGCAAACGCTTGCACCTTGTCGGGTGCGGGTGGCGCACCGACCGTGACGAGTGTCCCGTCAACACGAAGCAGTCGCAGATAGGCGTTGATGTCGAAGTTCGCCGAAACCGTATTGAGGATCAGGTCGAAGCTGCTTCTGAGCTTCTTGAAGGTCTCGCGGTCCGAGGTGGCGTAGTACTCCTTTGCGCCGAACCGTAGCCCGTCCTCCCTCTTGCTGAGTGTGTGGCTCAGGACGGTCACCTCCGCGCCCATCGCCGCGGCGATCTGTACGCCGACGTGTCCGAGCCCGCCCATCCCGACGACGGCGACTTTGGTCCCCTTCCCGACGCGCCAATGCTTGAGTGGCACATACGTCGTGATGCCCGCGCATAGCAAAGGCGCAGCGTCTTGCAGATCCAGGCTCTGGGGAATATGGACAACGAAACGGTCCTTGACCACGATCTGCTGGCTGTAGCCGCCGTAGGTGGGCGTCCCGTCGTATTCGCGGCCGTTGTAGGTCTGGACGTTCCCCTTGACGCAGAACTGCTCCTCGCCCGCGACGCAATACTCGCACTCTCCACACGAGTCGACCATGCACCCGACGCCAACTCGATCGCCGATGGAGAACCTCTCCACCTCAGGTCCGAGGGCGGAGATGACGCCGGCGATCTCATGGCCGGGAACCATGGGGAAGATCGACCCGCCCCACTCATCCCGCGCCTGGTGGACATCGCTATGACAGATTCCACAGTACTTGACCTCGATCTGGACGTCATCGCCGCGTAGGCCGCGTCGCTCAATCGTCGTCTTCTTGAAGGACGCCCCAGCCGAGGGAGCGCTGAGTGCGGGGGTCGAAGCCATTTCGTTATCTCCTAGGACGGGACTGAGACGTGCACGGACCAACTTAACACCGAGCCGCAGGCCTCTGGTGTGTCTCGTGTGACGCTCACAGCGCCGTCACAAGCGCTACAGCGAAGCCATCATGACCCTTGGCCCCGACGGTCTGGATCGCGGTTGCGCTCACGCGCGGCTCGGCGGCGAGCATCTCGTAGAAGCGCCGCACACCCGCCGCTATCCCACCATCCCCGAAGCTTGAATCCTCCGCATTGGAGTGGAGGATCGCACCCGCGCGCACGACGTTATCCCCGAGGACCAGTGTGCCTACCCGCGAGAGCTTTAGCGACCACTCCAAGTAGCCCGGGTAGTTCTGCTTGTCCGCGTCAATGAAGATCAAGTCGAATGGGCCTGCCCCTTCGGCGTGCAGCTGGGGCAGCGTCTGCAGCGCCGGGCCCACCCGGATCTGCACTATGTCGGCAAAGCCGGCATTGGCTATGTTCGCCTTGGCGACTTCGGCGTAGCGGGGCTCGCGCTCGAGCGTGACGAGGCGTCCGCCCTCCGGTAGCGCGCGGGCAAGCCAAATGGTGCTGTAGCCGCCGAGGGTTCCCAGCTCGAGGATGTTCTCTGCACGGTGTATACGCGCGAGCAGTTCCAGCAGCTTGCCCTGGTTGGGAGTGATCGCGATCGGTGGTAGGTCGGCGGCAGCGGCAGCGGTGAGGGCTGCATCCAGCACCGGGTCCGGCGCGAGTAGATGTTCACCGATGTAGCTGTCGACTGCAGTCCAGAGATCTTGGTTCATGTTGAGAGAGGATAAGCGGGCTCTCGGTCCTGCCCGGAGCTCAATAGCGAGGTCGCCGAGCATGTACCCCGGCGCGGATCGGTGGCATCAGTGGACGTTCTCACAGACACTCGCCGACGTCGCCCCTGAGGATTGGCTCGCCCGCGCGCTACCGGAGGGCGGGCGCCTCGTCACGCTCGGCTCGACGACGAGCAAACGCGGTTCAAGCAGGCGGCCTCGGTCAGGGCGATCTGGACCCCTGCCTACACGGATAGGCTGAGGCGATCAAGTATGTCAAGCAATAAGCGGAAACTCTTCGAGGAGATCCTGCGAGAGGTACGCCGGGCTCGGTGAGCCCGAGACCCGAATCCCGTCGCGCTGCGCTGGCGGGCCGTGTTGGCCGGCTCGTGCGCGCGATCCAGGAGGATGACGAGGCCGTAGTCGAACAGATCGTGAGCCTGAGCCGCTCGCGGCGGATGTTCGCTCCCTTGGCCTTCACGGTTGGCGCCTTCGCGATGCTGTTGGACGGACTCAAGCTGCTGCTGGCCAACTGGCGGCTTTTGCTCGTTCAGGTGCCACCGGCCGTGTGGATCTGGCTGGCGATGTTCGACCTGAAGGCGCGGGTGCTGCACGACCGCACCTTTCCTGCGTTGCGCGGTGCGATCCTGATCCCGATCGGACTGGCGATCGTCGCGATTACCGTGGCGTGCTTCTTCCTAAACGCGGTGTTTGCGTTCGCGATTACCCGGCCCCCTCCGCCGAAGATCCGCCCCGCTTATGAGGAAGCCAGGCTGCACAGGACGTCCATTGCCATGTGGGGCGCTGCTGTCGGCGTGCTACTCACCCTGGCCACCACCGTGGCACCGCGCTGGGGGAAACCTTGGTTCGTGCTGTGCTTGGGAATTGTGATCGGGATCATGATGATCTGCTACGTGGCGGTGCCCTCGCGGCTCGTCGGGATCAAGTCGAAGCCGAAGCGCTCCAGGCGCGACGAACTGCCGGCGGGCGCGCTCGGGGCGGCACTCGGAGCGACCGTCTGCACGCCCCCTTACCTGCTCGGGCGCCTGGGGATATTGATGCTTGGCTCGAAATACCTGCTAATACCTGGGATCGTCGCGCTCACGCTCGGCTTCACCTTGCAGGCGGGCGCCACGGGCGCTGTGAGAGCGATCAAGATGAGCCTCAAGCTCGCGGTCGAGCCCGCTAGCAAGCCTGCTAAAAGATCGCGATGACCATGACCAACGCCGACGACATGCTTGCAGTGGCCGCCTCACGCGCACAGGAGCTCGCGGCACCCGGACTCAGCCCGAAGCCGCGTCGCAAGGTTGCCGTGCTCGCATGCATGGATACCCGCATCGATCTCTTCCCAATGCTTGGTCTGGAACGTGGGGACGCGCATGTGATCCGCAATGCCGGCGGGCTCGTCACCGAGGATGCGATCCGCTCGCTGAGCGTCTCCCAGCGCAAGCTCGGTACCGAGGAGATAGTGGTGGTTATGCACGACGGCTGTGGATTGCACCGCGCCTCCGAGGACGAGTTTGCCCAGATGCTCGCCGCCGACGGTGTGCTGCCCACATGGCGACTTGGCGCGTTCGACGATGTCGAGGCGACCTTGCGCCACAGCCTTGCGCGCCTGCGCTCGAGCCCTGAGCTGCCGGCGCGCGGGCACATCAGGGGCTTCGTATTCGATCCCGAGAGCGGAGCTCTGCGCGAGGTCGAAGCGTCCGACGCCTCCGCTTAGGGATCGCGGTCGCTCCCGGCAGCTCTCACCCAGAGCGCGAATGTCTTGAATCCATGGCGTTCGTAGAAGCGCATGGCATCGCTGTTGGTGTGCATCACGTGCAGAGACATTTCGGTGATTCCCCGCCTTCCCAACTCCTGGCGCACCGCCTCGAGCAGGGCACTCCCGGTCCCTTGACCACGCTCGCCGGGCACCACCGAGAGGGTCTCGATCTCTCCCGCCCGCTCGCTCAAGGGCCAGGTGGGCGAGCCGGGCCGCACATGAGTCATCGCGTAGCCGACGCACTCGCCGCCACGCTTAGCCACGAGCACGAACGCGTCGCCATCTTCCAGCCAGCCTGCGTATTCGGAGCGTCGGCGCAGCCACGACTCCTTGCGTGAGCGGGGCTGTCCGAGCTCGGGTGTGACGCTCGAGTGATGCTCCCTCAAGGCGTTCCACAATGGCTCGATTAGATCGAGCTCGTCCGCTTGGATCCGGCGTATCTCGCAGTCGGGCACGTCAGGGATGAATAGCAAGCCCGAAGCCTCTTGTCCTATCCGCTAAAGCCTCGCTTCCTCTTGAAGTCTCAACTTGTGACGTTCGTTGCGAACACGTCCGACGATCTGGGTACCAATACCTAGATGACCTAGATGCATCGTGGGAGTCGTGCCCTGCAGCAACCCTCCGCGGTCGCTGCCACCGCCGTCCGGCAGTTAGAGCCGCGACCGACAAGGAGCTAGCCGTGAATGACCGTCCCGTCTACCTAATCGTGAGCGATCGCATGGAGCGCTCACGGGTAACCGTGTTCTTTCGTCTGCTGCTTGCCATCCCCCACCTGATCTGGCTGGGTCTGTGGGGCCTCGCCGCGCTGGTGGTCGTGGTGATCAACTGGTTTGCGACCTTGTTCGCCGGCATCTCCCCGGAGGGGTTGCACAACTTCCTGGCTGCCTATGTCCGCTATGCGATCCACGTGGGCGCCTATGTGCTCCTGGCAGCCGATCCCTTTCCTGAATTCACCGGCAAGCCCGGCTATCCCGTGGACGTCGAGATCGCGCCTCCGCAACCCCAGAATCGCTGGAAGGTGGGCTTTCGCATCGTGCTTGCGATCCCTGCGCTCATGATCGCAGGCGCCCTCACGTCGGGTAGCGCGCGTACCTACGGCGTGAACTACAGCTACGGGCTGGCAAGCGTGGCGGCCTTGCTCGGCTGGTTCGCCGCTCTCGCCCAGGCCCGCCTACCGCGTGGACTGCGCGACGCGATCGCCTATGCCCTCTCCTACTCCGCCCAGCTCGACGCCTACCTGTTCCTGCTCACCGACCGCTACCCCAACAGCGATCCTCAGACCGCGCTGGTCGAGTTGCCCTCGCGCGTGGACGACCCGATCAGGCTGGAGGTGAGCGACGACTTGGCGCGTTCGCGCGTGACCGTGTTCTTTCGTCTGCTGCTTGCCATCCCCCATCTGATCTGGCTGACCCTGTGGGGAATCCTCGTCTTGCTGGCGGCGATCGCCAACTGGTTTGCCACGCTTGCAAGCGGCGTATCGCCCGATTCGCTGCACCGCTTCCTGGCGGCTTATGTGCGCTACCAGAACCATGTGTATGCCTACGTGTTTCTGATCGCCGATCCCTTCCCCGGCTTCACCGGACAGGTCGGCAGCTACCCGGTAGAACCCGTGATCGAGGGTCCCCGTCAGCAGAATCGCTGGAAGGTGGGCTTCCGTGTGGTTCTGATCGTGCCGGCGGTCCTGCTCGACAGTGCCTACGGCGGGCTGCTAGTCGTCGTGGCCCTGCTTGGCTGGTTCGCTTCGCTGGCCAACGGGCGCATGCCCTTGGGTCTGCGCAACGCCGGGGCCTTGGGTCTGCGCTATGCGGCGCAAACGCATGGCTACCTGCTGTTGCTCACCGACTCCTATCCCTACAGTGGGCCGACCGAGCGCACTCCCTCGGCGCCCGCCCCCTCGCTGCCGATCTCCGAGCCCTTGCAATAGCTTCCAAGGATCGAGCGCGTGCTGACGATGTCTGCTTTCTACGAGCCGTCTCGAGCCCTCCGCACAACCTGCGACGTAGTAGCATCGTGAGCCGCGCGCGCCCGTAGCTCAGTGGTCAACGGTTCTCTTCGGGGAGCCAAAGAGCAGCGGTCTTTCAAACCGCAGGCCGCGGGTTCGATTCCCGCCGGGCGCACTTTCCGAATCCCCTGGCAAACACAGAGGATTCGCCATTCTCAGGGTCTCGCGCGGACCGCCGATCGGAGGCGGGTGCAAACAAAATGCAAACTGGCGAGGACCAGCGGTCGCTAGGGCGGCGGGAATGCGGGGGAGCGCTCGGGCGTGGACCTGGTGCTCAGCAAACAGTCGCGCCTGAAGAAGGGCTTGACAACAGAGTCTGTTTGCGTATAAGCTGGCTTTTGGCACTAGTAGCGTGCTGTCCAACATAAGGTCAGGTAGGGGTCGGTCTTCGTGGTCGACATCCACCTTGGTGAGACGGGGACCTTGGGAGAGGGACCGGGTCGCAACGGAGAAGAGGGTTTTTTCGCGTGCTTTCGTTGAGGAATGGCGCATTTGAGGGTCGTCGTGCCGGTGGCGGGTCCGTTATAGGACGCGTCAGCGTCGCTGACGCGTCTCTCTCTCTCTCTCTCTCTCTGGGCCTGTTGGCGTCTAGGCGCTAGCGGCCTCTTCCGCCGCGCGGCTTCGCGGCTCGCTGGGCACAGGGCTCGGCTGGATCTTTCGCGCCTGGAGGGCGCATGCTGATGGCGGCTGCCGCTCCAGCGCGTCGGGGACGCGACGGTGGGCTTCGCGTCCGCCGTGAGGAGAACCGTAGCCTCGGGCGCGGCGCGAGCGGCGAGGGGATCCTTGGTGCGGGGCACGCGCAGATCATGCGGATCCAGCGCGCGCGGATCCTCGCGGCGATGCTCGACGTCGCGTGCGAGCGGGGCGCGGCGAATGTCACGGTCGCGCATGTGGTGACGCGTTCGGGTGTGTCGCGGCGCACGTTCTATGAGGTGTTCGCCGATTGCGACGACTGCTTCCTTGCGGCGCTCGAGGATTCCTTGGCGCTCGTCACCGCGCGTGTGCTCCCGGCTTATCGTTCGGAGCGGGCGTGGTGCAAGCGGATCAGGGGCGCTCTGACGGCCCTTTTGTGTTTCTTTGACGAGGAGCCCAGGCTCGGACGGTTGCTGGTGTGCGAGTCCTTGACGGGCGACAGACGCGTGTTGGAGTTGCGTAACCGTGTCCTCGCTCGGCTCGTCGCCGCTGTGGACGAGGGGCGCAGGGAGGGAAAGAACGCGGGCGAGCTTCCCGAGCTGACCGCGGAGGGTGCGGTGGGGGCGGTCCTCTCGATCCTGCACACCAATCTGCGCTCGGATGATCGCGCGCCGCTCGCGATGCTCACCAACAGTTTGATGGGGATGATCGTGCTCCCTTATCTGGGTGTCGCTGCGATGCGTCGCGAGCTCTCGCATCCCGTCGAGGTGCCCGAGAGCGGAATGGGAGAGCGTGGGGAGGGGATGCTCGACGATCCGTTCAAAGGCAGCGGCATGCGCCTCACCTATCGCACCGTGCGGGTTTTGATGGCGGTCGCGGAGAACGAGAGCGCGTCCAACCGGCAGCTCGCCGATCTGGCCGAGATCCGCGACCAGGGCCAGATATCGAAGCTGCTCTCCCGTCTGAGGAAGCTCGGCTTGATCGACAGCGGCGAGGGCGAGCGCGCCAAGGGAGCGCCGAATACTTGGCGGTTGACCGTGCAGGGAGCGCAACTCGCGAAGAGCATTCGCGCACATACAGAGGACTCAAGCCACGCAAGGGGAGGAAGCAACAGATGACCTACGCCCGCCGGTCCACCTCACGACCATCCCCGAGGGTGGGGCCGCTCGCGTGGTTTTGCGCGGCGCTCATCGCGCTCGCGTTGACCGGAATTATCGCGGTCCAGCCTGCACGGGCGTCCGAAGGCTGCGTGAATGAAGACCGTCGCGTGGAACAGCGCGCGACGTATCTGCCTGACTGTCGTGCGTATGAGCTGGTCTCACCGTTGCAGAGCGAGCCCGATCCTCAGAGCGCGCATACCGTCCCGGTTTCGCTTACCGGTGATCGGGTGGGTTTCTTCAGTGAATTCGGTCCGCCTCCCTCCTATACCGGTGGGGGGCCCGGCTTCTATTTCGTCTCCAGTCGCGGTCCCGCGGGCTGGTCGACCCAGGGTGAGATCCCACGCCAATCGACCGTGACAGGCCTCGTCTGTGTCCCCTATGTCGCGGGCTACAGCGCGGACCTTTCAAAGACGGTGCTCGCCGATGGCTGGAACTGGAGTGGCTATCCGCAATACCCGGACGACAACGGGACCGACAACTGTGGTCACGACGAACCGCTGCTCCTCGACGGCGAGCCGCAGGGAGCCCAGAACATCTTCCTGCACGAAAGCGAAGCTCCCGGGGAAGCCGGCTTCTACCAATTGCTCAACCTCACCCCGCCCGGTCTCGGCGCCCGCGACGCTTACTTCAGGGCGGGCTCCACGGACTTCAGTCACATCGTCTTCACCTCCCCCTTGCAGCTCACCCCCGAAGCGCCGCTAGCCCCCGAACAGACCGGGACCTATTCGGTCGGCGAAGATTTGTATGAGAACGTCGGCGGCGTCCTGCACCTCGTCACCTTCCTCCCCGGCGGCGCGCCCACCTGGGGCATCCTCGCCAACAGCTGGGAGTCCTACCAAGCAGAAGGCAGCGCCAACTTCACCCACGCCGTGTCCGACGACGGCGAACGGGTCTTCTTCTACGGCGACGGCAAACAGTACTGCGCCAATCCGCTCGCAGGCACGGAAGGCACGAGCTGCAACGGCGAAGGGGCCTACCTCAACGCCAAGCTCTATCTGCGCCAGAACGCTGCGCAGGCGCCGGCTGCGGGCGGGGAATGCTCGTCGGCCGAAGCGGGCAAGGCCTGCACCGTCCAGGTCGATGAAAAGAACACGGGTGCTCCCGGGCCCGGCGGTGGTGGCCAGTTCCAGGTTGCTACCCCTGACGGTTCGCGAGCGTTCTTCACCGACTGCAGCCGGTTGACCGTGGACTCGACCGCAGTCTCCTCCGGCGGGTGCGGCGGCTTCGCGCTCACCCTAAATGGATACCAGCCGCCTACGGGACAGGACCTGTACGAATACGATGCCGAAAAGCCCGTCGGTCAGCGTCTCACCGACCTCACGGTCGACAGTAACGGTTCCGATTCGCTCGGCGCCGACGTACAGGGTGTGGCTGGGATTTCCCAAGACGGCTCCTATGTTTATTTCGTCGCCAGGGGGGTGCTGAGCGGCAGCGAAGAAAACGAACACCACGAAAAGGCTGTGGCGGGCGAAACCAACCTCTATCTGCGTCACGCCGGGGTGACCACCTTCATCGCGACGCTCGGACCACCTCTCAGCAACGAATCTGAACATGCCGGTGCAAGGGCGCAAATCGAAAATTGCGACTGGGCTTCCGCGAAGACCCCGGAGTGGGCACCGGGTGGCGTGGCCCCTTGCCTGACCGCTCGGGTCTCCCCCGATGGGCGCTTCCTTGCGTTCAATTCGCACAAGCGTCTCACCGGATATGACAACACGGTCGCGGCCAGCGGCGAACCTTCTTTTGAGATCTTCCGCTACGACGCTGCGACGAGCGAGTTGAGTTGCGCCTCCTGCGACCCGCAGGGCACGCCTCCAACTGCGGTGGAAACGTTCGAACAGCCGTCGATCAGCGCATCTCTTCCACCGGGTGAAAACTGGCTTAAGGTGCCCACCATCTCTACCGGCCAGCTCTCCGACGATGGTCGGGTGTTCTTTTCGACGACCGACTCGCTTCTGCCTGCCGATGTGAACGGCAACCATTTCGATGTCTATGAGTACGATGGCAGCCGGCTTCGTCTCCTCTCGGCCGGCACCGGCAACGACGACTCGATCTTCAAAAACGCCAGTCTCGACGGCGCTAACGTGTTCTTCACTACGGCGGATGCGCTGGTCAGCTCCGACACTGATGAAGCCATCAGCCTGTACGATGCTCGTGTGGGCGGTGGTTTTCTGACTGGTCCTGCTGTGGGGCCGGGCGGGGTCGTGGAAGCGCCGGCGTGCACGAGCGTCGAAGCGTGCAAGCCGCCACCGGGTGAACCACCAGTTGAACCGTTTCCCGCGTCCTCGGCGTTCTCGGGCCCGGGCAACCTCGTCTCGCCGCCGGCGCCCGTTCTGACGGCGGTGCCAAGGAAGACGATCAAGTGTCTCAAGCACAAGAAGCTGAGTCATGGCAAGTGTGTGAAGAAGAAGCTGAAGCGGTCAAAGGCGAAGAGGTCCAAACCGAAAAAGTCAAGCGGGCGTAGGGGGAGCAAATAACCATGCGTATCTCGAGAAAGCTTTTCCTGTCCGTATTCGCGGTGCTCGCCGTGCTCACGGTGATCGTAGCGCCCGCCTTCGCGACGCTCGCGCCTCATGAAAAGATCGGCAGTTTCAACGGGGAAGACGCGCCCGGCGGACCGTTCGGGGCGTGGTTGCCCAGCGACGCCGTCGACCAGTCAAACGGCGATGTTTATGTGACTGAATCGGAAGCTTTTGGGATCGTTGGACCAGGCCATAACGTCGTCGACAAGTTCGACGAAACCGGTAAATATGCGGGTGTCCAGATCACCGGCGCGAAAATCCCGGGCCAGGAAACGTTTGCGTTCGGTTTCTTTCCCGGCGTTGCTGTCGATAACTCGGCCGGTTTGAACAAAGGCGATGTGTATGTCTCCGATACGCAGCACGGTGTCGTCGACCGCTTCAGCGCGGCGGGGGCGTTCCTGTGCCAGATCACGGGCAGGACGCCGGTCTCCAAAGAAGAAGAAGAACACGAGTGCAACGGTGCGTTCGGAAGTCTGACGCCGGACGGCTCGATCGAACCGTCGGGCGTCGCGGTCGACACGGCCGGTGTTGTGTACGTCGCCGACGATGCGCACGCCGCGGTCGACAAGTTCGGTGAAAAAGGCGAATACCTCGGCCAGATCAAGGACCCCGAACACCTCACCAACGAAATGGGTACGATCGCGCTCGACTCGGCAGGCAATCTGTACGTCAACAATCTCCACATAATCTTCGGCACGATCAGTGACGTCGTTAAGTACGATCCTGCGGGCGCGTTTGTCTCGGTATTCGCCAATAATAACGGTCTTCCCTACGCCGTTGGTGTCGATCCGCGCACGAGCAATGTGTATGTTTACGAGGGCGAAGGGGAACAGATCGCGGAGTACGATTCCTCTGGCGCTCTGCTTGACGTGACCCCTGTGTCGGGGGCACATATGCTCGGTCTCGCGGTCGACGGTGCGAGCGGCAAGCTCTATGGGGCCGAATTTCTCACCGGCAGCGTGTCGATCTACGGCGGTGACGTGGTCATCCCCACGATGACCGCGCTTCCCGCGACGAGCGTCACCGAAACGGGTGCGACGTTGAACGGTCATCTGGATCTTGATGCGGCGCATGGTGGCGGTGAAGTGAGCGAATGCGAATTTGAATGGGGCGCGAGCACCGCCTATGGCAATACGGCGCCGTGCTCGCCGGCGGGTCCGTATACGGGCGCGGCTGATGTCAGCGCGCAGATCAGCGGGCTGACCCCGGCAAGCACTTACCATTTCCGTGTGAGGGCGAGGAACGCCAACGGTCTGAGCGAGAGTGGGGATGAGACGCTGACGACCGCGAGCGTGGCGGTTATCGATGCTCAGTCTTCGCGTGTGAATGGTGTCGCGGTGGATTTGACCGCGCAGATCAATCCGTATCATTTCGATACGACGTGTCAGGTGCAGTATGTTGACGATGCGAGCTTTCAGAGCTCTGGTTATGAGGACGCGACGACGGTGTCGTGTGCGCCTGCGGATCTCGGGTCGGGTTTCGGTGACGTGCGCGCCGATGTGACGCTCACAGGGCTTCAGGTGGGCACGACCTATCATTATCGTTTCCTTGCCAGGAACCAGAGCGGGTTGACGCCGGGTGGCGATCGCACGTTCATCACGTTCGGTATACACGGGACGAGCTTCGAAGTGATCGACGAAGCGGGTAGGCCGTTCACGCAGGCCGCTGGGCATCCTTACGAACTACGGACGGCCTTCAGCATCAACTGGAGTGAAAACGTGGGAGGGGCACGGTTGGTGGGAGGCGATCATCCCGAAGAAGCCCCGACCGGCAACCTCAGGAACGTCATCAACGAACTACCCCCGGGTCTGATCGGTAATCCCTCGGCGACGCCGAAGTGTACGCGCGCTCAGGTGATCAAATACAAGTGCAGCGGCGCCGATCAGGTCGGCAGGATAACCATCAATGAAGCGGCCGCGAGTGGAGAGGGATTCAACGGTGAGTTTCCGGCTGCGATCTATAATGTTGTGCCGCCGAAGGGTATCGCGGCGGAGTTTGACGCCAACGTCTCGCAGCATGTGACGATTCATATCGATGCGCGGTTGCGTAGTGGCGGGGATTATGGTGTGACGGCCGAATCGACGGGTAATTCGGCGCTTACGGGCGTCTCGGAAGTCCTCTTGCATTTTTGGGGGGTGCCCGCCGATCCTAGTCATGATGGGGAACGGAGGTGTCCTTCGCCGAGTGGTGTCGGCGATTACGGTCCTTGCTCAGCCAACGAACCTGTGCTCAGACCGTTTTTGCGCAACCCGACGTCCTGTATGGGTCCGTTGAGCACTGTTCTTGGCGTGGATTCCTACCAGTCACCAGGCGTGTTTGACGAACACACGCTGCCGTTGGAAGGGATGACTGGTTGTGAGAAGGTTCCGTTCGCGCCGCGGATCGAAGCGGTGCCGAGCTCTAGCGTGGCGGACTCGCCGTCTGGTTTGAGTTTTGATCTGCACGTCCCTCAGCCTGAAGAAGCGCAGGGCGTGGCGGAGTCCGATGTGAGAAGGGCCTCGGTCACGTTCCCGCTGGGTTTGACGGTGAACTCGTCCTCCGCGGATGGCCTTGCGGCGTGCAGTGAGGCGCAGGTCGGCTTCACCGGTTTCGCCGAACTGAACGAGACGGGCGAACCCGGTGTGCGCACCCCGCAGTTCACGCCGCTTCCCGCACAGTGCCCGGATGGGTCAAAGCTCGGGACTGTCGAGGTCGACACGCGGCTCGTCGATCATCCTTTGATCGGCTCGATCTATTTGGCTAAGCAGGAGGAAAACCCGTTTGGTTCGCTGCTGGCGGTCTACATCACGATCTACGATCCGATCACGGGCGTGGTCGTCAAGCTTCCTGGGGAGGTGAAGGCTGATCCTGTTACGGGCCAGTTGACGACGACTGTCGATCAGGGCCCGCAGCTACCGTTCGAAGATTTCAAGATCGATTTGTTCGAAGGCCCGCGCGCGGCTTTGACTACGCCTGCGACGTGCGGGGCGTTCACGACGAGCTCCGTGTTGGCGCCGTGGAGCGGCAACACGCCAGTCTCGCCGACAGGTAGCTTCGAAGTGACTGCGGGTGCTGGTGGTGGTTCGTGTCCGGCGAGCCCGGCGCAGGAGCCGATGGCGCCGTTGTTCAGTGCTGGCACCTTCAGTCCGATCGCGGGCACCTACAGTCCGCTTGTCGTGAAAGTGGGTCGCGAAGACGGCTCGCAGCAGTTGCAAAGCCTCCAGGTGACGCTACCGGAGGGTCTGGTAGGCAAGCTCGCGGGGACCGAGGAGTGCTCGCAGGCGGGGATCGAAGCCGCGCAGCGCCGTAGCGGTCTCGGTGAAGGGCGTTTGGAGCTAGAACACCCGTCTTGTCAGGCCGGCAGCGAAATCGGGAGCGTCCACGTCGGCGTCGGCTCGGGCGCACCGTATTACGTCACCGGTCACGCCTACCTGGCGGGTCCGTACGAGGGTGCGCCGTTCAGCGTCGTCGTGATCACGCCCGCTACCGCGGGCCCATTCGATCTAGGCACCGTCGTTGTGCGCTCGGCGCTGTCGATCGATCCGAATACGGCGCGGGTGACGGTCAAGAGCGATCCTTTCCCGAGCGTGCTAGACGGGATACCGCTCGAGATCCGCTCGATCTCGGTGCAGGTGACGCGTCCACAGTTCACGTTGAACCCGACCAGCTGCGAAAAGGCAACTGTCGGCGCGACGATCGTCTCCACCCAGGGTACTCAGGCGAATCTCTCCAGCCCCTTCCAGGTTGGTGGTTGTAACAACCTGCCGTTCAAGCCGTCGTTCAGCGCGAGTACGCAGGGCAAGAACAGTCGCGCGGGGGGAGCGAGCCTGAGCGTGAAGGTAGCCCAACAATCTGGTGAAGCGAACATTCACAAGGTCGATCTGCAACTGCCGGTGCAGTTGCCATCGCGGCTCAGCACACTGAAACTGGCGTGCACCGCCGCACAGTTCGAAGCCAACCCGGCGGGTTGTCCCGCGGCGTCGAACATCGGTAGCGGCAAGGCTACGACGCCCCTGTTGAGCGTCCCGTTGACGGGACCGGCGTATCTGGTTTCCCACGGCGGTGCGGAATTCCCCGATGTCGAGTTCGTCCTGCAGGCGGTGGAACAGGGTGGCACTATCAGGATCGTACTGGACGGCAAGACACAGATCGTGAAAGGGCGGACCTATAGTCACTTCGAAACGGTTCCCGACGCGCCGATCAGCTCGTTCGAAACGGTATTGCCGCAGGGTCCACACTCGATTCTCGCGACGAACGTGGGGCAGAGCGCGAAATTCAGTTTGTGCGGACAGAAACTGACGATGCCGACGACGTTGACCGCTCAGAGCGGTCTAGTGCTCCAGCAGAACACGACGATCGCCGTCAACGGTTGCACTAAGGCCAGAGGCCTGAGCAGGCAGGCACAGCTGACCAGAGCACTCAAAGCGTGCCGTCACAAATACGAGCGTGCGGGTAAGCATCGTCGCCGTGAAGTGTGCGAACGCACAGCCCGCAAGCGTTACGGGGCGAAACCCAAGCATAAGAAATGATGGCCCGTCACCTGAGCGCAGTCATGCTGAGCGCAGGGCTGTGCGTCGGCGTGCTCTTCGCCACTGCGACCGCATCGGGGGCGTCGCCGGGGGCGTGGTGGCATGTGGCCTCTGGCGCGCGTCCGAGTGTGCTCGCACCGGGCTCTGAAGGGGAGATCGTGATCAGCGTCGAGAACCTCGGCGACGCAGGCAGCGTGATCGAACACGCACAAGGACCACCGACACCGGTACGAATCACAGACACGTTGCCGGCAGGCCTTGAAGCCCAGGGTATCGCCGGGGTGCAACCGAAGCTTGGGGGGTTGCCGACGGAAACGATCCCCTTGTCGTGCTCGCCGGACCTTGAACATCTTGCGTGCGAATCGAGCGTGTCGCTGGTCCCCTACGACCAGTTGGAAGTCCGCGTCAAGGTGAAGGTCCTACCGGGCGCCCACGTGTGCGAACCGGGGTCAAGCGCGTGCGAACGCAACGAAGCGAGTGTCGGCGGCGGCGAAGCGCCGCCCGTTCAGATCACGCGTCCCGTTGTGATCTCGCAGGGCGGGTCACCGTTCGGCGTCGAAGAATACGAGCTCACTCCCGAAGAAGAAGGAGGTACGCCCGATACGCAGGCTGGTTCGCACTCCTTCCAGGTCACCGGCACGATCGCGCTCGACCAAGGACCTGACACGGCCGGTTTGGCGGGTTCGCCGTCTGTGGGGCCGGCGCTCGCCGCGAGACAGATCACCGCGCACCTACCGGTTGGTTTGGTCGCGGACCCGAGCACGGTCTCGCGCTGTCCGGAATGGCAGTTTTTGATCAGCGACGGCGAAGGGCACGATTCTGAATGCCCGGAGCAGGCCGCGGTCGGTGTCGCTTCGGTGACCGCGCAAACACCGGGATCCCAACAGACGTTCACGGTAGCCGCACCGGTCTTCAACGTGGAACCGCAGGCTGGCGAACCGGCTCGTTTCGGGTTCTTCGTCCCGTTCGCGAACGCTCCCGTGCTCTTGCAGACGAGCGTGCGTAGCGGTCCAGGCGAAGACTGGGGCGTGGACCTCGACACTAGCGAGCTCCCGCAAAACGCGGGTTTGATCAGCGCGCGCGTGACGTTCTGGGGTGCGCCGGACGCGCACGCGCACAAAGAATCACGCGGTTGGGGCTGTCTCGAGTTCCAGCGCCGCCGCCCAGGAGTCTCCTACGAACCGTGTCAGTCCTTCGCCGATGAAACGCACCCACCCGCGCTGCTGCGACTGCCGACCTCGTGCAGCGGCCCGCTGCAGTCGAGCCTTCAAGCCGACTCCTGGGCGCAAGGCAGCGAAGTGCAGACGTTTATGCCGAGTGAACCGTTGCCGGCGCTCAGCGGTTGTTCGCAGGTGCCGTTCGCGCCGACGATCACGGCCGAACCGACGACGCACGCGGCTTCCTCCCCGAGCGGGCTGGCGTTCGACCTGCTCTTCGACACCGAAGGACTAACGACGGCCGGCGAGCTGGCGCAGTCCGACCTGAAGGAAACGTCCGTGACGTTTCCCGAAGGGATGACGATCGACCCGTCCGCCGGCGTGGGGTTGGGGGCGTGTACGCGGGCGCAGTACGCGCAGGCCACGCTCAGCTCGCAGGCTGGGAGCGGGTGTCCTGAAAACTCGAAGCTCGGGACGGTCGAAGTTCAGACGCCGCTGCTGTTCACGACGGTGTACGGGTCGCTGTACCTGGCGCAACCCTACGAAAACCCATTCCCGGAAGCGGGCCACCCCGGCGGTTCGCTGATCGCGGTCTACGTGGTGGCGCGCAGCCGCGCCGAACGGGGGATCCTCGTGAAGCTCGCGGGGAAGGTGGCCCCCGACCCGGTCACCGGACGGTTGACGGTCAGCTTCGAAGACAACCCCCAGCTTCCGTTCGCGCACTTCAACTTCCATTTCCGCGAAGGCCAGCAGGCGCCCTTGATAACACCGGCGACGTGCGGCACATACACCACCCAAGCACAACTCACACCCTTTTCAGAACCCACGGAAGTTCTGAACGACACGGCGAGCTTCAATATCACCTCAGGATCGGAAGGTGCGGCGTGTCCGACGGGTCCGCTGCCGCCGTTCGCACCGCACATAGAAGCAATCTCGCTGAACCGAGACGCCGGTGTCTTCAGCCCGCTCTCGGTCGAGCTGACGCGCACCGACGCGATGTCTGAGATCGCCACCTACTCCACCGACCTGCCGCCCGGATTGACGGCCAACCTGACCGGGGTCCCGTTCTGTCCGGAAGCCGACATCGAAGTGGCACGCCACAAGACCGGTGCGGTTGAGCAGAGCGAACCGTCCTGTCCGCAGGCGAGCCTGATCGGGCACACCCTTGTCGGTACCGGTGTCGGCTCGGTCCTCGACTACGTTCCAGGACGCCTATACCTCTCCGGTCCATATCACGGTGACCCGTTCTCGGTCGTGAGCGTCACCTCAGCGACGATCGGCCCGTTCGACCTCGGCACGATCGTGATCCGCTTCGCCCTACGAATCGATCCCTACACTGGCCAGGTCAAAGTCGACCCCACCGGTTCAGAACCGATCCCCACGATCATCGACGGGATCGTCACCGACGTCCGCGACATCCGCGTCAGTATCGACAGGACCGGCTTCACCCTCAACCCGACCAGCTGCAAGCCATTGCCGGTCTCCAGCACGCTGAGCAGCAGCGACGGGCAATCCGCGACGGTCTCCGCGCCATTCCTGGCGACGCACTGCCGGGAACTGCGGTTCACCCCCTCCTTCAAGGTCTCCACCAACGCTCACACCAGCCGCGCAAACGGCGCGAGCCTCACCGCGAAGCTGACGATGCCCGACGCGCTTGGAGGACAATCGAACATCAGGCAGGTCAAGGTCGACCTACCGAAGCAGCTCCCCTCACGCCTGACGACGCTGCAACAAGCCTGCACAGAACAGCAATTCAACGCGAACCCCGCGGCCTGCCCCGCCGCGTCGAAGATCGGCACCGCCCGCGCCAGCACCCCGATCCTCCCCGTCCCGCTCACAGGGCCGATGTACTTCGTCAGCCACGGCGGCGAAGCGTTCCCCAGCCTCGTGCTCGTGCTACAAGGCTACGGCGTCACGATCGACATCGTCGGCACCACGTTCATCAACAACGCCGGCATCACCAGCACCACCTTCAAGGCGATCCCCGACGAGCCCGTCGGCACCTTCGAACTGAACCTACCCGAGGGCCCCTACAGCGCCCTCGCCGCGAACGGCAACCTCTGCAACGCAACAAGGACCATAACCATCAAGCGAAAGGTCACGACCAGAGCGCACGGGCGCAAGCGCACGACGACGCGCACAGTTCACAAGACCGAGCGTGGCCTCGTCATGCCAACCCTGTTCGTCGCGCAGAACGGGGCTGTGATCCACAAGAACACACCGATCGGCGTGACCGGGTGCGGTAAGCACGTCCAGAAGTCGAAGAGGGTCCCCCGCCGCGAGCACAAGCGGAAGTAGTCCCCTCAGGTGCCGTGGGTCGTGGCCCGGAGCTCATCCGCCCCGAGGGCGCTGCTCGAGAGCGTCCGCGGCATCCTGCAGGCGGTCGTCTCCCCAGAAGAGCTCGCCGTCGACCGCGATCGTCGGAACGCCGAATACGCCCAGCTCATGGGCGGCGTCCGTCGCGCTGCGCAGCGCGAGCTTGATCTGAGGGTCCTGGGTGGCCTGCTCGACGGCGCCCGGGTCGAGACCGGCTTGCTCTGCCGCCTCCAGGACGTGCCCGGCGATCGCAAGGTCGTGACCGTGCGCGAACGAGTGACGGAACGCGGCGAGCGTGAAGGCGCGTCCCAGGCCGGCCTGAAAAGCGTAGGTGGCTGCTCGCATCGCATACAGATAATTGGTGGGCCAAGGATCGGGCCAGCGTATGGGCGCAAGCCCATACTGCTGCGCACGGGCCTCGACATCGGCGATCCCAGCTCGGCGGCCTTCGGGCTCGCCGAGTGCCCAGGAGGACCGCCCGCCCAGCTTGAACAGCGCGCCGAGCGATACGGGCTGCCAAGCGACCGGCTCGGCGAGGACTCTCTCGAGCCGCTCAGCGGTCAGGTATGCGAATGGCGATCCGAGATCGAAGTAGAAAGTTGCTGAAGGCATCACTGGCGAGCCGGTCGCTGCGATCGTCCGCATCCCGCTGAAGCTCCTCAGTGTAAGGGCACTGCATCTCCCGAGGTCTCTACGTCTCCGCCACCGCCTGCGCCGCGATCTCCCTCCCGGCAAACGGCGTGATCACGATGTACATCACGTAGTCGATCAGCTCTGGCAGCCGCTGTGTTCGCCCGTGCAGGATGTACTCGTGCAGGAGCTCGAAGATGCCACCCACCGAGGCTTCGCGCATCACCGGTGGGGGCATGTTCGGGTAGCTGTCGTCGGGGCCGATGTCGAGTAGCTCGATATAGGAGAAGTTGGCCTCGTTCACACGCCCGCTCACATGGGGATAGGCGATCAGGATGTCCACGCAAGCCAGCCTTGCGGTCGAGGGCTCCGAGGCGAGGAACTCGAGCAAGGCGCCCAAGCCCATTCGTATGTTCTGTGCCCAGCTCAGTCTCAGGTCGAGCGAGCGGTTGATAGCCGCTGTCGCCTTTGCGTGACCCATCTCGAACGTCGCGAGGAAAGCCTCCTCCTTGTTCTCGAAGTGCTCGTAAAAGGTCTGCAACGAGATCGCCGCCTCGGCGACGATCTCCTCCAGGCTGAGCGCGGCGTAGCCCTTCGCTGCGGTCAGGTTCGCCACGGCGTCGAAGATCCGTTCGCGCTGGTTGTGTGCCACAAAGCCCTTGGGCAGGCTGTGCTCGCCGCGGGGCAGGCCCCTAGGCGCCCAGCTGGGCGAGGGGGAGAACGTACCGGGGGCCCTGCCCCCCTGCAAATGGCCGTGGCGCCGCGCCTTCGGCCGATCGGGAATCTGTGGTGGCGTCGGGTAGAAGCCCACGATCCACGTCACCACATCGGGCGTCAGCTTCTGTAGCTCGGCTTTCAGTGAGCGGCTCGAGCGTTCGCGGCGCACGCGCGAGTAGAGGATCGTCCGCAGGGCGCCAACGATTGCCCGAGCCACGGGCACCGGCACCGACCCCTCGCCGGGCGCGCCCTCGAAGATGCTCGTGACGAAGGTGCTCAGCAGCTCGGCGTCGCGGGCCCACCGCTCGATCCCCACCGGCCCGGCCGCTCCCATCTCCACAGTTACCAGGCGCGCGGCGTCGGGCCGCTCGCTGGAAGCCTCGAACAGGGCGCGCACGAACGCCTCGATCTGGTTGGTCCACTCATCCTCGGGATCGTGGGCCTCGACGATCCGCGCCGTCAGGCGCCCAACCAGAGCGTCATAGGTGGCGAGCAGGCACTCCTCCTTGTTCTCGAAGTGCTCATAGAAGCTGCGCCGCGACACTCCCGCTCCGGCCACCAGGTCGGAGATCGTGGTGGCCACGAAGCCGCGCTCGTCGACGGCCTTGATCATCGCCTCATACAACCGCTCGCGCTGATCGGCGGCCACCTCCTCGGGCGGGAGCGCCTGTGGGCCGCGTGGCAGCCCGCGCTCCCGAGCTTTGGCTGAACGGGTCCTCTGGGCCATGCCTATACCATAGCTCTTGACAAGCTGCGTAAAGGATGATTTATTTGTTTCCTAAAAGGATGTCTCCAACTCACCGGGAGGTCACTGACGTGGGCGACATCGAGGGCTATAACCCATTGCAAACAGTAGTTCCAGCATGTGGGCGAGTCCGATTGTATGACTGGTGGGATACGCAGAGTGTGCGTTCTTCCAGGCATGCAATAGGGGCCACATTCTGTAGGCACCGTACTATTAGCTGTGCGATACGGCAAACGCGGCATGCGTGCGTTGGACGATTTGTCCATCGCCAGGGGCTATGTCCGAAGCCGACACGGAGGTTGGACTGACATGAGAGGACTCGCCTGCGAGCGCAAGCTGATGATGCGTGCGCTCCATCCCCGCTGGCCGTACAGGCGCTCGCATTCCCGCCACGACCTGCACTGGCTCGTGCGCGTGCGACCCAGACGGCGCTGGTGCTCGCACGGGCGCTGCCATTCGGTCGCGTGCTTTCCCCCTCGACGGCGGCGGCCATACGTGGGCTGAACGGGCAAAACCCCATCTGCCCTCGGCTGAGCCCCTCGGAGGCAATTCGGGGGGCGACCGCCTTGTCGGTGCGAGCGGCGTTCATGCCAGCTAGCGGGCCGGTCGTCGCGCTCGGTGGGCTGAAGAGCGTACATCCGCTCGCGGTGGGGCCTGTGAGACTCCACCGCGAACGGTCCCCTCGCTAGGATCGGGATATATGGCGGCGGTCTCCGAGTCGAGCAGTCTGCTCACCCCATCTCTTCCGGACGGCGAGCGTGAGATCCGCAAGCTCTCGATCGACACGATCCGGGCCCTGGCGATGGATGCTGTCCAGAAGGCCGACTCTGGACACCCTGGCACAGCGATGGCCTTGGCGCCACTCGCTTACACGCTCTACAGGCACCTCCTGCGCCTCAATCCGGCCGACACCTCTTGGCGCGACCGTGACCGCTTCGTGCTCAGCGCCGGTCATGCCTGCGTGCTCCAGTACGCGCTCACACACCTGTGCGGCTTCGACCTCTCACTCGAGGATCTCCAGAGCTTTCGCCAGTGGGACTCGCGCACACCCGGTCACCCAGAGCGCGGCCACGTGCCGGGCGTTGAGGTAACCACCGGCCCGCTCGGCCAAGGAGTGGCAAACGCCGTCGGCATGGCCATGGCCGAGCGCTTCCTCGCAGAGCGCTTCAACCGGCCAGGCCACGAGGTGGTCGACCACCACACCTACGCGATCTGCTCCGACGGGGACATGATGGAGGGCGTTTCCCAGGAGGCTGCCTCGATCGCCGGTCACTTCGGCCTCGGCAAGCTGACCGTCTGCTACGACGACAACCGCATCACGATCGACGGCACCACCTCGATCTCCTTCGACACCGAGAACCACATCGCGCGCATGAATGCCGACGGCTGGCATGTCCAGCGCGTCGACGACTCCGAGGACGTGGAGGCCTTGCACCGGGCCCTGCTCGCCGCCCGTGCCGAAGTGGAGCGCCCCTCCTTCATCTCCGTACGCTCCCACATCGCCTACCCAGCCCCCAACGCGGTCGACACGGCCAAAGCCCATGGTGCCGCCTTGGGCGAGGAGGAGGTGCGCGCTACCAAGCTCGTGATGGGCTTCGACCCCGACCTCCACTTCCAAGTCGATGAGCGCGTGTACGAGCACATGAGCCTGCGTGAGTCCGGCGCGTCCATCCAGCAGGTTTGGGAGCAATGCGAGGCCGAGTGGCGCGAGCGCTACCCCGACTTGGTCGAGGACTGGGAGCAGGCCTGGTCGGGTCGCCTGCGCGAGGGCTGGCTGGCAGCCTTGCCGAGCTTCGAGGCCGGCGAACAGATCGCCACGCGCTCGGCCGGCCAGAAGGCGATGGCAGCGCTCGCCCCGTTTGGGCCCACGATGGTAGGCGGAGCCGCTGATCTGGTCGAGTCCACCAAGACGGTATTCGAGGGTTCAGGCGTTTACTCGCGCGTGCACACCGGGCGCAACATCCCCTTCGGCATCCGCGAGCACGCGATGGGGGCGATCGTCAACGGGCTCGCCGCCCACGGCGCCATGGTCAAGCCCTATGGCTCCACCTTCCTGATCTTCTCCGACTACATGCGCCCGCCCGTGCGCCTCTCTGCCTTGATGGAGCTGCCGGTCATGTGGGTCTGGACTCACGACTCCGTCGGCCTCGGCCAGGATGGTCCCACCCACCAGCCGGTCGAGCATTATGCGGCCCTGCGCGCCATTCCCCACCTATGGGTGATCCGCCCGGCTGACGCCGCCGAGACCGTCCAGGCTTGGCGGGTAGGCCTCGAACGCGAGAGCGGTCCGGTGGCGCTCTTGCTCTCGCGCCAGAACCTACCCGTCTTCGATCGCACTGAGGTTGGCTCCGCCGACGGCTTGGAGCGTGGCGGCTACGTGTTGTGGGATTCGGCCGAGGCAACCCCCGAGCTGGTCCTGATCGCAACTGGCTCGGAGGTCGCGCCGACGCTGCAGGCCGCTCGCGACCTGGCCGCAGAGGGGACTCGTGTGCGCATCGTCTCGATGCCTTGCATGGAGCTCTTCGAAGCCCAGTCCGCCGACTATCGCGCCGGTGTCATCCCGCGCGAGGTACCCGCCCGCCTCGCCGTCGAGGCCGGAGTCAGCATGTGCTGGTGGAAGTGGGTGGGCGACCATGGAGATGTGCTCGGGATCGACCGTTTCGGTGCCTCCGCTCCGGGTACGACAGTGTTGGAGAGGCTTGGCTTCACGCCAGCGTCGATCGCCACCAAGGCACGTTCCCTACTGGGGCGTGCGGACTGATTCTGGCAAGCCTGCCGATCCACCAGGGAACGAACAGCGATCCAAAAAACTAACCGAGCGCGCCGCGCTTGTCAGGAGCCCACATGTCCTCCCCCGCCCTCTCACCCCTGCACCGGCTCTCCGTCCTAGGCCAGAGCGTGTGGATCGACTCCCTCTCACGCGAAGCGATCAGAGGTGGGCACCTGCAGCAGCTGATCGACGATGACGCCGTCGTGGGCGCCACCTCCAACCCCACCATCTTCCAAAAGGCGATGGCCTCAGGCGATGCCTACGACGAGCAGCTGCTCGAGCTCGGCTCGAGCGACGCCGAGGAGGCATTCTGGGCGCTCGCCGAGCAAGACATCCGCGAGGCCTGCGACCTGTTTCGCCCCACCTGGGACGGAGGGCTGGGGCGCGACGGCTACGTTTCCCTGGAGGTCGACCCGCGCTTGGCGTATGACTCGCTCGCCACATTTGAAGAGGCGATCCGCCTGCACAAGGCGGTCGACCGGCCCAACCTACTCGTCAAGATCCCAGCCACCAAGCCCGGCCTCGCCGCGATCGAGGATGTGATTGCCAAGGGTCGCTCGATAAACATCACCTTGATCTTCTCCCTCCAGCGCTACGCCGAGGTCGCCGAGTCCTACATTCGGGGCCTCGAGCGCCTGGTCGCCGAGGGAGGCGATCCCGCCAAGGTCGCCTCGGTCGCAAGCTTCTTCGTCTCGCGTATCGACACCGAGGCCGACCGCCGGCTTGACGAAATATCCGGGCACGAGGACTTGCAGGGGCGCCTTGCCATCGCCAATGCCAAGCTTGCCTACCGCCACTACCAGCACCTCTTCCAAGGCCCCCGCTGGGAGTACTTGGCCGGCAAGGGCGCCACTCCGCAACGAGTCCTCTGGGCCTCCACCTCCACGAAGAATCCAGCCTACCTGGACACCCTGTATGTGGACCAGTTGATAGGTCCCGACACCATCAACACGATGCCAGAGGAGACGATCTTGGCCTTTCAGGATCACGGCTCCCCGCGATCCACCCTGACCGAGGGGCTGGCTGAGGCCCAAGCCGTCTTCGACAAGCTCGCCGCGGCTGGAGTCGACTACGACGACGTCACCAACACGTTGGAGCGCGAGGGCGTTGAGAAGTTCGAAGCCTCGTTCCGTGACCTGCTCGATTCACTCGGCGCAAAGCTGGGCTCCCTGACGCTAGCCTGAGGTTGTGGAGGAGTTCGAGGCGAACGTCCCGGAACCGGGGTCCGAACGAGGTGCGTGGGTACTTGCACTCGCGCTGGGCGCGCTCGGCATCGTCGTGCTCGGGCTCGTCCTGAGTGGCGTCGTCGGGGGCACGCCTTCAGGCACGAACGCGGCACCGCCTCCGGTGATCGCCGTGACCCCCACGCCCACCCCGGCCTCGGCTACCGAGGCCGGCTATGTCGTGTCCAAGGCTCACGGTGGTCCACAGGCTGGTGGCAATCCCTCCGGGATAGGCGCCGCTCGCGCGGGTGCGTGGGGGCGCAGGAGGGGAGGCGCGCGCACGATCGTGGGCGACCCCACCCCCGCCCAGGCCCATCGCGACCTCGCGGTCTACCAGGGCCAGACAGCCACCCACATCGCTGAGCATTGGATGCAGGGCTTCTATCCCATCTACTCTGTTGCCCAGCGCACGTTCGGGGTCAACTGGCTCCTGCTCGCCTCGATCCATAAGCAGGAGTCGGCCTTCTCCACCGCATCCGGCATCTACCACGGCCTCAACTTCGCCAACTGCTGCGGCGGCCCGATGCAGTTCAACGTCAAGAACGGGGACCCACCCGGGGGATCCGCCTCAACCTGGGCCTTGGTGAGCAATTCCTACCGCTACGGTGCCCGCCCAGCCTCCTATGACCACATGACCGCCCGTCATCCTTCGATCTACGACGACTTCGACGCGATCATGGCCGCCGCCCACCTGCTCTCAGCCGATGGGGCGGGCTACTCCTTGGACCTCTCCGCCTGGAACGCCGCCTACGACTACTACGGCCACGATGCCACCGGCGTCACCTACGCCGACCAGGTCTTGGCGCGCGCGATCGGCTGGTCCCAGCACGGGTTCTGCATCAACTGCGGTATCCCAACCGCGCTCGTAGAAGCGGTCAACGCCGCCTACGGCGCGCCGGTGGCGGCTTCCTTGGAAACCGCTGTGGCAGTGAGCTCTAAACACGCCAAGCGTCACCGGCACTAAGAGACGGGTGGATACCTGCCCGGCAAGTCGCCGGACAGGTATGCATCCAATGATGCCTAGGCCGCGTCGGCCTGGGCGATGAGCTCTCCCGCCACCCTGTCGCTTGCCGCCGCGGTCCCGCCGAGCAGGCGCCGCGATAGCTGAGCGCGACGGAAGTACAGCGGCGCGTCGTGCTCCCAGGTAGCGCCGATGCCGCCGTGCACCGAGATCATCGTGCGTGCCCCATGGTCGAGTGCCCGCCCCGCTACCGAGCGCGCCGCGCTGGCCGCGAGGGGAAACTCGCTGGGGGCACCATTGCGCGACCAGCCTGCGTAATAGAGCAGCGAGCGCCCGTTCTCGAGCTGGCGCAACACCTCGGTCAGCGAGTGCTTCACGGCCTGGTAGGAGCCGATCGCCCGGCCGAAGGTAAAGCGCTCCTTGGCGTAGGCAACCGAAACCTCCAGCGCCGTCTCCACGCTGCCGAGCGACTCGGCGGCGATCAGCGCCTGGGCCAGATACCAGGCGCTTGCCAGAGAGTCCACGGGTGCGTCCAGCACGGTCGCGGCAGCGTCTTTGAGGGTGACATGCGCGAGTGAGCGCGTCGCGTCGTATCGCCGCACGGACTCGACCTGCACGCCGTCGGCGTCGGCCATGATCACCACGCCGGTGGGCTCGCCATCCACCAGCGCAACGCCGACGAGTGCGTTGGCGCCGGGAGCATCCGGCACGAAGGCGTAACCGCCGCTCAGCTTCACCTCGCCGTTTGCGTCCGGTGCCGAGCCCGTGGGCAGCGGCGAGCGCTCCGATCCGCCCGCGGGGTCGGCGCTCCAGCGCGGATCGAGGTCGCTGGGCGGCTGCGATGGCAGATACGCCGCTCGCCGCTCGCCGCTCGCCAGCGCGGGCAGGTACTCGGCGACTCTGGGCGCGTCCGCGAGGATTGCGGTAGCGGGCAGGTGCCCGAGCAGCGGCACCCCCGCCAGCACGCGCCCGCACTCGCCGAGCACAAGCATCGCATCGAATACGTCCAGGCCGGCGCCACCGTGGGCTTCGTCGATCAATAGCCCCGGCCAGCCGGCCTCGCGGGCGGTGGGCCACAGGTCTGGCAGCCGCGATTGCGGGTCATCCAGCGCCTCGCGCGCTGCCTCCAGCGTCTTGAAGCGCGAGAGCGTGCCTCTCGCCGCCTCGCGCAGGAACTCCTGCTCGTCTGAAAGCGCCAAGTTCATGCCGCCGCTCCTTCCTTGGAGCGCAGCTCCGAAAATGGGATGCCCTTGTCCAGGCGCGGCTCCGGGGGCAATCCGAGCACGCGCTCGCCGATCGTGTTGCGCAGGATCTCTTCGGTCCCGCCCGCCGACTTCAAGCCCGGCAGGAACGAGATCATGTAAGCCCACTCGCTGTCCTCGTCGAGCGCGTCGGGCCCGAGCACGTCGGCGATCAAGTCGCCGGCTTTGATCGCCCCGTTGACGATCGTCACCTTCGCCAATCCCGCCTCAGGGCCGGGAATCTGGCCTTTCTGCAGCGCTGTGAGCGTGCGGTAGCCGGTGAACCTCACCGCCAGTAGCTCGCTTGCGATCTCGCCGAGCTGCTGGCGCACCTCCGAGTCGCGCCGGCCGTGCTCGTCGGAGGCGATGCCCTTGGCAAAGCGCACCGAGTTATAGCCGAGGCCCTCGCCGCCGAGGCCGATAGTCACACGCTCGAACATGAGCGTCGTCAGAGCGGTGCCCCAGCCGTTGCCGATGCCGCCGACGACCGCGTCCTGCTCCAGCTTGACGTCGTCGAGGAACACCTCGTTGAACTCGGCCTCGCCGGAGATCTGGCGCAGGCCTCTGACCGTCACACCCGGAGCGTCCATCGGGATGATGAACATCGTCAGGCCCTTGTGCTTGTGCTGCTCGGGATCGGTTCGCGCGAGCAACAGGCCATAGGAGGAGAACTGGGCGTTGGTCGTCCACACCTTCTGGCCGCTCAAGCGCCAGCTGCCGTCCTCGTCCTGGCGCGCTCTTGTCTGCACTGCCGCCAGATCCGAGCCGGCGGCGGGCTCTGAGAAGAGCTGGCACCACACCTCGTCGCCGTGCAGCATCGGGCCGAGATAGCGCGCCTTCTGCTCCTCGCTGCCGTGCGCGATGATCGTAGGTCCGAGCATCCCCACGCCGATCGCGTCGAGGATCCCGGGCACGCCCGCCTTGGCGAGCTCCTGGTTGCAGACCACCTGCTCGATCGGACCCAAGCCCTGGCCGCCGTACTCCTTCGGCCAAGTCACACCTGCAAGCCCCGCCTCGGCGAGCTTGCCCTGCCATGCCCGCCTCGCAGAGATGATCTCCGCCTCGTCGGTGATGGCTCCTGGCCCGCTCAGGACGGGCGCCTCTGCCTTGTGCTGCTCGAGCCAGGCGCGCACCTTAGCGCGATGCTCTGCCTGCTCGGGCGTATCGTCAAGATCCACGTCGTCTCCCTTTGGCTGACTGGCCAGTCAATGCTTGTCAGCTAAGGCTACTACCGGGAGCAGGCTTTAGCGTCCGCTCGGCACCGGAGGCGCTGGAACCGGCGTCTGGCCGTACACGTCCTCGAAGCCCCGGTCCAGCAGGTACTCGGCCTGGCGCCCCAGTTCGGGGGAGTGCAGCAGCACCACGCCCAGCTTCACCCCGTCGCGCTCCGCGGTTCCCACCAGGCAGTTACCGGCCAGTTCGGTATAGCCGGTCTTCAGGCCCGTGGCGCCTGGATAGTCGTACACGAGCAGAGGATTGTTGTTGTACAGATAGACCTTGCCGCCCTTGATCGGCAATGGCATGGCCGCCTTCTCGGTGCGCACGATGTGAGCGATCAACGGCTGCTCCAGGTCGACCTCGGCAAGCTCGGCGAGGTCGGCCGCACACGAGTAGTTGCGCGCGTTGAAGTAGCCCGAAGGAGAGGTGTAGTGCGTGCATCCCATGCCCAGTCGCGCCGCTTCCTCGTTCATGCCGTCCACGAACGTGTCCACGCTCCCTGACACGTGCTGGGCGAGCGCCACCGCTGCGTCGTTGCCCGAGGGCAGCAGCAGCCCGTAGATCATCGTCTCCAGGCGTACGTCCTTGCCGAGCGGCAGTACGCCCACCTTCGAGCCCGCCGACTCGACCGCCTGCTTGGTAACGAGCACCGGAGCGTCCGGCGGCGAGGTGCGCACCACTCTCAGGGCAGTCATCATCTTCGTGAGGCTCGCGATGTGCAAGTGCTCGAGCGGATTCCGCTGCCACAGCACGCGACCGCTTTTGAGGTCGAACAGCAGCCCGGCGCTCGGCTGGTGGCGGAAGGCGACCTGGACCGGATCGTCCGCTCCGCTCAGGTCAAGCGTGAGCGGAGGGCGCCCGAGCGGCAGACCTGAGGGTGAGCGCGTGGCGACCGTTTGTGAATCGGTGCTTTCGGCGGGCGCCGATGGTGTACCTGAGCTTGGGCCCGTGGAGAGCTTCTGGCCATTCTTCCCGCTGCGCGGGTGCTTGCTCTGATGCGATTTCCCGTTCGAAGAGGTCGAGGCCGAGCCGGGCGAGACGCCCGAGTGCGACAGGGCGAGCATCGCCGCCACCGCCGCAACCAAGATCGCCATTGCCCCGACCACCAGCGCGCGGCGGCGCCTGCGCCTGCGCCTCGTCCTCGCGCGGACACGCCGCGAGCTGCCCCCCTGTGGCAGGAAGGGCGACTTGCTCATGAGAGCCCTCTCATCACCTAGGAGGATTGCGCAACGCCCCGACGATGCCAACCGTCAGGATCACGAGCACGATCACCGAGAGCACGCTCTGCACATTGATGCCGAACTGCTGGATCCCCGCGATCGTCAGGAACGCAAACCCCAAGATGAAGGCCAGTGCGACGGCGAGCACCGCCACGCGCGTCATCGCTGCCTCTTCATCCGAGGCCCGTTGCAGCGAGGCCGATTTGCAATGCCAACCATGCGCCGATCATGAGCGCCGCTGGAACTTCGAGGATCGTCGTGAAGAATGGGACCGCGACCAAGGTCAGCACCTTGGCGTGCGGAAACAGCAGCAGATAGCCGCCGAGCACAGCCACCGTCATACCCAGGGCGCCGAACAGGGCCGGCGAGGGTGAGCCTATGTCGAGGAGAGCTCGGGCCGCCAGTCCCAACAGAGCGCCCAGCAGGCACAGGCCGCAGAAGCGCACGCGTCTGAGGGCGCCCTCGACGCTGGGCCCGAGCAAGCCCAGGAAGAAGACGCCCAGCAGCAGTGCCAAAAGTCCTTCGTGGTCGCCCGAGAGCAGGTAGGCAACCACCACGATTGCGAGGAGGATCGCCGTCAGGAGTGGGAAGCCCTCGTTGGGAATGTTGTCCTTGACGGGGATCATGCGCAGGAGGGTGCCCCCCGCGCGCGCGGGGGGCGAGCATTTGCGCAGACTATCCGTCCACCCCGGCGGGGCTCGCCGGCAGGCTATCCGCTTGCGGCGAGCGGCCCTATGCCCGGACGCGGTTGCGGCACGTGCTGGTCGGCGTGATAGGAGGAGCGCACGAGCGGGCCGGCCGCTACGTGATCGAAGCCGAGCGCGTAGGCGGCCTGCTCGAGCGCCGCGAACTCGTCGGGGTGCCAGTAGCGCACGATCGGCAGGTGGCGCTCGGAGGGACGAAGGTACTGGCCGACCGTGAGCACCTGCACGTCGTGCTCACGCAGGACCTCGAACGTCGCGACCATCTCCTCGTGGGTCTCTCCCAGACCGACCATCAGCCCCGACTTGGTGACCACCTCGCCTTCGCCCATCTCGGCGGCGCTGCGCAGGACCCGGCACGAGCGCAGGAACTCCGATCCTCTGCGCGCGATCGGGTACAGGCGCGGCACGACCTCCACGTTGTGGTTGAACACGTCCGGCCGCTCGGCGATCACCTTTGCGAGCGGCATCTCCTGGCCCTGGAAGTCGGGGGTGAGCACCTCGATCTGACAATCCGGCGCCTGCCTGCGGACCTGGCGGATGACGCCTACGAACGCGGAGGCGCCCTTGTCGGGCAGGTCGTCGCGGTCCACCGAGGTGACGACCGCGTGACGCAGGCCCATGCGCGCGATCGAGCGCGCCACCCTAGCCGGCTCCAAGGGATCGTTCCAGGTCGGCTTGCCGGTCTTCACGTTGCAGAAGCCGCAGCGCCGCGTACACGTGTCCCCCAGGATCATGAACGTGGCGGTGCCCCGCTCCCAGCACTCGCCCACGTTGGGACAGGCCGCCTCCTGGCAGACGGTATGCAGGTTCTCCTCTTTGATCAGGGTCGACAGCTCGCGGTAGCGTTTTCCTCCGGCGGCCGGCACTTTGAACCACGGCGGCTTGCGCTCGCGCAGGGGGCGCACGTCGGAGCCGAGTACCTTCAGCACGTCCATGCCGCCGGGGTTTGCCCTCGAGCGGGTGACGTGCTCGCGATTCGCCAGCTCGCTCACGCTGCGACTCCAAGCTCGTGCCCGCGCGGGCTGAGCACTTCAAGGCACTCGGGCGGGAGACCCGATCGATCCATCTCCACATAGGCGCGATCGTGGACCTCGCAGAAGCGCCGCGCCATCGTCTTGGCGAACGCGTCGAGGCCGCCCGTGGGCTCGCGGTCCAGCTCGCGCGATACGGACGTCATTCTCACACCGCTGAGACCGCACGGCACGATCCACGAGAACGGCTCCAGATCGTTGGTCAGGTTGACCGCGAACCCGTGCGTCGACACGCCGCGCGAGACGTGCACCCCGATCGAGGCGATCTTGCGATCCTCCACCCACACGCCGGTGTAGTCGATGCCCTCCGCGCAGCGAGACCGGGCCTCGATGCCGTGCTCGGCCAACGCCGCGACGATCGCCGCCTCCATCTTGCGCAGATGGGCCCCGATGTCGCGGACGCGCATGATCGGGTACCCCACGAGCTGGCCAGGGCCGTGGTAAGTGACCTTTCCGCCGCGGTCGGTGGGCACGATCTCGATGCCGTGTGCGCTGTAGAAGTCCTCGCCGAGGGCCAGCTCTCCGTCGTCCGCGCGCCGGCCGCGCGTGTAAACGGGCGGATGCTCGAGCAAAAGCAGGGTGTCAGGAACAACGTCTGCCTGGCGTTGTGCCCGTACGTGCGACTGGATGTCAACCGCATCGCGATAGGGGACCGTGCCCAAGCGGCACACCCTCAACTCGTCCGAGCGAGCGATCTCGTGTGTCCTCTTTGCAACTGCCATGAGCTCCTCCAGCCTAGCTGTCTACAACGTGAGCGCCTTCGGCTCCTCCAAGAGCTCGCGGATGCGCGCGAGGAAGAGTGCTGCATCTGCGCCATAGAGAATGCGGTGATCGCATGAGAGGGTGACGCTCATGAGATGGCGGGCGACGATCTTCTTCTTGCGTGGCACCGCGCGCTGAGCCACCGCGCCGACCGCGAGGATCGCCGCCTGGGGCGGGTTGACGATCGCCGTGAACTGGACGATGCCGTACATGCCGAGATTGGACACGGTGAAGGTCCCGCCGCTCAGCTCGGGCGGTGTGATCGTGCCGTCGCGCACCTGGGCGGCCAGGGCACGTGTCTCACGAGCGATCTCACCAAGCGCCTTCGCATCGGCGTCGAACACGGTCGGCACCACGAGCGCCCCGCCGGTGGGCTCCGCGGAGGTGGCGGCCACGGCGACCCCCACATTGACTCGGGAGTGCAGCTCGAAGCGCCCGTCGCGGTAGCTCCCGTTCGCGCGAGGGTGCTCGCGCAGGGCAAGCGCGCAGGCCTTGACGATCATGTCGTTGTAGGTGGGAGCATCGTCGCGCGAGAGCCGCTTCAGCTCTGTGCGCAACTCCACACAGCGCTCCATGTCGATGTCCGCGGTCAACGTGAAATCGGGGATCGTTGCCTTTGACTCGGCCATCCGCCGCGCGATCGTGCGCTGGGTTCGCGACAGCTCGATCTCGGTGGTCTCGCCCTTCGCGCCGGCGAGCTCTTCCTTGGGCGCACCACTGGGTGGAGCCGGGGCAGGTGAGACCGGGGCGGAGGCTCGTCTTTGCGTGGCCGGTGCCACGGCTGCGACGGGAGTCGAACCCGCGACCTCCTCCACATCCGCCTTGACAACGCGTCCGCCCGGCCCGCTGCCGCTGACCCCGCCAAGATCGACTCCTCTCTCCTGCGCGATCCGCCGCGCGAGCGGTGAGGCCTTCGCTCGCTGAGCCGGCTCCGAGGCACTGGACGGCTCGGAGGGCTCTCGGGCGCCGGTGAGCGGAGTATCGGCCCTCGCAGGTTGAACGTCGATGCTTGCTGCTTGGCCGGCTTCGATCGCGACAGGCTCCTGCGCGACAGGCGCGCCATTGTCGTCCGGGTTGCCGATCCGCGCGATCAGCTCCCCCACGGCGAGCGTGTCCCCTTCGTGCGCGACGGTCTGCAGGGTGCCCTCGCGATCTGACTCGTAGGTCATGGCGGCCTTGTCGGTCTCGATCTCCACCAGCTCCTCACCGCGCTTCACGTGCTCCCCGTCGTGCTTGAGCCAGCGCAGGACGGTGCCCTCCTCCATCGTGTCAGACAGGCGCGGCATCACGACATCGGTCATCGCGAGGCCTCCCTGATCTCGCTCTCCACGCCCACTTGCTGCATCGCTTCTTGAACGGCTCCCGGAGCATTCTGCTCGCCCTCGCGCTGCCCGTCCTGTCCGGGCTCCCCGTCCTGGCCGCGTTGCCCGTCCTGCCCGGTGGCGAGCGGTATCGTGAGGGCCTGAGCGGGATCGCGCCCCAGCACGCTCAGTGTCGCCCGCACGATGTCGGGCGCGTGCGGGTAGGCAATCTCCTCCAAGGGCTTGGAGTAGGGCATCGGCACATCCGCCCCGCTGACGCGGACCACCGGCGCGTCGAGGTCGTCGAAGGCCTGTTCGGAGACGAGTGCCGCGAGGTTGGCGCCGACGCCACCGTGGGGCCAACCCTCCTCCACGACCACGCAGCGGTTCGTCTTGGCCACCGAGGCGAGGATCGTGTCGAGGTCGAGCGGGCGCAGGGTGCGGGGATCGATCACCTCGGCCTCGATGCCGTGCTCGCCGGCGAGCTGCTCGGCAGCTCGCTCCGCTGTGAGCGCCATGCGCGAGACGCCCACGATCGTAACGTCGGAGCCCTCGCGTGCGATGCGGGCGCTCCCGAACAGGAGCGGCTCCTGGTCCTGTTCGTCGACCTCGCCGCGAATGCCGTAGAGCGACTCGTGCTCGATGAAGATGACGGGGTTCTCGTCGCGAATCGCCGCCTTGAGCAGTCCGCGGGCGTCGGCAGCGGTGGAGGGAACCGCCACGAGCAGGCCCGGCACGTGCAGGAACATAGCCTCGAGGCTGTGCGAGTGCGTGGGACCGAGCTGATGGCCCGCGCCCTGGGGCATCCTCACGACGAGCGGCACGCGTGCCTGGCCGCCGAACATGTAGTGGATGTGGGCTGCATGGTTGACGATCTGGTCGAAGGCGAGCAGGGCGAAGTTGACCGTCATCAGCTCTACCACCGGGCGCAGGCCCACCATCGCCGCGCCGACGCCCATGCCGACGATCGTGTTCTCGGAGATGGGGGTGTCGCGTACGCGCCGCTCGCCGAACTCCTCGAGCAGCCCGGAGGTGACCTTGAAGGCGCCGCCGAACACGCCGATGTCCTCGCCGAGCAGGACCACGTTCTCATCGCGCGCCATCTCCTCGCGCAGCGCCAGTTTCAAAGCGTCGCGGTAGCGCAGCTCGCTCACCGGCCTGGCCCCGTCTCGTGGTAGCGACCGTGGACCTGCTCGTCGATCACGTAGACGTCCTCGTAGAGCATCTCTGGGCCGGGGAAGGGCGAGGACTCTGCGAACTCCACCGCCTCATCCACGCGTCGTATCGCATCGCGGTCGATCTGCGCGCGCTGCTCGGAGGAGAGCACGCCCTCGCGCTGCAAGAGCTCACCGAACGCGGGGATCGGGTCGCGCTCGCGCCACTCGGCGACCTCCTCCTTGGTGCGGTAGTCCTCGGGGTCGGCCATCGAATGGCCGCGGAAGCGATAGGTGACGGCCTCCACGAGCAAGGGCCTGCGCTCCTCGCGCACACGCCCCAGCGCTTCGGAGACGACGGCGTGGGTGTCGAGGATGTCCATCCCGTCGCAGCGCATGCCCGGCACGCCCAGCGACTCACCCTTGCGTTGCAAGTCGGTGACGGCAGAATGGCGGGCGAGCGAGGTGCCCATGCCGAACATGTTGTTGACGACCATGAACACGACCGGCAGTCGCCACAGGGCGGCCAGGTTCAAGGTCTCGCCGAACGTCCCTTGGTTGGTGGCGCCGTCGCCGAACGTGCACAGCGTGACCTCGTCGGAGCCTCGTTGGTCGCACGCGAGCGCGATGCCGGCGGCGATCGGCAGATTGCCGCCGACGATCCCGTAGCCACCCATGAAGCGCCGCTGGGCGTCGAACATGTGCATCGAGCCGCCGTGCCCTTTGGAGCAGCCGTCGCGCTTGCCGAACAGCTCGGCCATCACCTGCTCCGGTGGCGTGCCCCGCGCCAGGGCATCGCCGTGGGAGCGGTAGGTCGAGACCAGGTAGTCCTCGTCGCGCAGGGCCTTGGCGGTGCCCACGATCGTGGCCTCCTCGCCGATCGACAGGTGCAGGAAGCCGCCGATCTTCGCCCGCGCGTACATCTCTCCCGCGCGCTCCTCGAAGCGGCGAATCAGCACCATCGCCGCAAGCCACTCGCGCGCCGTCTCGGGCTCGGGCAGGCGGGCCTCCCGGTCCGGAGAATCCCCCGTGTCCGAGGGCAGGCGGGCGGGCGATGGGGTGGTCATCTGTCTTCCACGGTACTCCAGCGCGCGAGGAAGTCCTCGCGATCCATGCGGCCGAGATCCTCGCGCACTTCGCGTGCCAACCGCGAGGCGGTATGGGGCGGCAAGTCCCAGAAGAACACCACCTCGCCTCCCTCGATCTCGACCACCTCGAGGTGATCGACGCGGTCGGGGCTCGCCAGGAAAGCGGGCATCAGCCCGGCGCGGCGCACGATCAGGCGAAAGCAGCGGCCGGCCCTCATCGCGCGGGCTCCGCCCTGATCGGCTGCGCGCACGTCGCCGCGTACGCGGCGGCCTCCTCCAGGGCCCGCTCGCCGTTGAACACCTGCTCGCCGACCCGAACGGCGGGAACATCGCTCACGCCAAGCTTCGTGGCGGTGGCGGTGGCGGCGGAGAGCTGTGCGGCGGTGGAGCGCAGCTCGGCGCCCTTGAGCACGGCGGAGGGGTGCATCTCGCATGCGGCGGCCGCGATCAAGACGTTGTCGGCCTGCTCGAGCGCCCGCCCGCCCGCATATGCCTGGCGGAAGGCGGCCTGCGCGAAAGCCACGACTCGCCCGATCGACTTTGCGTAGGTGACCGCTCGCATGGCGAAAGCACTGTCGAACGGGAACGGCTCGGGCCAGCGCAGCTCCTGCAAGCCGAGCTCGGCGACACGCCGCTCCAGGCCGAGGCGGAAGATGTCCTCCTCTTCGCGACAGCGAAACGCCTCGAAGGACTCCGCATCGGACAGTTCCCGTGCAAGCACAGGCTGCCACTCGCAGGCTACGGGCATGGTGTGCAGGACGCGCTCGGCGGCCAGGTAGGCCAAGGGTGAGGCAAGGTCGAAGTAGAAGGCAGCGTCCGGCGTGGACATCACGCCGAGATTAGTGCGTTGAGAAGGTTGTTCCGTGGATGAGATGCGTCGAACCCGAGCACAGGCGTACTAGTCGTACGTCGAGCATCGGGGACCGATCTGAGATCGGAGGGATCTCAGATCGGCCAGCAGATCGCCGCGGAACGACCTCCTCAGCCGTGGATCAGCCAGCCATCCGCGGCCCGGCCTGCCTCCATTACAGCCTCGGACAGGGTGGGGTGACCGTGCACGATGCGGGCGACCTCGGCGAAGCCTCCCTCCAAGGCCCTTACGTTGACGAGCTCCTGGATCAGCTCGGTCGCCCGCGCGCCGACGATGTGACCGCCGAGCAACTCGCCGTACTTGGACTCGCCGACGAGCTTTACCAGGCCGGTGCGGTCGCCGTAGACGGTGCCGCCGCCGACTGCGCCATAGGGGACCTTGCCGACGACGACGTCGTAGCCCTGCTCACGCGCCTGCTCCTCGGTGAGCCCGAACGAGCCGACATTGGGGGTGCAGAAAGTCGCGCGCGGGATGTCCACGTAGGAGAGCGGGTGTGTGGCCAGGCCCGCCGCGTCCTCGACCGCGATGATGCCCTCGTCGGAGGCCTTATGGGCGAGCGCGGGGCCATGCACGAGGTCGCCGATCGCATAAATGCCGGCCGCCGTGGTGCGCTGGGCCCCGTCGACGCGCACCAGGCCCTTCTCGTCCAGCTCGACTCCCGCGTCCTCGAGGCCAAGTGCGTCCACGTCGGGGCCGCGCCCGGCGCAGATCACGAGCTGGTCGACCTCGGCGGACTCCGGGCCGTAGTTGAAGCTGACGCCGCTCTCGCCCACGGCGACGCCCTCGATGGGGGTAGCGGTGCGGATGTCGATGCCCTGGCGCTTGAGGCCGCGCTCGACCAGGCGCGAGATGTCGGCGTCCTCGGTTGGGAGCAGGCGGTCGAGAACCTCGAACAGCTTCACCTCGCTGCCCAGGCGCGCGAAGCCCGAGGCGATCTCCGCGCCCGAGGCGCCCGCGCCGACGACCGCCAGGCGCGCGGGCAGGTAGGTCAATGCCCAGGCCTCCTCGGTGCCGATCACGCCGCCGCCGAACTCGACGCCCGGGATCGAGCGCTTGACCGAGCCGGTCGCGAGGATCACTGTGCCCGCAACGATCTCCTGCTCGCCCACACGAACGCGCACGCCCGCGTCGGCGCTACCGTTGCCCTCACCGCTCTGGCGCACGAGCGAAGCCTCGCCCTCGAGCAGGTCGATCGAGTTCTTCTTGAACAGCCCGCCCACCCCGCCGACGAGCGTGGCGACGACCTTCTCGCGACGGCCTTGGACCGCGGAGTAGTCGACCTCGACGCCGCTCACGCTGAGCCCGTAGTCGCCGGCCTCGCGAATCTCTGAGAGCAGGTCGGCCGAGCGCAGGACCGCCTTGGCGGGGATGCAGGCGTAGTTCAGGCAGCGCCCGCCCACCTTGTCCTTCTCGATCACGGCGGTCTTCTTGCCGAGCTGGGCGGCTCTGATCGCGGCGACGTAGCCGCCGGGCCCGGAGCCGATCACGATGCAGTCGTAGGTTGTCTCAGCCATACGGGCGCGAGCCTATCGCACGACCCCCGCCTGGATGCGACCCATGACGCGCACCAGCTTCCAGAACAGCCAGCCGGCGAGCCCGATGGAGAGCACGCACAACCCGGCCGCAAGCAAGGTCTCGGCCACCACGAGCGCGAGCGAGGTGACGATGATCTGGAAGGCCAGCAGTGCCTCGAAGCCGAGCACCGCCCAGTAGCGGCGCCGGTACATGCCGGTTGCCAGCAGCAGCAGGACCCCGGCGAGGAAGATCCCGCCTGGCAGCGAGCCGCCGTGGCGGGAGAGGTCGTGGACGGTGAGCACGCCGACGAGCACGGCGAGCGCGAGCGTGGCCGCGACGGCGATCGCTGCCAGGAGCGCCGTGGGGCGCTCATGCGCGCCGAGCGGTTGCAGATCGACGCTAGCCTCGGCCATTGAACAGCGGTCGTAGCTCCAGCGCCGCACGCAATGTGAGCGCGGCGCGCTCGGGATCGCGCGCATCGCAGATAGCCCGCAACACGCACACACGCGAGGCTCCGGCGTCGAGCACCGCGACGACGTTCTCGCTGTCGATCCCGCCGATTGCGAAGAAGGGCACGTGGGCGTGGGCGGAGGCATAGCTGACCAGCTCGGGGCCGACCGGGGGACGGCCGAGCTTGGTTGGAGTGGCGTGGACGGGCCCCACGCCGATGTAGTCCACATGCGGCCTTCCCTCGGGCGTTGTGGCCACGGCCGCGTCGATCTCCGAAGGCGCGTGGGTGGAGAGCCCGATCAGCATGTCCGGCCCCACGATCTTGCGCGCCTCGGCGATCGGCATGTCGCTCTGGCCGACGTGCACTCCGTCGGCTCTCACCGATGCGGCGATGTCGGGACGGTCGTTGAGGATGAACAGGGCCCCGTGGGCGTCGCACGCGTCGGCGGCCACGGTGGCCGCTTCGGCGAGAAACTCATCCTCGAGGTGCTTCTCGCGCAGTTGCACCACGTCGACGCCGCCGGCGATCGCGGCGGCCAGGAAGTCGCTGAGGTCGCGGTCGCCGGGCATGCAGTTGCACACGAGGTACAGGCGCGCGGCCGCCAGGCGCGCGCGGCGCTGCTCGCCGGTTGGGTCGGGTACGGGCCGCAGGTGGGCCATCGCACGCCAGTCTGACACCTGACGCGGGCCGATCCGGCCACAATGCCGGTGGCGCCCGGTCGACGGGGGAGTCCGTGAAAGGGGAGGAGATGAGCCGCGCCGGCCCTCTAGCATCAAAGCCATGGCTTCAAGCAACGGCTCAGCGGTCGATCTGGCGGTCCTCGGCGGGGGGATCGTGGGCCTGTCGGTGGCCTGGCGCGCGCGCGCGCTGGGCATGAGCGTGGCGCTGTTCGAGCGCGACAGCCTCGGGGCAGGAGCCACGCATGTGGCGGCGGGAATGCTCGCGCCTGTGGCCGAGGTGGAGTTCGGCGCGGCGGGCCGGCGCGTGCTGGAGCTGGGCATGCGCTCTGCCCAGATGTGGCCGGATTTTTCGGCCGAGCTGGAGGAGGCCTCCGGGGTGGATGTGGGCCTGCGCCGCACGGGAACGCTCGTGGTGGCCCGCGACGAGGACGAGGCACGCGAGCTGGAGCGCCAACTGGCCTTCCGCGCCGAGCTCGGCCTGCGCGCGGTGCGCATGCGCGCGAGCGAGGCGCGCGAGCACGAGCCGGCGCTCGCGCCTACGGTGCGCTTGGCCTTGCACGCGCCCGAGGATCACAGCGTGGACCCGCGCAACGTCGTGGCCGCCCTGCGCGGCGCGTGCGAGCGGGCCGGCGTGCGATTGCGCGAGCACACCCCCGTCCTCGGCCTGGAGCTCGACGCGAGCCGGGAGCGTGTCGTCGGGGTGAGGTTGGGGGAGCCGAGGGATGGGACGCGGCCGGCAAGCTCTGAGCCGCAGCCGGCTGCGAGCGGGGATTTGTTGGAGGGGGATGGGGCGTGCGAGTTGGTGCACGCGGGCGATGTGGTCGTGGCGATGGGCGCCTGGAGCGGCGGTTTGGCGGGCCTGCCCCGGGGTGCCGGGGTGGAGGTGCGCCCGGTCAAGGGTCAGATCATGCGCTTGCGCGACCCCGCCGGCCCGGGCCTGCTGGATGGGGTCGTGCGCTTCGAGGGCGGCTACCTGGTCCCGCGCGGGGATGGGCGCTACGTGCTCGGGGCGACGATGGAGGAGCGTGGCTTCGAGCCCGATGCCACGGCCGGCGGAGTGTATGAGCTGCTGCGCGATGCCCACGAGCTGGTGCCGGGTGTGAGCGAGCTTCACATCGAGGAGATCGGCGTTGGCTACCGCCCGGGCACGCCCGACAACGCTCCCGCGATCGGACCGGGGTCGCTCGAGGGGTTGACCTGGGCGACAGGTCACCACCGCAACGGGATCCTGCTCGCCCCCCTCACCGCCGAGCTCGTGACGTGCGGCCTCGCGGGGAGACACGTCCAGCACGAACGGATCCCCTCATGATCTACCTCAACGGCAAGCCTCGCGAGAGCAGCCGGGAGGAGACGGTGGCGACGGTCCTTGGGCTGCTCGACCTTGAGCCCGATGCACGCGGGATCGCGGTGGCCGTCGACGGCGAGGTTGTGCCCCGCGCCGGTTGGGCCCAGTTCGCGATTCCCGAGGGTGCCCGCGTGGAGGTCTTGACGGCGATGCAGGGAGGATGATCTGGCTATGGCCGTTCAAGTAGATGCCGATCCGCTGAGGATCGCCGGGCGCACGCTGCACTCACGGCTGCTGCTCGGCACGGGCGGCTTCCCCTCGCTCACCTTGCTCGCCGAGGCGATCCGCGCGAGCGAGAGCGAGCTGGTCACGGTTGCGCTGCGGCGGGTCGGGGTGGGTGGGAATCCCAATCGAAGTTCCTTGATCGACGTGCTCGTGGGGGAGGGCGTGGAGCTGCTGCCCAATACCGCCGGCTGCTTCACCGCCCGCGACGCCGTGCTCACCGCCAAGCTTGCGCGCGAGGCGTTCGAGACCGACTGGGTGAAGCTCGAGGTGGTTGGCGACGAGGACACCTTGCTGCCGGATGCGCCCGAGCTGCTCAAGGCCGCCGAGCTGCTCGTCGACGAGGGCTTCGTGGTCTTGCCCTACACGACCGACGACCCCGTCTTGGCGCGTCGCCTGGTCGACGTCGGCTGTGCCGCGATCATGCCCTTGGGAGCGCCGATAGGCAGCGGCATGGGCATCCGCAACCCGTACAACATCGTCCTCATCCGCGAAGCCGTGCAGGTGCCGGTGGTGCTCGACGCCGGGGTGGGCACGGCCTCGGATGCAGCCCTCGCGATGGAGCTGGGTTGCGATGCGGTGATGGTGGCAAGCGCGATCTCGCGTGCCCAGGACCCGGTGGCAATGGCGGGTGCGATGCGCCACGCGGTCCAGGCGGGACGCTTGGCGCGCGGGGCCGGGAGGATTCCCCGGCGTACATACGCCACCGCGTCAAGCCCCGAGGAGGGCCTGGCCGACTTTTAGAGGGCCGAAGCCCCGGTCAAGGGCGCCTGGAGGGCGCCCATTCCCATCAAAAGGGGACGGCTGGATGCCGTCCCCATCACTTCAACACTTCGATCGTGCCGTTCATCGTGGTGGGGTAGGACGTGCACTCGTAGTGGATCGTTCCGGGCTTGTCCAGCGTCAGTCGGAAGGTCCTGCCTTCGGGGAGGCTGCCCGAGTCGAACGTGTACGGTCCCCCCTCGCTCTTGACGTTGCACTTTTCGGTGTTTTCGTTGGTCCACTCGAGCGTGCTGCCCACCTTCGCCTTGACGGTGTCCGGTTCGATCGCGAATTCGCGGTAGGTGATTTTGATGAGGCCGCTCTGCACGGGGGCGCTTGCGGGCGGCTTGGCGTAGTTGATCTTGCCGTCGGTGGTCAGGCCCTTTGGAGCTGCGCTCGTGGAGCTCGTGGCTGTCGTGGCGGTTGTGGCTGTGCTCGATTTGCTCGATCCGCAACCGGCCACGAGCAAGGCGGTCGCGCAAGCCAAGGCGACCGGCCACATAGACTGACGAACTGTGCCTCCCCACTTCCTCACAGGCGCCGAGCTTAGCGCGAGCAAGCTCGACGCGTTGCTAGATCGCGCGCTCGAGCTGAAGGCCGCGCCACTGTCCTCGCGTGCTTTGGCGGGACGCGGCGTGGCCTTGATCTTCGAGAAGCACTCCACGCGCACACGCCTGTCCTTCGAGATGGGCATCCACGAGCTGGGCGGCCACGCCGTGGTCCTGCGCTCCGGGGAGACCCAGCTCGCGCGGGGGGAGTCCCCGCGCGACACCGCCTTGGTGCTCTCGCGTCAAGTTGCCGCTGTCGGGGTGAGGACCGGCCCCGACGCCCTGCTCGAAGAGCTGGCCGCGCACGCCACGATCCCCGTGTTCAACATGCTCACGGCCTTGCACCATCCGTGCCAGGCCTTGGCGGACTTGATGACTGTGCGCGAGGCCTTCGGTGTTTTTCGCGCTCCGACCCGCCCGCGCCTGGCCTATGTCGGCGACGGCACGAATGTGGCCCGCTCGCTTGCGCTCCTCGGCAGCTTGGCGGGCATGGACGTGGCGATCGCCTCGCCGCCCGGCTACTCCTTGGAGGAGGACCTCTCGCTGCCGCCAGGCGCCGAGGGATCGTTGACGCTCTACCACGACCCCCACGAGGCGGTCAAGGGCGCGCACGTCCTCTACACCGACGTGTGGGTGAGCATGGGCGACGAGGACACCGCCGCCGAGCGCCGCGCGGCCCTCGCGCCCTACCGCATCGACGATGCCCTGCTCGACGAGGCCGCCCCTGGGGCGATCGCCCTGCACTGCCTGCCGGCCCACCCGGGCGAGGAGATCACCGAGGAGGTCCTCTACGGCTCGCGTCAGCGCATCTGGGATCAGGCCGAGAATCGCCGCCACGCGCAGAAGGCGTTGTTGGAGATGCTGGTGGAGCCGGCACGCTCATGAGCGCGATCCCTTCGGGCGCGAAGCTCGCTGCTAACGGCCTCGACGGGGAGGTTCCCAGCAGAGAGGACTTGCAAGCGCTTCCCAAGCGACCCGAGCGCGGCGATGAGATCGAGCTGCGGATCGACTCGCTGGCACATGGCGGCGAAGGCGTCGGGCGACTCACCCTCACGGGGACCCACCAAGGCGGGGGGCAGCCTGAAGGGCATACCCTGAAGGGCACAGGCGAGCAGGCAGGCGGCTCGGGGGGCTATGTCGTGTTCGTCTCCGGTGCCTTGCCCGGCGATCGCGTGAAGGCCGTCGTCGTCAAGCGCAAGCGCAGCTATGCCCACGCCCGCCTGGTGGAGATCCTGGAGGAGAGCCCCGAGCGCATTCCGCCCACCGCCAAGCATCCCGGCGTGGCGTGGCAGGTGCTCCCCTATGAGCGCCAGTTGCAGATCAAGGCCGAGCAGGTCGAGGATGCGTTGCGGCGCATCGGCAAGCTCGACGGATTCGAGCTCGAGGAGATCGTGCCCGCGGTAGCGCCTTGGCGCTACCGCAACAAGCTGGAGTACTCGTTCGGGAAGGGTCTCGACGGGGAGCTCGTGTGCGGCTTCCATTCGCCCGCCGGCTGGAATGCGGTGGAGCCGATCGAGGATTGCCTGCTGGCCTCCGAGCCTGGAAACCGCGCGCGCGTGGCTGCGCTGAGCTGGTGTCGCGAGCAGAAGCTGCTTGCATGGAGTCGCGGTGGCAGGCCCGGTGGTGGCCGGGCTCGTGACGAGCACGCCGACGGCCCGGGTGGGAATGTCCCGCGCATGTCACGCGAGCAGCGCACCGGCCCCGCGCCGGACGGGCGCCCCTTCCTGCGCAACCTCGTCGTGCGCGAAGGGCGCCACAGCGGCGAGCTTCAGATCCGCCTCGTCACGACCGACGGCGAGCTGGACGTCCCTGCACTCGCCGCGGCCTTGGTCGCCGAGCTCGGCGAGGAGACGCTCAGCGGCGTGCTTTGGACGCGCTCCTCATCGCTCGCGGAGACGACGATGGGCGGCGAGACAGAGCTCGTGTGGGGCGAGGCAGAACTACCCGAGCGTCTCGGCGAGCTCGACCTGCGCATCTCCTCGGAAGCGTTCTTCCAGACCAACACGGAGATGGCCGAGGTCCTGTACGGGATCGTCGCCGACTACGCGGCCTTGGAAGGGTGGGAGCGCGTGTACGACCTGTACAGCGGCATCGGCACGATCGCCCTCACTTTGGCTCCGCGCGCGGGCGAGCTGTGGGGGATCGAGATCGTCGAGCAGGCCGTCGCCGACGCGATCGCAGGCGCCAGGCGCAACGAGGTCACGAGCGCCCACTTCTTCGCGGGTGACGCCCGCCTCGCCTTGCCCGAGCTGATCGAGCGTGCCGGCAAGCCGGACGTGGTCGTGGTCGACCCTCCGCGCGCCGGCCTCTCACAAAAGGTCGTGCGCCGCATCGTCGACGCCTCGCCCAAGCGCATCGTGTACGTGTCGTGCAATCCCACCACCTTCGCCCCCAATGCCGCCCAGCTGTTCGAGGCGGGCTGGCGCCTGGTGAAGGTGCGCCCGGTGGACATGTTTCCGCAGACTCCCCACATCGAGTGCGTGGCCCTGCTCGAGCGGGCCGAGGGCCGGCGCATACCTGCGTCCTCGCCCGCTCGCGTGCTGAGCACGCCACGCGGGCTGCGTCCTTGATCTGCTTGACCCTCGGCCCGCTCGAGGGCTTGATGGGTAGGCTTCGCGGGCGATGAAGGCCGCCACGATCCGCGACGGGGAGATCCTCATAGAGGAGCACCCCGACCCCGTGCCCGGCACCGAAGAGGTGCTCGTGAAGGTGCGCGCCGCCGGGCTCAACGGGGCCGACATGATGCAGCGCCGCGGTCTCTACCCGGCGCCCCCCGGCTCGCCCCAGGACATTCCGGGTATGGAGCTGGCCGGCGAGGTGCAGGCGCTCGGCGAGCGCGCCACGCGATTCGCGCCCGGTGACCGTGTGATGGCGATCGTCGGCGGGGGGGCCCAGGCCGAGCTGGCGGTCGTGCACGAGCGCCAGCTCATGCCGGTGCCGGCTGCGCTCGACTGGCCGGCGGCGGGGGGCCTGCCGGAGGTGTTCACGACCGCACACGATGCTGTCTTCACGCAGGGAGAGCTGCGTCCGGGCGAGCGCCTGCTCGTGCACGGTGGCGCGGGCGGCGTCGGCACGGCTGCCATCCAGCTCGCGAAAGCGGCCGGGGCGCGGGTCACCGCGACCGTGCGGGGCGAGCAGCTGCGCCCCCAGGTAGCCGCCCTTGGCGCGGAAGCGATCGCGGCCGAGGGCTTCGCAGAGCTTGGTCCCTTCGACGTGATCCTCGAGCTGGTCGGGGCGCCCAACATCGCCGAGGACATGCAGGCCTTGGCCAGCGGTGGGCGCATCTGCGTGATCGGCGTCTCAGCAGGCGTCAAGGCCGAGCTCAACCTGCTCGCCCTGATGGGCAAGCGCGCCCGCATCCACGGCTCCACTTTGCGGGCCCGCCCCCTGGAGGAAAAGGCGCTTGCTGCCCGTGCCTTGGAGCGCGAGGTGCTGCCCTTTTTCGACACGGGCGTGCTCAGCGTGCCCGTCGCCGAGACGTTCCCCCTGGAGCAGGCGCTCGCCGCCTACGATCGCTTCGCGGCCGGTGGCAAGCTCGGCAAGATCGTGCTGAGGATCTGAACGCCTCTGCCGCTCAGACTGCCGACGCGCAGTCCGTGGTCAGGCTGCCACCTGCGATGCGTTCCACCCACCCCCTACTTGTGCTTGCCTTTGGCCGAGACGATCAAGTAAAGCGTTTGCACGGTTGTGCCAGGGGTGCCGTCCGTGGGCGTGAAGGTGATGAGCACCTTCACCGAGAGCTTGTGCTTGCGGCGCAGTTCCACGCTGGCGCCCTTGGTCGGCATGACCTGGAGCGTCACCGTGCTTGGCTGTGAGGCCGTAGAGCTGGCCGGCTTGACGAACGTCTTCGCTCGCTTGCGACGGCTGGATTTCGCCGAGGCTTCTGTTCCAGTCACGCTGAGCAAGCCGGAGCCGGGGACGAGGATGCGCAGGGTCACACTCCCGGTCTTCCTGTCCTGCTTCACCCCGATCACCCGCGCCTCGTTGCTTGGTTGAGCAACTGTGGTGACGTGTTCGGTGCCTGCGCCCAACCCGCCGTTTTCCGTGACGGTCAGGCTCAGCGGCGCGACGGTGACGGGGCGCGAGACGCTGGCTGTCTTACCGCCATCGTCTGTCACCGTGAGCGTGACGGTATACACGCCGGGTGCGCCGTACGTGTGCGTAAGTGTCGCCCCACCCGGCGCCGATGACCCGTCGCCAAAGGCCCATTGATAGGAGGCAATCGTCCCGTCCGGGTCGCTGGAGGCTGAGCCGTCGAAGCTGACAGGCGAGGCGACTGTCGGCGAGGCGGTGGTCGTGACGAACGACGCAACCGGTGGGGCGTCTGCGACCGTGACGTGCTGTTCGGTGCTTGCGCTGAACCCGGCGTCGTCGACGACGGTCAGCTGGACCGCATATACGCCGGGTCTGGCGTATATGTGTGCCGGCTTTTCTCCGGTCGCGCTCGTGCCGTCGCCGAACGACCATTCGTAGGAGGCGATCGTCCCTTCGGGGTCGCTCGATCCCGAGCCGTCGAAGCCGGTCGGAGTGGCGGCCGTGGGAGTGGAGCTCGTGACGGAGAACGACGGGCTTGGCGGTCCGTGTACGGCGAGAGCGAAATTCTCGGTCCTCCACTGTGCTCCGAATTCCGTTGCCGGTAGAGGACCGTTCACCTGTCCGCCGCCCCACACCACGCCGAGATTGGCGGGATCGGGGCTGGCGCCGGCGTAGTCGCCCCAGCGGCAAGAGGTGGAGGGAAAGAGTCCTGCGCTCGGGCAGCTGAAGTCGTGGTCGATAGCTTCGCTTTCCACAAGCGTCACTTCGCCGTGCATCGTGCCGGGTGGCGTGGTCGACCCGCGCGACTGGGCGCGCAACTGCGCAGTCATTGCTTCTCCGCCGACGTTGTAGTCGATGACCGCGCCATTGCCGGCAGAGGTCGGTGAGATCGCGCCGTTGAAGGCGAAGGCGCCTGCGGGAGCCGCGATGTTGCCTTCCTGGATCGGGACGGGAGAGCCGGCTGTGAGCTCATACCAGCGCACCACCGAGGGTTCCCCCGGCGTGGCCGCGACCGTGTGTTGAGTCCAGACCGCCATTTCGTGACGCGTAGGGTCCTCGGCTGCGACCGCCTGAGTCAGGCGGGTGTCGGAGCTGTCTATCCCGTCGGTCGTACCTGGTTGGGGGACGGGCGCAGGAAGCGAGAAATCCGACACCGGCAGCGTGGATCCTTCCATTTCCGGCTTGCCTTCGGGCGACTTCTTCACCGTGGCAAGTACTACGCCATTGGGTGGTTCGGCGGCCACGACATATCCCGTCGTCGAGCTTCCGTAGATATTCGCGGGCACCGGTGTGAACGCAGGCGCACGAAACAGGCTGAGCCCGAAGTTCGAAGGGCAGGCCGCTACGCCTGGGGCCGGCTTGGGAGCGACGATCACACTGGAGCCGACGTATTCTTCTTCTTTGGCCATATCGAATTCGTTGGCGCCGATGATCAAGAAATCGTTGTCGCCGCCCAGCTTCGGGTAGTCAAGGAGGAATTTTTCGGTCCTTACCGTGTACTTGCACCAGCCCGATTCGAGGTTGGTCGGGTTTGCCGTCTTCGACCAGCCGAAGTTGAAGCTCTGTTCGGTGCTGGGCGCGGCGCAATTCAGCGAGGCGTACTCCCAGCGCCCGCCTTGCTGATCCCACCTGATCTGACCGTCGCAGGTGCTTTCTCCACCGCTGAATTCATCCTCGCCCTCCGTCGCCTGCAAGCCGAGCGTTCGGCTGTAAACGCCTATCTGCGAGTTGACGAGCTCGACGTAGTTGTTCGGCCCAATCGATCCGGTGGTATCGGGCGGCGTGCTTTCGGTAAACAGCCCACCGCCTTCCATTCCTGCGCTGTTCAATCCTTCGAAGATCGCCGCCTGTGAAGAGGGGGTGAAGGGAGCAGCCGTCATCGGCGAACTGCTCTGGAGAGTGCCTGGCGCTGCGGACGCACGGCGCCGTCGGCGAGCGAGGTAGCTGCCCTCGGCCGTCGCCTTCGCGGCTGCGTAAGCCTTTGGGTTGGGTACCCGCAGCGGCGGCACGCGCGGCGCCAGGGCGGTCCCTGGCGCCGGTATGCGGCTCGTCACAAGCGAGGCGTGGAGCGTCGATGCAAGGGCCATCTTGCGACGCGGCATCGCAGGGCGTGGCAACGCAGGGGCAGAGGATGCAGCGAACGTCAGTAGCAGGGACGTAGTAGCGATCGGTGCGACCACGGCCAGCGCCCTGCGTCGGCATACCACGGGCTTGCGACCCCTGGCGACTGTCGCCATGCCGCGATCGAACGTCATGTAAAGCCTCACGCTCCCCCTTTGGGACTGCCGACGACCGTGCTAGCAGGTCTCGGAAATTCGGATTATCAGCCGTCCTCATGGGTGAGAAGCGACAGACGCGGACGAAGACGACGGGCAGGCTAGCACACCAATTTTCGGAACGATGTCTGTATGGGGGCTCGTCGATCAGTACGGCGGCTGCGCCGCGTACCACTCGCCGAGCGTGCGGAAAGCGGCCCAGAACGCGCGCTTGGCGTCCTGCTCGTCCAGCGACTCGTCGATGTTCGGCACGTACAGCGCGTCGGTCATCGGCGTCAGCTGCTGGATCTCGCCCAGTCGCGGCTCGAGTGGCTTGGCGAGGGGGATGTCGAGGTCGTTCAGCGCTGCAAGTGCCTCCGCGCCCATCACCACCACCATGCGCGGCTGCACGATCGCGATCTCCTCGACCACGCGGGCCACGCAGGCCGGGTCGGCCATCGAGGCGTCGACGAGCGGGCACTTCACGCACAATGTCCCGTACACGGTCAAGGGGTCGATCGACAGGCGCTTGAAGGACTTCATCAGCGCCCCGCCCGCGCGCCCGTAGAAAGCGACTCCCTCCTCGATCTCCGAGGGCAGAGGAGCGTGCTTGAGCAGCATGATGTCCGCCTGCGGATGGCCCGAGCCGAGCACCGGCATCAGCTGGCCGCGCGGGCAGTGCGGGCAGCTCTGTAGCTCACGCGTGAGCGTGTTCAGCTCCCTGATCGCCCGCTCGAGGTACTTCTCGCGGATCTCGTCATCTGTAGCGGGCATGGACGCGGAGGGATTTGACGGCGGCTCCGGTTGTCCTTGCACGTGCATCGCTACTTGCGCCGCCGCCGCTTGCTCATGTCCTGCCTATGGCCCTCGTTTGCCCGCGGCCGAACGTCCCATTCCATCTCTCGAGCATGGCACCGGCCTTCATTTCCCCTCTCCACTACTCCGTATGGCACGCCGCACGCGCCGCTCGCGCGAGGCCTTGCGCGCGGCCGCGGGGGTGGCCTTCGTCTGCAGGAACTTAAGCGCTTGCACGTAGATCAGGCTAGAGGGCTTGGTCGTGATCTCCGCATCCCTGAGCGACTGCAGGAACTCCTGCGGCCCGTCGAAGTCGCGCATCCTGATGCGCACCGACCCGAGCCCCTGCGCTACGTGCGAATCAGAGCCGGCGCCCGCCACGATTCGGTACTTGGCGGCGAAGCGCACGGCCTCCTCGTTGAAGGCGCCGATCGCCACCCTCGGGTTGAACACCTCGATCGCGTCGATTGCGTCGAGGATCTCGGGCAAGTGCTCGTAATCGGGCACCGCGTGCATCCGATCGAATGGGTGGGGCACGTACACCAGGCCGCCTTGGCGCTTGATCTCGGCCACCGTCTCGGCCATGGTCATGCCACGCGGGATCTTCTCCTCGATGAACAGCCCGATCACCTCGCCCTGCTCGGCGGTCTTGACCTCCTCGCCCACGATTACCTTCACGCCGGCGGCCTTGGACTTCTCGCGCGCCTCCAAGGCGCCCGAGATCTCGTTGTGGTCGGTCACTGCGATCGCCCCGAGACCCACCTCTTTGGCGGTCGCGAGCAGGACCTCGACCGGTGTTTCGCAGTCGCCGGAATGGTCTGTGTGCATGTGCAGGTCCACGTCGATCAGAGGGCGCCTGGACAGGCGCTTGCGCAAGGCCGGGTCGCCGCTGGAGTCGTGGCGGCGGGCCGCCAGCTCCCCATAGAGGGCTTCGATCTCCTCGGTCGCGTCCGGCGCCAGGACCCGGTAGTCGCCCGGGAAGTGGCTTTCCATCAAGTCGGCTGTCTCGGGCAGACTCGCGATGCGCGCGTCCAAGCGCCCGAAGAAGCTCTCCACGAAGCGGCGTGCCACGGTCGTCGAGACGAGGTGCTCGGTGGGCGCGTGGAAGGAGCCCACGTTGAGCGCCCGCGAGTAGCGCAACGCGGTGCTCGACGCGCTCGGGGCAAATGGCTCGTGCACGTGCACGAAGTCGAGCGGTGTCCTTCCCAGCAGCTCCTCGAGCGTGCGCGCCACGTCAACCGGCAAGGCGCGGGCACGTCTCGCTGCGGAGCCGGGCACGTCTAGCACCTCGCCGATCGCGATAACGCGCGGCTCGCCGCCGCCCGCGCCATCGAGCAGGCTGGCCGGATTTGCCTTGGCAGCGCGCACTTCCCGGCGCGATTCGCGCACCCGCTCGGGCGAGCGCGAGGGTGCCAGGATCAGGACGCAATGACCGTTATCGGAGAGCTCCTTGGCGAGCTCTCCGATGTGCTCGTTTATCTGGTTTACGGGCGATTCCCACGGGTAGGGAGTTACGTGAGCGATCGCGAAGCGCTGCTTGGTCACGTATGCAGCATAGGCGTGCCCGGGCTTACGCCGAGCCATCCATCGGTGAGCGTCGAGCTTGCTCCCCCGGGTGTGGGACTTGGCTAAGCCTTCGCCGGCTTCGGCGCAGTACGAACCTTGGGCCTCGTCCCCGCCCGGCGGGTCGTCGCGGCCTTGAGCGCGTGCTTGGCGATGAACTTCTGGGTCTCCTCGCGCGCCTGATCGTCTGGGCGCTGGTTGTGGGGGGACTTCATCAGGTAGGAGGAGGGCCCGTCGAGCTGGCCGCCGACGCCGTTGTTGAGCGCAAGCTTGCAGCAGCGCACCGCGTCGATCACGATGCCCGCCGAGTTGGGCGAGTCCCACACCTCGAGCTTCATCTCCACGTTGAGCGGCACGTCGCCGAAGGCCTGGCCCTCGACCCTGATGTGGGCCCACTTGCGGTCGGTTAGCCACGGCACGTAGTCCGACGGGCCGATGTACACGTCATCCGCCGGCAGCTGCTCATCCATGATCGAAGTGACCGCGTTGGTCTTGGAGATCTTCTTGGACTCCAGGCGCTCGCGCTCGAGCATGTTGTAGAAGTCCATGTTGCCGCCCACGTTCAGCTGGGAGGTCCGCAGCATCTTCACGCCACGGTCTGCGAACAGGCGGGCGAGTGTGCGGTGCACGATCGTGGCGCCTACCTGCGACTTGATGTCATCGCCCACGATCGGCAGTTTCGCCTTCTTGAAGCGGTTGTTCCAGTAGTCCTCGCGGGCGATGAACACGGGGATGCAGTTGACGAAGCCGCAGCCCGCCTCGAGGATCTGCTCCACGTACCACTTGGTGGCGTCCTCCGAGCCGACCGGCAGATAGGAGACGACCACGTCGGTGTGGGTGTCCTTGAGGATGCTCACGATGTCGGCGGTCTCACCGGGTGCCTTCTTGATCTTCTGCTTGAGGTACTTGCCGAGGCCGTCGTGGGTCATGCCGCGGTACACGGGCACGCCGAGCTTCTTCGGCACCTTGGCGAACTTCATCGTGTTGTTCTGCCCCGCCCAGATCGCCTGGCCGAGGTCCTTGCCGACCTTGGTCGAGTCGATGTCGAAGGCGGCGGTGAACTCGATGTCGCGCACGTGATAGCCGCCGAGGTCCACATGCATCAGGCCCGGTACGAGCTCGTTCGGGTCGGCGTCCTGGTAGTAGTGGACGCCCTGCACGAACGCGGAGGCGCAGTTGCCGACGCCGATGATCGCTACGCGGACCTTGTCCTCTTGGTAGCGCGCCTTGCCGTTGGTGGAGGCCGCCCCGTTGGTGGCCGCTCCGTTGCTGTGATGTGTGCTCACGAGAGATATGTCCTTCCTGGAAGTTCGGGGAGAGTACCCCTAAGGGTGCGCGCGGTCACAGGGTGGCCGTTATTTTGGAGGATGGCTCCGCCCTTGCGGGCTCCGCGTCTGGCATTCCCTCCTCGTCAGCGCGCCTTTGGCGCTCGGCCCGTCGACGGGCCCTCACGTCGTCGCGTCCGACAGCGCCTGCTTGACGTGCCAGATGCGCTGTGCCACGGTGATCACGCTGAGCGCGGCCAGCACGTATACGGCCGGCGCCAGCAGGCTGAAGTGCCCGAGCGAGGCCCCCTTGGCGAAGATCAGGCCGATCGAGAGGATCACGACGCGCACGGGCCTTGTGGCGATTCCCACCTTGCACTCCACCCCCAGCGCCTCGGCGCGGGCACGCGTGTAGGAGACCATCAGCGAGGCCAGCACGGCCACCACCACGGCGGCCGCGGCCCCCGAGCGTCCTTCGCGGGCGAAGTCCGCCGCCACCGCTGTGAGCACGATCCCCTCCTCGATGCGGTCGAGTGTGGAGTCGAGAAACGCCCCGAAGGGGGTGCCCTTGCCCGACATACGCGAATAGCGCCCGTCGAGCGTGTCCATCACCGAGCCCACGATGAACGCGATCCCGCCGAGGAAGTACAAGCGTTCCCACACGAGCACGGCCGCGAGCACGTTCAGTGCCAGGCCCGTCATCGAGATGGCGTTGGGGGTCAGGCGCGACTCGATCAGCCGTTCGCGCACCATCTCCCGGCGCTGGGCACCTGTGAGAGCGGCCCGCCCATCCCGACGCCCGCTGCGTTGTGCGCGTCCGGACCCGGCACGCCCGCGGCGGCGCACGGCCGGTTGTCTATGCGAGGGGGGAGAGGGCGGCATCTAATGCGGTTGGCGTCCCGGGATGCTCAGAGCCTATCTCGGTGGGGGTGGTGCGAGAAGGTCCCGAGGGACACGAGAAGCCTACCCGGCTCCCGCCGGCGCGGCACCGAAGCGCCATGCCGTGGGCCGCATCTGCCCGAGCCTGCGTGCGCCGACGGCAGATGCTCCCGCGGTCAGCGCGCCCAGGATCGCGTCGAGGATGAAGTGGTTGGCGGTTGCCACGATCACGAACGCGATCAGCAAGGGGTACAGTCGCCACAGCACGCTGGCGATGCGTGTGCGCGAGAGCGAGGCAAGCGGCCATCCGATCATCAAGGCGAACGCCACGTGCATCGAGGGCACTGCCGCATATGGATTGAACAGCGCGGTCATCGAGGCGCTCGCGTGCGACACGTGCACGCCGGTCAGGTCTGCGACCGAGTCGATGAAACCCCACTCCGGCAGGAAGCGCGGCGGGGCCGTCGGGAACACGGCATATCCAATCAAGGCGATCAGCATGGCGATCGCGAACATGTTGCGCACGAAGTAGAACGACCCGTTGTGACGCACATACAGGTAGATGAGCGCCGCCAGGGTGATCGAGGTCTGGGCGTTCACGTACAGCCAGCTCGAGAAGTCCATCAACAGGTGGCTGCTCGAGGCCCACGCCTGCACGCTCGGCTCGACGAACACGTGCAATGTCCGCTCCGCCTGGATCATGTCCAGCGCGTGCCGGAAGGCCGTGGTGGTGTCGCTGTGGACGAGCCCCCGCACCAGGCTGTAGGCGCCGTAGGCCAGTCCGACCAAGGCGATCTGGCGCAACAGGTCAAGCCATCCCTTCGGCAGGACACGCGTCTGCAGGGTCCTGAGCCGGGCAACCATCCCAAAATCCTAGCCCATGACTCGGTAGACGCGCCAGTGCTCCGAGCGCCATAGCTCGCGCAAATAGGGCAGTCCACGGGCAATCAGGGCACCCTCCAGGCTGCCGGCTTTGTCCAGGGGCGCGTCGGGCAAGGCGACATAGGCGACCCGGTTTTCGGCCAGCCACGCACGGTAGGCTGCCGCGCTGAGCGTGGGGCGGTAGAAAATCGCCGCGTAGCGCGTGTCGAGCTGGCGCTCCCAGCCGCGCGCCAGCTTCACGCCGTCGTGGCCGGCGAGGTAGGCCGCGTCCCAGTGGGCTTTCGTGAGCGGCACCTCCACGATCGCCCGCTTGCCGTGGCTCAGCTTGTGCAGCTCGGCGAGCACCGGAGCGTAGTAGGAGGCCTGTGTGGAAGGGTCGCCCGCGATCGAGGCGTAGTCGCGGATGGGGGTGACCAGCTGCCAGTAGAGAAGCACGGGCGCCAGCAGGAGCAAGGTCGTACGTCTTTTCTCCCAGAGCACACCCGCGAGCAGGGGGCCTGCCAGGAGCGGCCCGAGCCGTGCCGCGTTGCCGCCCATCGGGGTGTGGATCGCGTAGGCGGCGATCAGTGCGAGGGCGTACAGCGCGGCGCCGATTCGCACCACGCGCCGGTCGTCCGCGGCGAGCGGTCCCCGTGGAAAGAGCAACGCGATCAGCGCCACACCGACGAGCGCTGGCCAGAAAGCGGACGCGGCGAAGGGCTCGTAGCCACCCTCGGGGTAGGCGATGCTCAGCACGAGGATCGGCGCGAGCGCGGCAGCTGCGAGGACGAAGCAGAGCGAGGCGGATGCGCGTGTGTTGTTGTTTGCGCTGAGGGGTGACTCGCGCGCGCGCGCGGCCTTTTTAAGAGGACTAGATCTTGTTACCAGTCCATGTGCGCGCGCAGGGCACCCTTTTTGGGACAACACAACCCCCAGCCCTCCCGCCACCGCGGCGAGCGCCAGGAATGCGCCCGCGACGGGGCTGGCGGCGCTCGTCAGGACAGCCAGCGCAAGGGCCAGCGGGGCCCGCCCCCGCATCAACGCAAGCACGGCACCAAGCCCGATCGCGAAGCCCAGGTCGTAGGGCACGCGCCCGGAGAGCAGGCTCACGCAGATCCCCAGCGCGAACCAGCCTGCGGCCACCCGCGCAGCGGTGAGGTCGAACAGGCGTTCGGCGATCAGCGCGAACAGGGCCGAGGCGGCCACGGCCGAGAGGGCAAGCAGCACGCGCACCCCCAAGAGCGCCCCCAAGGCCGGTGAGAGCAGCGAGTAGGCCGGCAGCCAGTGCCCATGGGCGGCGTACCAGCCGGTGTCCCAAGCGGTGAAGCCCACGCGTGCGAACAGGTCGCTGCGGTAGGTCGCGGCGGCCAGATCGCCCGCGGATGGCGCCACGATCAGATAGGCCACCCCGAGCGCGATTGCCACCGCGAGCGCGATCCCCAACGGTCGGTTGGAGACCTTTATGAACAAGGACTTGACAAACTAACAGGGGTCATATATGTTCGGGAGCGTTCCATTCGCACATATGGGGCGTTGGTCGGACATAAGGTCGGGTTTGGGTCGGTCTTCGTGGTCGACGCCAACAGTATTGACGGGGACCTTGGGAGAGGGACCTGCTCGTTTTCGAGAGGGAGTTGTTTTTCGCGTGGTTTCTTTTGGGGATAACGTGCTTGGGAGTCCTTGCGTCCTTGATAGGGGCGTTATAGGACGC
>Ga0134126_10000189_pt1 | contig 81331 bp, 72 predicted proteins | sample KB31752_FD_96881 | JGI IMG/M metagenome (GOLD analysis project Ga0134126, IMG submission 96881) | Terrestrial soil microbial communities with excess Nitrogen fertilizer from Kellogg Biological Station, Michigan, USA - KB3-175-2 | ecosystem: Environmental > Terrestrial > Soil > Unclassified ...
TATTTAGTACTATGTATTGCATAATACAATTTAAAACATATATCTTTGCAGTATGATTGTTGAAAATACACAAACCCAAATGCGGAAAGGAATACTGGAGTATTGCATACTTTCCATTATAGCAAAGGGCGAAACCTATGCCTCGGACATCATTGCCGAGCTTAAAAAAGCCCAGCTGCTAGTGGTTGAGGGTACCTTGTACCCTTTACTGACCCGGTTAAAAAATAACGGCCTGCTTACCTATAACTGGGTGGAGTCCACGTCGGGCCCGCCGCGAAAATACTATATCCTGTCTGACGAGGGCCGAAACGTGCTTCAGCAACTGGATAAAACCTGGGAAGAACTATTATTTGCTGTACAGACAGCCATCGGGGAGAGGAAGCAGTAGCAGTAGCAGTTGGCAGTTTGCAGTGGGCAGTGGGCAGTGGCAGTAGGCAGTAGGCAGTTAACCGTTAACCGTTTGCTGTACCAATGAACGAGTGAACTAATGAACAAATGAACTAATAAACTAATTAAGAAAACTTATCATGAACAAAACTATCATCATTAATATAAACGGCATCGTTTTCCACATAGAGGAGGATGCCTACGAGATATTAAAAAACTACATGACGGATGTGAAACGTCATTTTATGAATTCGGCCGACAGCCTGGAAATAACCACCGATATTGAAAACCGGATAGCCGAAATGTTTTCGGAAATCTTGGAGCGGGAAAACAAGCAGGTGATCGTTGAGCAGGACGTAAACGCCGTAATTGAGCAAATGGGCTCCGTGGCCGATTTTGAAAGTGCCGACGATACCGGCAAATCCAGCCCCTACAATTATAGCACCGAGGGCCGCAGGCTGTTCCGCGACCCTGACGACCACCTGGTGGCCGGCGTGTGCGCGGGCATAGCCAATTATTTCGACGTCGACGCAGTGTGGGTGCGCCTGGCTTTCGCGCTTTTTTTGCCGGTGGGCGGCACAGGCCTGTTATTATATGTTATATTGTGGATAGTGGTACCCAAAGCCCTTACCCGCGCCGACCGCATGGCTATGAAGGGCGAGAAGCAAAACCTGAAGGGTTTTAAGAAGAACCTGGAAGATGAATTAAGCTCCGTCCGTCAAAATATTTCCAACTTCGGCGAAGAGGCACGGCCTTTTGTATATAAGGCCCGCGATTTTGCAGGCGATTTTTTCCATCACCTGGGCATATTTATTGGCGGCGCCGGCAGGATATTCGTAAAAATGGTTGGCGTGTTTATATTATTATGCTGCCTTTCCCTCACGGTTTTTTTGATCGTAGCGCTTGTGGCCTTGCTTGCATTCGGCCAGTTTGCCCCGTTCCACGATCTTCCGTTTAACCTGATCCGCCACAGCCACGCCGAGCTCCTTTATATTTCAGCATTCCTGGCGGCATTTATACCCCTGCTGAGTATCATATTCCTTACGCTTAAAGGCGTGTTTAACACCGGCTCGGTAAGCCGCTCAACCGGCTCCACAATTTTGGTTGTTTGGTTATGCTCGCTCTGTATATTTATATACTATACCACGCAGATCGCTTTAAATTTTAAAGATTCCGCGCAGTTCAGCGAAAACGTTGCGCTTAAGCCTGTAAACGGCAACACCTATTATCTTAAATTAAACGATGTTAAATACTTTTCAAAAGAGGACAGCGTGCGATTAAATATAAAAAGCCTGGCGCCTGGTGTAAAAATCACCGAAGATCCGTATGAGTATAACGACTTTGACCATTATAATTACCGCAGGGTGCACATCAATATCGAAAAAAGCGACGTTGGCCAGCCGGTGCTTGTTGAAACCTTTAAAGCAAAGGGCCGGAGCTACGACGATGCCTTATTGAATGTGCGGAATACCAAATACCGGTTCGTTCAGCAGGATTCTGTTTTAAAGTTCGATTACCGGCTGTACGCCGACCGTGATGACCTGTGGCATGACGAGGAATTATATATCACCGTGAAGGTGCCGCTAAACGCGCTGGTTGTTATCGACGACAAGCTAAATAATATGATAGACGGGCAGAGCATTTACGAATGCAAGCAGATAGATAAAAAGGAAAATTTGCACTACGCCACCTTTATTATGACGAATAACGGGCTGCAATGTAAAATAGATACCGTGGTTACCTTGAAAAAGGATAGCGTTAAAACAACCAAACCGGATTCAACTACCACCCAGCGGTAACGCTCCTTTATATATAGCGTCTCCTTTTATATATAGCGGCCGGTGTATTGACCGGCCGTTTTGGTTTAACAAGGGGCGCTTTTCTCCTGCAAATGTGGGTGCACCGGCCTGCGCCAGGTGCGCCACCTGCACCTCTCTCAGAAAATGGTGCAGCCACGCAGACGCCAAAAAAGATGGTTTGCTAAATCACGTTAATGATTGCACTCCCGGTTTTTTCTTGCAGCCAGCCAACAGGTACGATACATTGAGGGGCTACACCGTTATTTTTTAAAAAAAGCTCAAAAGCGCCCACGTTAGTGGTATCCACTGCGATCAGCAGCCCGCCGCTGGTTTGCGGGTCGGCCAGGATATTTTTCTCCCGGTCGGTTAGCGGACTTATTTTATGGCCATAGCTTTGCCAGTTGCGGTGGGTACCGCCCGGAGTGCAGCCCTGATCAAGGTATTCATCGATCCCGCCTATCTTTGGTACTTTATCAAATTCAATAACGGCCTGCAGGTTGCTGCCCTCACACATTTCGGTCAAATGGCCAAGCAAGCCAAAGCCGGTTACATCGGTCATGGCTTTCACTTCGGGCAACCGGCCCAACGCCTCGCCGGGTTTATTTAGCTTACACATACTTTGCAAAGCAACGTCCGCATGCGCCGGTTTTAGAATACCGCGTTTTTGGGCGGTGCTTAATATGCCCACGCCCAATGCTTTGGTAAGATATAACCTGCATCCCGCGACAGCGGTCGAATTTTTCTTCAGGTTCTTTAAATCAACGATCCCATTAACCGCCAGGCCAAAAACCGGCTCCGGGCAGTCAATGCTATGACCGCCTGCCAGCGTAATACCGGCTTCGGCACAAACCGCCCGCGATCCTTCCAGTACTTTTTGCGCCGTCTCTGCAGGAATTTTATCCACGGGCCATCCCAAAATCGCAATTGCCAGCACAGGCTTGCCGCCCATAGCATATACATCGCTGATGGCGTTCGCCGATGCGATGCGGCCAAAGTCGTAAGCGTCATCAACGATCGGCATAAAGAAATCGGTGGTCGAAATAAGTGCTGTGCCGTTACCGAGGTCGAATACGGCTGCGTCATCGCGGGTATTATTACCCACCAATAGCCGGGGATCGATATGGTGCTTTACCGGGCTATGCAATATCGTATCCAATATAGCCGGGCTTATTTTGCAGCCGCAGCCCGCGCCGTGCGAGTATTGGGTGAGTTTAATCGTATCGGTGTTCATGTATTTTATGCGGTTACCATCCGGTTAACCGGTTTGCTGTGATGAGAGAGGATCAGCTTTGCATTGCCGTCCGCATCGGCATTCGGGCATACCACTTCAGTTATGCTGGCAGGCCCGCGTTTGCTTAGTCCCAGGCGGTAAGTTTTATCATAGTACACTAAAACAGTCCGTATAAAATCGGCCATCCTGTTCTCCCCGATGGCGGTCACCGCGTTTTTGGTTTGCTCGGGGCCGAGCCGTTTCCAGATCTTTTCGGTGCAGGCTTTCAAAAAATCCTTATCCAGCTTTCCATATTCATCAACCAAAAAGCCAATCCTTGCTTCTAAAGGGACCTTTAAGGCAACGACCTTGGCTTCGCGCATCTGGTGAAATAATGGATTCGGGATAGACCGCTTGCCTATCGTTATGCTTTCATCCTCCATCCATACAGGCTTGTCTTTATTGAGCACGTTAAGTTGGGCGGATAAATTATTTTCGAATTGCTCCTGTGTTGGCTGCACCAGGCGGTTCATCGAGCCAAATGCCGAGCCCTGGTGCTGCGCGAGGTCTTCAAGATCGATCACCTGCTCGCCTGCTTGTTTTAGATAATGCAGCACCCTGGTTTTGCCCGACCCGGTAAGGCCGCCAAGAATATAAATATTATATTGGGTTGTGAATTGGGCCAGTGCCCGGCGCCGGTAACTTTTATAACCGCCCTCCAGCAGAAATACATCAAAACCGTATAAATTAAGCGCCCAGGCCATCGCGCCGCTGCGCATCCCGCCCCGCCAGCAATGGAGGGCTATTTTTTTACCCGGCGCAATTTCAAGCGCCTGCCTTATAAACCCCGACCATTTGTCGCCCACAAAGTCAAATCCTAATAATATAGCCTGGTCTCTTCCCTGCTGTTTATAGGCGGTGCCAACCTTAACCCGCTCGTCGTTAGAAAATAATGGGATATTATATGCGCCGGGGATATGCCCCTGCTCAAATTCGGCGGGTGTGCGCACGTCGGCTACAGGAATGGAGCTATCCAGCGCAAGAAATTCGTTGATGCTAGGCGTGCGGATCATTTGCTCGTCAAAAGTACGGCTTTAACAATCCATATTGCAAATGGCAACGTCCGCTTGTTGTGTTACTTCTTGTAATAACTTTCCGGCGGACCTAAATAGCTTGGCCTTTCTCCGCCGGCGTTGATCACAAGTTTTTGTAATACAACAGCCGGGTTAACCATCCAATATTTTAAAATATGCCGGCCGGGTTTACCGATGTGATGTTTGGACACCGTTATATTGATATTATCGCTTACATTCCTGTTCCACTCGGCTTCTGATTTATCGGCGTTGATATTGATCACCTGAGGCGCCTCGTTATCGATAGAGATCGCGTAATGCAAGCCATTAGTATTGGTGAAATCAATTGTGGGCGATATATAGGCTTCTACATCGACCATTCCGGTATCGATCATATTGAGTTCGTACTCCAGGTGCGGACTGTTCCCGCCGGGCACCTGCGCTTTTGCAGTTACCGGCGATGGCATAACACCGGATAGGCTCCGGCCATAATCGGGGATAACAAGCCAGCTCGCAGCCGGGCTGTTCACCGCTTTGATATAATGTTTCGCCTCGATGCTGATATAACCGTTATTCTCGTTAAAGCCAATCGTGTTTAACGGCAGGCTGTTGTCGACCATCGCTTCAACAGTAACTTTGCTTCCGTTAGCCGCCAGCGTTATAGGCACATGGCTTATCCCTTTGGGCGCTTTTGTCCAATTCACGTTAACCCATAGCCGCTGTTCGATAGTTACCTCGCCATTTGCCGGCGATATCCTTATATAAGGCAACGACGATTGCCCGGTAAATTTAAAAGCTTGTTTTCCTTTATTAAACACATCGATATAATGCCCGCCCTGTGCAGGATAAAATCCGGGCAATATTGCAGGCTGTTGCTCTAGCGGCCAGGAAGCCGCCGACCCTTCGATCGAAACCCCCATTTGCGCCTGGTCCGGAACATCGATGGTGGTTACCGTCGGCATTTTGTTTACCGGGGGCTGCTGCCAGTAAGTGTAGCCAATGTGCGTTTGGTCCATCATGTGATCCCATTTGCCGTTGGCTATGTCTTTATTATAATGGTTTGATATTTCGGCATCCTTTTCAAACAGCTCCTTCACCCTGGCGGCCATTGTATTTGTGGCTGCTCGTCCTTGTTCTGCATATAATTTATTTTTCGCGGCCGAATAATAAAGCTCGTTTAAATTAGCACAGGCCTCCGCCGGGTGCAGCACCAACTCGTAAAATGCATCCTTATATTGTGGAGGCATAATATTATATAGCTGCTGCGCTTTATCCCGCAATTTGTTATAATCTTCAACAACCTTTTCAAATTCGCGGTAATTTACCAGACTGTAAGTGTTTTGATCAAGTAACTCGGGTTTCCGTCGTCCGTTATATTTGGTGTATAGCGTTAAGATATTGGCTATTTCGGCTGCATGCTGCGTACCAAACTGCTGTGCCGCCCACCAGCGCGTGTATTCATCCAGCCGTTTGGCGGGCCATTTATTTGGCGACCATGCATAATCCAAAAAAAAGCTGATCGGGAATTCCATCGGCTTCAGGTCACCTACATTTACAACCCATACCTGCCGGGCATTATATTCATAAGCCAGGTGCATTTGCTCCCAGGTTTTACTTATCGGGTTTGTATTTAACCATTTATAGTTGCGTGGCCCGCCAACATAATCAAAGTGATAATAAATGCCATACCCGCCTTTGCGCGGCTTGTCGCCTAACCGGGGCAGCTTGCGGATATTCCCCCAATTGTCGTCGCATAATAATAAGGTAACATCATCGGGCACGCGCATACCTTTATCATAGTAATCCTGCACCTCCTTATATAAGGCCCACATTTGCGGGGTTTTTGCAGCATCCTTTCCAGTCACTTCAGCAATAATGCCGCGCTGGTCTTTTACGATCTTTTCTAACAAGGCTATGTTGCTGCCTTCGGTCATGGGCTTGTCCCCGTCGCCGCGCATGCCAATGGTTACAAGCGTCTCCTTGCTTCCCATATTCTCGATACCTTTTTTCCAAAAATCGCGCAATACGGCGCCGTTGGTTTCATAATTCCAGGGGCCTTTTCCATAACGTTTCCATTCCTGCTGCGCCCTGTCCATCGGCTCATGATGCGACGTTCCCATTACGATGCCATATTCGTCGGCCAGCACCGGGTCCAGTTTATCATCGTCATTGAAAGCGTTACCCCACATGGCCGGCCATAAGTAATTTCCTTTAAGCCTTAATATAAGCTCAAATATTTTTTCGTAAACCAGGTGATTCACTCCGCCAAACTTTTCCTTCGTCCAGCCTGAAAACGCCGGCGCCTCGTCATTGATAAAAATGCCGCGGTACTTTACCGCCGGCTCGCCGTCGGTATACCTTCCCGGTATTATATACAGGCTGTTTTGCTGCTTCACCGGAACATCCGCCCACCAGTACCACGGCGACACCCCTATCTGCGCCGACAGGTCGTAAATACCATAGATCGTACCCCGTTTATCGCTTCCGGCAATTACCAGGGCCTGTTTTATCCCCGGCAGCGGATTGTTTATAACTGTGGTGATATGCACCTCCCATTTTCCTTCGATGCTATTCACATTTAATTTCTTTTGACGGATAAGCTGGTCGATCAAAGCACTTTTACCAATAGTGCCGATCATCACAACTGTTTTTTCACCTTTTGCTTCATCTGTGAATAACCCGGGTGATATTTTCGTAACGGAATTTATATCCGCTTGCAGGCTTTTCACCGCTCTTGTTACCCCAGGGTATTCCCCGGCGCTTGTATATACCGCCGCCGCTTTTCCATTTGCCACAAGCGGAAAATACCCCGCGCCATTTTTGGCCGATACGTACGATTTATCCCCCGGCGCTTGCGCGTACGCGCCAACCGCCTGCAGCAACAGGATGGCAGCAATAATATAAAGGCCTTTTTTCATGATTAAATTATTTTTAAAAATCAACTACTTTCCAATAAGCTTTTTTGGGCTGAAGATTTTGATCGAACAGCAACGGGTAATTTTTTCTGCCGGCAACGGGATACCCGTCCAGCCAGGTATGCCGGTCGGATATATTCCAGAATGTTACGCCCGTTATTACCTTGTGATATTTACGGAATATTTTAAACACATCGGCATATTGAGCCGTTTGCTTTTGCTCTAATTCGGGCGTGTAGTCATGAGACTCGCCCGGCCTCATGGCGCGCCTGTTTTTTTCCCAGGGATAGACCGATACGTCGAGCTCTGTTATCTGGATCTTTAACCCAAGCGATGAAAATCTTTTGATCGTCGCTTCCAGGTCCTTTGGTGCCGGCTCATAGATCGACCAATGCCCCTGCAACCCAACGCCATCAATCGGAACTTTGGCGTCGACAAGCTTCTTCAATAACCGGTAAACACGTTCCCGCTTTTCGGGGCGTTCCGTATTATAGTCGTTATAAAACAAAATGGCCTTCGGGTCGGCTTCGTGCGCATATTCAAAGGCTTTCGCAATAAAGTCTTCGCCGCATATCTGGTACCATAACGAGTTTCGCAAAAATTTGGTGCTGTCGTCGTCGATCGCTTCGTTTACCACATCCCAGGCATATATCTTACCCTTATACCGGTTTACCACGGTCGTGATGTGATCTTTTAACCGCTTTAATAATACTTCCTTTGTTACCCGGTTGCCTGCACTGTCTTTAAACAGCCAGCCGGGCGTTTGCTCGTGCCAGCACAGGTTATGGCCGCGCACTCTTAGGCCATGCGCTTGTGCAAATGCCACGATCGAATCTGCATCCCGCCAATTGTACAAATTTTCTCTCGGGTGTATCGGTGCCCATTTCATCGCGTTCTCGGGCGTAAGGCTGTTAAACTGGCTTAAAATTAAAGCTGCTTGCGCGGGATCCTTAAGGTCGCGCGCAGTGACCGCTACGCCCATCGGGAAATAATCTTTATAATAGTCTTTAAGACCGTCCATCTGCGCCGGCTGGGCACTTAACGCTGTTACTCCAATCAGCTGGAGCAATAAAAAAAATTTCGCGGGTTTAATAATCATAACAGGTTAAAGATAGTCAAGCCAAAAATGGCGATTAAGTGTATAAATCACACAGTATTCGCAGTTGATTTAAATTAAGCAATCGATTACAAATATATGTGAATATCTTAACGATATATCAGCTGATTCGCGATTAAATACGAATCCAGGCGATCAAATAAACAAAAAAAATCCGGGTGTTGGCTACACTTTATACGATGTTTCAGAAAAATTGCCGCATGCAAAATAGCGCGCCTGAATAAATAAAATACAATATAAGCAACCGTAGCGGCCATATATTAAAAACATCATCGCTATTATGTGCTTTTGAGCGCAAAATTCTAAATTTCGTGTCCCGCTTTGTTATCTATTTAAAAATAAAATAAAATTTTTATTGCAATCGATTGCATTTTTAATTTTTCTTTCTACTTTTATTCCAGTCTAACACCAATTATAAATTTCTTTCAAACTGCCGGCTTAATGATACGTGTAATCGAACTGTATACCATATGTTTTTCCATCGTAAAATCGGAACGGCCGGCATATCCGCTTCGCTTAATCTCACTTAAATAAAAACCAATTAATTCAATAACATGATTAAAACTCAACTCAACAACAATTTTGGCGCTACTCCGCCGGCGAGCCCTTTCAAGGCAAGCGTTACATCACTATTAGCAATCATATTTTCATACTATACCATACTAAATCAATTATGAAAAAACTTAAACTTATCAAACGCTGCAAAACATTGGTCTTATTAATGCTGATAAGCCTGTGTTCGGCAACCCTATACGCGCAAACCATAACTGTTAAAGGGAAGGTTTTGGATGAAAAAGGCGAGCCTGTCATCGGCGCTACCGTAAAACTAAAGTCGCGCCCGCAGGGCGCCGTTACCGATATTAGCGGTAATTTCAGCATAGCTGTTCCACCCGGCGAAACAGCTCTTGTTGTTTCATACCTCGGTTACGTCACCCAGCAAATTCCGGTCAGTAAAAGCAGCAATAACCTGCATGTGACCCTTGTTGCCAGCGCCAATAACTTAAATGAGGTGGTAGTTGTAGGGTATGGAACTTTAAAACGGGAGGATGTTACCGGAACCGTGGCAACGGTTAACAGCAAGGTATTACAGGAAATTCCTGCCAGCAATGTAATCGACCAGCTCAAGGGCCGGGTAGCCGGCGTGGATGTTGTTGAAAGCACCAATGGGCCCCTGATCACCATCAGGGGTAACCGTACGATAGGCGCAGCGCCGGGTATTGACGGGCCGCTGATCGTTCTGGACGGACAACCTTATTATAACTCTATCGAGAACATCGATCCTAACGACATTAAAAGCATCGACATATTGAAGGGCGCTTCGGCCACGGCTATTTATGGTTCACGTGCCTCCGGCGGTGTGTTGCTAATTACCTCTAACCGCGGCCGGGTAGGGCAAACCGTTACCTCATTTGATTCTTATGAAGGCATAAGCACACTGGAAGGCGGCCTGAAATTATTGAATGGAAAGCAATTTGCCCAGTTGGAGCTTGATGCAGCCCAGGGCGGCCTGTTACAAAGCGGAGCTTCAGGCAATCTTTACGCCCTGACCGGAAATGAGACAAAAGCGCTTAATGCCGGGATAAGCACAAATTATCCAAGCTTATTGCTCAAAAATGCGATGGTTTTAAACAAAAGCTTAAGGGTTTCAGGCGGAACCGACCGCACACAATTCAACGTAGGAACGGGTTATCGTTTAAATACGGGTTTGGAGCCAAATAACAGCACAAAGCGTATTTCATTAAATGCCAATATCGATCATAAGATAAATAATTACATCAAATTTGGGTTAAGCACGCAAACGACCGTGCGTTTAATCAACGCGGGCGGGGGCAACCAATTGCAAAACGCACGGTACATGAGCCCCTTAACTTATCCGTACAATCCTGATGGCTCCTTGAACCTGACGCCGCAAGGTGACGAGCTTGATGCGACGACGGTAAACCCGTTATTGCCCGGACGTTCCCCTGACCAGTATTACAATTACACGCGGGGGTTTGTTAACAATGATATCGCCTACGTAGAAGTTTCTCCGGTCAGCCATTTGAAATATCGCTATACCATTAATTATAACTTCTCGCAATCTTTACAGGGACAATACAGAGGTATTAACAATGCGGATATCTTGTCATTAGCCCAAACAAGCGCCAGTACGATCAACAACTATCAATACCGCCTGGCCCAGGAACATTTGCTCACTTACGATAATGTCTTCGCCAATAAGCATGCCATCAATTTCGTGGCCGGCTTTACCAGTGAGCTGCAGCATAACGAAAATTCCGAAATCGACGGTACCGGTATTCCATCTGACGCCAACCGGAATGAGAACCTTGCTTTGGCCCAGGTTGTCACGATACCTAACGGTTTATATACCGAACAGGGTTTGGTGTCATTATTTGGCAGGTTGAATTATGCATTCGACCATAAATACGACCTGACGTTGGGCGTACGTAATGACGCCAACTCTGCTCTGGCGGCAGGACATCAGCATACAACCTACCCGGAGCTCGGTTTAGGCTGGGTTATCAGCAATGAAAACTTCATGAAACGGTACAGTTTTATCGATAACCTTAAGTTACGCGGAGGTTATGGCATAACTTCCACCACCGGCAGCATCGGCCCTTATGGCACATTGGGTCAATTAAGCTCCAGCAAATATCAGTATGGCGGCTCATCGGCAGGCGACGCCCAGGGCGTAAGGGTAACTACTTTGGTTAACACCAATTTAAGCTGGCAAAGATCGGCGGAGTATAACCTGGCCCTGGATTTTGCCGTATTAAACAGCCGGCTTAGCGGTTCGGTAGAGGTTTACTCCACGAAAACCACTGGGATCATTTTGCCAAACCAAATACCGGTAACTAACGGTGCTTCTTCCCAGGTATCCAACCTGGGCACCTCCGCCGATAAGGGCCTGGAAATAAGTTTGAGCAGTATTAACATTCAAAACAGTCGTGGCCTTAGCTGGTCGACAGATTTTAACGTGGCCTTTAACCGGGAGCGTATTGTCAGCTTACCGAATGGCGGACTGATTAACCTCGGCGCGGGCGAATTTGTCGGGCAGCCCCTGAGTGTTATTTACGATGTGAAGAAAATCGGCATCTGGCAAACAAGCGAAGCTGCGCAGGCTGCTGTTTTTGGCGCTAAACCGGGCTCGATTAAAATACAGGATTTTAACGGCGACGGAAAAATCACCGCCGCCGACGACCAGATCATCGGTAATTTTCAACCTCAATATACCTTTGGGATGACTAACCGGTTTGCTTTTAAGAGCTTTGATTTGAATATTGTGATACAGGGCCGGATGGGCTTTACCACGGTTGTGCCTTATGTTTCCTCGTCCAATTCATCTGTCAATGGCTGGCAGTTCCTGAATCTTGGCCGCCATAACCAACCGGTTATAGACTACTGGACGCCCACCAATCCAACCAACGCGTTCCCGGAGCCTAACGCCAATACGCAACTATCGTATTATTCCACGCTTCAATACTACGATGGTTCATTTATCAGGGCGAAAAGTATCAACTTAGGTTACACGTTTTCAAATAACGTGACAAAGCACCTTGGCATGAGTTCATTAAGGATATATGCCAATGTAACCGATCCGTTCTTTATTTATGCGCCTGTGATGAAGCACAGCTTTTCTGTTCCCGATGCCGAGTCGACCTACAATTACAATGGCGGCTCTGTACCTGCCGCTACATCGGCCAGCGGAAATATCGGCGGCGCGAATGGCGGGGGCAATTTCTTCAGGGGCGTTTCTCTCAGCGCGGGCGAACAGACGCGTGATTTTATCATAGGCATTAATGCAAGATTTTAACGAGATTTAATTACAAAGCACATGAAAATATTGAATAAAAATACCGTTATCATTGCTGTAGCAGCAATCCTAACAACAGCTACGGGTTGTAAAAAAATCCTTGTGGAAACGCCAAGAGCGGGGCTATATCCCAATTATTTCACCACCTCAGCCGGCGTGCAGGCGGCTATAACCGGCGTGTACAATGACTTGAGAGGCACTAATCAGGCCGGTGGTTTTTCGGGCGAAGGACTCGTGTACTTTTACGATGGCACAGATGAAAACATACCGGGCGGCAGCGCCGGCACCAACGCCCCGCTATATCACGCATTTCAAGGCATCACCTCATCGAATTCGCCTGATCTTACAGGTTATTACGTGGACATCAATACGCTTAACGGCGTTTTGCAAAACGCATCGGCAATTACGGATGCCACTGCAAGAACCCAATATGTGGCCCAGGCCAAATTTTTACGCGGGTTTCTTTATTTCTGGCTGGTGCAAACCTATGGCGGCCTTACGGCTACCCAGAAAAGCGGTATCCCTTTACATACCACTTTTATTTCACACGCCACTACCTCTGATGCGCCTGCCCAGCTAAGCGACATTTATAAGCTGATCATCCAGGATTTTACCGACGCCGCAACGGCGCTTCCTAATACGATAACCGCTTCAAACCCGTTTTCGGCGAGCGGAGTTGGAAAAACAGCGACAGCCGCAGTGGCGAATGCTTATTTAGCCAAGGCTTATCTTACACGGGGATATACCGAAGCTGCTGTAAGCGGAGATTTTCAGAAAGCAGCCGACTTAACGGCGGCATTAATTGCTAACAAGGGCACTTATGGCCTGGATCTATGGCAGGATTATAATGACGAACATAAAATAGCCAACGATTATGGCAAGGAAAACATGTTTGCCATTGACTATGGAATAACCGACCCGGCGTATTCCGGTTATACACAACAGGGGTCGGGTGGTTTTGGAACTAACCAGCTTTATGTATTGGCGCGTTTTAACTATGTTGGGCCGGGTGTGGATAACGTCGCCGGGATCGACCAGGTTCCGCAAAAGATCAGCACGGCTAAACCCGGCATGCTTCGTGATGTATATAATGGGCGCCCGTACATCCGCCTGGCTCCCAATAAACCTTACACGATGGACGTAGCTTTTGCTGATCAGGTACATGATTGTCGCTACGACGCCACTTTCCAAACGTACTGGATCTGTGACAGAGCCGCCCCGGCGGGAGTTAAAAGCGATGGCACACCGAAAGGCGCGCTTATACCGGCTTCGAATGTTTCGCTGATTTCGTATAATATTCCGCTGGATGGCGATACCGCTATCCTGATGCCAAGCCAGGATGTTACCATGGCCCGCCGCGATGCCTTTAAAGGTTTGATCATTACACCGAAACAATTCACCAACAATAATTTCCCAACCGTTAAAAAGTTTGATGATCCCAGGCGTACCGGTATCCTCGACTTTTCAGGCAGGCCTATCGTTTTATTGCGTTTTTCTGAAGTGTACCTGATGAACGCCGAAGCAAATTATATGCTGGGTAATGCTGCCAATGCGGCAGCATCGCTGAATGTGATCAGGCAACGGGCCGCTTACCGTACCCCGGCGGATGGGAATTTTGTGGCAAAAAATCAATTTAGCGTAACCGCGGCTACCCAGGGAACTGCTAATGCCGCTAATGCCGCAGCCATGGCATTAACGCCTGCCCAGCTGGCGCTGCTGGCTGTTCCAAACACCACAACCGGCACAACGCCTGAGGCTTGTGGCATGGACTTAATTCTGGACGAGTACACCCGTGAATTTTATGGCGATCCGCGCCGCTGGTACGACCTTGTAAGGACCCACCAGCTGGTAAGGCGTAACCAAATTTACAACGCGGCCGGTGGCCCTAACGTTCAGGATTTCAATATGCGTTGGCCAATTCCGCAAAGCCTGATCAACAACGTATTATCAGGGCCAAAATATCCGCAGAATAATGGCTATTAATAGTTGGTTATATATTTGATCGCAAAGGCCGCTTCCGGGCGGTCTTTGCTTTTTAGGTTTATTGCCCATCACCCTACTATGAAAAACAAAACAAATTTTTCTCTATTTATTATTGTTTGCGCGATGGTTTTGGCAGGATGTTCCAAAAAGGAAAGCCCTAACCCTGGTACAACTGCAACGACTACCACTACAACAACAACGACTACCACCCCGCTCGACACAAGCGGCATGCTTAAGGTTACCACTGCCGCTTATTTTCCCAATATGGGTTTTGCTGTTACCTATGGTTCCATGAACACCAACGCGGCATTTGCGGCAACGGTAAAAAACGAAGCTAACATGGTTACTTTTGGTAATGAGTTAAAAGAAGGTTCGGTTGTCGGGAACGATGGCACCTATAACTATTCAACGGCCGATGCTTTGTATAATCTTTGCACAACCAACGGTTTACAGGTTTATGGGCATACGCTGGTTTGGTACTCGCAGCAAAATGCCACTTATTTAAACGGCCTTATCGCCGCGGCCGGCAACCCCGGTACCGGCGGCACATCTGCGCCTAACCTGCTTGCCGGCTTAAACGGCGACTTTGAACAGGGCAGCGGCAATACCTTTACCGGCTGGACAGATCTTGCAGGCGGGGCATCATCAGCGGCCTTTACAGCGGTCGCGGGCAATAATTCGCCGCGGGCTTTACAGGTAAATGTTACCACGCCGGGCGCGAATGCTTATGACGTTCAATCTATCGGCCCGAATTTTACAGTAACCCCTGGCCATTCGATCAATTTCTCGATCGATATTAAGGGCACCGGCGGGCGTGTGCGTGTTGTGGTGCAGAACAGCAATTATTTACAATATGATATTACGCCAACTGCCTCGTGGGCAACCTATACGTTTTCGCTAACCGTGAATGAATCGTCCCCCAGTATCCGGCTTAATTTTCCGGATGCAGGTACTTATACCGTTGATAATATAGTGATCACCGATCCCGCCCAGGCTACCACGGGGGCCGGGGCGCAGCCTGCAACGCCCGCACAGGCCGCAGCGGTGATCGATGCAGAAATGAAGAGATATATTACAACAACCATGACCCATTATGCAGGCAAAATTAACGCCTGGGATGTGGTTAACGAGGCTTTGGCCGATAACGGCGCTATGCGTTCGAATGCTAATTATACCATACCCGCTGCCAACGTCACCAATCAGTTTTTGTATGGCCAGTACCTGGGTACAAAGTACGATCAGAACAATTATGTGTTAAAGGCATTTCAATATGCCAAGCTGGCTAACCCGACCGCATTGCGGTTTATTAATGATTATAATCTCGAATATTCAAAGGCAAAAGTGGATTCGATGAAAGCACTGGTCACTTTCATCAATCAAAACGGCGCTGCGCTGGTGGATGGAATAGGCACGCAGATGCATATTAATTTAAATACAAGCCAGGCAGGAATCGATTATGCGTTTCAAACGCTGGCGTCGACAGGGTTAAAGATCAGGATATCAGAGCTTGACGTATCGCTCAACCCTTCCAAAGCCAGCGGTTTTGTTGCTACCCCGGCCATGCTGAGCAGCCAGGCTGATATGTACAAATATGTGATTCAGTCCTATATTAAAAATGTACCCGCAGCGCAGCGCTATGGCGTTACCGTTTGGGGCGTGTCGGATACCGACAGCTGGCTCAACACATCAGCTTCCGCCGATGCACCATTATTATTTGATGCTTCTTACAAAAAGAAACCTGCTTACAGCGGCTTTAAGCAGGGATTGTAAGATCAATAAATAGAAAACAGGGCGGCTTTAATTCCGCAACCTGGTAAAGAAATAACCCGTCATAATTGAGATTGGTTATAGTTGATTAATTTTATACAAGGCTGCCTGAGAAACAGCCTTGTATTTATTTCATTTCAAATAACCCGAAAATGAGAAACCTGATTTTATTTTTGAGTATCAACGCATTGGTTATAGGCGGGGCAAGCGCCCAGCATAAAAAAATCGATGCAGGTCGTTATACGCCTCCAAAGGTAATGACAGCGGAGCAGGATCATCAGAATATGATGGATCAATTGGGTATAATATCCTTGCGCCCCGGGGCAGATGGGAACAATCCCAAAGCGCCCAACGCCGCAAATTATGATGAAGCCAAGGCTAATCCGTATCCTAACCTCCCCGATCCGCTGACGTTGAAAAACGGGCAAAAGGTGACGACGCCCGAAATGTGGTGGAAGCAGCGCCGCCCGGAGATCATTGAAGATATGGAAAGAGAAATGTACGGCCGCCTGCCAAAACACATCCCAAAAGTTACCTGGACGGTTAAAGTGGCCGAACGTGAAAGAATGGGCTTTACGCCTGTTATTGCAAAACGCCTGACGGGGCACGTTGATAATTCAGATTACCCGCTCATTAATGTTGATATTGACATGACGCTGGTACTGCCTGCAAATGCGAAAGGACCGGTGCCGGTGCTGATGATGTTTGGTGGCAGCCGCTTGCCAAATCCCGTACAGCCTTCGCGGGATGAATTGGAGAAGATTAACGACGCCTTAAGGCGAATGCTGGTGAAAAGCGATCCTGACCTCAAAGCGATCTTAGATAAATACCCGGCCTATCAGCCAATCGCCGCAGCCAATAACGGGTTCGGCGGTTTTCCGGGTGCGCCGGGAGGAACACCCGGGGGCGACCCGCCCACAACAACGCAGCTGATTGCCGACGGATGGGGGTATATTTATATCGATCCTTCAAGTATACAGGCCGACAACGGTGCCGGCTTAACACGCGGCATCATTGGGCTGGTTAACCATGGCCAGCCCCGCAAACCCGACGACTGGGGCGCATTACGGGCATGGGCCTGGGGCGCCGCGCGCGGATTAGATTACCTGGAAGCTAATGAACCGATGGTGGATGCTAAGCACGTGGGCATCGAGGGGGTTTCGCGCTACGGTAAAGCAGCTCTGGTAACCCTGGCATTCGAGCCCCGGTTTGCGATGGGGCTGATCGGCTCGTCGGGCGAGGGTGGCGCTAAACTGAGCCGCCGCAACTGGGGCGAAGCCCTTGAGAATTTAACCGGCGGCGAATACTATTGGATGGCCGGAAATTTTTTAAAATATGGCGCGGATAAAGAAAAATTCGGCAGCAAAAACCCCGGCGACCTGCCAGTCGATGCGCACGATCTGATCGCGCTTTGCGCCCCCCGGCTCACGTTTATCAGCTATGGCGTTCCTGAAAAAGGTGATGCGAAATGGCTCGACCACCAGGGCAGCTATATGGCAACCGTTGCCGCCGGGCCGGTATTTAAGCTGCTTGGCGCGAAAGATCTTGGTGTATCAAATGATTATCATACCGAAAAAATGCCGCCCGTGAATATGGGATTGCTCGACGGCCAGCTGGCCTGGCGCCAGCACGACGGTGGCCATACGGACGCGCCCAATGTAAAATATTTTATCGCATGGGCCGATAAGTTTATCGGTCATCAAGGTAAAACCGCAAATCGTTAAAAAAGCGTTTAGGCTGTGAAAATAAGAATGCATGTAAATCCCCTTTCGGCAGCTACAGTGTGTAGACAAGCTTTACGTGGAAACAGATGAATGACCCGTAGGGGTCTACCGCTTTGTAGCATAAAACAATAGAAAAGATTATTGCCTCGTAGAGGCTACCCTTAAACGCAATTCAACGTTGGCGTGGTCGCGAGGGTAGCCTCTACGAGGCAATAATATCGTATTTTGGATTTCTACAAACGGATAGACCCTACGGGTCAAGCTATTTGTAATTTATAACGATGATACACAGGATAGCTTTTTGGAGGTGCGTTCAGAACTGTTTTTGATGTGTTAACCACTATTTCGCTGACACACATCGCTCATCCCGATAGTTATCGCGAGGGAAACGCAGCAAGCCTGCGCTTCAGAAATAGACTTTATAATCGAGAGACAAGCAGCTAATACCAACTCAAACTACACTCCGCTTGATGCCCATTTCAAGACCGCGCAACTCGGCGAGGCCTTTTAACCTGCCTATGGCCGAATAGCCAGGATACGTTTGATGATTAAAATCATCCAGCAGCTTATGCCCGTGGTCGGGCCGCATCGGGATAGCGATATCATCCCTGCCGTTATCCACGCGCTTCTTTTGCTCCAGGATCACATTTTTCATCACCTTGTACATATCATTGCTTCCGGTCAGGTGGTCGGCTTCATAAAAGCTGCCGTCGGCCTCGCGCTGTACATTCCGCAAATGCAGGAAATGAATATGGCGGCCCAATCTTTCGACGATGCCGGGCAAATCATTATCTCCCCTCGCGCCAAGTGAGCCTGTACAAAAAGTGATCCCATTGCTGGGCGAAGGGGCTGCGTTTACCAGGTCGGCCAGGTCCTTTTCTGTCGAAACCACCCGTGGCAGGCCCAATATCGGGAACGGGGGATCGTCAGGGTGGATACACATTTTTATACCCAATTTTTCCGCGTCCGGTATGATGGCCTTTAAAAAATAAGCGAGGTTATCCTTTAGCTTTCTGGCGTCCGTATCGTGATATTTTTTAAGGTGCTCTTTAAACTCAGCGATGGTAAACACCTCGTCGGTGCCGGGCAGCCCGGCCATGATCGTCCTGGTCAGCTGCTCTTTTTTTTCACCACTCAAACCATCCAGGTAGGATTTGGCCTGCTGCTGTTGCTCCGGAGTAAAATCGCCGGCCGCATTTTCGCGCTCCAAAATATACAAGTCGAACGCGGCTACGGCCGGCGCATGGTACCGCAATGCCGACGCGCCGTTTGGCAGCCGGAAATCGAGGTTGGTGCGTGTCCAGTCGAGCACGGGCATAAAATTATAGCACACCGTTTTAATGCCGCATTCGCTTAAATTCCTGAGCGTTTCGATATACTTTTCGATATATCCGTCACGCCGGCCGTCAGCCGTTTTTATACTTTCGTGGATATTGACGCTTTCCACAACCGACCAGCGCAGGCCCGCCGCAGTAATCATGTGATCCCTCCGTTTTATCTCTTCAACACTCCACACATCGCCGCAAGGTATATGGTGCAGCGCGTTAACAACGCCTGTCGCGCCCGTCTGTCGTATTGCTGATAAAGTGACCGCATCGGTGGGGCCGAACCACCGGAAGGTTTGTTCTAAATTGCTGAACATAGTGGGTGTATTTAGCGGTAAAAATAGGATTTAACTTTTGTTTAGCTTAATGCTCTATGATATTGACTATAAACGAGCCTGTCCTTGCGAGGAACGAAGCAATCGCGAACTGTGCAAGACCGCTTGTATAGCTTTGTATAGCCGCTCTGTATAGCAAGCGGTTGCCACGTCGCTGCGCTCCTCGCAAGGACAGAGTGGGTTACATTAAACTATGTCATTGCAATAATGATGAGGTATGTTACACTATGTCATAGCTAACAGGATGGTTATTATTTCACATTCAAAACAGCTTCAGCGCATTTGCTCATGCCCAGCTCTTCGCTCCTTTTTGTCGGCAGCGACCCGCCAATATACACGTGATAATCGCCTGTTAGCTCAACTGCCCGGCCGTAGTCGTTAATGCTTTGCAACAGTTGCGGCGTAAGTTCAAACGTTACCGTTCTCGATTCGCCCGGCCTTAGCGAGATACGTTTAAATCCCTTTAACGAAAACAAAGGGTTGTCTCCTGTTTGCGGGTTGGTGATATACAGCTCGACAACCTCTTCAGCGGCCATTTTTCCGGTATTGGTAACCGTGGCTTCGGCTGTAACCGGCATATTCTTTTTAACCGCTTTAGCCGACAGGTGCATATTCGAATAGCTGAAAGAGGTATAGCTAAGGCCAAATCCAAACGGGTATAACGGCTCGGCGGTCATATACCGGTAAGTGCGTCCTTTCATGCCATAATCGGTATATGCCGGCAGCTGATCCAGCGATTTTGGAAACGTAACGGGTATGCGGCCGGATGGCGAAACTTTTCCGAATACGATATCGGCAATAGCATGCCCGCCCTCCTCGCCGGGGTACCAAACCAGCAGCACCGCATCGGCCAGCTCCTGCACCTCTGATAAGTTCATCGGGCTGCCCCCGGTGATGATGGCCACAATTTTATTCTTATTACCCGCCCGAAGTTTCTTCAGAAAATCGATTTGGTTTTTTGGGAGGTTATAATCCAAACGGTCGCCAAAATTGGGCGATGCAATGGCTTCGCCTTCCTCACCCTCCAGCAGGCCGGTAATACCCATTGCAACAAAAGTCACGTTCGATGCTTTGGCGTCGCCCGATGTCCAGTCGGCCGGGTTTGCATTTGGCCTGTCCAGCAAAATGCCCGGTTTATACTGCATTTGGCTGGCATGCGAAATGCCGGATGCAAGGCCCTCCAGTATAGTGGTCATTTGCGGGTTTACGCCATAGTAATTGCCCATTAAGGCATTTATTCCGTCGGCTGTCGGGCCGGTCACGTAATATTTAGGCAGGTCGTTCCGCAACGGCAAAACGCCATTGTTTTTTACCATCACGATCGACTCGAGCGCCACCTGTTTGGCTAGCTGTCTGTGTGCCGGGCTATTGATAACTTCCGGCGAAATATGATCATACGGGCTGCTCCCTTTGGGATCAAAAAGCCCGAGCTTAAACCGGGTTTTTAACAACGTGCTCAGCGGGCATCTATTTCCTTTTCGGTGATCAGGCCTCTTTTCACCGCCACAACCAGCGCGGGATATTCGTCACCGCAGTCCAGGTCCACGCCGTGTTTAACCGACAGCGCAACCGCTTCCGGCTGACCGGGTACTACATGGTGCCCCATATAAAAATCGGATATGGCGCCGCAATCAGATACCACATGCCCTTTAAAATGCCATTGGTCGCGTAAAACGCTGTCCAGCAACAAATTGCTTCCGCAGCATGGCTCGTTATTGGTGCGGTTATAAGCGCACATCACGGCCTCAACATGGGCATCAACCAGTGCCTTAAAAGCAGGCAGATAAGTTTCATAAAGATCTTTTGGCGTGGCGATGGCATTAAATTCATGCCGCAGGCGCTCAGGGCCGCTGTGCACCGCAAAGTGCTTGGCACAAGCCGCAACTTTCAGGTGGTTGGGGTCGTCGCCCTGCATTCCTTTAACAAAGGCGACACCTATTTTCGATGTAAGAAAAGGGTCTTCGCCATAAGTTTCCTGGCCCCTTCCCCAACGCGGGTCGCGGAAAATATTGATATTGGGCGTCCAGAAAGTCAGCCCCCCAAAGCGCTGGTGGTAATTATCGGCCTGGGCCGCGTTATACATAGCGCGGGCTTCGTCTGATATCGCGGTGGAAACTTTGTTGATCAGCCGGTCGTCGAAGGTCGCCCCGAATGCAATGGCCTGTGGGAAAACCGTAGCCACGCCCGAACGCGCTACACCATGCAGCGCCTCGTTCCACCAATCATAGGCTGGAATGCCGAGCCTGGGTATCGCCGGGCTGGAGTTCACCATCTGGTGTACTTTTTCGTCGAGTGTTAGTTTTGAAACAAGGTCCTTAACCCGCTCATCAATAGGCTTTGAAGGGTCGCGGTAAATGTTTTGCGCGTGAATAACATTTATGAGACATATAAGAATTAACGACAAAAGTGATTTAAATTTATTCATTGGTTTCAGATTGGTTTAATAAATGGGTTAGCGAAAGAAATTTGTTATTAACTTGACCCTGCAGGTGTAAACACCGCCTTACGGCATTGAAGATAAACATAAATATATTCATAGCAATCGATTGCTAAAAAATATTAGATAATTTATTTTATCGGGCGATTATTTAGCATTAAATACTCATAAATTATATTCATATTTACTGAATTTTAACACATTCTTTTATTGTAACCGATTGTATAACTTTCCCTGGTTTTAACCTGCAGTATGAGTGAGCCCGAAAAAGAAGTTACCATTTACGATATAGCCAAAAAGTTAAATATTTCGGCGGCCACGGTTAGCAGGGGGTTGCAGGACCATCCAGGCATAAACAAAAATACAAAGAAAAAAATATTAAACGCTGCTGCCGAAATGGGTTACCGCTCCAACTCTTTCGCAAGCAGCCTGCGCAAAAAGCGCAGCAACATTATAGGTGTAATTGTGCCGAGGCTCAATAGTAATTTTATGTCGGATGTAATTGCCGGGATCGAGAAGGTGGTTAACGATGCAAATTACAACCTGTTTATCAGCCAGTCGCTGGAAAGTATGAAAAAAGAGGTAAGCAACGCGAAAGCAATGTTTAACAACCGGGTGGACGGCCTGCTGGTTTCCCTGGCTTACGATACCAATGACATCGCCCATTTTGAAGCCTTCGTGAATAAAGGCATCCCGGTGATCTTCTTCGACCGTGTTACAGAGCACCAGCAATGTCCCAGTATCTTTATCGATAACTATAAGGCGGCCTATCAAATTACCACCCATTTAATAGACCAGGGCTGCGGCCGCATCATGCACATTGGCGGCAACCAGTTAAGGAATGTTTACATCGACCGTTTTAACGGCTATAAGCAGGCGCTTGCCGATCGTGATATCCCGTTTGATAAAAACCTGTTTATCGTAAACGACCTTAACGCGCAGGCAGGCGTCGAGTCGGCAGGCGCTATTTTAAAAATGAAAAACAAGCCCGACGGGGTGTTTGTAGCAAACGATGTTTGCGCGATAAGCTGCATGCAGGAATTAAAAAAGCACGGGATAAAAATACCCGGCGATATAGCCTTCGCTGGATTTAACAACGATCCGACATCATGCGTTATCGAGCCAAACCTGACCACCATCGACTATAAAGGATACGAAATGGGCGAGGTTGCGGCTAAGATCCTGATAGGGCATTTAAATAACCAGGCCGATTTGCAGCAAACGCATAGCCTGATACTGAGATCGGAGCTGATCATCCGCGGCTCATCGCAAAAAAATAAAAAAAGTGATCGTGCGGAAGCAAAACCGCAGAAACTCCATTTAGGATAATGAATAATGAAGTCGAATAATAAAAGGGCCGTAATTACAGGGGGAGCGACGGGATTGGGATTGGCCGCTACACGCAAGTTTATTGAAAGCGGTATCGAGACAATAATCATTGGCAGAACTGAAGCCAACTTAGCAGCGGTATGTCATGAGCTGGGGCCGCTTTGCCGGTACAAAGTTTGCGACCTAAGCAAACTGGCAGAAATACCGCGGTTGGTAACCGGCTTAGTAAAAGAATTTGGTGAAATAGATATCCTGGTGAACAATGCGGGGATCAACCAAAAAAAGCCATTTACCAGGGTTACCGACGACGAGTTTCAACAGGTTATTTTAACCAATCTTACGTCGGTGTTTGTTTTGAGCCGTGAGGTTGCCAGGTTCATGCTAAAGCAAAAAAGCGGCTGCATCATTAATATCAGCTCCATGGCAGCGCAATATGGCATCCCTTATGTAATTGCTTATACCGCGGCCAAGAGCGGCATAGAGGGCATGACAAAAGCCATGGCGGTAGAGCTATCCCCCCAAGGCATCAGGGTAAACTGCATCGCACCGGGGTTTATTGAAACCAAAATGTCTGCAAAGGCGCTGAATGACGACCCGCAGCGAAAACAAAAGGTGCTGTCGCGCACGCCCATGGGCAAACTCGGCTTGCCCGAAGACGTTGCCGAGGCCATCTACTATCTGTCATCAGACGCTGCCAAATATATCACCGGTGTAATTTTCCCCGTTGACGGGGGCAATTCGATCGGGTTTTGACCAAAACAAGCGAGGTCCGTATCAACTCCGGAATGATAACGGCACCGGGCCGATGGGCATATTTGCCGGTGGGGTTTTAGCGCTGAGTATAATGATATCTCTTACGCCCCTCCCCCGGTTTGCACCGGCATCGGCCACTTTGAGTTCTGTGCCGTAATGCCATACCCGTTTGTCGTTCCAGTAAATTAGCTGCCCCGCAGGTATTACTGAGTTGAATATCAGCGGTTCGGTTTTTTTGCCGTTGTCATCCATCACATACTGGCTGACGCCGGAATCGGCGGTAATGTTGTTGCGGTTAACCACCAGCATGCCCACGTGACGGTTTCCGTCCTGGTGAAACCCCTCGATGGCAGGCAAACCGGCCCTGTTGGCGTAACAATCCACGCGCTGAAACTGTACCAGCACGATAGCATCGGCCCAGCCAAAATAAGCGGCATAATGAACCAGCAGCCTATAGAAGTCGTCGCTATCGGTTATATTTTCGCTGATGCGCGGATATTCCCGCCGCATGTCGCCATGAACGGGATTGTATTTTATGGATTGCTGCATGGCGTATTGCGGCAAATTCCAACAGTAATAACCGGTTTCCCGCGATTCCCAGGACGGTGGGGCCGTGCTCAGGTATTGGCCGCTCTCCTCACTGCTCATTCCGCTTAAGCGGTTAACCTCACCGATATGGGCGTCGATGTCTTTATTGGCCGTGGCTTTCACGTGCTTAACCCGGAACCACGCAATCGATTTATACCGGTACCCATCGGCAATATAGGGGTCGGCGGGTATGGCGTCAAAGTACCGCGACCAGTCCTGTAAATTAATAAATGAAGAGGTATCCACGGCTTCGTATAAAAAACCCGACAGATCAAGCTCGTCGGGCGGCCGGGCTGGCGTAATCCGGGAAGGAAAAATAGTTTTCGGCACCGAAGTGCCCTGGTGGTTTTCCGGTTTCATATTTATAATAGTATCCGCTTAAAACGATGTTTGACTATACCACTGGCCGACTGGTAAAAACCGGGCTGTAATATTTAAAGTACCCGATCCCTAAAAACAGGTGCATTATCAGCATGGGCGCGGCTATTGGCAAGCCCGAAGGTAACAAGAATGCATGAAACAAAAAGATGTTGACCGTAATGGGGAACAACAGCAGTAAAAAAAATGCGGTGTAGCGGTTGATAAGCAGAAAAAACCCGCTCACGGTTTCACTAACCTTTAAAAACGGAAAAAAATACCCGGCGCCGAACAAGCCGCTTTGAAAAGCGCCGGCTTTGCCTGTGGGCTGCGGTCCCATGGGGATAAAGTGCAAAAAGAAGTTGATGCCAAACACGAGGAAGATAAGACCCAGCAGGGAGCGTGCGATGATGACTGCGATTTTCATAGTTAGTGATTTTGATGTATAAGCCGATACGTTCTTACTTTTTGATTCGTTGTTTTCGTTGCAAAATTTTAACAGCCTGTCAAATTAGACGCATGGAACAAATAGCGTATTATCAAAACCCGGATGCAAAACATTTCTGTCGAATCGTTGAAAAGAACGATACCCGCCTGTTAACCGCAAATACAAAAGCAATCAAAATATAAGGCCGTCTCATAAACCAGTTATGAAACGGCCTTATTAAATCCATCGCTTTTTTGCAGCAACAATTAATTACCAGAAAACGGTATACAGCGTCGTTAAGATAATTGCAATAATGATGGCGCCAACAGCAAAGCTGCGGTTGGTTTTAAACATATTAACGTCGACTTCCAATCCCGATGGCTGTATACCTTTTGCGTTTTCGATTTTAGATATGATGTACATCCCGATAAGACATATAACGAATACAAAACCCATCCGGTCTAAAAAGGGAATTTCATATACACCGGCGGCATTTAATTTTGAAAAACCATAAGGCGACATAAAGGAAAGATTGGTCCAGTATGGCAGAAACTTAAATATGATGGCAAAGACCAAGCCGCCAATGGTAGCGAATAAGGCAGCGTTCGAGGTGGCTTTTTTCCAAAAGAAACCCAAAAGGAACATCGCCAATATACCGGGCGATACAAAACCGGTGTATTCCTGTATGTACTGGAACCCTTGCTTGCCTTCGCCCATCAGCATATCACCGATCACAAAAGACAATAATACACCCAGTATCATGGCAACAACAACGGATATTTTTCCTGTGGTCACCAGGTTCTTTTCGGATGCTGTGGTGTTGATAGCCTTTTTATAAACATCGAGGGTAAATATGGTTGCGATGCTGTTAGCCTTGCCCGCCAATGAAGCCACAATGGCAGCGGTTAATGCGGCAAACGCAAGTCCCTTTAAATAATTCGGCAATAAATTGAGTATCGAAGGATAAGCCTTGTTGACATCCAAAACCCCTTTTGAGCTCAGCATCTCATGGTGAAACATGCCTTTTTGGTACAGCACATATGCTGCAATACCTGGCAATACAACGATGACGGGCATCAGCAGCTTTAGGAATGCGGCAAAAAGAATACCGGCACGCGCTGTTTTGAGATTGGCGCCGAGGGCTCTTTGTGTGATATATTGATTACAACCCCAATAACTTAGGTTGGTTATCCACATACCGCCGATCAGCACGGAGAGCCCGGGCAGATCAAGGTAATTAGCGTTGTTTTTGCTGAATATCATCTGGAAGTGATCGCTGGCATCGGCCCTCAGCAGTTTAAAGCCGTTCCATAACCCGGTTGTGCCCGATTTTTCACTGATGAGGTGCAATGCAATATAGGTGGCGGCTAACCCACCCAATATCAGGAAAAACACCTGGATAACGTCGGTATAACCGATTACCTTCATGCCGCCCAATGTGATGATAATGGAGACCACAGCTAACGCGCCGATAACAAATTTAAGATCGAGTCCCGAGATCCCGGCAATGGCAACCCCGCCCAGGTAAAGTATCGACATCAGGTTAACCACGATGTATAGCATTAACCAGAATATAGCCATGATCATAGCTACCGTACCGTTGTACCGCTGGTGAAGGAACTGCGGCATGGTGGCAATCTTATTTTTGAGATAAACCGGGATAAAAAACACCGCCACGATAACCAGCGTTGCTGCTGCCATCCATTCGTATGTGCTGATAGCCAGCCCCATTTTAAATCCCGAACCGCTCATACCCACCATCTGTTCGGCAGATATATTAGAAGCGATCAGCGATGCGCCGATTGCCCACCAGGTGAGCGAGCCTTCGGCCAGGAAATAGTCGTTTGATTGGGAAACACCGGCAATCTTTTTTCGGCGGTATACAAATATGCCGTAGCAGGCGACAATCACAAAGTATATGAAAAATACTATATAATCGCCGGAGGATAATAGTCTCATAAATTATAGTCTGGTTTTAATTTGTTGGTTTGACAATTATAAACTATATAAACCTGTTTATCAAATTTTCAAGATATTCCTGTTTTCCGCTTATCGTTGCAGGCTCACCGTTCTCAATGGCATAGCTTCTCAAATCTTCGAGGCTAAGTTTTCCATCTTCAAAATCCTTTCCTTTCCCGGTGTCGAATGATGCATACCTGTCTTTTCGCACCTTTTTATATTCGGATTTTTGAAGCACATTATTCGCCACGATCAGCGCCCGCGCAAAAATATCCATGCCGCCGATATGCGCATAAAACAGGTCAGCCGGATCGGTGGAGTTGCGGCGTATTTTGGCGTCGAAGTTGATGCCCCCCCCCTGGAAACCGCCCGCCTCCAGGATGATAAGCATGGCTTCTGTAACGTCGGTGATATCATTCGGGAACTGGTCGGTGTCCCAGCCATTCTGATCGTCGCCACGGTTGGCATCGATCGAACCCAATAAACCTGCGTCTGCCGCCGCCTGCAATTCATGCTGAAAAGTGTGGCCTGCAAGCGTGGCATGGTTTACCTCGATATTAATCTTAAAATCGTTGATCAGGTCATATTTCTGCAAAAAGCCCAGTACCGTTGCAACGTCATAATCATACTGGTGCTTGGTAGGCTCGCATGGCTTTGGCTCGATAAAGAAAGTCCCTTTAAATCCCTGCTTGCGCGCATAGTCCTTAGCCGTATGTAAAAAACGGGCCAGGTGCTCCTGCTCGCGCTTCATATTGGTGTTCAGCAGCGACATATAGCCTTCACGACCGCCCCAGAATACATAGTTTTCGCCACCAAGGGCAATGGTGGCGTCCATAGCGGCTTTCACCTGCGCGCCGGCATGCGCCAGCACATGAAAATCAGGATTGGTAGCCGCACCGTTCATGTAGCGGCGGCCGGAGAAAAGGTTCGAGGTGCCCCATAGCAATTTAACGCCGCTGGCTTTTTGCTTCTGTTTGGCATACTCCACCATGGCTTGCAGGCGGCGGTCGTTCTCTTTCACATCGGTTGTGTAATCAACCACATCCACATCGTGGAAACAATACCAGCCCAGGTTCATTTTGGTGATGAACTCAAACGCCGCGTCCATTTTATCTTTTGCGCGCTCAACCGCATCGGTTTTTACGCTCCAGGGAAACAAATGTGTAGGTTCTCCGAAAGGATCAGCCCCGTTGCCGCAGAACGAATGCCAGTAAGCACAGGCAAAGCGTAAATGATCCTTCATGGTTTTACCGGCGACCACCTTATTTTCGTCGTACCAGCGAAACGCCAGTGGATTGTCTGATTGCAGCCCTTCGTACTTTACCTGGCCTATGCCTTTAAAAAATTCCTTGTCTCCTGTTGTAATGCTCATGTCGTTATTATTGAATTGATTTACTGAAGACTTACGAAGTTTTTGAAACTTCGTAAGTCTCTTTTATTTAGGTTGTTAATTGTTTTTCAAGTAAAGTTTTCCATTCCTCGTAAGCCGGCTCCAATTGGCGGCCTGCCGGTTCAATCATCTGAATTGGGTGCATGTGTTCAAAGGCCTGGGCCGGCGACGAAAATATGCCCGCCCCGATCCCCGCGCCCAGCGCCGCGCCTACGCTGCCGTCATTTTTATAAAGCTCAACCGGTACGCCTGTGATATTCACGAATGTTCCGGTAAACAGGTCGCTTAAAAATAAATTGTTTTTGCCCGCGCGGATCACTGTCGGGTCCATCCCGTTTGCGCGCATAATATCCAGTCCGTAACGGAACGAGAACGCGATCCCCTCCTGTGCTGCTCTTATGAAATGCGCACGTCTATGTATATTCAAATCGATATGATGGAAATGAGCGCCGATCAATTTATTGTTCAGCATCCGCTCGGCGCCATTGCCGAAAGGCAGCACCCGCAACCCTTCGCTCCCTGCCGGGGCCGAAGCTGCTTCGCGGTTCATCTGCAAATAGTTCGCATCGTCACCCAACAAATTTTTTATCCAGCGGTATAAGCTGCCCACGCCGTTTATACACAACAAAACGCCGAGGCGCTTCTGTTGTTCCGAATAATTGACGTGCGCAAACGTATTTACCCTCGATTGCTGGTCGCAGGCCAGTTGGTCGCTTACGCCATATATTACGCCCGAAGTTCCTGCGGTTGCGGCCACTTCGCCAGGGTTAAGCACATTTAACGAAAGCGCATTGTTAGGCTGGTCGCCTGCCTTGTACGCAACCGGTATGCCTGCCTTTAGCTTCAGCGCGGCGGCAACCGATGCCCTCAAATTTCCGTGCGACGAAAATACCAGGCGGATATCCGGGAAAAGGCCGGCATCAAAACCAAAGTAATCGGTCACGTCTCTTGACAATCGATTGTCAAAGAAATCAAAAAATATACCTTCCGACAACGCCGATACAGAAGTGGTTATCTCTCCGGTTAGTTTCATGGCGATAAAATCGCCTGGCAGCATTATTTTGCCTATCCTGCGATAGATATCCGGCTCGTTTTGCTTAATCCATGCCAGTTTTGATGCGGTAAAATTGCCCGGCGAATTCAGCAGCCGCTGCAGGCACTTTTGCGGTCCTATAGCTTCAAAGGCCTTGTCGCCAATTTCGACCGCGCGGCTATCGCACCATATAATACTGTTGCGTAATATATTTTGGTCCTCATCAACCAAAACCAGGCCGTGCATTTGGTAACTGATCCCGATTGCTGCAATATCCAACGGATTATAGCTTGCTGCTTTATGGCATATTTCGATAGCCTGTTGCGCCTGGTCCCACCACATTTCGGGCGATTGCTCGGCCCAGCCGGCGTGCAGGGCGATAATAGGTGACTCCTCATCAGGATATTGAGCCGATGCCATAGCCTTTTGTGAAGCGGCGTCAACCACTGAAACCTTTACCGAGGATGTACCTATATCAATGCCTAATAATAACATTTAGCGTAATGGCGGATTTTTGTTATAAATTGGTGATAAAATTATGAAACGAAATTAAATTATTTTTTCGAACTGCAATCGATTGCATATATTTATTTTACCATTTTTACAAAATAAATGAGAAACAAAAAAAGGACGACCATTTACGATATCGCTGAAAAGCTGAATATTGCCGCTTCATCCGTTTCCAGGGCCTTAAATAACAGTAACCATGTTAACGAGGCCACCAAAAAGCTGGTGTTAAAAACAGCCGACGAATTAAATTATAAACGCAATACGCTGGCATCGAACCTGCGCAAAGGCCAATCCAAAACAATTGGCGTTGTCGTCCCTTTTATTAACCAAAACTTTTTTTCGAATGTGATTGCCGGTATAGAGGAAGCATCCTATCAAAAAGGCTACAACCTGATCATTTGCCAGTCGAACGAGCAGATGAGCAAGGAAATAAAATGCATCCATACGCTGATAAACCAGCATGTGGATTGCATCGTGATATCGATATCGGCGGATAGTACGGATTACCAGCACCTGCAAAATGTAATCGATAACGGCATTCAGCTGATCCAGTTTGACCGGGTTGCAGATGAACTCGAAACGTTAAAGGTGATCAATGATAACGAACAGGCTTCGTGCGAAGCGGTGTCGCATTTAATTGACCAGGGATATAAACGCATAGCCTTGCTTGAGGGACCGCAGAATCTACAGATATTCAGGCAGCGTAAAGTCGGCTATCTGGCCGCGCTGAAAAAAAACGACATGCCGGTTTTGGACGAACTGATCATTGAAAACGCCTGGACCAAAGAGCTTGGCGCCAAAGCCACCCGCAAATTGCTAAACCTTGCCGAGCCTCCCGATGCTATCTTTGCCTCCACTTCCGATTTTTCGGCCCTGGGCGTATTGGAGGTGGCTTCCGCCATGGGTATTAAGGTGCCATCGGAGTTAGGCATCTGCGGTTATTCGAACGAAGCGTTTACGGAAATCACCAGCCCATCGATAACCACTATCGACCAGTTTAGCGTGTACATGGGGAAAACGGTTGCCAACCTGTATTTTCAGGAAATGGATAATAAGGAGGAAACAGAAGTGATCCCCAAGATCATCAGCATCAAACCAAAGCTCATCGTGCGTTCATCTACGCGGAAGAACGGATAAATGCTTATATCAAAAATAAAATATCCTAATTATTTTATACCTTTAGTTAATCTGAGCACCTAACTTTTTCCTATGAAACTGCTGTCAATATTTGGTTTGATCACTTTGATGTCACAATGCAATAAATACGACAACACGATTGCGGCCAAAAAAATAGCCGTTCCCGACTACACGGAAACGGGAGCCAACACATTTGGCTGCCTGGTGAACGGTGCGCCATGGGAAAATTTCGGAGAAACGTGGGTTAATCCGGGCGAAAGTTTCGGCCATTTGGACAGCAACAAAGTTCGCGCAAGCTTTTATTACGACTCGAGTGCGCATGACAGCGTGTTTTCGGTTTCCGCAATGCTTACTGTGTCCAAACAGGGTAACGCAATCAGGGAAGAGATTATGTCTTTATACGTCCCTAAACACGGTAATCTTAAGGGTGTGCACAATGATGCGTCACTTGGTTATAATAATTTACTTACTGTTTACAGCTACGGAACCTACCCGCCCCATCGATTTACGGCGACCATAAATAAGGATTTAATACAGGGCGCCAGGCATATCGTTTCCGGCACGTTTAATGGGATGGTCTACAATGCGCTGCGTGCGGATTCGATCAGGATAGTTGGAGGAGTGTTTGACACAACGATTCAACCTTAATCGCACATTAGAATAATGTTGGCTGGAAATATTCCTGTTTTAATGGCATTGTATTATCAACTTCAGTGTCAATGGTAAAGCCAACCGGGTAAACCGGCGTTTCTTCATATCTCGATGCCACGATCACATTTATTCCTTCAGCGCACCCGTCAAATAATTGCTGCACCAGCTTCGGGTCGTTGTTATTTTTCGACAGGTGCGATAAAATTAAATGACTCATGTACGATGGCTTATGCTTCATAAAAAGCTCCACAGCCTGCGTGTTGGAAAGGTGCCCCTGCCCGCCGCGGATGCGCCGCTTTAGATAAATGGGGTAACTCCCGCTGTCGAGCATGTCTTCATCGTAATTCGCTTCCAAAAAAGCGGCGTGGCATTGGCTGAAATGGTAGGTGACCTGCTGGCACGCTACACCGATATCAGTAAAAACACCTACTTTGATGTTACGACAGGTTACAATAAAACTATGCGGGTTGCTGGCATCGTGGAGTTTCGGAAAGGCGGTTACATGCAATTCGCCAATGGTGACGGTTTCAAATGGCATGAACGGCTTTACAAGGTGTTCTTCGATACTCAATCCTCCGCTGCGGAGCGTAGCCGGTGTAATGTACACAGGTAGTTGATATTTTTTTGCAAGAACAGGAATGCCGCTGATATGATCGGAATGTTCGTGCGATACAAAAATGGCCTTTATATTCCGGATAGAAAGGCCGAGCCGCAGCATCCGTTTTTCGGTTTCGCGGCAGGAAATGCCCGCATCGATCAATACAGCTTCCTGCTCGTTACCTACGTAATAGCAATTGCCGTTGCTCCCCGAATTTAATGACGTGATGTATAAAGACATTCCCGGTACAAAGAAACGCATTGATTTCGAATATCGGATTTGAGATTTCGAATTAATTTGGATTTGACGCATACCGCCTGGATAATATCACGGCCATCCGCTAACTAAATTCGAAATTGAAAATCCGAAATCCGACATTCCGTTCTATCTTTACTGCATGGATACACCAATCACTTTGCCTGTCCTGGATGCCGCCGAATTACGTGTTTTAGGCTCGTTAATGGAGAAAAGCAAAACCACGCCGGACTATTACCCCATGACCATGAATGGGCTGATAGCCGCCTGCAATCAAAAAACATCGCGCCACCCCGTGGTCCAATACGACGAAGAAACCGTAGCACTGGCGCTCAACACGCTTAAAAAGCGAGGGCTGATCTCTACAGCCACCGGGGGCTCTATCCGCGGGATAAAATACAAGCATAATTTTGCGATTGTATTCCCGGTTATACCGGCCGAGGTCGCGGTCATTTGCCTCCTTATTCTGCGGGGACCGCAAACTCCTGGAGAACTGAATACCAATTCGGGCCGGCTTCATGAATTTGAATCGATAGAAGAAGTGCAGGCGGTGCTGGAAAAACTCAGTTCGCCCGAAATGCCTTTTTTGTTACAACTTCCCCGCCGTCCGGGCCAAAAAGAAGCGCGGTACGCACACCTGTTGGGCGGCATACCCGAAATTAACGACGAAGCCGAAGACGTCAATGGAAAATACACCGGTTCATTAGAAGCACGGGTGGCGAAACTCGAAAACGACCTGGCGGAATTAAAAGAAGCATTTGACAAGCTGATGAAAGAATTAACCTGATTAGCAGATAATTAAAACCTATAACTGCAATTTTTGTTATAACTTACACACCCAAAATTATAACCCAATGAAAAAGTTATCTTATCTCATCATGGTCGCCCTATCGGCATATGCGCTGCAAAGCTGCAATACGCATAAGGACGCCAAAGAAACTGCCGACAGTGTAAACAAAACTAAGGACACCACTCAAAACGCCGCTGTTACAGGTGGTATTGCGGTTGACAAAGACGATGCAAAGTTTGCGACGACCGCGGCAAACGGCGGCATGGCCGAAGTTGCGCTCGGCAAACTGGCCCTTGAAAAAACCACCAACCCCAAAATTAAAGATTTTGCTAATATGATGATCACCGATCACGGTAAGGCAAATGACGAATTAAAGGCAATCGCCAAAACAAAAAATATCACCTTGCCCGACAGCGTTGATGCAGACCACCAGAAAAAAATGGCCGACCTGCGCCAAAAATCAGAGAAGGATTTTGACAAAGCTTATGTTGACGCGATGGTTGATGGTCATAAAAAAACGCTCGATTTAATGAAGGATGCGGCGAAAAGCTGCAAAGATGCCGACCTGAAGGCATTCGCCGCCAAGACAGCGCCTACCGTGCAAATGCACCTGGATGCGATCAATAAGATAAAAGCAAGCATGAAATAGATTAGAATATTTGAATGTAGAGGGAACGGCCGACGGCTTGTTCCCTTTTTTTTGCAATAAACCTGGATATTTACTGATATTGCCACTTATGAAAACAATTGCCGACCTGCTGCTTTTAGGCGACCCGCGTTTGTACCAGGTTTGTGAGCCGGTTTTAAAAGCAGAACTGCCATTAGTAAAGGATTGGGTTGCAAATATGGATAATGTGATGAAGGAAATTAGGGCAAAATATTATTTTGGACGCGTAATAGCCGCGCCGCAACTTGGCATTATGAAAAGGCTGGCAAAGTGAGTACCCTGGCCGAGTTGGGCAAGGCCATGATCAATACTGCGAAAAGCGGGTATGACAAAAAATTTTTAGAGGTTAAGGATATTGTTGTCGCGGCAAAAACGTAGCTATTCGGTTATCGCCACATTCTTTTTGATCATCACATTGCCGGTGCGCTTTAATGCGCCCCAAACGCCAAGTTCTCCTTTCAGCGCTTTCCGTAGCGATTTAAACAGCACATAGTACATCAGTTGCCGCCATATAAAACGCTGCGGGATAATGTAAACCAGCTTTTTGTAGTCTTCCTTTTCCATCCAAAAGGCAATGATAGCCACGATAAAATCGATGAGTACAAACCCCACATAGTAAGCAATTATTTTTCCGGGCTTATCGCTGAACAGGCCGAAGATCATCATCAGGTCGGCCAGCGGCGAAAATAACGGCAGCACGATTTGGAAGATCAGGATGTTGGGCATACCGATCATGCCGAAAAATTTATACTTTTTATTGAACAGGGCGCGCCTGTTTTTCCAGAAGCTTTGCATTACGCCAAAACTCCAGCGGAAGCGCTGCCGTAATAAACCGTTAAGCGTTTCGGGCGCCTCGGTATAGGCTATAGCCTCGGCGCAGTTTTTTACAATATGCCCCTGTTTCAATATACGCATGGTCAGGTCGCAATCTTCGGCTAATGTATCGGAGGTAAATCCGCCGGCCTTATAGATCGCCGATTTGCGGAATGCGCCTATCGCGCCCGGAACCACCGTTATGCTGTTGATAAGGTCAAACGCACGGCGGTCCATGTTTTGCGCGGTGATATATTCTATCGATTGCCAAAGCGTGATCAGGTTGTTTTCATTACCTACTTTAACCGTTCCGGCAACCGCGCCAATTTCGGCATCGGTAAAGTAAGTCATTAAATGATATACCGCGTCGTTCTTTAGTTGCGTGTCGGCGTCAATACAAACCACAAACTCGTTTTTTGCATGGCTTATCCCAAAATTAAGCGCCGACGCCTTGCCGCCATTCGGTTTGGTTAACACTTTAACCATAGGGTGGTGCCCATACGCGCCATTAATCAGTTCATACGTTTTATCTTTCGAGCCATCATCAACAAAAATGATCTCGAACGATGGATATTCCGTTTTAAGCAAGCTTTGTATGGTTTTTATGGCGGTAACCTCTTCGTTATAACCGGGTACGATGATGCTCACCGAACCAAGCTCATTGGGGTCTATAACTGCGCGCGTTATCTTTTTATCCTCAAAAAATTGCCGTAACGCAAGCACCCCGATGAGTACGATACGGCCAACGGCCAGGAATATAGCCGACAGGAAAAGATAAAGCAAAAACCAGTTGATATAAAAATAACCCTCTATCCATAGGTTATACAGCGAGCCAAGTACACCCGAATTAGCATCATCCTTTATGGCAGGCATCAAATCGGCTTTGGTTTTGCCCAAAACATCGGCTATTGTGGTGAACTTATAGCCGTGGCTTTTAAAAAAATGGATAATTTCGGGCAAAGCCTTTACAGTTTCTTCGCGCGTATCGCCGCCCGCGTCGTGCAGCAACAGCATCGATCCGGCATCTTTTTGTTTAATCGTCCGGGCGAGGATGCTATCGGCGGTAACGCCGGGCTGCCAATCCCATGGATCGATGGATTCGCCTATGGTAATATAGCTTTGGTTTTTGCTTTCGGCTACAGGAATAACCTCGGCAAGGGTTTGCGGCTCGGCATCCGCGTTAAAGGGCGGCCTGAATAATATGGTGCTCCTGCCGGTTACCGACTCGATCAATTTCCGGGTGGCATTTAATTCCAGCCTTACGCGTTCCAGCCCGATGGTTGAAATGTCGGGGTGAAAAAAGGTATGGTTGCCAATTTCGTAGCCCTCTTCATACTCGCGCCGAAGGATCGGAACATTTTTTTCGACCATCGAACCAACCACAAAAAAAGCGGCCGGAACATGCTCCCTTTTCAGGATGTCTAATATCCTGGGTGTATAATCGGGGTCCGGGCCATCGTCAAAGGTCAGTACGATCTTACCCGGATCGTAGCCATATTTCCTGATCACATATTTGGTGGGTAACTTAACATACCGCTGGTTGGTGATCACGAAAGTTGTCGAATCCATCTGCACATCGATCTTGCCGGTTTTTGGCGTCGTTATCAGATCAAGTACCTCGCCGTTACCATCGTAATCTATCCGGCTATTTAAACCAACGGTGGTTAATCTTTTAACGTCTACGCCGGTTTTCCGCAACGAATCAATCGACAGGTTCTTCTGAAAAAAGCTCCACAACCGCGGATCTTCCGCCCCCAGTCGCCACAATGCTACGCCGCCGGTGTCCCAATCATCCGCCATGCGGATAATATTAAAATTTGTTGCGGCATCGGTAAAATAAACCGTATGCTGCAGGCTGTCCTGGTCGAAGTAGGTATAATGAAGATTAGCTGAATTTGGATCGAACGTGATTTTGCTGCCGTTTTCCTGGGCCGTACTGATGGCCTGCTGATAACCGATAGACTTACCCACGCTGTTTTGAGGCCAGTCATAAGCGCCTGCCGCTATGGTGAGTATAACTTTTTCGCTGGGTATGCGCGTACAAACTTTATCTAAAATTTCGTCAACCCAGTGCTGATTTGAAAGATCGCCTGGATTGCTGCCGTCGTTATGCTCGTCAATAGCCATCACGAACAGAAAGTCGTTTATTTTCTGGAGCCGCTCCAGGTTGTACGTTTCGTCATCGGGCAGTACATTTTGCGTTACCAAAAAGCCTAAAGGATGCAATATTGCATAAAGCTCATTTTCAAAAGCGATATAGTTTTTACTGTTAATATCTTTAATGTTGTCGAAGTCCAGGTTAACACCCCTGAATTTAAACCGGGTTAACTGGGCGGCAAGATTATTTATAAAACGGGTGCGAAGACCTTTATTACGTATAATACGCTCCACATCTTTAGAGTCGTAACCACCGCTTACGCTATTGTAGTTAACATAGTTGGAAAGCGATATTAATACCGGCTTATGGTATCTCCTGTTAAGTTTAATAAGCCCTGTATCCACATTGGCTACCATCGTATCCCTGCCGGGCTCAATAAAAAAGCCTTCGCTAACCACCATATCCAATTTGGCTATATGATCGGCCAGCGAAAAATACGCTTGTGGCTCCCAGGCCCGGTAAAAGCCGGCGTTTATACGGTCCTTGTTGTTCGGGCGCTTTAGCTGGTGCAGGCGGCGCGTATGCGCCAGTTTTTCTATTTCAGCTTTATCGATCTTGAAATCTTTGAATTTTTTCGACCTTTTTAGGCTCTCAAGCTCTTCCTTGCTCAGTTTTTTTGGAGCCGGGTTAAGGTTAGGTAAGCTGGGATATTGCTTGGAGTTTACGGTGATAATAGCGGCGGCAATGCTTCCTAACAGCACAACTAACAGGACACGGCTAAGCCATTTAAAACGGATCCATCTGCCTGGTGTATCTGTTTGAAAAACCTGTTTATCAGCCATTAATGCTTACTCAAAAAAATTGAATTGGTATAAGGTATATTGGTTAGGATCAAATCATTACTTGTGTGATTTATCCGCATCGATAGCCGAAAAATCAACCCCGCATTTGCAGTTATCGCCGCAGCTTTTCTTTGCAAACAAATTCCTATACACAAGCCGGCCAACGTAAAACACCGCGGCCGCAAAAAGTAAGGCTATTATGATCACCTGGATATTCATGTCACTAATTTAATACAAATATACACTATATACGGTTAGACAAATAAAATAGTATTTGGTTTACGAAAGCAGAAAGGTAAAAGCTGAAAGCTAATCAATGGATATGTCAAGCTTTTGGCTTTCCGCTCTATTTCGGCGTCATGTTCCAGGCTTTCACCTTTCGCCTTTTACCTTTCCGCTCTATTTCGGCATAAAAGCGATATTACCCCCCACCCAATCAAAATCCTTATTATACCTTACGCCTATCATTTTCCCCCGGCTCAGGCGCGCCAGATTGATAGCCAGTACAGGCTTTTTATAACCGTTTGGCCAAAGGTACAACAGCCTGATCTCTGCCTTTACGCCGCCATCCGGGGCCTGCACAACGGGTTCGTAATTTACCTTTTGCTGCAGGATCCAGTTTTCAGGATCCTTTATATTTTCAATGTCACTCTTTTTAACGTCGATGATCACACCCTGTCCCGCAAAGGAAAATAGGGGCTTCAGCACATAATTTTCCAAATCGGCCGGTATCGGATTCATCTCGTGCAAAAATTGCGTTTTGGGAATATAGGCGCCTTTTAAAAACGGCATCGTGAATTTACTGATGCGGTAAAACCAGTTGGGATGTGTTATCCATTCCACATCGAGGGGCCGTCGAATGTCGATGACCTTGTGGAAAATATTGGGGTCGTTGTCGATTTCGTCGAAAATGAGCCGGTTATAAATACGTTTAATGCGTTTTTTCTCTCCGTTTAGCCTGTAAAATAATGTGTTGCCCTCCTGCTCCAGGTCGGCCAGGGAAACTATGGGAATATCCAAATATTCCTGCGTTACAAAAAAATCGACCGCAGTTTTTTGCTCCGGCGCGTTTACATCCATTAATACCACTTCATCGGGATTGCAATCGCCGATGATCGTTCTCTTAAGCAAATCGATATAAGCGTTTTTGTCGAGTCCGCTAAAGAATATGGTCCAGTCGTTACTTAATTCAAAATTATCCCGGTAGCGCTCGCCCAGCTTAACCTGGAAACCGTATAACGACGGGAAGCCCTGCAGCTCGATCAGCTTTGGAACAAAGGTGCCTGCTTCATCCCGGCAAACGGCAAAGTCCAGCGCGATAAAATGGGAGTGATCATTCTCGTTAGCCACGCGCCACTTGTCGGGGATGGCCCTTTCGGTTAGCTGCTTAAAATTGGGTTGAAGAATGGTATCGATAATATCGTTGCCTGCAGTTATTAGCTTATCGCGAAAATCCGTTGTTAAAAAGATGGGCGTTTCCGCCACACGGAAAGCGATCGGGCTTTGCAACCCTTTATTCAGATCCGATAAAAGCCGCTCATATTTTTCCGGGGTAAAATGAGCGTTGAAGTTTTTACGGGCGGATGGATCCATAATTAAGTAAGCATAATTTCGAACAGTAAAGCCCTTCTGCTAACCAACGGAGAGGGTTGGGTGGGATCGGCTTAACTCTCCTGTAAACTCAAAACCGCCTGGTCCAAAAAGTTGGGAATAACCGTATTTTGGGTCAGCGTAATTTTATCCGGGTCGTCCAGTTGTTCCAGCATGCGGTTGTATTTTTTAATCCCATGCTCGTGCACTACATCCTGCTTTTTTTCATCCTTCAATAAAAGCGTCTTGATACCTGTCGCATCGGCCTCGGGGTGAAACTGGGTCGCAAAGGAATACTCATCAAACCGTATCGCCATCATCGCCCGCTGCAAATCCACGTGCGGCCGTTCTTTTTCGACAGCCATTAATTGCATGCCCAGCTCCGCGAAGCGTTTTTCGTCTGGATTGATCACCTGCCAGCTGCGCGAATCCACCGAGTAAAACGGATCGGCCAGCCCATCGAATACCGGCTCGCTTAAGCCGGCCCCTGTCTGGTGCATGGGCAGTACGCCAAACGATGCCGACCGGCGCATGTTGATATCGCCCAGGCAATATTTGCGGCACATCAGCTGGAAGGAGTGGCAAACGTAAAAGCTATACTTTTTTTGCGGGTTGTTTGCCCGGTTGTAGTCTTCGAGCTTATCGGTCAGCCGGAAATATTTCTTTTCCCATCCGGAGCCTTCACTGTCTATCGGGCTGCCCGGGCCGCCGCTTGATATGTAGATGTCAAAATCCGTTCCCGGCACTTCTGTTTTTTGGCGGACATCGAAAATTTCGTACGTTAAATTCAGGTCGTTGTTTGTCTTATAACGCTGCAGTATCTCGCGGAAGCCACGCATGCCCTCATTTTTAATCCCGTCGTACAAATCGAGTATGGCTACCCGTATGGGTTGTTTATCTGTTATCACTTAATCTATTCCCTTTAAAGTTTGCGAGGTTATATAGTCAACCACATCGGCAAAGTTATTATTTTGTTCGTAAACGGCGAGCTGCCTGTCGGCGCCGGTACCGTGCTCCAGTATTTTGTGGGTATATTGCAAATCTTCGCGACAGCCGAGGTCGTCAACCACGTCATCAACAAAATCCAGCAGCTCCAATATCAGCGACCGCGTGTTCACCTCAACTTCCTTGCCAAAGTCTATCATCTTGCCGTCTATCCCATAACGCGCTGCGCGCCACTTGTTTTCGTTGATGAGCGCCCGGTTATAAGTAATGAATTTCATGTTTTGTTGCCGCAGTTTATACAGCTTGGCACACAATGCCTGGAACAGAGCCACAAACGTCATAGTCTCATCGATCAGCATCGGGCAATCGCAAATGCGGAACTCGATTGTCTCAAAAAACGGGTGAACGCGGATGTCCCACCATATTTTTTTGGCATTATCGATGCAGTTGGTTTTTACCAGCAGCTTTACGTAGTTATCATAATCCTCGATGTTGTTAAAATAATCGGGGATGCCTGTGCGGGGGAATTTATCGAACACCTTCGTCCTGAACGATTTATAACCTGTATTGCGCCCTTCCCAAAACGGCGAATTGGTTGACAGGGCGTAAACATGCGGTAAAAAATACCTAACCTGGTTGGCGATATGGATAGCCATATCCCTCGATTTAATGCCTACATGCACATGCAGGCCAAAGATCAGGTTGGAACGAGCGGCTTCCTGCAGCTCGTCCACGATCTCGAAATAACGCGGGTGATCGGTAATAAGCTGGTGCTGCCAGTGCGAAAATGGGTGTGTGCCCGCCGCGCCGATACGCAGCCCCATTTCGCCGGCTAATTGCGCCACCGTGCCCCGCAATTTACCTACTTCTTTGCGCGCCTCTTCGGTGTTGTTGCAAATATGGGTGCCTACTTCCACAACCGCCTGGTGCATTTCGGCCGTTACCTGGTCCTCGTGTATTTTCTGCGCGCCGTCAACTATTTTTTGCTCATGCGAGGTCAGCTCCCTGCTCACAGGATCCACCACCATGAATTCTTCTTCAACGCCTAAGGTAAACTCGTTCATATTTAATCCTGAATATTGTTCAATATAGTGACGGGTTTAAAACCATCGCTATATATGCCTATATTTTTTTCTTAACCGCTTTGCTGACCCGCACCCCTTTTTCCTTGATCACTCCCTCGCTGGTAACCGCATGCCCGATCTTCCCGGCGCTTGCTACTTTTTTATCCGCTTTCTTTTCAACTTTTTTCTCGGACGACAACAGATGCTCATTTGCCGCGCCCGTTTTTACATATTCGCCCCAGGTTAAATTATCCATGTCGTCTTTTTGCTTTTTTGCACGCTCGATGGCATATTCGGCGGCGGTGTCAACCACCCACTCAAAATTTTCCTGGCCCACGCTGGTCACCTCCGCATCAGGCGCCGGGTTGCAAAAGTCAATGGCATAAGGTATCCCGTCGCGGATCGCAAATTCGACGGTGTTGAAATCGTATCCCAGGTATTTATTGAGCTTGATCACATAGTTTTTCACCAGTTCCAGCAGTTTCTTTTCCGCTGGTGCTTTGCCATGTTCATAACGCAAGTGATGCGGATTGCGGGGCTCATACTGCATAATACGAACATGCTTGCCGCCGATACAATAACAGCGGAAGTAATCGTCAAAAACCACTTCCTCCTGCAACATCATCACATATTGTTTGGTTTTCGCGTATTTATCAAAAAAATCGGCCATGTCGTGAAGCTTATAGACTTCTTTCCAGCCGCCGCCGTCAAAAGGCTTCATATATGCCGGGAAACCCACATAATTAAATATGCCGTCCCAATCCAAAGGATAAGCGAGGTTGCGGAACGATTTTTCGGACGTATCCTCCGGAAGGTCCTTCGAGGGCAGGATAACCGTTTTCGGTACCGGAACGCCGATCTTCACCGCCAGCGCATTGTTAAAGAATTTCTCGTCGGCGCTCCACCAAAACGGGTTGTTGATCACTGCGGTGCCGCAAATGGCCGCATTTTTCAGCATCGCCCGGTAAAACGGCACGTCCTGCGAAATCCGGTCGACAATCACCGCATAATCCAGCGGTTCGGCCTGCATCACTTTATCAATGTGTACAAACTCGGCCATCATGTTTTTTTCGGCTTGTTGGTTGACCCTGTCAACGAAAGCCTGCGGGAACGAACCTTCCTGTCCGAAAAGAATGCCTATTTTTTTCATAGTAGTTTCATTATTTCTTGATTGTAAATCTAACTGTCAACGTTCATTCCCATCTCTAATATCTTCTATGTAACTTGCTCATATGCCTCACCCCGGCCCTCTCCAAAGGAGAGGGAGTTAAAAACGACAATAAATTAGCCGCTTTTTGTTCAAGGCCCCCCTTTTGGAGAGGAGCGAAAACGAACGCCTAATTTTTTTACTAATCTCCAATCTCTAACGTCTATTCTCTACTTCACCGTCGATAGATAATGCGGGAACATTTCCTTCCACACTGGCCAGTCGTGGTCGGCAAACGGCCGTATATCCAGCCAGTGGTTAATATGTTTCGCATTCAAAATATTTGACATATGGATATTATCCTCCTTGCAAAAATCATGTTCCGAAGTTCCTAAAATAATATTCATTTGCCATAACTCCGCCTGGTTACTGCCCGGTAAAAAGTCGGCCGGGTTATTGTAAAATACGTTGTCGTCGTAATAACCGTCCGTAAACGATTTAATATCGAACGCGCCGCCCATCGTAAACAAATGCCCAACCTTTTCGGGATGCTTGAACGCAAAATTTGCAGCATGGTAACCGCCGAAGCTGCAGCCTGCCGCCACCAGCTTATTCACGCCTGTTTCGTGCATCGCCAAGGGCGCCAGCTCCTCAACCAGCATTTTGTCGTACCAGGCATAATTACGGGCACGATCGGCCGGGTGGATATCCTTATTGTACCAGGTGAGCCAATCCAGCGTATCGGGGCAGTATATCTTAACAAACCCTTCATCAACAAACCACCGCACACTGTCGATCAGGCCAAAATCCTTATTCTGGTAATAACGGCCCTTCGTCGTCGGGAACAGGATCACCGGGTAACCCCTGTCGCCAAAAACCAGCATTTCCAGGTCGGTGTTTAAATTCGGCGAATACCAGCGGTGATATTGTTCTTTCAAATCGTTTTAGTATATAAGTGTAAGTTAGGCGGTTTGTTTTAAATTGGCAACACCGGGAGGAATAATTTGAAGGTTGGCGGATTTGAAATTTGAATATTGCTGATGACTTTAATTTTCAAATAGTCAAATTGCCAAATTTTCAAATTGGAAATCCTACTTTTGCCGCTTTAATAAAATACAAGAGATGTACTGGAGCTTGCCGGAGAAGGAAATGACGATCACCGAGAATACAATAACCATCAAATCGGATCACTTAAAGCGCGACGTGATCGTTACGCTGTTTTTACCCGATGAAGAAGAGATCGCCGGGCCGTTAAGCTTGCTGCTGCTGAACGACGGGCAGGAAGCGGAGAAGCTGCAGCTTGCAGAAACCCTCGGGGAGCTATTAAGCACAAACAGGATAAAGCCGGTATTGATAGCGGCCATACATGCAGGGGAGGAACGCTTGCAGGAATACGGCACGGCCGGCAAACCTGATTTTAAAAAACGGGGCTCAAAAGCGGTATTGTACACGGAATTTATAAAAACGGAGTTGCTGCCCGCGATAACCAAATTAACAGGCGTCGAAAAGTTTGAGACCACCGCTTTCGCGGGATTTTCGCTGGGCGGATTGTCGGCATTGGACATTGCATGGAACAACCCGGGCATGTTTGACAAGGCCGGCGTATTTTCCGGATCATTTTGGTGGCGAAGCAAGGACCTTACAAAAGGATACACCGATAACGACCGCATTATGCACAGCATCATCAGGAACACCGCCGCCAAACCGGCATTAAAAATATGGGTGCAAACCGGCACAAAGGACGAAACAACCGACCGCAACAACAACGGCATCATCGATTCGATCGACGATACCGTCGACCTGATCAGGGAACTGGAACAGAAGGGCTTTAAGCGGCCGGACGATATTCAATACCTCGAAATGTATGGCGGCAGCCACAACCCCGAAACCTGGGCCAAAGCCATGCCTAAGTTTTTGATCTGGGCGTTTGGACGGTGATACTACATATTTAAGCACTATATTAGAGCTCAATGCACCATCCAAAAGAAAACCCCTGGAAGATCACTTCCCAAAAGGAAATTTACGATAACCCCTGGATCAATGTCACCGAATACCAGGTGGTCAATCCCTCGGGTAACCCGGGCATTTACGGCAAGGTGCATTATAAGAACCTGGCGATAGGCATTCTTCCGCTCGATGATAAGCTAAATACGTACCTGGTGGGGCAGTATCGTTTTGTATTAGGGCAGTACAGCTGGGAAATGCCGGAGGGAGGCGGATATTTGGACACAGATCCGCTGAATTCAGCTAAGCGGGAACTGCTGGAGGAAACGGGGCTAAAAGCCCGGGAATGGACCGAGATACAACGCTTGCACCTCTCCAATTCGGTTAGCGACGAATTAAGCATTCTTTATTTGGCGAAAGGGCTGGAGCAATTCGACCCCCAACCGGAAGATACTGAGCAGCTGATGGTTCATAAAGTAGCGTTCGCTGAAGTTTACCGCATGGTTTGCGAGGGCGAAATAACCGATGCAATGACCATTATAGCTGTTTTAAAGGTTCGGCTGATGCTGACAGAAGGCCGGTTATAAACCATCCTTTATATTCCGGAAAATCCCATAAATTTGGTGCTTTTATGAGAAAAATTATCGGCTATATTTTATCACCGTTCGCACTGTTCGCATTTTTTTTGTGCCTGGTGGTCTTCCAGCCCCTGCAATGGGCGGCCTATAAATTTTTGGGGTATGCGGCGCACAAAAAGGTTGTAGATACCCTGAATCTCTGTCTTTTGCGCACTTTTTATATCATGGGCAACCGCGTTATTTTTATCAGCAAACAAAAGCTGCCCATAGACCGCCCAATGATCTTCCTGGCCAATCACCAAAGTCTGTGCGATATACCACCGCTGATCTATTACCTGCGTAAGTACCACGCCAAATTTATATCAAAAATTGAGCTGACGAAGGGCATCCCGTCTATTTCTTTCAATTTAAAACACGGGGGCGGCGCCAATATCGACCGTAACGACCCGCGGCAATCGATCACTGAGATCGTAAAGCTGGCAAACCGGATGAAGGAGAATAAGTGGTCGGCCATGATATTTCCCGAGGGCACCCGCTCTAAGAACGGACGGGTAAAAACCTTCCAGGCTGCCGGCGTGGCCACCATCTTAAAAAAATGTCCTAAGGCTTTGCTCGTACCCATTGCCATCGATAATTCATGGCGCATGATCCAGTACGGTTATTTCCCGTTAACCCCATTTGTAAAGATGACCTGGAAAGTGCTTGACCCCATTGAGCCGTCAGGCAGGCCGGCGGAGGAAGTGGTGAAAGAAGCAGAAGATGAGATTAAAAAAGAATTGGGGCAGATTTCAAGTCCTAAGTCTTGAGTCTCAAGTCCAAAGTCATAAATCACCCAATGTCTGACTCAGGACTCACGACTTCGAACTTACGACTATCTAAATATTCTTCCCGTCAATGATTTTAAAGAAATCGTCGCGATAGGTGTCGCCTACGGGGATAATTTTATCGCCGATGGAAATGCGGCTGCGCTCGATGCTGTCGATCTTGTTGATCGATACGATGTACGATTTATGCACCCTGGTAAAGTGTTTTGCAGGCAAAGCATCCTCCATCTTCTTCATATTCTGCAGGGTGATGATCCGTTCGTTAGGGGTAAAAATTGAGATATAGTCCTTTAAGCCTTCGATAAACAGGATATCGTTGAGGTACACTTTCTGAATTTTATGCTCGGTTTTAACGAAAATGAAATCGCTCAAAAAATCCTGTTGAGCCTGTGGGGCGGGTGCGGCTTCAAGGGGTGCCCTAACGTTGGCTGCGGGCGCTGTTGCGGGCTGCAATACAGCCTGCGCCTTTTGAACGGCCTTAAAAAAACGGTCGAACGCGATAGGCTTTAAAAGGTAATCGATCACGTCCAGCTCATAGCCTTCCAGCGCATATTGCGGGTAGGCTGTGGTTAAAATAACTTTCGCCTTGCCGTTTGCGATGCGCAGAAACTGGATGCCCGTCAGCTCCGGCATTTGAACGTCCAGAAAAACCAGGTCAATGTTTCCCTCCTGCACCAGCGTTAATGCCTCGATGGGGTTGGTTGTTGACTTCGCCAGCTGCAAAAAAGGAATTTTCGATAGATAGTCTTCCAGCACGTGCAGCGCAAGGGGCTCGTCATCAACTATAATGCATCGGATCATGTTATAAAATTAATGATAATTCAACGGTGTAAGTATCGGTTTCGTCGCTAATTTCCAAATTATACTTTCCCGGATAAAGCAAATCGAGCCGCCGCTTTACATTATTTAATCCAATGCCCCCTGCTTCGTCGCGGTTATTGGTGTTTTTTTTATTTTGTATAAAAAAGCGCAAATGTTCCTCATCAACCTCGATCAGAATGCAGATAGGCGTTTGTTGCGTACTGGCCACCCCATGCTTAAACGCATTCTCGACAAACGCGATAAGAATTAAAGGCACAATTTGCTGGCTGGCTACTTTTCCTTCTATCTTATAATCGATAAACGCTTTTTTGCCGAACCGTATTTTTTGAAGATCGATATAATTTTGCACATACTGCAGCTCCTTGCTCAGTTCCACCCGGTTATCATTACACTCGTACAGCATATACCGCATAATTTCCGACAGTTTCAATATCGCTTCGGGCGTGGTTTCGGATCGCTGGTAGGCCAGCGAATAAATGCTGTTTAAGGAATTGAATAAAAAGTGAGGATTGATCTGTGATTTCAGGAAGGCGAGCTCGGCACTGAGCCGCTGGTTCTCCAGGTCGCGCCGGATGCGCTCATTTAAAAACCAGTCGACCGAAAATTTTAATATGGTACTGAAAAATAAAAAGGAAAGGCTGGTAAAAACCGTGCTCAAAAAATAAGAAACAAAACTCACCGCTTTGGCTTTAACATGGATGATCATGTACTGCCTGAAAAAAATCGCCACGCCGTATTTCCCAAGACCGTACACGATAAGGGCAATAATAATAGCGAGCGCAAATAAGCCATATCGTTTTTTGTCCAGCAACCTGGGAATAAAAACAAGGTAATTGAGATAGAATAAGCTAATGTTAATGACGCCATACAATACGATAATTATCAGCAGGTCATTAATAGTGAGCTTGGTATTGTTGCGCGTTATCGCCAGGCAGAACGAGATAATAAATACCCAAAAAAAGGCATGCCAGAATATTTGCCAGCGACGTTTCATCACCCCGAAAATAATATTAAGATACAGTAAAGGGCGGTATATTATATATAGCAGGCAGGTTTGTCGATGAACTGGCCATTTTATCCGACGAAACGCCATATGCCATAAAACCGGGGTTTATCTATAAATCCCGTCTGTTGGTCTAAATCTTTTTAGCGCATCATTTATTTAATATTTCTTTGTTGCATCAAATCTCACACACAATGAAAAGGCTCACAAACTCAAACCCGTTTCTTTTATTACTTTTACCGGTAATGTTCGCGCTTATTATGGGCGTTAGCTACCAGTTCCAGCAAAAAAGCGAGGCGATAGCCGGAACCACGGTTCATGCAACTTCACTTTTCTATAAAGGCTTTACGCTGGTAAAAACCGTATGCTCTATCGCCAAAGAAAAGGTATGGTAATTAATACCGACAGTTTAACCTTTAATTTCGGCAGGCAAACTGTTGTTAAATCCCTTTCGCTTCAAGTTCCCGAAAAAAGTATCTATGGTTTTTTAGGCCCCAACGGCGCAGGCAAAACCACCACCATAAAATTGCTGCTCAACCTGCTTAAAACGCAGCAGGGCAGCATTTATGTTTTTGGAAAGGAACTGCAGCATAACCGCATCGAGATACTTTCGCAAATCGGCTCACTAATCGAGCAGCCAGCCTTATATCTTCATTTATCAGGCAGGGAAAATTTGCTGAACCGGGCATTGCTATTACAAATACCTGCAAAACGGGTGGATGAAATGCTTGGCCTGGTCCATTTAACCGACGCGGCCAATAAAAAAGCGGGTCAATATTCTTTAGGGATGAAGCAGCGCCTTGGCATTGCCCTCGCGTTGTTGTCGGATCCCAAACTCCTGATACTCGACGAACCCACCAATGGCCTCGATCCAAACGGTATTATCGAGGTGCGCGAGCTGCTGATGAGGTTAGTTACCGAGCATGATAAAACCGTTTTTATATCCAGCCACTTGCTGGCCGAAGTTGAACGTATGGCAACGCATGTGGGCATTATCGATCATGGCGAGTTGTTATTCCAGGGAAGTATAAAGGACCTTGAGGCACTAAGCCAGCCGCTGGTGCAAATTGAAACTGAAAACACGGCCGATGCCGCTAATTTTTTAAAACGCAACGACTTTACCGTGACCGATGCTGACGAACATCACGTATTCGTTCCGTTCACAACAAAAGAGCAAATGGGCCAGATAAATGCACTGTTAAATAAAAACAACTACGCGGTATATAGCATAAAGAAACAGCAAAAGGATCTGGAAAAACTATTTTTATCCATTACCCAAAACAACTAAGCGATGAAGGGCTTTATACTTTCTTTCCGTTCCGAGTTTTACAAAAGCCGCAAAACGATGGGTTTTTGGAGCGCCATTATTTTGCCGCTGCTGCTTTGCCTGCTGCTTTTCATCGGTTTTTATACTCATGCCGATAAACTTGCCCATCAACCGGGAATGATGCTATGGATACAATTTTCGGGCGCCATTTTGGGTGTGATGGGATCGCTGCTGTTGCCAATGCTCATCATTTTTATAGCCTACTCGGTAAACAGTATCGAGCATAAAGCCGATACCTGGAAAACACTTTTCAGCCTGCCGATATCCAAGCTATCGGTGTACGCTGCCAAATATTTGTATGCCCTGTTCCTGGTGTTTCTATGCCTGTTGCTGTTTGTAATGTTCACGCTGGCCTTTGGCAACTTGCTGGGCGTCCTGAAACCCGAGTTAAAATTTAGCGAATACAGCATCGTAAGCGCGCTGGTGCAGATCTATATCAAATTCTTTCTTTCGTCGCTCGGTATCTTGTCCATTCAATTTTTGCTAAGCTTGTTGATGCAAGACTTTTTAAAGCCGATGGGCATTGGGTTTGTAAGCACCATAACCGGCGTTATCCTGGCATCAAACAATTGGAAATATGCCTATCTGTTCCCTTATTCGCACCCCATGCTGGCTTTAAGAGCCTTGGGCAACGGTAAAGCAAAAGGCCCGGCCATGCCGCATCTTACCGTTAACATGTTTACCAGCGAAACCTGGGTAAGCCTGGCCGTCGCCATAGCAGTTTTTGTGGCGGGTTACTTTATCGTGCTTAGGAAAAGTGTGAAGTAGAGACGCAATATTTTGCGTCTCTAACAATGATTCAATTTGAGACGCAAGATATTGCGTCTCTACGCTACCTCACAGGTTTTGGAAATATTGGCAAGCTCTCATGCCCGTCGGTATCAACCGATTGTACCGCAAAAAAGTAATTATCTTTCGAATAATCGAGCGTAGTCGTTACATCCGTCACATAAAACTTCTTTTCCCAAACCGGACTGCTGGTTTCGCGCATCAGCACGTAATAGCCTGCAGGTTTTTTGCCGGTTTTCGGCGGTTCCCATTTCAATACGGTTTTATTGGTCAGGCCGCTGGTAACAATGCCCACATTTTGCGGCTCGGCGGGAGCGAGGGCAAGATTCGCCAATACTGAAAGGTTCATCCGTGCCACTTTCTGCACGTAGTTAAAATCAACAAAGTCAGGCAGGTCGCCATAATCCACCCCGTTTTCGGTCCGCACATTTTGGTGCTGCCGGTTAAAATCCTCGTTCATCTCGGTAAACCGGACAGCTGTAAATCCCTGCTGCAGAAATGGCACATGATCGCCCCCGCGCAGATAGCGGTCGCGGCGGTAGATCAGCTTTACATCCAGTTGGTCGACATACCGCTCGGCAATTTCCTTAATATAACGCGCCAGTTCGCGCGAGGGGCTGTCGTTTTCGCCGCCCAAAGCGATCAGGCTTGCGATCATCCTCTCATCACCCGCTGCGATAGAAGGGACGCCTTCGCTGAACACCCGCACGCTGCGGTTATCTTTCAGGTCGGTTTCCATGCCGTGCGTATTGCCAACGATGTCATTGTTAAGCATGGCGTCGATGTTCCAGTTCTCGGCCTTTGCACGTTTAGCCACATTGGTCGAGCCGTACAGTCCCTGTTCCTCGCCCACCACCGACATAAAAATGATAGTTGCCGGAAACGACCGCTTCGACATGACACGCGCCAGCTCCATCGATACGGCTGTACCCGAAGCATCGTCATTAGCGCCCGGCTCAACGCCGTTGGGATCCATCACATCGTTGATTCGCGAGTCATAATGCCCCGAAACCATGTAAATGCGGGTATCTTTTGGATCGGTTCCCTTTAGGATAGCCAGCACGTTTTTAAGATGCACGGGCCTGTCGATACGGTTGCCCTTCGGCTGCGTAAACGTATCGAACTGTACGGTCATCCTCCCGCCGGACGCCGATGCATATTTTTCCATCGCGGCTTTGATCCAGTTACGCGCGGCGCCACTGCCCTCGGTTTTGCTGGTAGTATCGCTCAGCGTATGCCGCGTTTTAAAGCTTACCAGCTTGCGGATGGTCGCCTCGATGTTTTTAGACGACACCTCGTCCACCATTTTGCTGATGGCGGCATCCTGTTTAACGGTGGTTTGCGCCGATGCCTGCAAAATGAAAAATGCAGGGATAATAAACAATAAATATTTCATGAATTTAATTTTTGTGTCTCCGTGTTTTTTATTCTTCTTCCTCCTGCATCACATTGCCTACCTGCCTGAAATTGCTCTTAACAAAATGGCACCAGTCGCATTCTTTTTTGCCGCAGCCGGTGTTAAAATCGTGTGCCATTATTTTCTGGAACACGGTTTTTATCTGGTTTGTAACATCTTCAACATCTTGCGGCCCCACCACTATTTTCTCTTTATAATATTCACCTTCGCTTACCGGCTCAACAAATTCAAAAATAGTGCTTATCACGTCCCAGTTAATGCTGCGGTCGTGATCTATTAAAAGCTTATAAAATACCGCTTGCCGCCAGTAGTCACCGCCGTTTGGCTGTTCGTTTGTTGGCCGCAGCAATTTGTCTTTGGCATATTTTACCTTGCCGGTTTTGTAATCAACCACAGTTACCTGCTTACCGGCAAACTCTATTTTATCCAGGCTGCCCTTTACCGGCACGCCCTCTATTTCTACATTTTTAATGCTATGCTCGGTAAGGGCTGCTTTATTCCAAACATTGATATTCTGATTATAATAAGCGGGCAATATCTTGTCGCCATAATCCATCCGCAATTTAAAATCTTCTTTGGTAAATGAATCGCGATTACGTGCCATATACCAGCGAAATTGGTTCATAAAATCGTCGGTTGGCGGAAACTCGTTGCCATTTTCCTTCATCTTCCGGAAAATCTTATTTAAGGCCCAGTGCACCGCCTGTCCAAAAGTTGCCGAGGGGCTTTTTCCCGATGGCACACGGATAAGGCATTGAAAATAAAACTTAAGGGGGCAATCCAGAAAATTATTTAAATGCGTTACCGAAAGCGCATAGTTTTGGAGCAGCTGATCGATGTAATTGTTGTCGAGCAACTCAACTATCGGCTGTTCCGTCTCGCTGAATTGTGTAGCCAGGAATTCGATCATAGCATCTTCGCCCACCGTTGGATGCTTAACCTCGAGGGCAGTATCGGCCAATATCTCACCTACAAACTGCGATGCTTCCTGGTCTTTGCCATTTTTATCTTTATTGGCATAAGAAATTGACAGGCATTGTTTGGCGCGCGTAATAGCAACATAAAAAAGTCTGCGGGCCTCTTCTTTGTGCGCCATTTCGTCGTCTATCGGCATCAGTTGTTCAGCCGACGGCCGGATCAATGTATCGGGGTAGCTAAAACCATAATTGCGGCCTTTACCGTCCCATATTTTTTTGGTGCAGCCAATCAGGAATACATGTTCAAATTCCAGCCCTTTAGAACCGTGGGCTGTTATAAAATTGACGCCGCTCTCTGAAAAGATCACCTGGTTCAGTTCCAGGCTTATCTTGTGCTCCTGCATGAGCTTGATAATCTCCAACAGCTTTGAAAGATTGACGTCGGGATCTTTTCGGCTTACATCTTTAACGAAATTAAAAAAGTTGGTAAGCACCTGCATATACCAGCCTTTGTCGGGCTGCTCCATTATAAATTTCAGGATACCCATTTTAGCAATAACCTGCTGAAAAAGCTGCTGCAGCGTATTGCTGGCAGAATATTTTAACAGGTAATCAATATCGCTTGCCAGGAATTTCATTTCCTGTATATGGTTTTGATCAAACAAGCCCTGCTGGGCCGGGCTGCGCATTTGGCTAATATAGCGGCGCAAAGAAGTTTTTGGCTCGTTGTAGCTGGCCGTCGCGTAATTCTGTTTGGCCACCGCAACGCTGGCCTGGGCTATTTCAATCGGCGGGATTTCAAAAAAATCATAGTGCATGATCTCGAACAACAGGTCATCACCGCTATATGGCGAATCCATTTCCCTGGAAAGATAGCGCAGGATAGTAATGATCTTTTCTGCAAAGGGCAGCTTTAAGAGGTCTATTTTTCGTTTGGTGTTTATTGCTACATGCTGATTATTGAGGTATTGTAACAGTTCTTCAACCTGGGAATGATTGCGATAGATGACGGCAATTTGGCCGGCTTCAGTACCCTTTGCAAGCAGCTTTTTGATTTGGCCGGCAATATGTACCAGCTCCTGGTCGGGATTTTCGTATTCGCAAATAACCGGTTCTACAACCAGGTCATTAAAACGCGGATGCGCCGCCTGGAGATTTTTATCCAAATTGAATTTTCCCGTCAGCCTAACCTTGTTATTATCAATCAGCGCTTTGCTGATATTTAAAATATGCTGGTTGGAGCGGTAGTTTTGTTTCAGCAGCACCATCTGCAGGCCTTTGGCGTATAGATTCGCAAAATCAACAATGTTCTCCATGTTGGCCCCCTGAAATTTGAATATCGACTGGTCGTCGTCGCCCACTACAAACACATTTGGCGTGTCCCAGTAATTCAAAATAAATTTCAACAGCTCATTTTGCGACCCGCTGGTATCCTGAAACTCATCCACCAAAATGTATTGATACTTCTCCTGGTAACGGCGCAGCATATCTTCATTCTCGCGGAAAGCGTTTAATACCCATAAAATCATGTCGTCGTAATCATACCTGTTTTTTGACTTCATTTTGGCGTCAAAATTCCGGTATTCGCCTACAGCGGCAAGCAATTTGTTCATTTGATCTTTTACCTTGTCGATATCTTTTTGCTTTAGATCGCCAACTTTTATACCTGCTTTTGCATTCGCTTTCTTATATATATATTTCTCCCTGTTGGGGAGGTCGTCGAGGTATTCCTTCACCGCCCGTTCAATGATCATTTCGTCCCAGCTCTCTTTTTTCATGTCAGAAAAGAGGCTTTTTAAGTTGGGTGCATCTAAATACCGTTCGCCTGTAAAGCGCTTCAGGAGGTGGTTATTGGGGAGTTCGTCGACAAGCTCACGGAAGTACATAGCCGACTCAAGATCAGATAGCGCATCCAAACTTAGTTTTCCAAAAAAATCGAGGTTTTCCTGGATGATCTCATTACAAAACGCGTGGAAGGTGTAAATATTAACGCGGTAGGCCTCGGGGCCGATGAAATCGAAAAGCCGCTTGCGCATGGCTACGGCGCCCGCATCAGTATAGGTAAGGCATAAAATTTCGTGGGCATTGGCATCGGTTTCCGAAAGTATTTTACCTATGCGGGCCGCCAGTATTTGTGTTTTGCCCGTACCAGGCCCGGCAATAACCAGCACCGGGCCGTCCATTTTATTCACCGCGGCCAGCTGCTCGGGGTTAAGCTGGGCCAATGCCTTTTGAAATTGTTCGTTGTATTTGTTGGGGGTGGGATGCATCACAATAACTAACTTCTTGTGCAAACGCACAATCACTTTTTCTTTTTTATTTTACTTAAAGCGTTAACGTCGCTTATATCTTGTTTACGCCCGCTTACCTGTTTGTTTTTTATTAAATCGTCCAAGCCAATGTAATTCACGGGCAATCCGTCAATATCGATAATCAGTTTGTTCATATACGCTTCCTCAAAATCGACACCATCGATTTCATTAAGAATATCAATTCGTAATGGCGGATAGCCAATTTGAGTGATACCGCCTTTTTGTAAAAAGTCCGTCTTTTCCAAACCCAAGGACGACATGCCAAAATCATCGACTACATCAATCATTTTTTGGGCATTTTCATCAGATAGATCAATCCAAATATCAAGATCGCCCGTATGCCTGGGCCTGCCGTGAAAAGCAAGCGCGTAGCCACCTATCACCATGTAGTTGACTTTATATTTATTCAATAGAACTACAAAGTCGGTGAAATCTTTACTAAGGGTCATGGATGCAACTTCCTTTTTACAATCGCTGTTTTATCCATTCGCTGCCCGGGTTTCAAGCTATGTGAAATTAATTCGGTTACAGCGGCAATGCGTTCCTGCGGCGGCCTCGACAGCCAATAGAGCATATCCTCGTATTCTTCGTCGATATCTTTTAATAAGGCTTTTCTTACAACAGGGGAGATTTTCATACAGAACAAATTGGCCGAAACCAAATTTACTATAAAATCCCTATTCAAACAATCTTTTCGATCAAACAAACGGCATAAGCCACCACGCCTTCCTGGCGGCCGATAAAGCCTAATTGCTCGTTGGTGGTGGCTTTTATCGAAATATCATCCTCACTTATACCCGCGGCCTGGGCGATGTTGGCTTTCATGTCGGGGATATGGGGATCTATTTTTGGTTCTTCAAGGCATACCATAGCATCTATGTTGCCGATCTCCCAGCCCTTTTCTTCCAGCAGCCCGCGAACATGCCGCAATAATTCCAAGCTGCTGATGCCTTTCCAACGCTTGTCCTGGTTGGAGAAGTGAAAGCCTATATCGCGCAAATTAGCCGCACCCAATAAGGCATCGCAGATGGCATGCAGCAAAACGTCTGCATCCGAATGCCCGAACGCGCCGGAATGGTGCTGGAGGTTAACGCCCCCCAATATAAAAGGATGCTGCTCCCGCAGCTGATGCACATCAAATCCAAAGCCTACTCTTATGCTACCCATTATTTTTTTGCTGCATTGGTTACGCCGCCAAAGTTAGCACTTAACGTGAAACGGAGGGTATTAGCTAAAGGGCTGTTTTGCTGACTTGCCGATAAATAGGAGAAGTCGAATGTATAATCGCTGTATTTAAAACCTATGCCAAAAGTTAAGTATTGTGCCCCGCCTTTGTTGGGGTTTTCGTAAAAATAGCCGGCCCGTAAGGCAAATGCGCGGTTGTACCAATATTCTATCCCGGGCGAATAGGTGATCTCCTGCAAATTCTCGCTAAAGCCCCCCGGCGCATCGGTAAATGAGCCGAAGATACCTGCCGGCACGGATACATTATCATCCTGGCCCTTGATGATGTTGCCGTTTGAATCGCGTATGGGCGGCGTTGGGACGAGGAGCTTATTCAAATCGAGCGTAATAGTAAGCTGGTTGTAATCGTCGAGGTTCCAGGTATTGGCCGCGCCGATTTTCAAATTGGCCGGAAGAAAATAAGAGGTACCGACATCGCTGTAGCTGACTTTTGAACCAATGTTGGAAATATTAAGGCCAAAGGAAAAAATGGCATCCTTGCCAAATTGCTGCGTGGGTTTGTTATAATATAACGATACCCCTGCGGCCAGCGCGTTGCCCGCCTTAGCCTGCTGGCCCGATCCGGTAGCGAAATAGGCGTTTGATAAATTGGAATGAATAACCCCGAGAGTTAGCCCCAGGGAAAATTCCTCTCCAAACTTGCGCGCGAATGAACCGTTTATTGCAAACTCGTTGGGACTGTACGTGCCCTGGTTGTTTTGGCTTGCATCCGTTAACTGTATAGTGCCGTAATTAAAATAACGTAACGAGGCGCCTATGGAATTGCGGTCGTCAATTTTATGGGCATAGCTCAAATAAGATAAGCTTATATCGGGTACGAGCTGCCGCAGCCATGGGCTGTAGGATATAGAAACATCGTTATTATTTTCAAGGAAAGCGAGCTTGGCCGGGTTCCAATAATTTGCATTGACATCCGGGGATATGGCAACCCCGGCATCGCCCAGTGCGCCCGAACGGGAATCGGGCGTTATATTTAAAAAGGGCACTGCCGTAGGTATAGCTGATGAATTTGTGCCGTTGGTATTGGAGCCGTAACTCTGGCATAATGCGAATAAGGGTAATAACAAAACGCTAAAAAATAAGATGCTTACAGCAAAAAATTTCATTGTTGCAATATAACGCTATTAATAATAAATATTGACAATTGGAGTTAATACAAATGGCTGAACAAGTAAGTTTTGTAGTTAAAATTAAAATATATTGAAACTACATTTAAAATTTTACGTTTAATTGCAATAGCGCATATAGTTCCCTGAAAACAATCGGGGATATTATGAAATTTATATGCAAAATATATTAAATTTACCCGTTCAAAAATAACTGTAACCAAATGAAAGTACTTTTTACTAAAACTGCGATGGTGCTGTTCGGCATTGGGACTTTGATGAGCAGCTGCGGTAAGCACGAGAAATCTCAGAAGACAGGAATAACTTATAACGACAAAAATAATGGCGGATATGAGCGTTTCCGTCAATCGCATCCATCGCCCGGACCTGGTCTTGTGGCTATTGAAGGCGGTACCTTTGTAATGGGTGGAAGTGCCGACCAGGATGTTACTTTTGATTACAATAACGTGCGCCGCAGGGTTACCGTACCATCGTTTTATATGGACGAAACCGAGGTGGCTAACCAGGACTGGCTCGACTACCTGCACTGGATAGCCGTGACCTATCCGCAGGACCGCGAGCTTTATTACGATGCATTGCCCGATACGCTGGTGTGGCGCAAGCCTTTGTCATACAACGAGCCTTATGTAGATAACTATTTAAGGCACCCTGCATTCCAGGATTACCCGGTTGTTGGCGTTTCGTGGGACCAGGCACAGGACTATTGCCAATGGCGTACGGACAGGACCAACGAAAATCTTTTACGTGAAAGCGGCAGGATGATGGCCTGGAAAGATATGTCGGGTGCGAAAGGAAAGACCGGGCAGGCAACCACAGCAGGAAAAGAACCTTTCAACACTGATATTTATTTAAACGGGCAGTTAACCGGCCCGGGATATGACGGTAAAAAAATGATGCCGAATTTAAGCCCCAATGCCAAGGTAACAGCCGGTGCGGGTGGTAAAGCAGGCAAGGCTGTAAGGCCGGTGCGCATGGAAGACGGTATTTTGAAACAAGCGTATCGTTTGCCGTCAGAAGCCGAATGGGAGTATGCAGCTTTGGCGCTTATAGGAAATACACAATACGAAAATATAGATGACGGAAAAGTATATCCGTGGAACGGCATGGGCGTACGCTCTGCAAAAAGATCCACCCGCGGATTGATACTGGCTAACTTTAAACGCGGCGCAGGTGATAACATGGGTGTTGGCGGTTACCTGAATGACAAGGCTGACATTACAGCTCCTGTCCGGTCCTATCCGCCAAACGATTTTGGTTTATACAATATGGCCGGCAACGTAAACGAGTGGGTTGAGGATACTTACCGCCAAACATCGTTTGAGGAATTTGACGATTTTAACCCGTTCCGCGGAAATGAGTACACCAACAAGCGTTTGGCCGATGCCACTAAAGGGTTATATGCTAAAGATAAATACGGACGGCCTATAAAAGATCCTGCAAAGACAAACAAAAAGATGAAGTACGCCGATATGATCGCTATGCAGCAGGCTCAAAAAAATAATGCAGCAACCAACCCGGCAACAAACGCCGCGGTTACCACACCTGCTACAACAGGCATCGTAACCCCGCCGCTTACATCGCAGAAAAACTCGTTACAGGGAAAACCATTTAATCCCGACCTGAGGGGCTATGGCGATACCGTAAATACTTCATTATATGGCACCACCACGCTGGTAAACGACCATTCGAAAGTTTATAAAGGCGGCTCGTGGAACGACATGGCTTATTGGTTAAACCCGGCCACACGCCGTTTTATGGACGAAGACGAAACGAGCGCCGAAGTTGGTTTCCGCTGCGCCATGACCCTTGTTGGCGCGGCCGAGATACACCGCGAAGGCAAGCCGCACTACTCGGTGAAAAAACCTAAGCAGTATAAAGCGAAGTAATTTAGACATAAGATATAAACAGAAAGAGGCCGTCTCATAATTAGTTTATGAGGCGGCTTTTGTTTTTAAAGCATTTGAATGGTCCCATTAAGAAAAAGATTAGTGATGGCGAGTTTTTCTTGAGATTCGTCTATTTAAGTTCGATTGAAAGGTAAAAAAGGGAAGTTTCGCTTACGCTTTCCACTTTCTGAGGTTATGGGCAATTGAAAGTAAGCCAATTTCGACTTCGGTTTTAGTCAATCCTTTGAGCAGGAACCTACGGAAACCATGATTATGCTTGATTTGGGCAAATACGGGTTCTACGTCGACTGGCCGCTGCTTACGGTATTTGATCCCCTGTTCCGTATTTAGTCTTTCTTTTGCTTCTTGTTTATGCTTTCGGAGCTGATGGTTAACTTCGGCGATCCTGTTTCCGTTACCACTGTGGCAAACGCCGCGCATCGGGCAGCCGAGGCAATTAGCAGCCTGGTAGCGACTAATGGTTTGCTTATACCCGGTAGTGGTTATTCTTGTTCGGTCACCGATATGCTCCATCTTTTGGCCGATTGGACAAATCAGGCAATTCTGCTGCTGATTATAATGAAGTGCGTCATTACTGAAAGCTTTTATTCCTTCTTTTTGTTCCTTGTCGAAGTAGTTATACTTGATGTAAGCTTCAATCTCTTTTTCTTTTAACAGGCTGTAATTTTCATCTGAGCCATAGCCTGCATCGGCTACTACGGCTACGGGTTTTTGCTGATAAAGCGCTTCGTACTGATCTAAATGGGAGGCTAAGGTTTGGTAATCATTGGTCGTTTGATGCAGGGAATAGTTCATAATAAACTGGTCTTGTGTACTGATCTGCCAGTTATAAGCTGGTTTCAACTGGCCGTTAAGCATATGGTCTTCCTTCATGCGCATGAAGGTAGCATCGGTGTCATTCTTTGAATAGCTGTTACGCCCGGCAAGTTTTTTTTCCTGTTCCTCATACCGCTCCAGGTTCTTTGGCCAGTTCTTTTTGGCGTAACCAAGTTTCTGTTTAACTTTTTGAAATACTGGTTTATCTTCCAGCGCCTTTTCTATGTGGGCTACGGTCTGCTTTATTTTTTCTGCATTAATCTGTTCAAAGGATATCGGAGCAGTATCCTTCAGTTCATCGGCAGCAACCCCCTGGGCATATTTCCACAGATCGTCCAACTGTGCTTTTATTCTGTCCTTGCTGGTCTTGATGCTTCTTCCCCAAACGAAGGTATATTTATTTGCCACTGATTCAATCTTGGTGCCATCGGTATAAACAGCCTCTTTTAGTGAAACAATACCCTCCTGTGCCAGCAAAACAACGATCTGAGAAAAGATCTCCTTGAGGATACCCGATAGCTTTTCACTTCTGAAACGATTAATAGTATTATGATCTGGCATTTTCATCCCGCACAGCCACATAAAATAGATGTTCTGCTTTACCTGCTCCTCTAGCTTACGGCTGGAATAGGTATTGGTCAAATAACCATACACCAGCACCTTTAACAATAAGCGAGGGTGATAACTGGATGCTCCTCCACCTTTGTATTTCCGGTTGATAGGTCGGATATCAATCTTTTCGATGACTTCATTGATTATACGGCAAGGGTGCTTTTCATCCACCAACTCATCAAGGCTCGGAGGTAAGAGCTGGATTTGGTTCTGGATGTATGGCTTGAAAACAACCTTGTTTGATTTTGTTCCCATGCCCTTAATTTACGAAATCCCTAAATAATTCGCAAAAAAAACCGCCTCATAATTTACTTATGAGACGGCCTCTTTCTGTTTATAACCCTCGCTTAAAACATCAGCAGCACCTGGCCCTTTTCCACTTTGTCGCCGGGCTTTATTTTAACTTTTTTTACGATAACATCGGCCGGCGCTTTTATGATGTTCTCCATCTTCATGGCTTCGAGCACAAACAGGTTATCGCCCTTTTTAACTTCCATGCCCTCGTTCACAAAAATTTGCAATACCATGCCCGGCATAGGTGCTTTTACTTCGCTGATCTTAGTGGCGTTTAAATTGCTTAAACCTAACTGATCAAGCAGGATATCAAACTGGTCTTTCGCCGTAATAGTGTAGGTATTGTTGTTAATCTTAATTTCCGCTGTTTTTTCCAGGCTGTTAAAAGAAACCACCTCCGCGTTATATGATAGCAGGTTATTGATCACATGCCAGCGTTGACGGTCCAGCTTCTTTATATCCGCCTTGACAGGGTTCGTGTTTATCAGCAGATCGTCGCCTTTTTTCTCTGTGTCAAAATTGTATTTCCCGTTTACGGTTAGCTTGAGCATGAATTAAATAAAAATTACTTGTAATGAATTTTTAAAGATGCGGCAAAAATAAGCGAAATCAAAACTTTCGGGTCAGACTGCCTACTGCGTTAATACGTATTGCACCAAATTGGCGCCCATTTTTAAAGCCTTTATACGGGTTTCCTGGGTATCGCCCGCATACGTACCGTAATCTTCCCACCCGTTGCCCAGGTCGCACTCATAGGTATAGAAGCAAACGAGCCGCCCTTTATAGATCAGCCCAAACCCTTGCGGGCGTTTGCCATCGTGCTCGTGTATTTTTGGCAAGCCCAGCGGGAAGGCAAATTTTTGATGATAGATGGGATGGTTGAGCGGCAATTCGACAAAGTCGAGCTCGGGGAACACTTTTTTCATTTGCGGTCGCACATAGGGGTCTAATCCATAATTGTCGTCGATGTGCAAAAAGCCCCCGCCAATTAAATATTTACGCAAATTAGCCGCCTCCTGCGCCGAAAATATCACGTTGCCGTGGCCGGTCATGAATATAAACGGGTAGTTGAACAGTTCGGCGCTGCCCACCTCGACCACTTCGTCTTCAGGCTGGAAATTGGTTTTTAAATTCTCATTGCAAAACTTTATCAGGTTGGGCAGCGCGGTCCTGTCGCCATACCAATCGCCGCCGCCATTATATTTGAGCTTCGCCATTTTATACGTTGGCGGACTGAAGCTGCATACCAGCAAAATAACCGTGGCAATTGCAGCGAGTGATATATTTTTTATATAGGAATTCTTTTGCATTACCGGTTTAAAAAATTTATCTCAAAGCAAGCTTCCAGCGCTGCGGTTTCTGTCCTTAGCCTGCTTTCGCCTAAAGTTATGGATTTATAGCCATTTTGCACGGCGGCCCCGATCTCGTTCAGGGTAAAATCGCCTTCGGGGCCTATCAAAATTAAATAGCTGCCGTGCTTATTTATGGCGGAGTTGAGCGTAGCCTTCGGCCCTTTGTCGCAATGGGCGATAAATTTTTGACCGTCGAAGTGTTTTACAAGCAGCTGGCTAAGGTTCACCGGCTCATTTAAAACCGGGTGGTAGGCTTTGACAGATTGTTTAATTGCCGACGTTATAATTTTATTGAGCCTGTCCGCTTTCAATTCCCTGCGCTCGGAGCGCTGGCAAATAACCGGCGTTATTTCGTCGATGCCAATTTCCGTAGCCTTTTCCACAAACCATTCCATACGCTCGATATTTTTAGTGGGAGCTATAGCAATATGCAAAAAGTGATTTCTTTTATTAAACGCCTCAACAAACGAATTTATTTGAAGCACCGTTCTTTTGGGGTGGGCATCTACAATAGTTGCGGCATAAAGGCCGCCCCTTCCATCGACCAACTGTACTCCTGTGCCTGCTTCAAGCCGCAGCACACGTATGCAATGCTTGCTTTCGTCTTCGCTGAGAATATAATGGGGATGAGCCGGGTCAATATCGGGTGTGTAAAAAAGTTGCATGGGGAGCAGATCAATGTAAATCTACAGCATCTTCCTCGTTTATCAGCAGTTCCAGCTTAACCGACTCGATATTTTGTTCGGATTTTTTTAATACGGTGATGTTATACCCGTTCGATTCCTTTTGCTCGCCAACCTCCGGTATCTTTCCAAAAATATCGCCCAGCCAGCCCGACACGGTGTCGAAATCGCCGTCTTCGGGCAGGTCATGCGGTAAGTGTTCGTTAACATCGTAAATAGGGGCAAGGGCGTTTACAATAAATTCGCGGTCGTTTATTATTTCAACGATCGGCTTTTCTTCATCGTATTCGTCCTGTATTTCACCTACCAGTTCCTCAACAATATCTTCAAGCGTAACCATTCCGGCTGTACCACCAAATTCGTCCAACACAATAGCTATCTGGATCCGCTTTTGCTGCAGCTCGGCCATCAGATCGTTTATCTTTTTGGTTTCGGGGACAAAATAAGGCTTACGTATAATATCTTTTAGCAGGATCTCCTCGTTCCTGGCCAGCAAGGGCAAAATATCCTTGGCATGAACAATACCTACAATTTTATCGATAACGTCATCATAAACCGGGATACGCGAATAGCCTTCGGTGATCAATATTTCCAGCAGCTCGTCCTTTTCAGTATTGATATCGACGCCGGATATTTTAGTGCGGGGCACCATGATATTTTTAACCACACGCTCGTTAAAGTCAAAAACGTTTTGAATTAACTCGTGCTCATTGGAGTCGATCGCTCCGGTCTCTTTTCCCTGGTCGAGCAGATACTGCAGTTCCTCCGAACTGTGATGCGTCTCGCCCTGTATGGTTTTTATCCCTACCAGTCTTAGTATCAAATTCGCAAAGCCGTTTAACAGCCATATGATGGGTTTGAAAACTACAAAAAAGAACCGGAGCGGTACGGAAACGGTCATCACCGTCCATACCGATTTTTGAATGGCGATCGATTTAGGCGCCAGCTCGCCAAATACAATGTGTAATATGGTGATGAAAGCAAAAGCAACTACGTGGCTGGTGTTGATGATAAAGTTCGACGTAATAACCACGCCAAACGCCGAAAACAAGTTCAGCATTAATTTGGTGGCCACATCCTGGCCCACCCAGCCCAAGCCCAGCGAGGCGATGGTTATTCCGAGTTGTGTGGCTGCCAGGTAGCCGTCGAGGTTATGCATGATGCCACGGGCAATTTTTGCCACCGGGCTGCCGGTTTTTGCCTTTAGCTCGATCTGTGAACCGCGTACACGTACCATGGCAAATTCCGCAGCTACAAAAAAGCCGTTGAGCAAAACCAAAAAGAAGGTGAGAAAAAGGTATAAACCGCTTATTTCAGTATCGGGGTGCATGAATTTATTGATAAACCGGGAAAGTAGAGGTGTACAATTCTAAACTTTCCTTAATCACTTTATGAGCATAGCTCATTCCTAACAAATGCTCGATGGTCACATTTTTTTCCTCGAGCTTTTTGTAATCCTTAAAAAACCGCACGATCTCTGTCATGGTATGCGGAGGCAATTCAGCCAGGTCGTTAATATAATTTACCGACATATCATTGTTTGCAACCGCGATTATTTTGTCGTCCTGTTCGCCGTTATCCACCATGTGCATCACGCCGATCACTTTAGCTTCAATAATTGACATCGGGAAAACATCGATGGAGCAAAGGACAAGTATATCGAGGGGGTCATTATCATCGCAATAAGTTTGCGGGATAAAACCATAATTGGCCGGGTACATGACAGATGAAAACAAAACGCGGTCGAGCTTTAACAAGCCGGATGGCTTATCAATTTCGTATTTTGCTTTGGAACCCTTAGGGATCTCGATTACCGCATTTACTAATTCGGGAACATGATCACCGGGCGAAACCTGGTGCCAGGGGTGTTGAGTACTCATTAATTTCTTTTTACTTTAATTCGTTAACGTTTTCTTCGCGCGGGGCTTTTCTTTTTAAAAAAGCAATAACCAACGGAATTGTTGTAATTATTATCAGGCCCAACACAATATATTCCAGGTAGCCTTTTAGCTGCGGATATTTTCGGCCGAGAAAAAATCCGCCCAGGGTAAATGTACATACCCATGCAACGCTGCCGATAAGGTTATACAGTGTGAATTTCTTCAGGTCGACTTTAACCACACCTGCAAAGATAGGTGCAAAAGTTCTGATAATAGGGAAAAATCTGCCTAAAACCAGGGCCATGCCACCATGCTTATCGTAAAACTCCTCGGCCGCCGTTACATAACGGCGTTTAAAAAACAAGGAATTATTTTTTGCAAACAGCCTGGGCCCGGTGCGGTATCCAAACCAATAACCGGCATAGTTGCCCAATACGCCCGCAGCGATCAGGGATAAAACAAGCGTGTAGATCGATACGTTGAAACGGCCTGTTGAGCATAATAGGCCTGCTGTGAATAAAAGATAATCTCCCGGCAGAAAAAATCCAAAAAACAAACCAGTCTCAGCAAAAACAACGATAAGCAAAAAGTAAAACCCAAAGCTTATGATGGATTGAGCGTCTGTTAAATTTTGCAGGTATTCCCAAAAATTAGTCATTCACTTATCCGTAAAACTACAAATTTAAATCAATTTGTAATAGGTACGTTACAGATTAAATGAGTTTCGCTATAAAAGCGGGGAAGATACCGATGAAAATAGTTGCCAGCGCCGATAGTCCCAATACAAATTTATAGTAGGCCGGGATAGCAACTTCTTCGCGGTCAGCGTCGCGAAAGTACATGGCGATGATGACCCTGAAATAATAAAAAATGCTGATGATGGCATTAATTACCGCCAGGATAACCAGTAAAACCTGGTATTGCCTGAGCGCCGCCGAGAACATAAAGAATTTACCGATGAAGCCGGCAGTGAGCGGGATGCCTGCGAGCGAGAGCATGGATATGGTCAGGACGAGCGCAAGGAACGGGTTTTTTCGGGACAGCCCGTTAAAGCTGTCAAAGCTATCGCTCCCCGATTGCTGCTGAACAAGGATGAGCGCGCCAAAAGCAATGATGGAAGCGATGGAATAGGCTGTGGCATATATGAATACCGAATTGGCAGAGCTTGCGCCCAGCGCCACGATGGCAAACAGCAGGTAGCCTGCATGGGATATGCTGGAAAAGGCAAGCATCCGTTTAAAGCTTTGCTGGTATAGGGCTGTGATGTTCCCGATAAAAAGGGTAGCGATGGTGATCACCAGTAATACAGGCACCCAAAAATCGGACAGTGGCGCGAAACAAGCCGTAAACAAACGAAGGAACGCTGCAAAACCGGCAGTTTTTACAACCGTCGACATGAACGACATCACTAATGTCGGCGAACCCTCATAAACGTCGGGCACCCAAAAATGAAAAGGAGCAGCACCCACTTTAAAACAAAGGCCGACAATAATCAAAAGAACGCCGGTATAAAACATCGGGTCGATACCGTGGGGGTGCTCAACCACCCAGGTACGTATCGTTTCGAGATTGAACGAGCCGGACGCACCATATATCAGCGCGATGCCGAATAATAAAAAGCCGGTTGAAAACGCGCCCATCAGGAAATACTTCAGCGAGGCTTCGTTAGATGCAAAATCGTTCTTTTTGATGCCCGCGAGTATATATAAGCTAACGGACATGATCTCGATCCCGATAAACAGCATCGTAAGGTTATAAAACGAAACCATTACAATGATGCCCGCCAGCGAGAACAGGATAATAGCATAATATTCGGCGATATGATTGCTTATCCGCTCGAAATACCCGCTTGATAAAAGCAGGATGAGTAAAGTGGAAACGATGGTAATCACCGAAAACGCGACAGCAAAGTTATCAAACAGCATCATGCCGTGATAAATAGGCTGGGCGCTGGTATTCCATTGCGCTACCGCCAGCCCGGCTGCCGCCAGCAGGCCGATAACGGTAACCGGCAGCAACGACCGCTGGGCTTTGTATAAACCTAAAAACAGGAGCAGTATGGGTAAAACGGATATGACTATTAACGTATTCATTATTTTACTTGCGCAAATTTTTGATTTACCGAATGGATTAAGTTACTGACCGATGCTTCGGACAGGTGAAGTATAGGCTGCGGGTATATCCCGATAACGATGATGAGGCAGCAGATGATGCCGAGCGCCAGCTTTTCGGAGCCGCTTATATCGGCAAAGACCGCGGTTAACGCATTGGTTTCGCCCTGCATTACCTTTTTATACATGCGCAGCATATACACGGCGCCAAATATCATGGTAAGGCCTGCAAACACGGCCAGCCATATACTGGCCTGGAAAACGCTGTTCAACAACAAAAATTCGCCGATAAAACCATTGGTTAATGGCAATGCAACGGTGCCGAGCACCACAATTAAAAATGCAAGCGCAAATTTGGGCGCCACTTTGGCTATGCCGCCCAACTCGCTGATTTCCCTCGTATTCAAACGCCTGCTGATGATATCCCAAACAAAGAATAAACCAACCACATTAATGCCGTGGCTCAGCATTTGTATCATAGCGCCCTGTAAACCCTGCATGGTCCATACAAATATACCGGCTGAAATAAGGCCCACGTGGGCAATGGACGAATAAGCAACCAGTCGCTTGCCATCCCGTTGCTTAAATGCGATAACAGAGGCATAAACAATACCGATAACTGAAATAATAAGCACGAAATTGCGCCACTCCAAAAAGCCCACCGGGGCGTTGGGGATCAGCCATCGGATAACGCCGTAGATGCCCATTTTTAACATGATACCCGACAGCATCATCGTTCCGGCCGACGGCGCCTCGGTATAAGTATCGGGCTGCCAGGTATGGAATGGGAATATGGGCATTTTTATAGCGAATGCCAGGAAGAAGGCCCAGAACACCCAGCTTTGATGATGTGCATCCAGGTTTAAGCTATAAAAATGGGACAGATCGTAGGTCTTTTCGGGTGTTTGCAGGTACAGGTAAATGATACCCAGCAGCATAAACAGCGACCCGGCGAAAGTGTAAATGAAAAACTTTAAGGTAATGCGGATGCGGTTTTCACCGCCCCATAACGCGCAGATAAAATAAATGGGTATCAATGCAGCTTCCCATCCCACATAAAACAAAAACCCGTCGAGCGCGGTAAACACCACCAGCATACCCGCCTGCATAAACAGGATAAGCGCATAAAAAACAGGGGCGTTTTTATACTGATGTTGGTAGGTGGTTAATATAATAAGGGGCACCAATAACGTGCTGAGCAACACCATGACCATACTTATGCCATCGATACCGGCGTTAAAGTATATGCCCAACGAGGGCATCCACGGTACGTCGATAGTAAATTGCACAGATGCATCGGCCACAAAACGGCTTAAAAATACACCCGCAATACCGAGCTCGATAATGGAAAAAGCTAAGGCCGCGTGCTTTGCCGTGCCGTTTTTAAATAATAAAACCGCGAAAGCTGCAATTACCGGTAAAAAAATTAAAATACTAACCGTCATTTTATGTTGTAAACGCTAATCGTTATGCTTTAAATAAAATATACATCAATATGGCGATGACACCCGCAACCATCATAAATATATAGAACCCCACATTGCCCGTTTGCAACAGGCGCAGGCCCCTGCTTGCTTCGATACTGGTTTTGCCAAACCCATTCACGATGCCATCAATACCCATCCGGTCGATCACTTTATACAAAAATACTGAAAGCGCATCCAGTGGCTTGCGGATGATGGTATCGTATAATTCATCGATATAAAACTTGTGGTACGACAGGCTGACTAATGCCGGGCGCCGCTCGTCGTCCCTTACCGGTACGTGCGCATTTTTAATATATCTTGAATAGGCGTAGCCCAACGCTATGAGCGCCCCGGCCACGGATATGGCCATTAACACCCAATCGGTTTGCTGCGCCGACGGCACGGCATGAAGCCTGCCTGCGGAATCGCGGAATACAGGCTCTAAGAAGCGCTCGAGCCAGTGCGTGCCGCCCAACGATTTTGGCACCCCGATAAAACCGCCCAATACTGACAATACGGCTAAAACAATCAGCGGCAGCGTCATGGTTGGGGGCGACTCGTGCAGGTGATGCTCCTGGTCGGATGTACCCCTAAAGTTTCCGTAAAAAGTAAGATACAACATACGGAACATGTAGAACGAGGTAAACATCGCCGTAATAACGCCTATAATATACATGAAGGGGCTTTGTACAAATACGTTGCCCAATATTTCGTCTTTTGAAAAGAAACCGGCAAATGGCGGAATGCCCGAAATGGCCAGTGTGCCGATAAGCATCGTCCAAAACGTAATGGGTAATTTGCCTTTGAGGCCGCCCATGTTGCGCATATCCTGCTCCCCGCTTACCGCGTGGATCACCGAACCCGCGCCGAGGAATAATAACGCCTTAAAGAAAGCGTGGGTTAAGACGTGGAAAAAAGCACCCGTATAAGCGCCCACGCCCAGTCCTAAAAACATATAGCCCAATTGGGAGACGGTTGAATAGGCCAGCACTTTCTTAATATCCGTTTGTGTTAACGCGATCAGGGCAGCTACGACGGCCGTACACAAGCCCACAATTGCCACCACATGTAATGTATCCGGGGCCAGCGTAAATAGAATATTCGACCGGGCGATCATGTACACACCGGCCGTTACCATGGTTGCAGCGTGTATGAGCGCCGACACCGGCGTTGGGCCGGCCATGGCGTCGGGGAGCCAGGTAAATAACGGCAGCTGCGCCGATTTACCGATAGCGCCTACAAAAAGTAACAGGGTGATGAGCGTAAATGGCGTATTGGCAAATTGCGGCAGCACCGCCTTTGGGAATATATCTGCGAAAGCGGCGCTTTTAAAAAAGTTTATGATCAGGAAGACGCCGATAATAAAACCCAGGTCGCCGATGCGGTTCATGATAAATGCTTTTTTTGCAGCGTCGGCATAGTCGGGATTGGTATACCAGAAACCAATAAGCAGATAGGAGCAAAGCCCCACGCCTTCCCAGCCAATAAACATGATCAGGTAATTCGACCCCATCACCAGCAGCAGCATAAAGAAGATGAACAGGTTAAGATAGGCGAAAAACTTCCCGTAACCGGCGTCGTCCTTCATATAGCCCACGGAGTACAAATGAATGAGAAAACCTACACCGGTGATGATCAGCAGCATAAGGGCGCTTAACTGGTCGATCAAAAAAGCAAAGGCAATTTTAAAATCGCCGATGGCGAACCAATTGAATAAATGGACATTAAACGCCCCCGACGACCGTACCTGTAAAAACGCCCCAACGCTTAAGCCGAAAGAAGCGAATACCAGGAAACTGCCGATAACCCCAATGGCGCTTTTCGACAGGGTGTTGCGGCCAAGGCCGTTAATAATAAAACCGGCTAACGGCAGTATGGGAATAAGCCAGATATATTTATCCATGTAAGCCCCCTCTAAATCTCCCCCGGTAGGGGAGACTTTTAGATTTGCATTTTAAATTAATTTTCATTTATCTAAATAAATCCGATCCCGAAGCTATCGGGACGAAATTAAAATCTACCATTTCAACCTGTTCAGCACATTGGTATCTATCGAATTTGTATTGCGATAGATCATTACAATAATGGCCAGGCCAACCGCTACCTCAGCCGCTGCAAGCGCCATGATAAAAAAAACAAAAACCTGGCCCGTGGCGTCACCCCGGTAAACGGAAAACGCCGTAAGCAGCAGGTTTACCGAATTGAGCATCAGCTCAATAGACATAAAAATTACGATAGCATTGCGGCGTATCAAAACCCCGATAACCCCTATCGAAAAAACGATAGCGCATAACAGGATATAATGATTAAGCGGTATCGACTGTATATTATTGGTTAACGTTTCCATCAGGCGGTTTTTGGATCTTTTGTCGCCAGCAACACAGCGCCCACCATAGCCGATAGCAGCAATATGGACGACACTTCAAATGGCAATAAATATTCGTTGAACAGTATTTTACCCAGGTTTTTAACCAGGCCCAGGTTTGGATCGTGCAGCACAACAGGCTCCGAAACCCTGAATGCTTTTAATGCCGCAACGATAGTGATCAAAAAGCAGCCGCCGGCTATAACCCCGATAAATTTTACCAGGTTTGACTTACGCGGTTCCGCTTCCTTATTCAGGTTGATGAGCATCAGGGTATATAAAAACAACACCAGTATCGCGCCCATATAAACGATAAAATTAACGATCGCCAAAAACTGGGCATTCATTAAAATATAGTGTATCGTGAACGTGAAAAAAGTAAGTATGAGGTATAAGATACTGTGCACAGGATTTTTTGCCGAAATAACCAGTATTGAAAAGAATATGGACAAAAATGCGATGAAGTAAAATGTACTCATGGTTGTATTTGCAATACCTTTACCCCTGAAAAAGGTAGGGGCAAAGGTATAAAAGTTCTTTATTGATTTAAAGGCGCCTCCACTAATTTGTCCTTGCCGTAAATAAAATCCTTGCGTAAAAATTCCGACGGTACAATAGGGCCGTCTAAGTAAATTGCTTCCTTGGGGCAGGCTTCCTCACATAGCCCGCAAAATATGCAGCGAAGCATATTTATTTCGTAAACGGCGGCATATTTTTCCTCGCGATAGAGCTGCTCCTCGCCTTTCTGGCGCTCGGCGGCGATCATCGTGATAGCCTCGGCCGGGCATGACAACGCACATAAACCGCAGGCGGTGCAGCGTTCGCGGCCGTCTTCGTCGCGCTTAAGCGAATGCATGCCGCGAAAGTTTTCCGAGAACTCGCGCTGTTCCTCGGGGTAGCTGATGGTTACAGGCTTTTTGAAAAAGTGCCCCATCGTAATGGCCAGCCCCTGCAAGATAGAAGGCAGGTAAATGCGCTCCCAAAAATTGAGCGGCTTTGATTCCACTACTTTCCGTTTATTACTTAATGATTCCATATCGCTCCGGTCTATTTAAGAAAAGTAATAACAACTCCTGTGATAATAATATTGGCAATTGCCAGCGGTATCAGCGACTTCCAGCCGAGATCCATTAATTGGTCGTAACGAAAACGCGGCACCGTCCATCTTACCCACATAAAAAAGAATATGAAGAAAAATATCTTGGCAAATAAAGCGATAACACCGAGAATGGTTACCCAGTTTTCTGACAATCCTAAATGGTGCATGAACGGGAAATTATAGCCGCCAAAGTACAAAGTAGCCATCACCGCGCCTGATATGAACATGTTGATGTATTCGGCAAACAGGTAAAAACCCAGCTTCATGGACGAATATTCGGTATGATAGCCGCCTACCAGCTCGGTTTCACATTCGGGAAGGTCGAAGGGCGTGCGGTTGGTTTCGGCAAAGGCGCATACAATGAAGAGTATAAATCCAAGCGGCTGTTTAAATACGTTCCAGGTAAACCACCCGTGCGACCAAAACCCGTGCTGCTGCTCGGCAATTTCGCGGAGGCTTAATGTGCCGGTAACCATCAGCAATGCAATGATAGATAAGCCCATCGAAATCTCGTAGCTGATGTTTTGAGAGGCGGCCCGTATGGCGCCAAGTAACGAATATTTATTGTTGGATGCCCATCCTCCGATCATGACGCCGTAAACGCCAAGCGATACCACTCCGAAAATGTATAATATCCCAACGTTGATGTCGGCGACCTGCAGATCGACCACATGTGACCCTATGGTTAATTTTTGCCCCCAGGGTATTACAGCCGAACCTATACAGGCGGTTAGTATAGCAATTGACGGCCCTGCGATAAAAAGAAAGCCGCTTGCGTTTGTAGGGATGATCTCCTCTTTCAGGAACATTTTAGCGCCATCGGCCAGGGGCTGCAGAATACCAAACGGGCCCGCGCGGTTGGGGCCCAGCCTGTCCTGGAAAAATGCAGCGAACTTACGCTCGGCATAAGTAGAATACATGGCGATCACCAGGCTGATGCTGAAGATAATCACGATCAGCACAAATTTAATGACAATATCTGCGGTTCCCATTATAAGCGTATGTTGTCTCGTTCAAATTGATCTTTATTTGCCTCCTTTAGCAGTGGATTGGTTTTTACCACCGGCAAAGGCTTAAACTCTTCATAGTGGTTGGAGCTGATCACCGACTTGTGCGATATTTTGGTTGGCTCCTCGATTACCCAGTCGGCAGTTTTCTTGGTTTCGAACCGGCAGGTGTTGCAAATAAATTCTTCAACCTCGCCAAACTGGTCCTTGCGTGCGGTTACGCGTAAAACTTCTTCACCTTTATACCAAAGCGTTACTTTTCCGCAGCACTTGTCGCAGTCGCGGTGCGCCTGCACCGGTTTGGTAAACCAAACGCGGTTTTTAAAACGGAACGTTTTATCGGTCAGCGCGCCAACGGGGCATACGTCGATCATGTTTCCCGAAAAATCATTATCGATAGCCTTATGGATATAGGTGGATATCTCTGAATGATCGCCCCGGTTTAATATGCCATGCTCACGATGGTTGGTTAACTGGTCAGCTACAAAAACACAGCGGTAGCATAAAATACAGCGCGTCATGTGCAACTGTATCTTATCGCCGATATCGATCTTTTCAAACGTACGGCGGTCAAATTCATAGCGGGTTTTTACGGCGCCGTGGTCGAAAGCGAGGTTTTGCAGGTCGCACTCGCCGGCCTGGTCGCAAATCGGGCAATCCAGGGGGTGGTTGATCAATAATATTTCGACAATGCCTTTACGCGCTTCGAGTACTTCGGGCGAGGTAATGTTTTGCACCTCCATGCCATCCATTACCGCGGTGCGGCATGAGGCCACCAACTTGGGCATAGAGCGCGGGTCTTTTTCAGACCCCTTGCTCACTTTAACCAGGCAGGTACGGCATTTGCCGCCGGTATCTTTCAGCGTGGAATAATAGCACATCGCAGGCGGAACAATATCGCCGCCGATCTGCCTCGCGGCATTCAGGATGCTTGTTCCGGGTTCCACTTCGACCGGTATTCCGTCTATTGTTACTTTCATTAATTTAAATTCAAAATAAAGCTAATTTCCTTCACTCCTGGTTTTAGCGGGCCAAATCTTAACCTAATATTTGCACCTTTCATAAACGAGGTTTGCTCAATGGTCTTTTTTATTAACTCATATAACTTTTTAGCATCTGGCCCATACATATAAAACGAGCCATCACTGTTATCCATCGCAATTTCGTGCCCGTCATATTCTCCTAAATTGCTTTCATCCACTAAAGCTCTAAGCTTATCTGATAAATCATAAAAGGGTTCTATTTCTTCAAGACCATAATTAAATTCAATGATAACTGCTTCTTCAATAGCCATGTTATACTGTCTCTTTTATCTCCAACGGATCGGCGTAATGTGCCAAACCGTAATTCCTCACCACTGCCTCCGAAGCGTTGGTAACATGCCATTCAAACTCATCCCTGAAGTGCCGTATCGCGCTGGCCACCGGCCATGCCGCCGCATCGCCCAGCGGACAAATCGTATTTCCTTCAATTTTTTTCGATACGTCTACTAACAGATCCATATCGCTTAAGCTGCCGTGGCCGTTCTCCAAACGATGCAATACTTTTTCCATCCAGCCGGTACCTTCGCGGCAAGGCGAACATTGTCCGCAGCTTTCGTGGTGATAAAACCGGGTGAAGTTCCAGGTATTGCGAACAATGCACTGATCCTCGTCGAACGCGATAAAACCACCCGACCCCATCATGGTGCCGCTGACAAAGCCGCCTTCGGCCAATGACTCATAGCTCATCAGGCGCGCTTCGCCCTTTGCAGTTTTCATAAACAAGTTGGCGGGAAGAATGGGAACGGATGAGCCCCCGGCTACAACCGCTTTCAGCCGTTTTCCATTGGCGATGCCGCCGCAATACTCGTCGGAGTATAAAAACTCCTCAACAGGCAGGCCCAGGTCGATCTCATATACGCCCGGTTTTTTGACGTTGCCACCGGCCGATATCATTTTGGTGCCGGTGCTGCGGCCAACACCGATCTTCGCGTATTCATCGCCGCCATCATTGATGATGGGCACCACCGCTGCGATCGATTCTACATTGTTTACCACCGTAGGGCAGCCCCATACTCCTGCAATTGCGGGGAACGGCGGCTTGATACGCGGGTTGCCGCGCTTGCCCTCCAATGATTCGAGTAAAGCGGTTTCTTCACCGCAGATATACGCGCCGCCGCCGGGCTGAACATACAGCTCCAGGTCGTAACCCGAGCCTAATATATTTTTACCAAGAAATCCCGCGGTTTTTGCTTCCGCGATGGCTTTCTCCAGTATCCTGATCTGCGGCATCATTTCGCCGCGGACATAGATGTAGGATACCTTGGCGCCCAGCGCGAAGCTGGAAACGATCATCCCCTCGATCAATAGATGCGGGAGATAGTTCATTAAATAACGATCTTTAAATGTACCTGGCTCCGATTCGTCGGCATTGCAAACCAGGTAACGGGCAACGCCCTCGGGCTTAGCCAGGAAACTCCACTTCATCCCGGTGGGAAATCCCGCGCCGCCGCGGCCGCGCAAGCCCGATTTTTTAACCTCCTCGACTACCGCATCAGGCGACATGGTTTTCAGGGCCTTTTCAACCGAAGCATACCCGCCTTTGGAGCGGTAAACATCAAATGTGTCGATGCCGGGTACGTTTATATGTTCTAATAATAATTTGCGTGCCATTACTGGTTAAAATATCCTCCTGGTTAACTTGTAATAGTTTATATGTCGTATTATACAGGCTGCAAACGCAACAATAACGAGAAAATTTAATGCTGCCGGATTGTTTTTGAAACCACCATTGTATTGCATCACCCAAACGGTGGCGATAAACAACGAATCCGCCAGGATTAAAGTTGCCCGCATGTTAACCATGGGCCTTTGCTTTTAATTCGTCTATCAGTTTATCAACCGAATCGTTGGTTAAATTTTCGTAAAAAGTGTACTCCGGACCAATCTGCAAAACGGGTGCGTAACCGCAGGCGGCTAAGCATTCAACCCCGCGCCAGCTAAACAGGCCATCCGGGGTAACATCGCCTTCCTTAACACCCAGCCGCTGCTCGATATGGTCCATTATTTTTTCGGCGCCTACCAGGCAGCATGGCCCGGTGCGGCAAACTTCCAATACATATTTGCCCTGCGGGCGTAAAAAGTACATACTGTAAAACGTAGCCACCTCGTATACCTCGATGTCGATCAATTTTAAGTAATCGGCAACTTTGTTCATCGCGGGCACGCTTACCCAGCCAAATTCCGCCTGCACCAAATGTAAAATAGGCAGCAGGGCCGATTTTTGCTTTCCTTCCGGGTAACGGCTTACCACCTCATCAAACTTGCTGATCAGTTCCGGCTTAAACTCAACCGGCTGCTGAATTTCATTTACGCTAAGCATCCAATTCTCCGGCTATAACATTTAAACTACTCATATTAATAATCGCGTCAGATAACAACATGCCCTTGCTCATGGGCGCATACATGGCATAATTGATAAAGCTCGGCCTGCGGAAATGCAGACGGTACGGTGAGCGGCCCCCCTCATTTACCAGGTAAAAGCCCAGTTCGCCGTTAGCGCCTTCTACGGCATGATAAACTTCCGAAACAGGGGTAGGCACTTCGCCCATCACAATTTTAAAGTGATAGATCAGCGCTTCCATGTTGTTATAAACTTCTTCTTTTGGCGGCAGGTAAAAATCAGGAACATCGGCATGGAAAATATCCGACGGCTCGTTTTCCAGTTTCACCAAAGCCTGCTCAATGATGCGAAGGCTTTGCCACATTTCTTCATTACGCACCAAAAAACGGTCGTAAACATCACCGGTGCTGCCAACCGGTACCTCGAAATCAAAATCTTCGTATGAGGAGTAAGGCTCCATAGCCCGAACGTCATAATCAACGCCGCAAGCACGTAATATCGGACCGCTCCAGCTGTAATTCAACGCTTCTTCAGGTGTAACTTCGGCAACACCTTTGGTACGGTCGATAAATATGCGGTTGCGGGTTAACAAGGCTTCAAACTCTTTTAACGCTACAGGATATTCCTTCAGAAACCTGCGCAGCTTGTCAAAAGCGATCACGTTAAAATTTCGTTCAAAACCGCCTATCCGACCCATGTTGGTGGTTAAACGCGCGCCGCATACTTCCTCGTAAATTTCATAAATAGCTTCACGATAAACCATCAGGTAAAGGAAGCCGGTAAATGCGCCGGTATCCACACCCAGTACGCTGTTGCAGATGAGGTGGTCGGATATCCGCGCCAGCTCCATAATGATCACGCGCAGGTAATCAACACGCTTTGGTGTTTTAATGCCCAGCAATTTCTCAACCGTCATGTGCCAGCCCATATTGTTAATGGGTGATGAGCAATAGTTAAGGCGGTCGGTAAGCGGGGTTATCTGGTAAAACGGGCGGTGCTCGGCAATTTTTTCAAAAGCACGGTGTATATAACCGATGGTCGATACGCCGCTTACAATTCTTTCGCCATCCAATTGCAGTACATTCTGAAACACACCATGCGTGGCGGGATGCGTAGGCCCCAGGTTAAGGGTAGACAGCTCGTTTTGCGGATCGTTATCGGTATATACCGGATGGTTCTTCATCTGTTATCTTCCAAAAAAATAATCTTTTTTATCAACACGGTTCGGGTCTTCCAGCGGATGCTCCTTACGCAGCGGGAATGCCTCCATGTCGTCAACATTCAATATCCTGCGCAAATCAGGGTGGCCGTCAAATAGTACCCCGAAAAAATCGTAGACTTCGCGTTCCATCCAGTTAGCGGCATCCCAAACGGGTATGGCCGTCGGAATATGCACATCATCGATGGCTAAAAACACTTTTAAACGCAGACGTACGTTGTTTACCAGGCTATGCAGATGATAAACGACGGCCATGGCTTTTTCCTGGTCGGGGTAATGGATGGCGGTAAGGTCGGTGAGAAAAATAAATTGTAAAACGGCATCATTCTTCAGCCAGTCCAGTATTTCGATAATATGCTCACGGGTCGTTTCCATCGTCAGCAGGCCGTAAGGCTCGCCGAGTACGGTCACCTGGCCGGGAAACTGGGTGCTGATGCGTTTTATTAAGTCTTCGTTTGTTATCGTACCCATTATTGTATACCGTATGAGGCCAGCAATTCCTGATATTTCGGTTCGCTTCTGCGACGTAAGGATTCGGTTTTTACCAACTTTTGAATATTCATAAATCCATCGATGATGGCTTCAGGACGCGGCGGGCAGCCCGGAACGTACACGTCAACCGGGATCACCTCATCAATGCCCTGCAAAACCGAATAGGTATCAAATATACCGCCGCTGGTAGCGCAGGCGCCTACGGCTATTACCCAGCGGGGCTCGGCCATCTGCAAATACACCTGGCGCAATACCGGACCCATTTTTTTGGCAATGGTGCCCATTACCATTAAAAGGTCTGCCTGGCGGGGTGAGAAGCTTAAGCGTTCGGCGCCAAATCGGGCCAGGTCGTAAGTTGAGGCCATGGTGGCCATAAACTCAATACCGCAGCAGGAGGTGGCGAAGGGCAGCGGCCATAGCGAATTTGAGCGTGCTACGCCGATCGCTTTATCCAATGTGGTGGCAAAAAAACCGGCGCCTTCCACGCCCGGGGGGGCTTCAACTAACTGAATATCACTCATGATCTATATCATCAAAATCCCATCTGTGCAGTCATTAGGTCATCGGTCATTGACTCGTTGGCTAATTCGGCAGACGTAACGGCTTTATAATCATCTAACAGATGAAAGCATGTTTTAGCACAGATTAGGGCAAATTTACAACAAATTACTATGTATCAGGTACACTATGCAGGCGTATATATATTTAGAAACAGTCTAAACTAAAGCCGGTTGCCTCACCTAAATCCCTGCCTGCGGCAGGCTCTCCAAAGGAGAGGACTTTCAAAAGCATCTTCCGGAACCCTCTCCTTTGGAGAGGGCAGCCTGCCTGCCGCAGGCAGGGGTGAGGCTAATCCCAGTCCAGCGCGCCTTTTTTTATTACATAAATAAAGCCAAGTAACAGCGTACCCATAAAAATGAACATTTCTATCATGCCGCTGGTGCCCAGTTCCTTAAAGTTTACCGCCCAGGGATACATAAATATTACCTCGACGTCGAACAGCACGAAAAGGATGGCCACCAAAAAATATTTGATGGATATAGGTGTGCGTGCGTTCCCGATCACTTCGATACCCGACTCGAACGGCGTTAGCTTATCCAGTGTTTTTCGTTTAGGGCCGATCTTGTGCGTTACCAGCATGACCACGACCACAAAGGCCAGCGCCACCAGCATTTGAAAGATGATGGGTAAAAAATTGACGGGCAAACTATGTGCTTCCATGCCGCAAATATACAAATGGTACAACAATAAAAAAGTTGATAACAGAGGAACAGCATCAGGCCGGAATAGTTTATTTCTTTTTAAAGCAGTCTTTCAATCAATTAACTAATTTTGCCGCCGAGGATTGTAAAGACCTATGAAAAAAGTTGCCCCGACTATATTGGTTGTAAATGACGATGGTATTACCGCGCCGGGTATCAAGGCGTTAATAGATGCAATGGCGGAGATTGGCAGGGTGGTGGTTGTGGCGCCCGACAGTCCGCAATCGGGGATGGGGCATGCGATAACCATTGGGAAGCCGCTGCGCCTGGACCAGGTGGATATTTACGAAGGGATTGAAATGTACCGCTGCTCGGGCACGCCTGTTGATTGCGTAAAGCTGGCGGTGAACAAAATATTAAAAGGCAAAAAGCCCGATCTATGTGTATCGGGTATTAATCATGGCTTAAATAACTCCATTAATATATTGTATTCGGGCACCATGTCGGCGGCGGTTGAGGGCGCGATCGAAAGCATACCCTCCATCGGTTTCTCGCTGGACGATTATACGCTGCAGGCGGATTTTGGCCCCTGCCTTAAATTTGTAAAACAAATTGCCCTGCAGGTGTTAAAGAACGGCTTACCGACAGCGACTTTGCTCAATGTAAACTTCCCGGGAACGAAAGACATAAAAGGGATAAAAATATGCCGGCAGGCCAACGCCAAATGGGCCGAAGAATTTGACGAGCGGTTGGATCCCCATAACCGGCCGTACTACTGGTTGACCGGCGTTTTCCAGATGAACGACAGCGGCGAGGATACCGACGTGTGGGCACTGGAGCATAACTATGCTTCGGTAGTGCCAGTACAGTTTGATATGACCGCGCATTATGCTATACCGGTGCTGAATGGATGGAAATTTGAGGAATAACTTAAACGCGGGTGATAATTCTCTTTACAATATTTAATTCTATTGTCGCGGTATTAAAAGACTTTGCGGAAACATCAGAACTAATTCTTAGAGGAGGGATTATCGGTAACACTGCTATTTGAGCGAAGATTGTCGTTTTTAAAAGTACTCTTATATTTAGACATTAATTTCACTTCCCCATGTCGCATTTAAATGAACAGGTTAGTTCTATTCAATCGGAGATACTCTCAGACGATCATAGGCTAGCCATAAAAGCAGTTGATCGCCTCGTTCAAATGGACAAGAATTTAGCATATGACTACCTAATGTCATTACTAGAAACTACTAACCCTATTTATCGTGATAGAGCAGCATTAGGACTACATGAAATTGGCGACAATCGAGCCCTAGAGCCATTATTCACTGCTATTATTAAGCCTGAAAATAACAATACAACGGGTACATTGGTATTTGCATTGACGACTCTAGATTGTTCGACTAAGCTAAAAGAAGTGTTTGATTTATTATTTAAAGGGAGCTACGAGGTAAAAATGGGCGCTACTACGATTTTAGATAAGCAAATATTTGAATTTACAAAAGATGACCTGCTTTCAATCAAAAGTAAATGGGAGTACATTCAGAAGCATCCGGAAGAATGCCCATCATTTGATGAATGTAGAGGAGATATTGAGGCCATCGTAAATTCTTATCTTTCCTACTTATAGTCCTAGTCCCCACAGGCCTCTGCCAGACGACCCGCGGAAACATCGGCGGCAAAAACCTACGATTAACGCTTATTCCTTAACGCCGGTTAGGGTAATATCAATCCCAGCACCGCTCGAGGTTTTTCCGCGGTATATTAACGGAAAATCGGCGTTATTGATCACCCATATCTCGTATTTGCCATTATCTGTTGCTGCGTGGAATACATCGGCGGGTTTGTTATTGATCTTGTACGATGCCGTATCCGCAACGACTTTTACTTTCAGGCCATTCACTTCCGCCGCCTTGTCGGTTACGAGGCTATTAAAAATAGCTTTCGACAGCACGATGATCGTTTCATTATCTTTTAACTTGGTAACGCCGTCGGGATTGGGCTGTTTGAATACCAGCTTTGTGCCGGTTTGCATGGCTTTGGCAGGAATTTCGAATGTGCCTGTTCCGTAGCCTTCCACATCCCATTGCAGGATAACCGGGTCGCCAAGGCTTTTAACGGTAAGTACAAGCGGAATATGCTGACCAAGGCCTACGGAATAGGCGTCGTAGTTGATCACTGTGCCTTGTTTTATTACAGGTATATATTTTTGCGCAAAGGCAGCCGAATACAGGGCGGCAAAAAATGCGAATGCTATTATTTTTTTCATTGAAGTAAATATCGGGTTGTTTACAGTTACAATCAA